>JABLTH010083932.1_pt1 | contig 46257 bp, 36 predicted proteins | sample 7875711 | NCBI WGS metagenome assembly JABLTH01 (sample SAMN14941262, study PRJNA633318) | bioreactor metagenome | isolation source: bioreactor | place: China | collected 2019-03-05 | reverse complement strand
TACGCCCCTCCCTCCGGCCCGGCCGGCGTGTTCGCCTACGCTCACCCGACTCTCATAGGACCTGGTACAGAAAATGGGGGCAGGTCATTTTCGTCGCTTCCGGTGAAATCGTGGGCCGAGCTGGGAATCCGAAACGTGGGTATCGGCGTGCTCCTGTCGTTGGGCGCCTTCGTTGGGCGCACAGCGGAGCGGTCGAATGCACGATCGGCGTGACTTCGCTCTCGCTTCGGGCTCGTTCGGTCGCGATCACGCGCGCCGGGCTCGTCATCGCGCCCTCAACCCAGCAGCTTCCCCACGTCCTCAGCCTTGATCGCGCCCTCGGCCACGTGGGCCGCTACCTGGCGTTTGCGGGCTTCGGGCGCCGCGCTCGCCGCGATCTGGTTCGCCAGGTCCGCCGACATTGTCCCTTCCGAGACATACGCGATCAGTTCTGACACGTCCGCTCCTGATCGGCGTTCGCCGCGCCGCTCGGGCTCTTTGGTACCGGATCGCTCGCGCGCTCCAGCACCAGCATCCGCCACGCGTTGCACCCCGAGCAGCGCCCCAGCGACCGCGTGGTACCCGATGTCCCGATGCGGAAGACAAAGCCGTTCCGCCCCTTGGCCGCGCCCGTCCGCCCGCAGGTGGGGCAACGCCAGCGCCAGTCCGTCGCGTTCTTGATGACGTCCATGAGCATTCCCATGCATGGCTGCTCGGGATCGGCGGCCACGGACTCCAAGCGGAATCGTCCCGCTCGCCCCGACCCGGAGCATTCTACTCATTCACGTCTTGATTGTTGACTCGTTGGTCGTCTATAGTGGATTGTCGCAAATCACGGCCATTCTTGCCGGAGATCAACATCATGGTGCAGGGCCCGCTCTCGATCCAACGACTCCTTGGCGCGATGAGGAAGCTGGACGCGTCTGACATCCACATCAAGGTGGGCCTGCCGCCCGTCTATCGAATCGGTGGCCTTCTCCGTCCCGTGCAGGGCCCGCCGCTCACCGAAGACGAGTGCGATCACCTGCTCGATCCGCTCACCACCGACGTGCAAAAGGCCAGGTACGCTGCGAGCGGAAACCTCGACTTTGCCACGCACCTCCCCGACGGCGATCGCTTCCGGGTGAACATGTTCCGCGCGGGCGGACACACCCACGCCGCCATCCGGCGCGTCAAAGCCGAAATCCCCAGCTACGCCGCCCTCCATCTTCCTCCCATCTACAGCGAGATTGTCGACAAGGCGCTGGAGGGCCTCGTCCTTGTGGTCGGCGTGACGGGCTCGGGGAAGAGTTCGACGATCGCGGCCATGGTGGAGCAGATCAACGTCACACGGGCCGAGCACATCATCACTGTCGAAGACCCGGTCGAGTTCCGGTTTGTTCCGAAAAAATCGATCGTCTCGCAGCGAGAGATCGGCACCGACGTCGAGAATTACGCCCAGGCCCTTCGCTACATCGTCCGCGAAGACCCCGACGTGATCTTCATCGGCGAGCTGCGCGACCACGACACCGTGTTGGCCGCGATCCAGGCCGCCGAAACCGGCCACCTGGTCTTCGGCTCCATGCACACCGCCGACACGATGCAGGCGTTCAGCAGAATCCTGGAGTTCTTCCCGGCGCACGAGCACGGATTCATCCGCGGCGCGATGGCCAACACGCTCAAGGCCGTGCTCGCCCAACGATTGCTTCCCGCGGTGGAAGGGTTCGAGGTCAAGGTCGTCCCCGCGTGCGAGGTGCTCCTCGGAAACCCGAGCGTCCGGGACAAGATCCGTTCCGGCCTCGAAGAGGATCTACCGGCCATCGTCGGGCGCAATGAGGAAGGGATGTGCAGCTTCACGCACGCCCTGGCCGACCTCGTCAAGAAGGAATGGGTCGCGATGACGACCGCGCTGGAGTATGCACCCAATCGCGATGCGCTCACCAGCGTGCTCAAGGGTGTGGATGTGAAATCAGCCTCGCTCGTCAACCGGGTGCGAACGACGGGCCACTAGCGTCACCACCCAGCGGGGAAGAAGGCGGCGCGCCCACGACCCTTGGCGAGAGTCCGAGCTTCGGCCATCCATGACGTAATTATCTGTAAAATATGTAGTTACGGACGAATGCCGGATGGTTATTGACCTGACTCTTACGGTCCGTTAGTCTGTTCGCCGGAGGGTCTTCAGTCCGGGCTCGTCGTTGGGCTCGGGGGATTCTCCTTTTGGCAAGCGGCCTATTCCGCCCGGGACTCTTCTCCCGGTGGCCGCGGAGTTGAAGGGAGAGAGCATCATGCGTCAGTCTTGGACTGGTCTCGGCCTGACGGCCGGGATCGGCGCGCTTTTGATGACCGCGGCGGCGTCCGCCGGCATCGGAGGCCGTGCTATCACGATCATCGCACAGAATCCGAGTGACGGATTCGGCATGGCGACGATCAGTGAGTCAGAAGGAAGCTGGGACGCCGACCACACGCACTGGACCTGGAATTCCTCGTCCGCGCTTGAGGTCAAGTCCGCCAGCGGTCACGTCATCGGCACTCTGGAGAACTGCCACTTCGGCTTCTTCGCCGACCCCGTGGTCACGTTGTTCTTCGATGTGCAGGCCGGGAACGCGCTGACGACGTTCACGATCCAGTCCGGCCTCCTGTCCTTCCCCTCGATCGTCAACGGACAGGCCAAGGCAACCAGCGCGGTTACGGTGACCGACAACAATGGCAACGGCGTCACCATGACCGGCTTGGAAGCGGGCGGTACCATGTACCGCGCTGCCTACAACGGCCAGCCCGGCACGACCTTCGCCACCCTCAACGGGGGGCCCATCACGGCCGGCGGGTTCGATTCGGCCAGCAGCAACGCCTCGCAGGGCTTCCAGCTTGTCCCCGGCTCGGTTTCCAGCATCTGGGCTGAGTATTCGTTCAAGCTCTCGGCCCGCGATTCGGCCAGCGCCACCAGCACCTTCGTCATCATTCCAACCCCCGGCGCCATGGCGCTCGGCGGGCTGGCCCTGGTGGCGATGCGCCGCCGGCGCTAAGCCAGGTCATCCGTTCCTGAACCCCTCAGCACCCCTCGATCCGAGGGGTGCTGTGTTTTTTGACTCGCGCGGTACGTCCGACCGCGAGAGTCCGAATTGACTAAATCAAGATCCAGAAGCGGTTTATGGAATCATCGCGGCTAGGTTATTGACCTGGGGGGTGTGAGTCCGGTATTCTGAGAGTGGAGGGTCAGAGTTCCGGCGTGTGGCCGGGCCCCCTTTCCATTGCGGCCGTTTCCGCCCGGGTTCCGTCCGGTGGCCGTGGAGTAGAAGGGAGACAGATTATGTTGCGAGCGGGAGTTGGAGTCAGCGCCGTCGCAGCGGCCGCGATGCTGTTGGCATCTGGGGTTGCGAGCGCCTCCATCGTTGGCAAGGCGTTGCGGGTCACCGTGACGAGCGCCTCGATGGGGACGGGTGTCTTTGAGGTTGATCAGAACGATGGGACGTGGAGTGGTGATACCTGGACGTGGCGCAGCGGCTCGGCCGGCATTCCGATCAAGAATGCCCAAGGCCAGACCCTCGCCACCCTCAGCAACACCACGATGCGCTACATCAGTGATCCGATTGTCAGCCTGAGCTTCTCGCTCATGGCCGGCAATTCCGCGATCAACGCCAGCATTTCCTCCGGTCTGCTGTCGTTCTCGACCATCAACGCCGAGGGCAAGGCCTCCGCCGCGGTCACGGTGACCGATTCGGATGGCGACGGCGCCACGATGAGCGGCATGGCCAGCGGCGGCACGATGTATTCGGCCCACTACAACGGGCTCCTGGGAGCGGGCACGACCTTTGCCTCGCTGGGCGGCGCAACCCTGACGGCGCCGGCGTGGGATTCCAACTCCACCAATGGCGCGCTTGGCTTCCTCCCCATCGGCAACGTGTTCGACATGAGCTCGCAGTTCGCGTTCAGTCTGACGGCTCACGATCAGGCCAGCGGCACGAGCGTGTGGGTGACGCAAGAGATCCCGGCCCCGGGCACCCTGACGCTCTTGGGCCTCGCGGGCTTTGCCGCCCGCCGTCGCCGCTGATATTCGTCCGTTCCTGTATCCATCAACGCCCTCGGGATCGCCCGGGGGCGTTTTTTTTCGGCGTTCACGCGCGATCCGTGGGCTCGCCGAGCTGGCCCTCGCGCGAGGCGACCACCGCCGCGACGGCGGCATCGCCCGTGATGTTCACGACGGTCCGGCACATGTCCAGCACACGATCCACCGCCAGAAGAATCGCGATTCCTTCGACGGGCACGTGCACGGTCTGGAGCACCATGACAATCAGCACGATGCTCGCGCCCGGCACTCCCGCGGTCCCGATCGCCGAGAGGGTGGCCATCACCACGATCGCGGCCTGGTCCGCGAGCGAGAGCGGGACGCCGAAGATCTGCGCCAGGAAGGTGACCGCGACCGCCTGGTAGAGCGCCGTTCCGTTCATGTTGACGGTCGCGCCCAGCGGGCAGACGAAGCTCGTGATCTCCTCCGAGACGCCGAGGCGATCGCGGGCGCACTCCATGGTGACCGGGAGCGTGGCGTTGGAGCTCGAACTCGAGAACGCGACAAGCATCGCCGGCGACATGCCACGGTAGAAGCGAACCAAGCCCATGTGATCCGCGGCCCGAGTCCCGAGCCTGAGAAGCAGGGGATAGACGACGAGCAGCACGATCGCAAGCCCGGCCACGACGCAGGCGGCGTAGACAACAAGGGCCCCCAATACATCGAACCCCGTTCCCGCGACGATCGGCGCCATCAGCGCGAAGACCGCGTAGGGCGAGAGTTTCATGAGCCAGCGAACGAACAAGAGAATCGCGTCGGCGATGGCATCCAGGACCGCGACGACGGGGGCCGATTTGGCCCGCGGCAGCGACGCGAGCCCGGCGCCGATGACCACGGCGATGAACACCACCTGCAGCATGTCGGTGTTGGCCATCGCGGCGATGGGGTTGTCGGGGACGATGGCGCCGGCCTGATCCCAGAAGCTCTTGGCTTCGTTGGCGGCCCCGACGCGCTTCTGAGCCTCGGCCGAGCGTTGCGCGACGAGCGTGGTTTTCGTCTTCTCGTCGAGGAACGAACCCGGCTTGACGATCCTCGAGACGCCCAGGCCGATGACGATCGAGGCCACGGTCGTGATCACGAAAAGAAGGATTGTTCGGCCGCCGATCCGGCCGAGCTTTCGCGGGTCGCCGAGGCTGGCGACGCCGACGATCAGGGCGCACAGCGTGATGGGCACGGCGATGAACCTCAGCGAGCTCATGAAGAGCTTGCCCGCCAGCCAGTTGATCTTGACGCCCAGCCGGGCGGCCGCCGCGCCGATATTCGCACCGGCGTTCGCGTCGGAACTCTTGCCCGCCAGGTATGCCGCGGCGTCGTTGACTCCCAGCGACGCCCATGTCGCATCGGACCAGAGCCGATTGAGCGCGACCCCGACGAGCACACCCAAGGCCAGGCCGATGACGATCTTCCAGTGCAGCGCCAGACCGGGCCTGGTCATCCCACCGCCCGGGTTTGAGCCTGAGGTAGTCATGGTGGCACCCTAGTCGATCGTGTTCGATCCCGCAATCGCGGTATCCTGACCAGCGATGAGAGGTCGATCCGCGAGTCCGTACCTGTTTCTGGCGTTTCCGGTCGCCATTCTGACCGTGTTCACGGTCGGTCCCACGATCCTCGGACTTCTCCTGGGCTTCTTTGACTGGAGCGGCTCGGGTCCGGCGCGGTTCGTGGGCCTGGGCAACTATCGCTCGCTGGTGAACGACTCCCGCTTCTGGCCGGCGCTGCGGAACACGCTGGTGTTTGTGCTGCTCTCCGTGCCGCCGAGCGTGCTCGCCGGCTTTCTGCTCGCGACGATGGTGCAGGCGCGTTGGTTCGTGGGTCGCACGCTGGTCCGCACGGCGCTGTTCCTTCCGACGGTTGTTTCGATCATCGCGGTGGGGGTGGTGTGGCGATGGCTCCTGGATTCCTCCGGCGGGCTGCTCCCGCGGGCGATCGTGGCCATTGGCTTTGAGCACTCGCCCGATTTTCTTCAGGGCGGGCCCGTCGTGTCGTGGCTGCCCTGGCTCTCGTGGCCGATGCTCTCGCTGATCGTGATCCAGGTCTGGAGAACCGCGGGCTATTGCATGGTGCTCTATCTCGCGGCTCTTTCCGGAGTCAACGAGAGCCTGTACGAGGCGGCCGAGGTCGATGGCGCCACGCGCGTCGGCGTGCTCCGCAACGTCACGTGGCCCGAAGTCGCGCCCATGACCGCGTTTCTCATGGTCACGGGCGTCATCGGCGGGCTCCAGGTCTTTGACATCGTCTGGGCCATGACCAGCGCCACCGAGACCGACGCGACCGTGACGCTGAACCTCTATATCTTCCGAGAGTTCCAGCAATCACGGCTGGGCTATTCCGCGGCGATCGGGGGCGTGCTCTTTGCGCTGACCCTCGTTGCCACCATGCTCCAACTCCGCGTCATGAGGAGGAGCGCCGCGTGAGCAGCCGTGCGCCCGGCATCACGGCACGCCTTGCCGCCCACGCGCTGGTGTACGCGGTGGCGGCGTCGATGCTCCTGCCGTTCCTCTGGATGGTTTCGACGGCCCTCAAGACGGACCTTCAAGCCCTGCCGCGCGAAGCCGCGGGGGAGCGAGTGACGTTTCTCCCGCCCGGCTGGCCATGGGAGTGGCGCTGGAGCAATTTCGCCGATGCCGCCCGCGCGGTGTCGCTGTGGGATTTTTATCAGAACAGCCTGGTGGCGGCGGTGCTCACGTCGCTGGTCGCGGGCGTTCACAACGCGTTGGCGGGATTCGCCCTGGCGAAGTTCAGGTTCCGTGGCGAGCGAGCGGTCTTCTGGCTGGTCATGTCGACCATGATGCTCCCGGTGCAGGTGTCGTTTATTTTCGCCTACATCGCGGCCGGACGACTCGGGATGGTCGACAACATCCAGGCGCTGGTCGTGCCGTTTGCCGCCAGCGGCTTTGGGATCTACTCGATGCGGCAGGCGATCGCAACGGTTCCTGATTCGCTGCTGGAGGCGGGGAGACTCGACGGCATGAGCGATCTTGAGCTTTTCTGGCATGTCGTCCGCCCGCTCGCGTGGCCGACGATCGCGGCGCTCGGGATCTTCACGTGTGTCGCGTCGTGGAATTCGTTCTTTTGGCCGCTGGTCGTGGTGGACAGCGTCGGCGCCAAGACGCTTCCGCTGGCGGTCGCGGAGCTCTCCGCCGGTCGCTACGTGCAGAGCTGGCCGGTCCGGATGGCGGCGACGACGATCCTGACTCTCCCGCTGATCGTCGTGTTCATCGTGTTCCAGCGGGCGTTTGTTCGCGGCGTGGCGATGGCGGCGGTGAAGGAGTGACGATGCGGAGCGGGCGCGCGATCGCGGTGTTCGTCGTCGTCGTGACTCTCGCGGCGATCCTGTGGCCCTCCAAGGGCACGCTGTCGGCACGCACCACGGTGCACATGGCGGTCTGGGGGATGCCGTTCGAGGATCGGCTGTTCCGGGATCGCTACGCGAAGCGGTATCAGGAGCTGCACCCCGAGCTTTTCGTCGCCTACGAGCGGTACCACGACGAATTGCTGATGAAGTACAACGCGTGGCACACGCGCGGGCGCGGCGCGGAGGTGATGCGACTCCGCGTCACCGACTATCACGGCATGGTGGGCCGAGGGATGCTCGAACCGCTTTCCAAATGGATCAATGATCCTGAGCTGGGCCTGACGCCGGCCCAGAAGGCCGCCATCCCGCCGCAGCTCTTGACCGCCCTCACGATCGACGGCGAGGTCTACGCCCTGCCCGAGGACAACGCCCAGTTCGGCATGTTCATCAACCGCGAGATCTTCCGCAAGCACAACGCGGAGCACCCGGAGGACAAGGTCGAGATTCCCGGGAACGATCACGACTGGACCTGGGACGACCTGCGAGCCGCGGCGAGGAAGCTCACTCGACGCGACGCCTCCGGTCGCATCGTGCAGAGAGGGCTCGATTTCACGGTGTGGTCCTGGCCGTTCCTCAATTTCTTCAAGCAGGCGGGCGGCGAGCTTTGGTCGGCGGACGGACTGACGTGCACCGTCGATTCCGACGCGGGTGTTGAGGCCCTTGCCTTCATGCACGCGATGCAGAGAGCCGACGGGTCGTTCGAACCAAACCTCGCCGGGTATCTCTCCGCGACCGGGCCCGATGTGCTCTTTGCCGCGGGCCAGACGGCGATTTTTTTCGACGGTTCGTGGCGCGTCCCGAACATCGAGAAGGTGAATCCGAGCTTGGACTTTTCGGTGGTGCATCTGCCGCGAGGGCGTGTGCCGGCGGTGGTGAGCGGGTGCGTGTGCTGGGGCATTTCGTCGAAGGCGGCGAACAAGCGTGAGGCGTGGGGGATGCTGTCGTGGCTGACCGACGAGCCCCAGGCCGCGGAGTATTGGGACGCGTTGCGAGTCGCGCCGCCGGCGAACCTGGGCGTGATCAATTCGCCCGCGTTCCGGAGCTGCCGGGGCATCGAGAAGGTGTTCGCGGCCGGCGAGGCGGTCCCCGAGCGAGAGGCGGATCGCTACGAGGTTCTGCCGATGAGCGAGGCGAAGTTCGCGGCTCGCGCGGAGTGGCTGCTGTACGCGAACACGCCGCACCCCTTGACGGGGCGTCCGCCGGGCTTTGTGCCCGTCAACCTGTACGAGACCGAGATGGAGGAGGAAGTGACGCGGATGCTCAACGAGTATCTCCGCGAGGGGAGCACGCTCTCCGAGCGGGAGGCGCTGGCGCGCGTCACGCGAAATGTGCATCGGCTGATCGACCGCGATCGGAGCGCGAAGGGATTGCCGCCCGTGGATCGTCGCGGCCCGTGATTCCGGAGGGCATCACGCCTTCTTGAGCACATCCATGGGCCGGAAGTTTCCGTCGAGGATTTTCTTCGCGTCGGCCTTGAGCCACTGCCCGAGAATGCCCGCGTAGACCTCACGGAAGTCGATGCGGAACTTCAGGTCGCCGTCGTCCAGGTCCGTGAGCGAGGGGTGATCGCCGTGGACGCCGGGCCTGAGCATGGGGCCGAAGAGGAACATGGGGCCGGCCGTGCCGTGGTCGGTGCCCTGCGACGCGTTCTGGCCGACGCGCCTGCCGAACTCTGAGAACGACATGGTGAGCACGCGTCCGTCGTTGCCCTGGCTCTTGAGGTCGTCGTAGAACGCCTTGACCGCCGAGGAGAACTGCCCGAGCAACTGCCCGTGGCGTCCCTGGGCTCCGCCTTGGCCCGCGTGGGTGTCGAAGCCGCCCTGCGTGACGTAGTACACGCGGGTCTTGAGCCCGGCCTTGATCATCGCCGCGACCATCATGAGCTGGCGCCCCAGGTCGTTGCCCGGATACGTCACGCTCGGGCGCACGGCGACCGCCTTGCGGATCATGTCGCTGGAGAGCTGGGCGTCGAGGGCCGTGCGCATCAGGAACGCGGCGTTGGAATCGGCGTCCACCGCCTCGGCCGCGCCCGCGCGGTTGATCTTCTCGTACGGGTCGGACAGGGCCTTATGAATCTCCTTGCCCGACCAGCGGAAGAGCTGCTCGTTCTCGAAACTGATGGGCTTGACCATCCGGCCCTGGAGCGCCAGGGGCGCGGTGCGTCCGATCGCGATCGCGCCCATCCCGCCGCCCTGCCCGGATCCCTGAACGCCGCTCTGCTCCGGCTTTCCGCTCTCGCCCTTGCCCTGACCGCAGCACTCGGAGTCGAAATAGCGCCCGAGCCAACCGTCGCCGGTGGCGGAGGTGTCGGCGGTGTGCCAGATGTCCATGGACTTGAAGTGCGATCGGTTGGGGTTGGGATATCCGACACCCTGCACCACGCTGGCTATTCCGCTGTCGTACATCTCGCGGATGCCGGTCATCTGAGGGTGCAGCCCGATGCCATCCGAGCCCGAAAGCGACAGCGCCTCCTTCTGCTGGACCGCGATGTTCTGCCTCACCTTGTAGTAGTGCGGCGAGCCGTAGGGCACCACGGTGTTCAGGCCGTCGTTCCCGCCCGAGAGCTGGACCACGACCAGGACGCGGTCCTCGGGAATCCCCGGCGCCGAGGAGAGGCCCCGCATGGACTCGTGCATGGCCAGCGCCGAGCGCTGCAGGAACGCGGGCGCACAGAGCGCCGCGGAAGCCAGCGTAAGCCCCGAGACAAACTCCCGACGAGTGAAGGCGGCAGGTTCACGGTTCATGGTTCATGACTCCCGGGAGATCAGCACAACTGGTAGTCCGGCATCGCGGTGATGAGCAAGAGCAGACCCGTCACGAGGTCGGGCGTGAGCGATCCGCCGCGCGAGTTCACGAACTCGACGAGCGGCTCGCGGGCGTACGAGGCGTTGTGTCCGAGGCAAAGCTTCAGCAGATAGTCGATCACACGCCCGGGGTCCTGGTCCGCGGCGGCGTCGGCCTTCTTCAGTTCGTCCAGCAGCGGGAGCGGGTCGTACTTCATCATGTCCGCCGTCGCGTCGTATCCCACGGGCTTCTTGCCCGTGAGCAGATAGGCCAGGATGTTCTGGCGAACGAACATCGTCGACGTGTTGATCCAGGAACGCCCCCCCTCCCAGCCCTTCACGCTCGGCGGGAACAGGATGTTCTGGCCCATGAGGTCCATCGCGTCGTTCAGGATCGACAGATCGCGCGCCGGCGCGTTGAGCGAGCGGATCGCGCCCACGATCAGCACAGCGGGCGATTTGATCTGCTGGCCCATGAGGCGCGCCGAATAGAAATGCTCCGAGAGGAAGAGCTGCCGCAGCGTTTCGCGCAGGTCCCATCCCTTGGAGAGCGTGCCCGCGAGCGTCCGCACCGCCTGGCCCGCCGCCGGGGGGAGCTCCCGGTCGCTCATGCGTTCGGTCGGCGGCAGTTCCTCGGCGAAGAAGCCGTACAGCTTCCGCGCGATGAACATCGCGCACGCCGGCTGGGCGAGGATGATGTTGACGAAGTCGACGCCGTTCCACTTGCCCGACCGCCCGAGGATGGTCTTGACGCCGTCGTCGTGGTTGCTCTTCTGGAACTGGAAGGTGTCGTCCTGGAAGGTGTATCCCGTGAGCGCCCGCGCGCCCTCCTTGATGTCTTTCTCGCCGTACGCCCCGATCCCCAGCGCGAACAGCTCCATGATCTCGCGCGCCAGGTTCTCGTTGGGCTTGCCCTTGCGGCTGTCGTTGTTGTCCAGATAGGCCAGCATCGCCGGGTCGCGGATGATCCCGTGCAGCAGCTCGTCGAACCTGCCCACCGCGTGCGTGCGGAACAGCTCGTTCTGCAGGAACATGTGGTAGCTGTTCTCGATCGTTCGATAGCTGGTCGCGAAGTGCCCGTGCCAGAAGAGCGTCATCTTCTCTTCCAGCGGGCGCGGCGTTTCCACCATCCGCTTCAGCCACCACTTCTGGACCTCCGCGATCTGACGCCGATCCAGACGTTCGCGTTCCTGACGCATCAGGCGCACCTTCGCCAGCGCGTCCTCGTCCCCGGCCTTCTGCGCCTCGCGGTACATCTGCCGCTGCTCCGCCGAGGGTGGCGCCATGATGTCCTTGTCGAACAGGTCCGCCTTCACCTTCTCGAACTCGACCTGCTCGGGGCTGAGCAGATAGTCCACGGCCTTGGTCGGCCCCCACGACGCCAGCGTCTGGATCTGCTGCGGCGTCCCGCCGAACCCCGCCCGCCACAACAGGTGCCGCGCCTGCTCATATCCAAAGTCCTGAGGCTTGATCGGGCTCATGTTCGCCGAGCGCGCCTTGGCGGTCTGGCCCGCGGGGGGCTGGGTGTGGGCGGATGGCATCGGTTCCTCCGGCTGGTGGTCGCGCGATCGAGGCAATGGCACAACGTCCGGTGTCCCGGCGTATTGCCGGGGGCTTCCTGCGTTGACCGCCGGTCCTCGGCGGGAGGTGCCTCCCCGCGTCTGATATCACTGGTCTATCGGACAGCAGGCCGCGTCCACAAGTCTGTTTGGGGGCGACGACGCTCGATTTCAGGTTTTTCCGGCGGAATCCTGACCCTCCCGGCGACGACGGGTCTGGCGAGAAACCGGACGTCGGTGTCGCGTCACGAGCTCGGCGGGGCGTTCAAAGCGGCCAGTCGCCTCGCGAAGATCATGGCCAGCGTGGCCAGGGCGAAGAGCAGCGCGCCGTTGGCCTGGTGAGCCGTCGCGATCAGGGCCTTGAGCACGTCGATCGCGGGGGCGGAGCCGAGCTGGTCGTACATGACGGGCTCGCCGCGCCCGCCGCTGGTGAGGATGGCCAGGAGCGCGATCCAGCCCATGACGAACTGGGCGACGACAACGCCCAGGAGCGCCGTGCCGAGCGAGCGTGTCCAGCGCGAGATCGCCGGCTGCGTGACCGGCCTGGCCCGCAGCATGAAGCCCGCGATCATCGCCATCACCGCGACCACCAGCGAGAAGCCGGCGTGGGTCCACAGCGCGTGCATCTGCTCGAGGTGCCGGTACGTCGCCCCGAGGATGAGTTGCAGGAACGTCGCGTGGACCAGGCCGGTCGTGATGCCCTTGATCTTGCGGTCTTTGTCGGAGGTCGAGTCGCTGGTGATGTTCCGATAGAGCGACGAGAGGTGCGCGGCGTGGGCGACCAGAAGGCAGAAGAAGATCTGGGCCAGGACGCCGTGCCCGAGCGCCAGCCCGCGGCTCACGTTGTTGACGCGCAGCCCGCCCAGCAGTACCTGGATGCAGACGAGGATGAAGAGCGCGACAACCCAGTACTTCGCCCACTTGCGGGGTTCCTTGGCGAGAACCCAGATCATGAGGACCAGCGTGGTGAGCCCGACGAGCGAGCCGAAGAGGCGATGCGTGTGCTCGAGGTAGATGTGCGGGTTGTTCATGTGCGAGATGGGGTAGAGGAACATGTTGGCGCCGTAGGAATCGGGCCAGCCCTTCACCGCCATGCCGCTGCCCGTGCTGGTGACCGCGCCGCCGACCACGATGAGCGGGACGACGGAGAAGCACGCGACGATCGCGAAGGCCGCGAGCGGTTGGCGTGGCGACTGACTCGAAGGGGCCACGGATCGTCCGAGGAATGAGCCCGCCAGCCCCAGCGCGCTGCACGCGACGATGAACCCGAGCGCGGAAAGAAACGCCGACGGCCTGAGGCCCTCGATCCCGGGCGCTGGCACCTCACCGCTCGGCTGTTTCACCAGATACGAGCCGAGGATGAGCAGCGTGACGAGCCCGGCGATCAGGCCGGCGCCAAGTCCCAACACCCCCGCCCGGCCGAGGGTGCTCGCCCCACGACCGTGGATGAAGGCGACGACAACCAAGGCGGCCAGCACGATCGGCCCGGCAATCGTGGGCGCCAGGCTGATTCCCGGCAGGTGGGTCGCGAAGCTGACGACCCACATGGCGACGGTGGCCGCAAACCCGGTGACCACGATCCGGCCGCCGAGCGAGCCCTTGTCGGCTTGGGCCGGGTCAATCTGAGCTGTGTGCATTGGCGTCTCCTGTGCGTACGCTGGGGTTCTGTCGAAATGAGACTCGATCTCAATTGCAGTCTGACAAGAACAGAATGTTGACAGCGTAGGCTTGGGGGGCCCAAATTTCGGCCACACAGCAACCGGCTTGCGAACGGGCAGGATCATCGCTATACCGTTCGCATCGCGCGTCCGGTCTGTTTGCGCCCCGTGAGGGGCGGCGGTGAGGGGTTCTCTTCAAGGAGTTCCTGAGTGTCGCTTCTCTTTCCGAAGTGGATGAACGCCCTGCCCACGATCGGCGCCGTCGCGGCGCTGGCTGGGGCCTCGGGCGTCGTCGGCGGATTTTGGTACTACGCGACGCCCAAGTTTTACGACGCCGGCTACATGCCGACGCAGCCGGGCGGCGGGTTCAGCCACCAGATCCACGCGGGCAAGCTTGGCATGGACTGCCGCTACTGCCACACCAAGGTGGAGAAGTCGGCGGAGGCCAACATCCCGAACGTGGCGACTTGCTATGGCTGCCACGCGGACGGTCGCCTGACCAAGCTCGCCGTTGAACCGACGCACAAGGCGCGCACGGATTTCATCCGAGCGGCGTACAACGGCAATCAGTCGATCGAGTGGCGTCGCATCCACAAACTTCCGGATTACGTTCGCAATTTCCCCCACAGCGCGCACATCCGCGCGGGTGTCAGTTGCTTTTCCTGCCACGGCCAGATCACGGCGATGCCGGTCGTCGCCCAGAACCAGCCGCTGAGCATGGGATGGTGCCTTGATTGCCATCGCAACCCGGAGCCGAGCCTGGTTTCGCCCGACAAGGTCACGCAGCTGATCTGGGTTGAGAATCACCTGAAGGATCGTGCCGGCCAGGGCGACGCCGAGACCAAGGCGTTGTTCGAGAAGCTCCGGCTGAATCCGCCGCAGAACTGCGGCGCGTGTCACTACTAGGAAGGCACCGGGCGTCTGGGTTGGGCGTCACGAAGACACAGGCCGATGGACAGGCGCGAAGAACCGCTCTCCCGCTGATGAACATTCACCGAGCCCCGCGTCCGAAGCGAGGCCGCTCTCCTGAGAGTTCACATGATCGATCAATGCCCTTCGACGACCAAGGCCGAGCAGCGCAAGCCCAGCAAGGCGGAACTGGCCGATACGCCGCGCCAGCTCCAAACGCTCAACGGGCGTGCGGACGGGCCCAAGGTGTGGCGCAGCGTGGAGGAGTTCGCCGACCAGCCGCAGTTCCGCGAGTTTGTCGAGCGGGAGTTTCCCGCCGGCGCGTCGGAGTTGCTGACGGGCTCGCGCCGCGACTTTGTGAAGCTGATGGGCGCCTCACTCGCGCTGGCGGGGGCGGCCACGATCCCCGGCTGCCGACGCCCCGACCACAAGATCCTGAGCTACAGCCAGCAGGTGCCCGAGGAGATCATCCCCGGCAAGCCGCTGTTCTACGCCACCAGCATGCCGCTCCCCGGCGGCGGCGCGGAAGGGCTGTTGGTGGAGACGCACGAGGGTCGCCCCACCAAGATCGAGGGCAACCCGTTGCACTCGGTCAACCGCGGGCGTTCGTCGATCTGGGCCCAGGCGTCGATCCTGTCGCTGTATGACCCGGACCGTCCCAGCAACATCGAGTATCCCAAGTACCGCAATCCGGCCCGCGGCCAGCTCACGGCCACGTGGGACGACTTCCGCGTCTGGGCCGACGAGCACTTCAAGGCCTACGACTCGAATGAGGGTGAGGGGCTCGCTTTCCTCGTGGAGAAGAAGTCCAGCCCCTCGCGCGACGCCGCACGCGACATGGTCATGAAGCGATGGCCAAAGGCGACGTGGCTGGCGTACAACGCCACTGAGACCGCGAGCGTTGTGGCGGGATCGGCCATGGCGTTCGGATCGCCGATGCGGGCGGTCGAATCATTTGACAAGGCCGACGTGGTGGTATCGCTGGATCGCGACTTCTTGAACGCGATCGGGCATGGCGAGCCGCTGGGCCTGGTCCATGCTCGGTCGTTTGCGTCGAGGCGTCGCCCCATGTCCGTCAGCGACTCGATGAGCCGTCTGTACGTCGCGGAATCGGGTTTCACGATGACCGGGGCGCAGGCCGACCATCGCCTGCGTCTGGCTCCCTCGCGGATCGCGGGATTCGCCGTCGAACTCGCCAAGGTCCTGCTCAACACCGTGGGGGGCGAGGCGACGGCGCTGGCGGCCGCGGTTCGCGGCGTCGACGTGCCGGGCGGATCGGACATCGACCCTGACTTTGTCAACGCGTGCGCCGACGACCTCCGCGCCGCCGCGGGCAGGTCGCTCATTGTCGCCGGCCCTTCGCTCTCGCCCGCGGTCCACGCGCTGGTGCACGCGATGAACGCCGCCCTGGGCAACATCGGCAAGACCGTGTCGTTCATGCCGATGTCCGCGGAGCAGGCGTCGGACTCGCTGGCAGGTCTCGGAGAGCTCTCGAAGAAGATGCTGTCGGGCGGCGTAAGGACGCTGGTGACGATCGGCGTGAATCCGCTCTACGACGCGCCGGTTGACGCCGACTTCGCCGCCGCCTTCGCCAAGGTTCCGACGACCATCACGCTCAGCGTGGAGCTCACCGAGACGCTCGTGGCAAGCACGTGGGCCCTCAACGGCGCGCACACGCTCGAGTCCTGGGGCGACACGATGGCCGCCGATGGCACGATCGCCCCGATCCAGCCGATGATCGCGCCTCTGTACGAGCCGGCCATGTCGGACATCGAGCTGCTCTCGGTGCTCGCCTCCGATGATCGAGTCACGGCCAAGGCCGACGGCTACGAGTTTGTTCGCGCCGTGTGGAAGGCCAGGCTTGGTGAAGCCAACTTCGACAAGAAATGGCGTGAGGCGCTCTGGAACGGCGTGGTGATCGCCAACGCCGAGGCCAGCTCGGCACCCAAGGCGGACTATGCCGCCGTCGCTTCGGTTGTCAGCGGCATGAAGGGCATGTTCGCCGGCGCGCCCAGCCAGACATCCATGGAGGCGGTCTTCGTCACCGGGCATGTGGGTGACGGGCGGTTCGCCAATATCCCCTGGCTCCAGGAGCTTCCCGCCTTCGGCACGCGGACCGTGTGGGACAACCCCGCGCTGGTCAGCCCTCAAACCGCCGAGGCGCTCGGGCTCATGCCCGACAAGGACACGGCTCAATACCCCGAGGCGCGGCTGGCGTCGGTCACGATCGGCGGGCGCAGCGTCACCCTGCCGATCTGGATTCTTCCCGGCATGGCCGACAACGTCGTCATCCTGACGCTCGGCTACGGCCGAAAGGTTGCCGGTCGCGTCGCCGACGGCGTGGGCGTGGACGTGAATCCGCTCCGCACGATCGGGGGCGGATGGTCGGCCCGCGATGTCAAGCTCGCCAAAGAGCCCGGCGGCTATCCCATCTCCAGCACCCAGAACCACTGGTCGATCGAGGGACGCACATCGATCGTTCGCGCGGTAGACCTGGCGGTGTGGCAGAAGTTCGGCGATGAAATCGAGAAAAAGACCGAGCCGCTCTACGGGACCAGCGCTGAGTTGAAGTTCGCCGAACGCCTCGGCGAGCTGGCCCACACGCCGCCCAACATCGGATCCTACGAGAATCCCTACAACCGCTCCAAGGCTGACCCCGATCCGAAGAATATCGACGCCGCGGGCAACCCCCCGGTGTACACGACGGGCGAGCAGTGGGGCATGACGATCGATCTGTCGTCGTGCACGGGCTGCGGCACGTGCACGATCGCGTGCCAGGCGGAGAACAACATCCCGGTCGTCGGGAAGAAGGAAGTGCAGAAGGGACGCGAGATGACGTGGATCCGGGTCGACCGGTACTACGTCGGCGATGATCTCAACGACCCCGGCGAGATGCTGAACCAGCCCGTCGCGTGCGTCCACTGCGAGAACGCCCCGTGCGAGGTCGTCTGCCCCGTCAACGCCACGGTGCACGGGCCCGAGGGTATCAACTACATGACCTACAACCGCTGCATCGGCACGCGGTACTGCGCCAACAACTGCCCCTACAAGGTTCGACGCTTCAATTTCTTCGACTACGGCGTCACCAAGTTCAACGGCGATTACTTCGGCAAGGAAACGCTCGAAAAAATCGTCCCCGATCGCGGCGGCATCACCGGCTCGGGCATCCACAACAAGGTCAATCCCAACCTCATCCCGCCCCGGCTCCGTCAGAAGCTCGACGAGATCAGCCGGATGCAGAAGAACCCGGATGTCACGGTTCGCTCGCGCGGCGTGATGGAAAAGTGCAGCTACTGCATCCAGCGCATCAACGCGTCACGCGTCGAGTGCAAGCTCAAGGACATTTCCGGCGTGCCCGACGGCTTCTTCCAGACCGCCTGCCAGCAGGCGTGCCCCAGCGAGGCGATCACGTTCGGCAACATCCTCGACGCCAGCTCCGCCGTCCACGCGACCCGGAACAACGCCCGTTCCTACATGCTGCTCGGATACCTCAACACCCGCCCGCGCACCACGCACATGGCCCGTGTCCGCAACCCCAACAAGACGCTCCTGGCCAAGAAGGACAAGGCCCGAGTGGACTCGTGGGAGCACCCGTTCCATCACGGCGGGGGCGGTGAGCACGGGAGCCACGAGTCCGGCGGCGCTCCCAAGGAGCACGCCTTCCGCGTCGAGCCCATCAAACGCCGCCAGGATCGCGGCTACGCGCTTAGCCTCAACGTGCTGACCCCTGGAGTGAACGCATGAGTTCGATCCACCCGGATCAAGTCACCGCCCAGCAGCTCGCGGGCCTTTCCCGATTGCCTGACAGTGGCCAACCCGCGCCGGGCACGGGCGACGGCTCGCTGATCGATGATCCGTCCGTGCGCGCGCCGCTTGTCCTGAACGATCGCTCGTTCAAGGAGATCACCGACATTGTCTGCGGCTATGCCGAGAACAAGCCCGGCAAGTGGTGGTTGCCCACGCTGATGATCACCGGCTCCATCGCCGGCTTGGGCGGGCTGGCGATCCTCTACCTCATCATCACCGGCATCGGCACCTGGGGTCTGAACAACCAGGTCGACTGGGCCTGGGACATCACCAACTTCGTCTTCTGGATCGGTATCGGCCACGCCGGGACGCTGATCTCGGCCATCCTGTGCCTGCTGAAGCAGAAGTGGCGCACCGCCGTGAACCGTTCCGCGGAGGCCATGACCATCTTCGCCGTGATCTGCGCTGCGACCTTCCCGGGCATCCACATCGGACGCCAGTGGATGGCGTGGTTCCTCCCGCCCATCCCCAACGCCAACAACATCTGGCCCAACTTCAAGAGCCCTCTCCTCTGGGACGTGTTCGCGATCTCGACCTACGGCACGGTGTCGCTGCTCTTCTGGTTCATGGGCATGATCCCGGATCTCGCCACCCTCCGCGACCGCGCCGATCTGCGATTGCGGGCCAGCAAGACCGGCCCGGTCCTCGCCCCGTTCATCCCGATCCGCGTCGATCGGATCCGCGCGTTTGTCTACGGCTTCCTCTCGCTGGGCTGGCGGTTCAGCAGCCGCCACTGGCACCGCTACGAAGCCGCCTACCTGGTGCTGGCCGGCATCTCGACGCCGCTGGTCTTGTCGGTCCACTCGATCGTGTCGTTCGACTTCGCCACGTCCATCCTCCCCGGGTGGCACACGACCATCTTCCCGCCCTACTTCGTCGCGGGCGCCATTTTCGGCGGATTCGCCATGGTGCTGCTGCTCCTGATCCCCGCGCGTGAGCTCTTCCCGAACATGAAGGATCTCATCACGCTGCGCCACCTGGAGAACATGGCCAAGATCATCCTGGTCACGGGCTCCATGGTCGGCTTCGCCTACACGATGGAGTTCTTCATCGCCTGGTACAGCGGGAACGAGTACGAGTCGCACGTCTTCAAGTTCAACCGGGCCGTCCCGACCTGGATCAGCGACAAGGGCGCGCCCTACTGGTGGGCCTACTGGGCCATGATCTTCTGCAACGTTCTCAGCCCCCAGGTCTTCTGGATGAAGCGTTTCCGCACCAGCCCGGTCGCCATCTTCGGCGTGTCGTTCCTGGTCACCATCGGCATGTGGTTCGAGCGTTTCGTCATCATCGTCACCAGCTTGCACCGCGCGTTCCTCCCCGGCGAGTGGGGCATGTTCTTCCCCACCGCGGTCGACATCACCACCTTCATCGCAAGCTGCGGCGTGTTCCTCACGCTCTTCCTCATCTTCCTGAAGTACCTCCCGGTCTTTGCGATCGCGGAGTTGAAGGCCGTGCTCCCCAAGGCGAGCCCGCACCACGCCCACGACGCTCATTCCGGGCACGGCCACGGCGCCGACCACTCCAAGGGAGGGCATCACTAATGTCCAGCAAGGTCTACACCACCGAATCCGGCGAGGTGGTCTACGGCATGGTCGCGGAATTCGAAACCCCCGCGGATGTCTACCACGCCGCCGAGAAGGTCCGAGACGCCGGTTATTCCAAATGGGACGTTCATACCCCCTTCCCGATCCACGGCATGGAAGACGCGATGGGCGTCAAGCGCACCATCCTCCCCATGGTCATCGGCGTCATCGGCCTCAGCTGCGCCGGCCTGGGCTTTCTCATGCAGTGGTGGATGAGCGGTGTTGACTACCAGTTGATGGTCCAGGGCAAGCCCTTCGCCACCTGGCAGGCTTTCGTCCCCATCACGTTCGAGCTCGGCATCCTGTTCTCCGCCTTCACCGCGATCATCGGCATGCTGTTCTTCAACCGCCTGCCGCAGTGGTACCACCCGCTCCTTAAGAAGGACCGGTTCCTCCGCGTCAGCGACGACCGGTTCATGATCTGCATCGAGGCGGGCGACAACAACTTTGACCCCGACCGCACGCGGGCCCTGCTCGAAAGCGCGGGCGGAACGCACATCGACCTGGTTGAGGAATGAGCAGAACCGACTATCTGAACTCGCGCGGCGGGCCGATCCGTCGCCGGAGTAAGCGAATGAACAAGCGTGAAGCACAACACCGCGCCGGAACAGCACTGGCGAGCCTCTCGCTGGCCTGTGGCCTGGCCGCGACGCTGGGATTGACAGGCTGCCGTGGCGATCGCGCCGAAGACCCGCCGCGACAGTTCTTCCCCGACATGGACGATCAGCAGAAGTGGCGCCCCCAGACGCAGACGCAGTTCTACGCGGACGGACGCGCGATGCGTCAGCCCGCGGCGAACACGGTGGCGTTTGCCCGCGTGGCGCCGTCGCGGCAGACGCTGGAGTCCAAGCCCGAGTGGGCCTCGGCGATCTTGGGCGAGCGCACCGACCTGCTCCAGGCCGATGATGCGGTCTACACGGGCAAGGACGCGTCGGGGCAGTATCTGGAGAAGATCCCGGTCGCGGTCGATCGGGCGATGCTCGAGCGCGGCCAGAACCGCTTCAACATCTACTGCGCCGCCTGCCACGGCATGGCCGGTGATGGCAAGGGCATGGTCGGGCGGCAATGGTCTTACCCCCTCCCCAATTTCCACGACGACAAGTACGTCGTGCGGTCCGAAGACCCCGCGATCCCGCAATGGCGCGACGGCTACATCTTCCACACCGCGCGCAACGGCGTGTGGAGCCCCGACGGCACGCAGAACAAGATGCCGGGATACGCCCACGCCCTCGATGCCCACGATGCATGGGCCGTGGTCGCCTATATCCGCGTGCTTCAGGAGTCGGAGCGCGGCACCAAGGACGATGTGCCCGCGGCCCAGCTGGCGTCGATCGACGCCGCCGCCAAGGCCGCCGCTGATGCCAAGGCCGCTGCGGAAAAGGCTGCCGCTGACAAGGCCGGGGCGGAAAAGCCCGCGGAGAAGCCCGCCGACAGCAAGCCCGAAGCCGGCAAGGGAGGTGCCCAGTGAGTCAGATCTCCGCCGGTGGAAACGACTATTCGCACGGCGTGGGCGCCGACCACCCGGCCCTGCGCTCCTCCAACATTTCCATGCAGCCGGGCGCGGGCACCGGCCTGAAGTCCGCGTTCGTGGGCCTCGGCGTCGTGGGACTGGCGATCACCGCGATCGGCTGGTTCAAGGACTCAACCCACGCGCTGGCTTCGCTGCATGTCGGCGTGATCACGGCCATCACCATCTGCCTTGGCGCGACCTTCTTCGTTCTCATTTTCAATCTCGTCAACGCGGGATGGGTCAGCACGTTCAAGCGTCAGTACGAGAATGTCATGAGCCTGCTGCCGCTCGTCGGCCTGCTCATGATCCCCGTCTTCGTGCTCGACGCCGTCAAGGGCCATTCGCTGTTCACGTGGATGAGCGACTCGGCGCACGGCGATGTCATCCTGGAGAAGAAGGCCGGGTTCCTCAACCCGATGTTCTTCTACGCCCGCTCGGCGTTCTACCTCCTGCTGTGGTACTACATCACGTCCCTGCTCCGGCGCCTCAGCCTCGAGCAGGACCGCACGGGCGACAAGTGGCTGACCGCCAAGGCCCGCCGGGCCAGCGCTTGGGCCATCCTGGTGATGGCCCTGTCGACGGCGTTCGCCGGCTTCGACTGGCTGATGTCGATCGATTTCAAGTTCTTCAGCACCATGTGGGGCGTCTACTTCTTCGCCGGGAGCGCGTATGTGGGCACCGCGACGATGATCCTCATCCTCGCCATGCTCCGCCGCGCCGGGAAGATGGAGGGCGCGGTCACCAGCGAGCACTTCCACGACCTGGGAAAGCTGCTCTTCAGCTTTACAGTGTTCTGGGCCTACATCGCGTTCAGCCAGTATTTCCTCATCTGGTACAGCGGCATTCCTGAGGAGACCGCGTTCTTCCACATGCGGCTGCAGGGCGCCTGGCCCGCGGTCGGGGCCGCCGTGATCGTCTCGCACTTCGCCCTGCCCTTTGTCATCATGTTGTTCCGCGGCATCAAGCGGAATCACACAACCATCGCCTTCTTTGCGATCTGGTCGATCGCGGCCCATGTGGTCGACATGTTCTGGGTGATCCGCCCCATCGCCCATGTCGGGGACGCGGCCGACCCGGTGGGCTGGAGCCTGATCTGGATCGACGCCGGCGCTGTCCTGGGCGTCCTGGGTGTTCTGGGCTGGCTGATTGTGAACCGGGTCACGTCCGGGCCGCTCGTGGCGGTCAACGACCCACGCCTCGGCGAGTCCCTGGAACACCGGAATTACGTGTGACTTTGGTCGCTGATTTCCCGGCGTTCCGCGTGAATTGAGCTGGCAATGATGACTCCGGTTCGATGAGAATCGGCGAATCACAAGGTTGAGCGGCATGTCAAAGCACGAAGCACACTTTCTTCCCCACGAGCACGAGCACCCGGACTCCTGGCATCGGCATTCCTCTGAAGAGGGCACGCCTCAGGGCGAGCACACCGCCGTCGCCAGCGCCACCTCGCTCCTGGTCTCCTTCTTCGTTCTGACCATGAGCGTTTTCCTGACCGTCGGCCTCCTGATCGTGTTCTTCAACCACTTTGCATGGCAGGCCCGGGCCGAGCGCGAAGAGACCACCACGCTCGCGGCCGAGTTCGGGCAGATCAAGGCTCAGATCGAGAAGGAGCAGGGCGAGTACGGTTTCGTGCCCGACAAGCCCGGCGTCTATCGCATCCCCGTCACCCAGGCGATGGATCGCGTCATCGCCAAGTACTCGTCCAGGAAATAGTCGTTGGAGCAATCGCCCGAGCACCCCCGGCAGGAAACGGCACGGATGGAACTGGCCAGGCCAAGAGCGAGAAGGACGAACGAGCGCCGCGCGGCGGACGCGGAGTTGCCGCGCTCTCGCCCGGATCATGCCGCGCTCTCGCGATTGATGCTCGCCGGGGTGATGGCGGTGATGCTCGGCTTGTCCGCCTCGGCCCGGGCCCAGTTCTCGGGCGGCACGCTCAGCCAGAAGCCCGAGGAGATCAAGCGTCTCGACGTGACCGAAAAGCTCGGCGCCACCCTCCCCATGGACCTGGTCTTCACCGACGCCCAGGGCCAGAGCGTCAAGCTCGGCGACTATTTCCCGCTGGGCGCCGACGGGCAACGCCACGGCAAGCCCACGGTGCTCGTCCTGGCCTATTACCGCTGCCCGGTCGTCTGCTCGGTTGTCATCTCCAAGCTCACGGACTCGTTCAACGAAATCCCCTACACAGTCGGTAAGGATTTCAACGTCCTGGTGTTCAGCATCAACCCCGAGGAGCAGCCTTCCGAGGCCAAGGCCTTCAAGCAGGCGCAGCTCGAGTCGTACAACCGCGGCAAGGAAACCGGGGTCGCGCCCGGTTGGCAGTTCCACACTTCTCCGGCGGAAGCCTCGAAGGCCCTCGCCGACGCGATGGGCTGGGAATACAGCCGCCTGCCCAACGGCGAGTACGGGCACCCGATCGGCTACATGCTCATCACCCCCGACGGACGAATCGCCCGATACATGTACGGCTACGCGGGCAAAGAACAGGCCCAGCAGGTCAGGCTCGCCATCCTCGAAGCGTCCGAGGGGAAGATCAGCAAGACCCTCGCCGATCGCGTCATCGGGTTCTGCTACATGTACGACGCGGCGTCGGGCGGGTACGCGCTCAAGGCATTCCGCGTCATGCAACTGGGCGGTGCGGCAACGCTCATCGCGGTCGCGGCGCTCGTCCTGGGGCTCCGCCTGTCCGAGGTTCTCAAGCGCCGCCGGCGAGCCGCGACGCTCGAAGGCGATCTGTTGATTTCAAATGACCGGACGGCGAGGGGCGAGCACCGCCCCGCCGTCGCCGGGAGGTGAGGCTTCGATGATGATTTCCTTGTTCGAGCACGGACTTGCACACACGACTCTCGCCGAGGGCGGGGCGTTGCACGACTTCATCTTCGGCACGACCGGGAGCGGCGAGCACGCGACCATCGTTGACGACACATTCATCTGGATCTTCTGGATCGCCGCGTTCTTCTTCGTGCTGCTGATGACGCTCACCGTGCTCTGGAGCATCCAGTACAAGCGTCGCGGAACGCCCGTGGCTCTGGTGAGCGCTTCGCATAACACCGTGCTTGAAACGCTCTGGACCGTGATCCCCCTGGGCATCCTTGCCGTCATGTTCTTCAAGGGATTCGAGGGGTACATCGGCCTGGCGATCGCGCCCGCGGGCGCGATCGAGATGGATGTTCGAGCCGCCAAGTGGGATTGGCGCATCATCTATCCGAACGGCGCCGAGTCGGTCGACCGCGACAAGCTCCTCTCCGGCAAGGAAATCCCGATCTTCTACATGCCGGCGGAGACGCCCGTCAAGCTGCGCATGATCTCCAGCGACGTCATCCACAGCTTCTATGTCCCCGACTTCCGCGGCAAGTTCGACGTCATGCCCAACCGCTACACCTTCTACGGCTTCACCTCGGGCCCCATCAAGGGCGACAAGAAACTCCAGTCCGGTCCCTTCGCCGGAACGCCGTACGAGGATCACTGGCTCTTCTGCGCCGAATACTGCGGCGATTCCCACTCGGAGATGGCCGGACTGATCCGCCTTGTCCCCCGAGATGCCTGGGCCAAGATCATCGACGGCTTCAGCGGCGCGGGCCTGACGCCCGCCGAGAAGGGCAAGCGAATCCACACCATCCAGTGCGCCTCCTGTCACACGGTCGACGGGTCCAAGAGCACCGGTCCGTCCTGGAAGGACACTTACGGCAAGACCGAGTCGTTCACCGATGGATCGACGGCCGTGGTCGACGATCAGTACATCCGTGAGTCGATCTACGAGCCGTCGAAGAAGATCGTCGCGGGCTTCGGGCCGCAGATGCAGCCCTTCAAGGGCATTCTGAGCGAGGATGATGTGTCCGCGGTGATCGAGTACATGAAGACCATCAGCGCGAACTACAAGCCGGCCGAGGGCGAGAAGAAGTAACCAACGCCTCACCGGCACAACGGGAACCCCGGCCGGCGAGTGAGGAAGGATCGCCGCGAAAGCGGATGGGAATGAAGATATGAGCACGATCGATCATCACGGTTCGCACGCCATCGGCGGGCACCACGACGAAGGGAGCTACCTGGCGCCCAAGGGCGGCCTGGTCTCCACCATCTGGGCGTGGGCCACCACGATCGACCACAAGAAGCTCGGTGTGATGTACCTCGCAGCCGTCCTCACACTGTTCTTCTTGGGCGGCGTCGCCGCCCTGGCCGTTCGCGTGGAGTTGTTCCAGCCGACCACCATGGTCAACGGCAAGATCACGGGTCAGGTGTTCCAGGATGCCGGGGGTGCCGTGGCCGCCGGGCATGCCATCTACAACCGGATCTTCACCCTGCACGGCGCGATCATGGTGTTCATGGTCATCGTGCCGGGCATCCCGAGCGCCCTTGGCAACTTCCTCCTCCCCATCATGCTGGGAGCCAAGGACGTCGCCTTCCCAAGACTCAATCTTCTCAGTTGGTGGATCTACGTTCTTGGATCGATGCTGGGGGTCGTCTCCATCATCATGGGTGGCGTTGACACCGGCTGGACGTTCTACACGCCGTACAGCACCTCGACGGACTGGGACGTGTACACGCGCGTCGTGCTGATGATCGGCGCGGCGTTCGTGCTCGGGTTCAGCTCCATCCTCACCGGTCTGAACTTTGTCGTCACGGTTCACAAGCTCCGCGCCCCCGGCATGGGCTGGTTCGACATGCCCCTCTTCGTCTGGGCCATCTACTCCACCGCCATCATCCAGGTCCTCGCGACGCCCGTGATCGGCATCACGCTCCTCTTGCTGATTTTCGAGCGGCTCTTCCACGTCGGCATCTTCGATCCGGCGATCGGCGGCGACCCGGTCCTCTTCCAGCACTTCTTCTGGTTCTACAGCCATCCGGTCGTCTACGTCATGATCCTGCCGGCGTTCGGCATCATCAGCGAGCTCATCGCCGTCCACGCCCACAAGAAGATCTTCGGCTATCGCGCCATGGCGTTCGCGTCGCTCGGCGTCGCCTTCGTGTCCTTCCTCGTCTGGGGACACCACATGTTCGCCAGCATGGGCGAGATGGCCTCGGTCGTCTTCTCCGCGCTCACGTTCCTCGTCGCCATCCCGACCGCCGTCAAGGTCTTCAACTGGGTCGCCACCCTCTACAAGGGCTCCATCCAGTTCACGGCCCCCATGGTCTACGCCCTCTTTTTCCTCTTCCTCTTCTCCATCGGCGGGCTCACCGGGCTGCCCCTGGGCACCCTCTCGACCGACCTCCACCTTCAGGACACCTACTTCGTCGTCGCCCACTTCCACTACGTCATGATGGGCGGCACGATCATCGCCTTCATCGGCGGCATCCATCACTGGTGGCCCAAGATGTTCGGCAAGATGTACAACGAGCGATGGGCCATCGTCGGCGCCTGCCTCGTTTTCATCGGCTTCAACATCACCTTCTTCACCCAGTTCTTCCTCGGGACCCGCGGCATGCCCCGCCGATACGCCACCTATATCCCCGAGTTCACTCATCTCCATCAGATCAGCACCTACGGCTCGTTCATCCTTCTGCTTGGCTTCCTCGTTCACCTCTTCGTCTTTATCCACTCTCTCGTCGCCGGACGCCCCGCGCCCAAGAACCCCTGGGGCGGCCTGACCCTCGAGTGGGAGACCGACAGCCCGCCGATCGAGCACAACTTCCATCACGAGCCGCTCGTCAAGCACGGCCCGTACGACTACGAAACCACCGTTCCGCCCCATTGGGATCCGAAGGACTACCCCATCCCCGCTTCGAACTTCGCCGCCAAGCACTGAGAAGCCCGCGTTCGCACTCGGGGCGGCCGCTCGCCCCGCGAGGATTCACTGATGAGCACACTCCCGGCACCATCCACTTCCACCGGCGATGCGCCGCTCTGGAAGAAATACCAGCCCGCCAACCACTACCGCAGCAAGGAGGAAGAGTTCGACGCGTGCAAGCTCGGCATGTGGCTCTTCCTCACCACGGAAGTGCTGCTCTTTGCCGGCATCTTTGTTGGGTACGCCATCTTTCGCATGCTGTACCCGCAGGCCTGGGCCAACGGCTCGTCCTACCTCGACTGGCGCTGGGGGGGCCTCAATACCGTGGTGCTGCTTGTCTCCAGCTACACCATGGCCGTCAGCATCCATCACGCCCAGCTGAACAATCAGGCCGCCCTCAGGCGGAACCTGCTCATCACGATCCTGTGTGGCGCCGCGTTCATCGTGATCAAGCTGACGATGGAATACATCCCCAAGTGGTCCGCGGGCAAGGCCCCGGGCGGCTCGTTCTTCAACTATCCGTTCGCGTCCGATCCGCATGAACCCCTCTGGTGGGGCATCTACTACTGCGGCACGGGCATCCACGCCCTCCACGTCATCATCGGGATGTCGCTCATCTTCTGGGTCTACCTCAAGGCCCGAAAGGGCCACTACGGCCCGAATCACTACACTGGCGTCGAGGTCGTCGGCCTCTACTGGCACCTCGTCGACCTCATCTGGATCTTCCTCTTCCCCCTGCTGTATCTCATCGGCTGAACCGTCGCATCCCGCGGCCCTCGCGGAGGAACTCATGGCCCATTCTCATCACCAGCACGTCCACTCCCACCAGAACTTCGCCCAGGACGAGGGCGATCAGATCGATCCGCACGGCTTCGGGTCCGGGCATTCGCACGGACACGTCATTCTCCCCGTGATGACCCTGCGAACCGTGCTTACGCTCTTGCTCGTCCTGACCGCGGCGACAGTCTTCGCGTCGCGGGCCGAGCATTGGGCCCAGGAGTTCTTCCACATCGTTCTCCCGGGGTGGGTGAACGTGGTGGTGGCGCTCTCCATCGCGGTCGTCAAGGCGACCATCGTCGCCATGTACTTCATGCAGCTCCGCTACGACAACCCCATCAACAGCGTCATCTTCCTCTTCTGCCTCTTCGGGGTCGTCCTCTTCATGGGGTTCACCGCCATGGACCTGGGCGTCCGCGACCGTATCTACAACTGGAAGGCCGGCGAAGTGATCCAGGGAGGAACCGGCGGCTCGTACATCAACCGGTACGAAAAGAAGGCGGACGGAACGGTCGAGCGAGTTGCCCCCAACCAGCCGCTCTATCTGCATGTGCGCACCGAACTGCTCGAAAGGGTCGGCGAGGCGAAGTTCGCGGAGCTTGAGCACGAGGCGCACCTGCACGGCGGGCCCCACGGCCGCCCCGATGCCACCTCGCCATGGAAGGACGCCGCCAACCAGAGCCGCCCGCGGACCGGCACGACGCCCGGGCTCTTCGAAACCACCGAGTCCTCGGAGGCGCACCCGCAGGGCGAGCACGGCGAGCCCTCGCACAGGTGATCGTGCCCCCGCTCGGGAATCGAGCCCAAGCCGGATACGATGCAGCCATGACCCGCGCCACGGCCTTCATTCTCGCCGGCCTCCTCGCCGCCGTCGCGATCGGCTCGGGTCTCGCCGCGGCCCGGAGGGTCAGCGCCTTTCACCGCGACAATCCCCGCGAGCAGTTCGCTTTTAGCCGCGTCAACGCGAGAGACTTTTTCTACGCCGATCGACCCGTCACGCTCAGGGACCAGGACAGCCCGACCGGGATGAATCTGGTCGTGACCTACGGCGACGAGGTGCTCACGCTCCCGGTGGTCATCCCCAAGGACCCCCGCTTGCCCGCGCTGCTGCCGCACGAAGACTGGATGGGCGTGCTCCGCTTCGCGTCGTCGACCGGCATGGACCTGCCCGAATTGCAGGCCAAGATGAACGCAGGTGAAGTCCGCGACCGTCTCGTGATTGTCACCCGCACCCCAGAGCCCGGCACCGATCCCGCCACGTGGGGTGAGATCAACAAGCACCGGTGGACGTTCGATTTCTACGAGTTCCTGCCCCAGGGCGGCTTTGCGCACGAGCGCATGGCGTTTCCGAACAAACGCGCCCGCGAAAAGGCCGAGCGTGAAGGTCGGCAGCTTGACGTGCCCCAACTGAGGGAAAAAACCTGGCAGTTCGAGGCCGCGCTCATGGTCATGCCCAAGACCGACGGTCCGAGCCCCGAGTTCCGGAACGACGGCCTGGCGTCCATGGGCTGGACGCTTCCCGCCTCCGGCTTCGCCACCCTCGGCATGATCGCGATGCTGGTGGTGGGGGCTTCACGCAAAGCACCGTTGCCCGCGGGTGACTGAGCGTCGCACCACGTCACCGAAACCCGGGGCAGGACGATCCAGGGGCGTGCGGCCAGCGGGGTCGGCTCGCCGTGACGCTCCGGTTCGACCTTCCCCGCGACCTTCGCATGAGCCGCCGCTGCTTTGTCGCGAGGCAGTCCGGCGATCTCTGGCGGTTCAACGGAACACCGAATCGACCTGACCGCCCTGCGTCATCAGCTTCACGTCGTTGAGGACCTTGGCCAGCACCAGGTTGATCATGATGATCGCCAGGAAGCTCGTCACGAACGATTCTGTGGTGGCGCGTCCCACGCCCTCGGCGCCCGGGCGGCAGTTGAACCCCTTGAAGCACGAGATCAGCCCGATCGCCGCCCCGAAAAAGACGGCCTTCACCAGCCCGTTCAGGATGTCGAACCAGCCCACGAACATCTCGGTGTAGTGCCAGTACTGGTTCGGATCAGCCGTGTAGAACTTCGTCGTGATGTACCACCCGCCCCCGATGCCGCACACGTTCGAGATCAGCGTCAGGGGCGGGATCATCAGGATGCACGCCAGCACCCGGGGGACGACCAGCACGCGGACGGGGTCAGCCGCCATCGCCCTCATCGCGTCGAGCTGCTCGGTCACTCGCATCGAACCAAGCTCGGCGGTCAGCGCACAACCCACGCGTCCCGCCAGCATCACCGCCGCCAGCACCGGCCCGATCTGCTTGACCAGCGACACGTTGATCACCCCGCCCAGCCGCCCCTCCTGGCCGATGGAGGCGAACTGCAGGTATCCCTCGATCGCCAGGATCATGCCGATGAACGCGCCGGTGAGCGCCAGCACCGGCACCGAGGCCGCGCCGACGAAGAAGACCTGCTGCCACAGCCGATCGCGTTTGTTCCAGGTGCGAATCGCGCGCAGGCCAAGCACGAACGCGCCGGAAAACCGCGTGAACCGCCCGAACCATGTGAGCGCGTGCGCCAGCGAGACGACCACGTCAACCAGCCACGCGCCCAGCGACGAGATCGGACGCAGAGCCAGGGGCGGATTGTTCGAGTCATCGGACATGCTGAGGCATCAGCGTACACACCGCGAACACCTTTGTCGCGGGAGTACGCATGGAGTGAGCGGATGAGCGAGAGCTCTTCCCACGAAAAAGCCCCGGTCGCCCGGGGCTTGGTCTTCACTTCCTATGTTGGTTGCTTACTTCGTCACGTCGATCGGCTTGCTGGGCGGCGCCTCGCGCGATGGCGTGGCCCGCACCGGCTCACTATCCGCACCCGTGCCGCCCGGCGCCATTCCGCCCGCGTCCGAACGTGACTTGGTCAGGAAGATCTCCACGCGCCGGTTGGCGGCCGTGTTGCCGTTGGCGTTGTTGGGCACCGCGGGACGGAACTCGCCCCAGCCGGCGACCATCATGCGCCCGCCGGGCACGCCCATCGAGGCCAGGGCCGCCCGCACGCTGATGGCGCGATGGGCCGAGAGATGGACGTTTGTCGGGTGGAGCTTGGCCGTGGCGCCACCGATCCGCTGCGAATCGGTATGCCCGACGATGTGAACGTCGTAGCCCGCCGCGGAGGAGGAGTTGAGGATGCGGGCGAGCGCCGACAAGCTCGAGCGGGCGCTGTCGTTCACGTCCGCCGAGCCCGACGCAAAGGTCAGGTCCGACGCGAACCGCAGCATGCCCTTGGTGTGGTCGTAGGTGATCAGGTCGGGGAACTGGGCCGCCAGTTCCGCCAACGCCTTGTCCGTCGCCTCGTCCAGAGGCCCGATCTCCAACTCGGCCATGGCCTTGCGCAGGTCGTCGAGGTCGTAGCCGGCCTTCTTGAGGGCGTCGGCGAGGCTGACGTTCTGCGCTCGGGCCTCGGTCAGGGCGGCTTCGAGGCGAGCCAGCGCGTTGCGCTGGGCCTCCAGGGCCGAACGGCTCTCGTCGCGCTCGCGCTGCAGCGTGATGTTCTTGTCCGTCAGAGCACGGTTGGTCTCCACGACCTTGTCATACTCGCCCTGACCCACGCAGCCGACCAGCCCAAAGGCCGAGCCGATCATGCAGGCGGCCAAGAGGCCCAGACGTGTTCCGCACATGCGACCATTCACCATCCGTGTCATGACAGGCTCCCTCATGGGCAGGACGACCGGCGGGTTTGGGGTGACGGGCGGCTGCCGTTCCGCCCGGCGCGGGTCGCCCCTTGCCGGAGTCGTTTCTACTGTGCCCAGCATAGGCGCAGAGTCAGATTATCGACGCCGGGAGAGCCTTTGCGTGAATCTCACGGGGACTTGTCGAGGCATCCCGGCTCCGCCGTCTCTGCGGGCGGAGTCGGGTCGGGCCAGCGGACGAACGACAAGGCGGGCACGCACAGTGGCACGTCCCGGCGAAGAATGATGGCAACACCGATCCATGGCGACCGATCACCAGCAAAGCCGCGAGACCACGCCAGCACGCCTGCCGGGCGAAGCGGCACGCCTGCTCGATGCCCGCCGTGCTGGGATCATCCGGGTTGATGCCGCCGCGCTCGCCGATGCCCGCCGGATCGTGGCGCCAGCTTCGCTGCTGCTCGACGCCGATCCTGCTCGGGTCGCATCGCCGTTCGTCGTTCTTGCCGCGGATTCTCCCGGAGAGGTCGATCGCCACCCGGCCGCCTCGGTGGCCAGGCGCGTGTGCCTCCCCGATCGCATCCTGATCCCGGGTCTGGTGAACGCCCACACGCACCTCGACCTCACCGCGATCGGCCCCCGGCCATTCGCCGGGGACTTTTCTGGGTGGCTCGACATGGTCCGCCGCTCCCGGCCGAGCGCGCCCGCCGATATCACGGCCGCCGTTGCCGAGGGGGCCCGCCTGTCGCTCGCATCCGGCGTGGTCGCCGTCGGGGACGTGGCCGGCGCGCCGCGTGGAGAGCCGACGCTCGTTCCGGCCCATGCCCTGGCCGCGACCGGCCTCGCGGGCGTTTCGTTCATCGAGTTCTTCGCGATCGGAAAGGGTGGATCCGCGCTCGGGCGGATCCAGCGCCTCATGCAGGCCTCGCCGCGACGCATTGGTCCGGTCCGCATCGGTATCCAGCCGCACGCGACGGGCACCGTTGGGCTCGACGGTTACGCGTGGACTGCTCGGATGGCGGCCGAGGGCTGGCCGATTTCATCTCACGTCGCCGAGACGCTCGACGAACGCGATCTGATCTCGCGAGCCGTGGGTCCACAGCGAGATTTTCTCGACCGTCTGGGTCTGTGGGACGATTCGCTTCTCCGCGAACTGGGCCGGGGCCTCTCGCCCGTTCAGCACCTTCGCGACATCTTGGAGCGAGCCCGGTTTGTTCTGGCGCACGTCAACGACGCGAGCGACGACGACATTCTGCTCCTGGCGCGGATGGGCCAGAGTGTGGCCTATTGCCCGCGTGCTTCGGAGTACTTCGGGAATCACGCCAGCCTGGGGCCTCACCGCTACCGAGCGATGCTCGCGGCCGGAGTCAACGTTTGTCTCGGCACCGACTCCATCATCAATCAACACCCCGAGGGGGCTTTGTCGATCTGGCGCGAGATGAAGCGTCTTCACCGTCGGGACGGGGCTCCCAAGCTCGATCTCATGGCCATGGCGACGGTAAACGGCGCACGCGCCCTGGGGCTGGACGCCGACCGGTGGATATTCGCACGCGATCGTGCGATTTGCGGCGTCGGCGCGGTGGTGATCTCACCCTGCGTGCGCGAGCGAGATCCGCTCGATTGTGCGCTGGAATCATCTGGCGAACCGGAACTGTTGTTCGACGCGAATTAGTATTGCCGGGCTGCACCGGAGGGCGATGAGCAGGTGCCCTGCGCCGGGAGTAGCCATCCGACGGCCCGGGTCTGGCGCTGCGTCGAAAACCTCTCCGAGGCCACTCAACGACAGGCGGTGCATGAGCGTCAAGTGGGAGCAAGCCAAGCGATGGGACCGTGAGCACCTGACGGGGCCGCTCGCGCCCCTGCGTTGGGTGCTGCGCTTGTTCAGTTCCGTGTGGTTTGGTGTGTGGCTGTTGGTATGCGTCGCGATCTACGCCGTGCTCGCCAGCGTCCCGATCGGCCTCCTGGCGCAGGCCCCGACGCTCCTGTTCGACCTGGCGACGCTCCTCGTCGTGCTCGGGGTTGTTGCGGGGCTGCCGGTCCTTGGCCTGGCGCGTGCGACGCGGGCTTGGGCTCTGTCCCGCCGGGCTTCGCGATTTACATTCCTGTTCTTTGCGGGGCTCATCCTCGCGGGCGCCGGGCTGGCGGCGTGGTGGACGCTTGTCTGGCCGCGGATCCAGTACGACCCCATCGCACGGTCCGGCGTGCGATTCTTCGCCGAGTTCGTCGAGGCCAACCGCGCGATCACGCTGCGCCGATTGCCCGCTCTGGAAATGAGCGAGCTCGAGTTCTACGGATGGTGGCCGCTGCGCGTGATCTTGCTGGCGTTTGTCGCGAACATGATCGTCGCGACGGTGCGCCGCATCGAGTTCCGCGTTCGGAACCTGGGTGTGCTCATGGTTCACAGCGGGATCGTGCTCATCGCGCTCGGGAGCGTCTACTACCACCGTCTCAAACTCGAAGGCGACACCATCCTCCTCGCCGGCGAGCTCGATCAGGCCGGCATGCCGACGCCCGGGCCCGCGCAGGACCGCTTCTACGACAACACCCGCCTATCGCTGTACGTTCGCGAGCGCGGCGTGTGGACCGCCCGCCCGATCACCGATGTTCCTCGCTACAACGACTATGGACTCTGGAAGATCGGCGGGCCCGGCGACGTCAGCGCGTGGGAGACGTCGGGCCGTCCGATGCCATGGAAGGTCGAGCCCGCGCGCGATCTGGACCTGCGCGTGCCCCCGCAACTGTCGGAGTTCGGCCCGGGCGTCGATCTTCGCATCGTCGGCTACGCGAGCTACGCCGAGCCAGTAACCGATTACCTGAAGCGCGACCAGAACGCGATCACGGAGCGTCCGGACGCCGCGATCGCGCCCGGAGGCCCCGGCGATCAGACCCCGCGGGCTGAGTCGCGAGCGCTTCATCCACTGCGCGTGGTTCAGTTGATGACCTCACTCCCCGACTCGCAGGGGCGGATCACCGACGATCCCGCGTTTGTCTTTACACTCTCACCCGCCGAGCCCGCGCGACGCATCAGCGACGCCGGCAGCTTTGCGATCGAGTACACCGCCGGCCCATCGATGGGGATGACGGCGGAGCGATGGCGGGATCTTCGCGAGCCGCTTCCGTCGGGAACGAGCCACGCGCTGGTCGTCGACATCCCCGCCTCGCACTTCCGCGCGGTCTATCCCGTGAAGCAAGGGCAGGAGGTCGCGCTGGGCGACACCGGCTACCGCCTGAGTGTGCGGGAGATCGCGGAGCGAGCCCCCTTCCCGATCATCACTCAGGGCTATCGGGGCGCCGAGAGTTCGGTTGCGATCGTCAAGGTCTCGCCGCCCGTCGGCCCGGCGTTCGATCGCTGGGTGTATCACCGCTTCCCCGAGATCAGCCAGGACCTGCTGAGCGAACTGAACGATCGCGGCATGCCCAAGCGGCGCGACGCCGATCCCGCGATCCGAATCAGCTACGTTGACTGCCGGGCGGTGCAGGTCTATTTCGATGATCCGGACGGAACTCTCGGGCCAACCCGCGCGATCATCCGTCTGCCCGGCGGATCCGTGCGGGTCGTCGAATCGCTCGATGCTTCGGGGCTGATCAGCGAGGTTGTGCCGAAGGTGTCGCTTCGCGTCTCGGCCCGCTGGAGCGACAGCGAGGCGGTCGAGCGTCCCTCGCCGGTCCCGCCGGAGCGGCGTGAGAAGGCCATGATCGGCACGCACGAGAGCGCGATGCTCGGCGTGGAAGTGCGCGACCACTCATCCGGGCGTGATTGGCGGAAGATCGTCTGGATCCCCTTCACCAAGTACATGGGAATGGGGATGGGCACCGAGCGGATCGTCACGCTCCCGGACGGACGCGAGATCGGGCTGGCCTTCGGGCGTCGCCAGCATCGCCTGCCGGGTTTCGCGGTGGAACTCCTCGACTTTGAGATGATCGCGCGCGAGCACCGCGGCCCGCCGAAGGACTTTCGTTCCACCCTGCGCGTCATGCCCGCGGGATTCGGCGCGGCGGAGTTCGACGCCTATGTTCACACCACCAGCCTCAATGAGCCCTTGCAGGCCCCGTTCCTCTGGTCGGATTCGCGCGGGCTGGCCGCCAACATCCTCGGGACGATCAGGAGCCGCCTCGATCCCACGCAGTTCAAGTTCAGCCAGGCCGGCTGGGACCAGCAGGGCTGGATGCAGACGCAGTCGCTCGCCGACCAGGGCAAGGCCAAGCGCCCGACCGCCAAGTTCACAATCCTTCAGGTTGGCAACAACCCCGGTATTCACGTGATCGCGCTCGGCGGGATTCTCATGGGCGTCGGTATCCCTTGGGCGTTCTATATCAAGCCGTGGATCGTTCGGCGCGAGAAGAGGCGGATCCAGGCGCAGATCGCGCGGGGAGAGTTCCCGGCGCCCGGGCGCGGGCCGAGCCACACGCCGAAGCGCGAATGCATCGACGAGCCGGTCGCGATGAATCTCCAGGAGACGAAGCCATGAACCAAGCCGTCACGAAGAGTCGTGGCATCCCGCTCCTTTGGCGGGTCGTCATCATGACCTCGGTCATTCTGGCGGTGCTCGTGCTCTGGCCGGCGCGTGCGATCGGCCAGACGCCGCCGGCGGGGAACTCGCACCCCGGCGAGTCGATGATCGATGCGCACGACGGGGAGATCATGCCGCCGTTCGGCATGTACGAGCGCCAGAGCCGCATCGACGCCGCAGCCAAGCATGCCTTTGCGGCCAAGGTCGATCTCTCGCTTCTGCGCGACGTGCCGGTGTTCCACGGCGGGCGCGTCAAGATCATGGACACGCTGGCGCGAGAGACGATCGCCGCGATCTGCGGCCGAGCCGACTACTTCGAGGTGGTCGACGGCGCCAAGCTCTCCTATGACCCGCTGTTCACGTTCATGGACCTCATGATCGACCCGGCGTACTACATCGACCGCCCGCTGCTCCACGTCAACTACATCAACCTGCGCGACATGTTCCTCGAACGAGCCATCCCGGGCGATGAACCGGCGAAGGAGCTCGAGCGCCGGCGCTGGCGCAAGCTGACCCGGATTTCACCCATGATGTACCAGCGCTATGCCAACGCCATCGCGGGCGGGTTTGCCCAGGAGCAGGACGCCGCGGCGTACAACCAGGCGCTCGATCAGGTCGCGCGAGCCCTCGACCTGGCCGATCGATCCGGCGCGAACATGGAGGTCGTCGCGCCCGCGAGCACGGACCTTCCGTGGAAGCACATCTCGCAGTTGCCAGAGTCTCACCCCGCGCGGGCCGCGGCGCTCACGCTCGGGGCCGCGTGGCGCGCGGGCGATGCAGGCGGCGTGAACAAGTCTCTGGCGAGCCTTCGCGATGAGTTGGCGAAGATCAATCCGGGCGTGTACCCGGGCGCCCGCCGAGCTCTGGAACTGACCTACAACCGCCTCGACGCGTTCGAGTGGGGTTTGTGGCTGTATGTCGCCGCGTTCGTTGCGTTCTTGATGGCGTTCGGGACGGGGCGGGCCTGGCTCACGACCCTGGCCATGGTGTTCCTTTTGCCCGCGCTGCTGATGCACGCCGGCGGCTTCTTCATGCGGTGCCTCATCGCCGAACGATTCGCGATCCAGAATCAGTTCGAATCGATGACCGGCGTGAGTCTCTTCGCGGCGGTGGTGGGCGTGTCGATCGCGGCCGTCCGCCGGCAATGGGTCTATGCCGCCGCCGCCGCGGGGGTTGGATTTCTCGTGCTCATCACCGCGACGCAGACGCGGATCCCCGGCGCGGCGATCGAACGCGAGGCCGCCATCCTGAACACCAGCGTGCTTCTGAAGTACCACGTCACGACCGTGCTCACGAGCTACGGCCTGATCGCGCTGGGATTCATCAACAGCGTGTTCTATCTGGTCACTCATTACCTCGCTCCCAAGACGGCCATGGCGGCGGCGCCGATCGGCGCAGGAAGCGTCGATTCCGAAGCGGCCGCCGGGCGGGCGCGCTTGCTGCACGATCTCGATCGGGCTCAGATGACCGTGCTACAACTGGCGTTCTGGACGCTCGGCGTCGGCATCCTGCTGGGCGCTTGGTGGGCGGACCATTCCTGGGGACGATGGTGGGCCTTTGATCCCAAGGAGACTTGGGCCCTGGTCACTTGGATCTCCTATCTGATCGTCATTCATCTGCGATTCACGGGCGTGAAGAACAAGCCGCTCGTGACCGCGTGGATGAGCGTCGCTGGGTTCATCGTCATGATCTGGACCTACTTCGGCGTGAATCTGCTCCTTCCGGGCCTGCACGCCTATGCATGATGCCCGACTTTCCCGTGACTTCTTCGCGCGCCCGGCCGCGGAGCTGGCGCCGGCGCTACTCGGTGCACGGCTCGTGCGGATTCTCGACGACGGCACGCGGCTGTCGGGCGTGATCGTTGAGACCGAGGCGTATGTGGGCGTCAAGGACAGGGCGTCACATGCCTTCGGCGCCCGCCGAACGACCCGGAACGAGTCGATGTACGCGGAGCCGGGCACGGCCTATGTCTACTTCACGTACGGGATGCACTGGTGTTTCAACGTCGGCTGTGCCGCGCGCGACGTCCCTGAGGCGGTCCTCATCCGCGCTCTCGATCCACGCGAAGGACTCGCGGAGATGCGGTCCCTTCGAGGCGGCGTGCGCGACGTGGATCTTTGCCGCGGTCCGGCGCGGCTGTGCCGGGCCTTGGCCATCGACCGGGAGTTTGACGGGGTCGATTTGGCAACCTCGGAGCGCCTGTGGCTCGAGGGCGGCCAACACCCCGCTCGGATCGTCCGGACGGCCAGGATCGGCGTCGGCTATGCCGGCGCTTGGGCGCGACGCCGATTGCGTTTCATTGAATCTGGATCATCATTCGTGAGCGGACGTGGCGGGAAATCGTTCGGGCTTTCCCCGCGGACGGTGGACCGATAGCATTACAGCATCGGCCAAACGATCAATCAGGTTGGGGTCTGCGAGCCGATGAATGGTGGGCCTCACGGCCCTGGAGAGGGAAGACGTGTCCGGAGTTCCGATCGATTGGAAAGAGTTGCGTGCGAAGGTGGGACCCTACCCGCCGGAGGCCTACGAGTTCGTGCGTCGGGGGCTGGCGCACACGTCGCAGATCGTGCACGGCGAGAAGGATCCGGGCGAGAATCGCCACGTCAGCGGGCAGCAGCTCTGCCTGGGACTGAAGGATTTCGCCATCAAGCAGTATGGTCTGCTCGCTCGCACCGTTCTGGGCCGATGGAATATTCATCGCACCGACGACTTCGGGCGCATCGTCTTTGGCATGATCGATCAGGGCCTCATGCGCAAGACGGACGAAGACACCATCGACGACTTCAGGGGTGTGTACGACTTCGGCGAGGTCTTCGCCGAGCCCGAGCACGTCTGATCCGCGATATCCGATGACGCCCGATGTCCGACGCCGCTCGCCGTGGCGTGATAGGCTGGGTCCGCATGGGCGACAAGGGCTCCAAGGTCACGGACTGGACAACGCGCCACATCTGGCAAATCCAGCCCGTGCGCGACGGGCTGATGATTCTCGGCGTCATCTGGCTCCTGTACCTCGGCTACCTGCTCAGCGTGGTCACGGTGCCGCTGCTCTTGGCGACCGCGCTGGCGTATCTGTTCGAACCGCTCGTGCGTCGATTGACCCGTCGCGGGCTGGTGTCGCGCAGCGGGGTCGCCATCGGCATCATTGTGCTGGCCGGGGCGGGGATCATCGGGCCGGTGTTCATCGGCGGAGGTTTCGCCGCCGTTCAGGGTGGGAAGTATGTCGCGACGCTGACGCGGAACGTGGACAAGCTGGTCAAGAGCGTGCGCAAGCCGGAGGACGAGGCGCTCAAGGGCTCGCTCCCGCCGGGCACCTGGACCAAGATCCGTGAGTACCTGGTCGAGGAAGAGGCGAAGTGGCAGGCCTGGCACTCCCGTGAGCCCGGAACGAGCGAGACTGTTCCCCCCGCGGGCGGGGCCGGCGGGCTGCCGCACACGGGCCAACCCGCGGCATCGCCCGGCGACCGGTCGATCGAGCGAGCACAGGGCGAGCCACCATCGACCCCCGCGACGGATGAACCATCGCAGGCCGACGGAGTTCGCCAAGACGGGTCGGGGCCCGCGCCGCCCGGACCGGAATATGAGCTGATCCGCTCGGGGATCACATGGCTTGGAGACAATGCGGGCCGGATCGGTCAGCAGGCGCTCCAACGGTCGAGCAACGTGTTCGGCACGTTAGTCGGCGCGGCGGGAACGCTGGGGCAGATGCTGTTCGGCGGCTTCCTGACCGCGTTCTTTTTCTTCTTCTTCTGCACGGGCTACGGCAAGCTCCTGGCGTTCTGGGACGGACTGATCCCCGAGAAGAAGAAGGGCCGTGTGTTTGATCTGGCGGGGCGTATGGATCGTGTCATTGCAGGGTTCGTGCGAGGTCGGCTGACGATCTGCGCGATACTGGTCTGCGTCTACAGCGTCGGGTACTGGATCATCGGCGTGCCGGCGCCGCTCATCCTGGGGCCGATCGTCGGCGTCTGCTGCCTGATGCCGTTCGTCTCGGGTGCGGTGGGCATTCCCACGGCCGCGTTGCTCATGGCCTTGGAGCCCGCGACGGGGTTCCAGGGAAGCTGGTGGTGGATCGTGGGCTCACCGATCCTCGTCTTCATGATCGCGCAGGGGCTGGACGACTATGTCTTGTCTCCGGTGATCCAGGGCAAGAACACGGACATGGACATGCCGTCGATCTTGTTCGCCGTGATCGCGGGCGGAGCATTGGCGGGAGTCTACGGGTTGCTCATCGCGATCCCGGCCGCGGCGTGCATCAAGATCCTGTTGCGGGAGGTCTTCTGGCCGAAGTTCCGGCAGTGGGCGCACGGAGAGGCCAAGGACTTCCTGCCGATCGAAGGGGACTGATCCGCGCGCGGGCTTTCCTCCGGACGCCTCGGGCCCTGTCGGCGGATGGCGGTTGCGTTGTTGCACGCGGGCACGGCGTTGGGGGTTCTCACGCCGGGTGGTTCGGCAAGGCCGGGCGTGGACCGAGTGCAAGTCCGAAGCGGCGTGACGGCGCTACGAGTCGGCACGCAGTGCGAGCACGACACGGACCGGCGTCGATCGGCCGATGACCCTGCTTAGCACCCGGCCTCGAACTTGGCGGCGTAGGCGTCGAAGTCGTCGCCGTTGACGAAGCAGTCGTTGTTGATGTCGGCGGCGGTGTTCCCGTTCTCGAAATCGCTCGCAAAGGCGTCGAAGTCATCGCCGTTGACGAAGCCATCGTTGTTGTAGTCGGCCACGCAGAGCTTGGCGGGGTTGGTGTAGACGATCGTGACGGTGGCGTTGGCGCTGGTGCCGTTGGGTGTGGTGACGTTGAAGACGATGGAGTCGGTCCCGCAGGCGGCGGAGCCCGGGGTGATCACCCGGTAGGCCTTGCCCGCGCCGGCGATGATGGTGGACTTGGCGGGGGCGGTGACAATGGTGTAGGTCGAGGTCGCGGGATCGGCGTCGAAGGTCGCGGGGAGTTCGACCACGGTCGTGGCGTCCTTGGGGACGAATCGCGTGTAACTGAACGCGACGGGCGCGTTGACGTTGGTGCCCGAAGCGTTTGAGATCGTGATCGGGATCGGGGCGCTGTGGACGAGTGATCCGTCCCCCATGAGGGCCTCGACCTGAACCCTGACCTGGCCGGCGCCGAGGGCTCGACCGTGGACCGAAAGGGGCGCGACGCCGGCGGTTGAGGCGACGACGCGGCCGTTGTGGACAAGCCGAGTCTGGACTGCGCCGCCGTTCACGGCGGGCGTGATGGTGTAGAGGTCCGTCAAGTTTCCGGAGCCCTGCGAGGCGCTGCCTGACGCGGAATTTCCGGAGTTATCGACGAGAATCGAGCCGACGAATCGCCCGACCGTTTTCATGAGCGTGTTGTCATAGGCGAGAAGGCGAACATCATGCCATCCGTCGGCAAGGATCGTCGTGTTGACGCGAAGCTGCTGGCCCGGGAGACAGGAGTCGACCAGAACGCCGTCGATCAGGAGGTCGAAGCTCTGGATCGACGCATTGGGGTTTGGCGTGGTCGCGCTGGGCGTGATGACCAGCGAGCCGCCGACGGGGGAGGTGGGCAACCCCGGATTGCTCACGACGGGAACAAAGGCGTGCGGCCGGCACAGTGGATCGCCCACGAACAGGCCCTGGAAGGGAATCGCCGAGAGCGAGCGGAGGTACGCCTCGCCCATGGAGAGGCCCTGGTAGTAAAAGAGGTGGAGGCGAGCATTGGGGAACTTGGCGGTGTAGTTGCAGGGTTCTTCGACCTCACCCGCCGAACCCACGGCGCCCTTGCGGATCCAGCTCGTGGTCTTCGTCTGTGAGCCGATGTCAAAGGTCGCGGCCCAGCTGGTGAGATGATCGCAGAACGCGCCGGGGAGAATCGTCATGTCGGCGCCGGTGACGCTGGTCTCGGCGAATCCGGACATGATGCCCAGGCAGTCGTAGTGCCCGATGGGAAGAAGGCCGTCGAGTTTGACGGCCTGGCCGCCCGCGGCGACGATGGCGTTGATGGTGGCGTTGAACTGCGGGCTGCGGACGTTCCGGGCGGAGTCGCTGGCGTTGTTCATGAAGTAGAAGGTGCCGGACGGGCGGGTCCCGTCCACCGCAACGGCGGTGTCGATCAGGCCGAGGATCTCCGGGATGGTGTTTCCGAGATTGCCGTCGTAGCCGATCATGGCGCCGATGAAGTAACTCCGGGCGCTGGTGCTGGTGCTCTCCTGCCCGCCGAAGTACTTGGCGTTGCTGTCGAAGGCGAGGGGGGAGCTGTTGCTGGTGGAGTAGTAGCGGTTGGGGCTGGTGCTCGGGACGCCCCCGGGCAGGATGTCGTTGCTGATCTGCGACATCGTGAAGACGGAGCTCATGGAAAAGCGATTGACGGGTGAGCAGCCGTCGGTGCAATAGCCCGAGGCGGGGACGTAGAAGCTCTGACCCGGCGTGACCAGGACAAAGTCGATGTGATCTCGGATCAAGCGGCCCGCGAGAGTGCCGAGAAAGCCCTGCTGATTTCCGTTCACGAACTCGGCGTAGTTGGCGGCCTCGGGGTCGAGGTAAAGGATGTTGGCGGGCGGGACGTTCCGCTTCTGCGCGTAGTAGTTGCCCACGTACATGGAGTTCGCGTTGGAGGGGTCGATGATGATGAGGAGGTTTTCCGGTCCGCCGCCGGCATGCGCCGTCGCGGCAGAGGCGAGTGTCAGCCAAAGCGCGGGCGACACGATTCCTCGAACTGATCTCATCGTTCCGTCTCCTTGCCAGAATGCCGGCCACCCCGTACGGGCCCACAGATCCTGCCACGAACCCATGACGATGGCAAGGAAAAAGTGAATTGGGGCGTTGGGGGAAAGGCCGGGGTCGGATTCGAACCGACGGATAACGGATTTGCAATCCGTCCCATTAGACCACTCTGGCACCCGGCCGGGGACGTCCGGGCGAGCCCGGAGACAGGACACTAACGGGGGACTGGCGTGGGGTCAACCCGCCGACGCCTTCATCCTTTGCGAATTGGGAACGGGGTGCTGAGCGGGGATCGTTCGGAGGTCCGATACGGACCCGCCGACCGATACATAGGATGGTTTCGCCGCATCCCCGGGAGGCCTCGATGCTCTGGAGCACACGTGCCGTCGCGTTGATCGCCGCGTCTCTCTTTTCGTTGGCGCCCCCGGAGGTTCGCGCGCCATCCGGCGCGGGCGCGCAGCCCCCGACGAAGAAGCGTGACGGCGTGCGTGAGGGGATGTTCCTGACGGCACGTCCGGGTGGATTGCTGCGTGTTTCGACCGGTGATTGGGTGTTCGTGCCCCAGCAGGCAGGCCAGGGGATCGAACTTCGCCCGATGGTGCTCCTGCCCAGCCAGACGCTGACGCGATTGGCGTCCGGGGCGCAGGCGATGCTCGGGCAGGCGGCGGGCGTCGTGAGCGGGCAGGTCTTTGTGTACCGCGGGCGGGAGTACCTGCTTCCCACGGCGTATCGGATCATTGCCCCCGAGGAGATCAACAGGACTCCGACGGGGCTCACCAGCGACGCCCCGGCCGAGAATCAGACGCCCACAACCGGCGGCGAGCAGGCGAGCGCCGAGGCCAATGATGCCCAGGGCGCGGCAAGAGTGACGGGCGCCCAGCCGTCATCGCAGCCCCAGCCCATCCCAAAGGACTTGGCGAGTGATCCATCGGTGGAGGAGTTGGTTCGTGATCTGGAGGCCAGGAAGACGCAGCCGCGGTCGCTTACGCCGCGGGTAAGCGGCGCGGATCGCAAGGCAAGCCCCGGGATACCCGCGACACCCGAAACGGAGCCAAAGGTCGGCGCCGGGGGTGGAGCGGCCGGAAAGGACACGGCGGTCGAGACGCTCCCCGAGGGGAAGCTCCTCACGTCGATGCGCGGCCGGGTCGCGCGGACTGGTGAAGGCGAGTTGGCGTTCTTTCGCGATGGAGACTCGGACTCGCCGACCGGCGGACCGATGGTGCTGCTCCCGTGCCAGACGCTCCAGTCGCTGGAAGACCTGACGGCGTGGCGTGGCGAGTCGCTGATTCTTGAGGTGAGCGGGCGGGTCTTTGAATTCGAGAACCGGCGTTACCTCTTGCCCACGTCGTTCGTCGTGCAGCCGCCCAGCGAGACGCGTCCGACGCAGTGAGACAGAAGGCCCGGGTCGCCGACCGAGCGCAGAGATGGTGACAAGAGGCAATAACGTGGCCTCCGCGTGCCCGGGGGTCGCGTCAGCGCCCTTGCGGCGCGATGAGGCGAATCAGACCCTGCCGATTGCCGCGGGCGCTCAGCGCGAGTGCAGGCTTTGCACGGGGCGGTCTTCGAGCGCGATGGGGTCGGTCGGGCCGGTGACGACGCGCTCGCCGGGCATCGGACTGAAGCGCGAGCCATAGAGCGGCAGGCGCTTGTTGGTGCTCGGGATGCCGACGCGGCTCTGCAGCGCGGTGAAGACCATCGCCACCGCGACGTTGGCGACGAAGAGTTGCCACGAGGCCCGCCAGTCCAAGTACAGCGCGACCGAGATCACCACGACGTGCGCCAGCGCCAGCGGGATGAACACCTGCCACGCCACGGCCATCACCTGGTCATAGCGAACGCGCGGCAGCGTCCATCGCACCACCATCTGGAAACAGATCACCAGCACGACCTTGGTGAAGAACACGAGGAACTTCGCCAAGGCGGCCACGAACGTCGTCTCCTCGGGTGAGAGCAGGTGCAGGCCCGGCAATGACGAGCCCGGCAGGTGATACCCGCCCAGGAAGAGCAGAACAAAGAGCGCGCCCGACGTGAGCATGTGGGCGTATTCGGCCAGGAAGAAGAGCGCGAACCGCATCGACGAGTATTCGGTGTGGTAGCCGCCCACCAGCTCGTTCTCCGCCTCGGCGTTGTCGAACGGGGCCCGGTTGGCTTCGGCGAGAATGGCGATGAAGAAGATGACGGCGGCGAGGGGCTGGGTGAGGACCATCCAGCCGTCAGAAACCTGCTGACGCACGATCTGGTCTGGCATCGTCGTGCCATAGACAAGCAGGGCGGAGAGTAGCGCGAGCCCGAGCGGGATTTCGTAGGAGATCATCTGGGCTGTGGCGCGGAGCCCGCCGAGGAAGGAGTACTTGTTATTGCTGGCCCAGCCGCCGAGCGTGATGCCGTAGACGCCGAGCGAGGCGACCGCGAGCATGTAGATGATGCCGACGCCGATATTGGCGCCGGCGACCTGCACCGGGCCGCCCTCGATGTGCCAGTCGAGGATGGGGATGGTGAAGTCGGGGATGTTCCACACGCCGCCCCAGTTGATGACGGCAAAGCCCATGAGCGCGGGCGTTATGGAGATCATTGGGGCGAGGGAGAAGAGGACTTTGTCGACCTTGGACGGTGTGTAGTCCTCTTTGAGGAAGAACTTCAGGCCGTCGGCGAGGGGCTGTCCCAGGCCGATCATCCCCTTCAGGAAGGAGAGAGCAGGGAGTCCGAAGTCGAGCCCGACGCGGTTGGGTCCGATGCGGTCCTGGATGTAGGCGGAGATTTTTCGTTCGAGGTAGATGAGGTAGGCGACGGTGAGGAGCATGACGTGGATGACCAGCGCGATCACCACGGCGTTGACGATCAGCTGGGCCGTCAGGAATTCGGGCTTTTCCATAGAGGCCCGTACTGTACGCGGACAAAGGACGGGCAGCGAGTGGGGGAGGGGGGAGAGGTTGAAGAATGGCTCGGGAGCCGATGGATGATCGGATTCACGCTGGACCCTGTTGATGGTCGAGCGGCCATTATTCGATGGACAAGTGCCATCGAGCGAGGTACGCTGATTTTGACGGCGGATCAACCCCGACGAGGAGGTTGATATGCATTCATAAGCAGCCCCGCAGCCCGCGTCGTTATTCGACTGGTGCGGTGATGGGTGTTGCGCCTGCACTGGCGATCTTCATCGCTCATGCCGGTGCCCAATGGACGGTTGCATTGCCGTACGACACCGCTCAGGCGACCAGCGCGTTGGGAGCGGAGCGCGTCGGACCCATGGGGTCCGCGCTCGAGCGAGTGAAGAAGAAGCTTGAAGCGATTCTCGGTGGGAGCACCGGGAACGTGGTGATCGACGTGAAGTGGGAAGATCCCGCAAACGCGTCGAGCGCTGCGGACTCTAGCTCGTACCAATTCTACGTCCAAACGGTGGCTGTTGGTCGCGACAAGATTCGGAACCAGGCGGAGGCTGATAGCGAGCCTGCCTCTGACCTGCCCCCGTTTTCTGTACCAGGTGCTATGAGAGTCGGGTGAGGGTAGTCGAACACGCCGGCCGGGCCGGAGGGAGGGGCGCAGCTCCGACCGCAGGGACGGCCAGTGTCGCGGCCCCGGCACGCCCCGCGTCGTGAACAGGTCGATCAGCACCTGCGCCACGCCGCGCGAGGTCATCGAACGCCCGACCTCCAACGCGACGCACTCGCGCGTGTACTCATCCACCACGCTCAGCCACTTGAG
>JABLTH010059833.1_pt1 | contig 46397 bp, 41 predicted proteins | sample 7875711 | NCBI WGS metagenome assembly JABLTH01 (sample SAMN14941262, study PRJNA633318) | bioreactor metagenome | isolation source: bioreactor | place: China | collected 2019-03-05 | reverse complement strand
CTTCTTGGTTACTTCTTCTTGGGCAAGCAAGAAGAAGTAACTCGGGCCGCGGCAGCGGCTCGAAACCCCTCGCCTATAAGGCGAGACCCGGTCGCGACACACGCGACAACCGAACCATCTCGCCACTGGGCCTGCGCCGGAATGACGAAGTAGGTGGCGCGGGGGCGAACCGAAGCGCCCGTTGGGGTTCGCAAGCTCACCCCAACCTACGCCACGTTGGAATGACAGCCAAAACAACACCAACTCACCTCAACCCAACCACCACCGCACCCCACCCTCCAACCACCCCAATCCCCACCACCCCCAGCGCCACGCCCCCCCAACACCCACCAAGAAAAACTCCTCCCCAGCATTACCAACGACGGCAGACTCACCGCCGGCAACGTCAACAACAGCGCCGCCGCAGGCCCACTCCCCATCCCCAGCGCCAACATCGCCTGCACGATCGGCACCTCCCCCGCCGTCGGAATCACGAACAGCATCCCCGACACGGCCAGCGCCACGATCCAGAACCACCCGTCGCCGACGGCCGGCCCCACGTGGGGAAACATCCATGCGCGCATCGCGCCCAGCAGCAGCACGATCACGAGGTATTCCGGCAGCAGCCGTATAGCCATCCGTACGAAGATCCGCGCCCAACGCCCGAGCGTCTCGGCCCATGAACGAGGCTCAGGCTCGGCAGGCAGAAGATCGGCGTCCATCGTCGGCGCCGCGGCGCTCAGGCGCGAGGTCAGATAGCCCAGGCCGAACACCATCGGCACGCCCAGCAGCAGCCGCAGCGCCGTCCACTGCCAACCGAGCACGAAACCCATGAACACCAGCGTCGCGGGATTGAGCATGGGATTGCCCAGCCAGAACGCCATCGCCGCGCCGGGCGAGGCCCGGTGCCTGCGCAGGCCGACCGTCACCGGTGCCGCGCAACAGGTGCACATCATTCCCGGCACGGCCAGCAGTCCGCCGGCCAGCGCGCCACCGAAACCGCGGCCACCCAGGGCGCGCTTGACCCAGTCCGCCGGCAACAGCGCCTGGACGCCCGAACCGAGCAGCAGGCCTAACACCATCGCTTGCCAGATCGCCTTGCCGTAGGCCAGCGCATAGCCGAGCGCGGCACTCCATGAAGGCGCCGGCGCATCCGCCTCCGCGCCCATCAGGATCGAACGGCCGATGGCGTGCTGGCTCGCCGCGACGAACGCGCGCTCGTAATACGGGTGCCACTTCACATAGAACAGGCCGGCGATCGCCAGCGCGGCGAACACGGACCAGCGCGCGGTGCGCCCTGTCGACATGGCGACGGCCATCGGACCTCCTGCGGGTGACGCGGGTCGTATGGCCCTACAGGGCACGAGATTGTCGGCACGCGCCGCAGGCCGGGTGCGCTGCGGGGCAAGACGGAGCGCGGCCGCATGGACGGCCGCGTGGCGCAGCATGCTACGGCACCCAGGCGAAGTCACTAGCGAGCGGCTGCCTTGACCCCATCCGGCGCGCAACGCAGCATACGAGCGACCCTGACCCTCTCGCCGCGCGCCCGGTTCGCCAGCGCAGAGCGACGCCAACGGACGAGCGGCATGACCGAACCCGAGGTCACCTCCCTGCGCCACCTCCCTGCGGTCGCCACCGTCCTGGCCGCGGCGGAAACCGTGCCGCTGCTGGAACGCCACGGGCGCGCCGCCACCACCGACGCCGTGCGTCAGGCCATCGACGAAGCCCGCGCCGTCATGCGCAGCTCACCCACCGCTGCACCCGGCGTTGCCGAATTGGTGCGGCGAGCCGGCGAACTGCTGACCGCCCACGGCCCGAGCCTGCGTCCATTGTTCAATCTCACCGGCACCGTGCTGCACACTAATCTCGGGCGCGCGGTGCTGGCCGAGGCGGCGATCGCGGCCGCCACGGAGGCGCTGCGCCACGCCGTGGCGCTGGAGTACGACCTCGACGAGGGGCAGCGCGGCGAGCGCGACGACCATCTGCGCGCCCTGCTCCGCGAATTGACCGGCGCGGAAGACGCCACCGTGGTCAACAACAATGCCGCCGCCGTCCTGCTCTGCCTCAACACCTTCGCGCTCGACCGCGAAGCCGTGGTCTCGCGCGGCGAGTTGATCGAGATCGGCGGCGCGTTCCGCATGCCCGACATCATGGCGCGCGCCGGCACGCGCATGGTCGAAGTGGGCACCACCAACCGCACGCATGCGGCGGATTACCGCCACGCCATCGGCGCGCGCACGGGCATCGTGCTCAAGGTGCATACCTCGAATTACCGCATCCAGGGCTTCACCGCGGAAGTCGGTGCGCGCGAGCTGGCCGCGCTCGCCGACGCCGCCGGCGTGCCCCTGCTGAACGACCTCGGCTCCGGCAGCCTCGTGGACCTGTCCGTCTACGGCCTGGCGAAGGAGCCCACCGTACGCGAGGCCGTCGCGGAAGGCGCCCGGCTGGTCACTTTCTCCGGCGACAAGCTGCTGGGCGGACCGCAGGCGGGCTTCATCGTCGGCGACCGCGCATTGATCGAACGGATCAACCGCAACCCGCTGAAACGCGCGCTGCGCGTGGACAAGATCCGGCTGGCCGCGATCGAGGCGACCCTCGCCCTGTACCGCGATCCCGATCGCCTGATCGCGCGCCTGCCCACGCTGCGCTTCCTGGCCCGCCCAAAGAACGACATCGACGCGCAGGCGCAACGTCTTCGGGCCGCCGTGGCCGAACGGCTGGGCCCGGCGTTCACCGTGGACGTGGGCGACTGCCTGAGCCAGATCGGCTCCGGCGCGCTGCCGCTGGATACGCTCGGCAGCGCCGCGCTGCGTATCCGTCCGCACGGCAGCCAACGCGCACTGGAACATCTCGCCGCCGCCTTGCGCGCCCTCCCGCGACCGATCATTGGACGCATCGCCGACGGCGCGCTGCAGTTGGATCTGCGCTGCCTGCCCGAAGACGACGAACCGGCCTTTCTGACCAGCCTGGCCCGGCTTCCGAGGGCACCGGACGCGCCCACTCCATGATCATCGGCACCGCCGGCCACATCGATCACGGCAAGACCTCCCTGGTCAAGGCACTGACCGGCGTCGACGCGGATCGCCTGAAAGAAGAGAAGGCGCGCGGCATCACCATCGACCTGGGATTCGCCTACCTGCCGCTGGAAGACGGCAGCGTGCTCGGCTTCGTCGACGTACCCGGCCACGAGCGCTTCGTGCACACCATGGTCGCCGGCGCCAGCGGCATCGATTTCGCCCTGCTGGTCGTGGCGGCCGACGACGGTGTGATGCCGCAGACGCTGGAGCACCTGGCGATCCTCGACCTGCTCGGGGTTCGCCGTGGGCTGATCGCCCTGACCAAGGCCGACTTGGCCGCGCCTGGACTCCTGACCGAAGCGGCCGCGCAGATCCGCGAGGCCACCGCGGGCACGGCGCTCGACGGCGCCGAGATCGTTGCCGTCTCGTCCACCACCGGCCTGGGCATCGACGCCTTGCGCGAACGGCTTGTGGCCGAAGCGCGAGCCCTGGGGCGCCGCGCGACCGATGGCCGTTTCCGGCTCGCGGTCGATCGCGTCTTCGTGCTGCCAGGCATCGGCGTGACCGTCACCGGCACCCTCCTGTCCGGCGAGGTGCGCGCAAAGGACGCGGTGCTGCTCAGCCCCTCTGGCCTGTCGGCGCGCGTGCGTTCGCTGCACGCGCAGAACCGGCCGGTGGAAACCGCCAGGGCGGGCAATCGCTGCGCGCTCAACCTCGCCGGTGAAGACATCGCCAAGGAGGCGATCCGCCGTGGCGACATGGTCGTGGACCCCTTCCTGCACGCACCCGCCGAGCGCATCGATGCACGGCTGCATCTGCTACCCGGCGAGCCGAAACCCATCGCCCCCTGGTTTCCCGCGCGATTGCATCACGGCGCCACCGAAGTCGGCGTGCGCGTCGTACCGCTCGAAGGCGAGCTGCTCCAGCCCGGCGACACGGCCGACGTCCAGCTCGTGCTGAGCCGGCCGATCGCCGCCGCAGCGCTGGACCGCTTCGTGCTGCGCGACGTCTCCGCGCGGCGCACGATCGGCGGCGGCCAGTTCATCGACCTGCGCGCCCCTTCCCGCCAACGCCGCACGGCCGAACGCCAAGCCCAGCGCGCCGCGATGTCCATCGCCGAGGCGCAAACCGCTTTCGCCGCGCTGCTCGATGCCTCGCCATTCGCCTGGGATCTGAACGCGTTCGCGCGGGACCGCGCCCTCTCGGCGACCGCGATCGAGGCCATGGTCGCGGCACTCACCCCGATCGGGCTCGTGGCGGGCGAGGCGCGCCTCGCCATCGGCCGCTCGCATTGGCAGCGCTTCGTCGAGAAGCTGGTCGAACACCTTGCCGCCTTCCACGCCGCCCATCCCGACGTGCAGGGCATCGGCCGGGAGACGCTGCGCACGGCGCTGCAACCGCGCTTACCCGCCGCCGCCTTCGCGCTCGCCCTGCAGCATGCCGATGTCGCCGGACGGGTGGTCCGCGATGGCGCCTTCGTGCGCCTGGCCGGCCACGAACTGCGCCTGAGCGCGGAACACGAGGCGGCATGGCGGGCGATCGCGCCGCTGCTCGGGGGCGAGGTCCGCTTTCGTCCGCCGCGAGTGCGCGACATCGCCGGACAATTGAAACGGCCCGAGCCGGACATCCGGCAACTGCTGAAACTCGCCGCGCGCCTCGGCCTGGTCGACGAGGTGGCGCATGACCATTTCTTCCTTCGCGCCACCGTGCACGAAATGACCTTGATCGCCGCCACTCTCGCCGCACAGGCGGCCGACGGGCGATTCACCGCGGCACAGTTCCGCGACCGCCTGGACAACGGTCGTAAAGTGGCGATCCAGATACTAGAATTTTTCGACAGGCAAGGCGTCACGCTCAATCGCAACACGTTGCGCAGCATCCAGGCGCGGTATCTCGACCTGTTCGAATCCGCGCCGCAGCCGTCACGTTGAATGGAAGAGAATCGTCTCCGGTGGGGCGTCCGGACTTCAAATCCGGGTGAGGCAGACAAGACTGTCTCGGGTGGGTTCGACTCCCACTCTCTTCCGCCACGCGGCAAATGAATTCCTCAGACCACCTCGATGCCCGGCGCGCCTGCCGCCACCGCGCCGACGATGCTCGCGCGCGGATAGCCTGCCGCATCGATCGCGGCGCGGATCGCCTCCGCCCGCTCCGCCTTGCACGCCACCAGCAATCCGCCGGAAGTCTGCGGATCCGTGAGCAAGGCCCTGCGCCACTCGGGCAGATCCGTCGGCAATGTCACCGCGTCGCCGTAGCTGGCCCAGTTGCGGCGGGAGGCACCCGTGACGTAACCGGCTTCGGCCAGCGCCTCGGCCTGTGCGAAATAGGGGATGCGCGCCTGCTCGATACGTATGCGCGCGCCGCTGCCGCGCGCCATTTCCAGGCCGTGCCCGAGCAGGCCGAAGCCGGTCACATCGGTGATGCCATGCACATCTTCGTCCTGGGCCAGCGCATGGCCGATGCGATTGAGCAGCGTGGTGGACGCGATCATCTCCGCATAGGCATCTTCAGGCAGCGCCTGCTTCTTGAAGGCCGCCGAATAGATGCCGACGCCGATACCCCTGGTCAGGATCAGCGCGTCGCCCGCCCGCGCGCCGGCATTGCGCCGCACCTGTGCCGGCGTGCACAGGCCGATCGCGGCGAGGCCATAGATCGGCTCGGCCGAATCGATGGAATGCCCGCCGGCGACCGGAATGCCCGCCTCTGCGCAGACCGCCTCGCCGCCGGCAAGAATGGCGCGCACGGTCTCCACGTCCAGCCTGCCCAGCGGCATGCCGAGGATGGCGAGCGCCATGATCGGCTTGCCGCCCATGGCATAGACGTCGGACAAGGCGTTGGTCGCGGCGATGCGCCCGAAATCGTAAGGGTCGTCGACGACCGGCATGAAGAAATCGGTGGTGGCGATGACGCAGGTGTTCTCGTCGACCTGCCACACCGCCGCATCGTCGCTGGACTCGGTGCCCACCAGCAGTTGCGCGAACGGCATGGCCGCCGGCTTGTCGGCGAGCAGCTGCTGAAGCACGGCGGGCGCGAGCTTGCAGCCGCAGCCGCCGCCGTGAGCGAGATCGGTCAAACGTTCCGTGGTCATGCCGGCACCCGTCGATGTCCCACAGGCTTCACGCCCGATGGGATGCAGCATAACCAAAAGCGCCAGGCCACCCCGCTTCACCGTCGCCAATGAAAAGCCCGGCTCGACGTGCGAGCCGGGCTCTTGGCCTACCGCGGGGCCTCACGCTACCAGCGCATGCCTTCGAAAGGATTCCAGCCGTCCTGTCCTTTCACGACCTTCAGGTACAGCGCGTAATTGGCGCAGAGGCCGCAGAGGAAGGCGAAGGCGAAGTCGATACCGCGCGACACCGGCGCAGGAACGCCCAGCGCGTACTCCACCACCATCACCGCGACGGCCAAGCCCAGCAAGACCAGCGCTTTCTTCCACAGCCCGATGATGGCCAGGTAGATCATGCCGAAGAAAAACGCGAAGAAGTTGATGTTGATCAGCAGGCGCTGCTTGTAAGGAAGCTGCTTCAGCGCGTCCTTGTACGTCTGCGTGCTGGGTGCGCCGAACTGTTCGAAGAACGCGAAGCGCGTCTTCCATTTTTCGGAAATGGCGGGGTCGCTGCGAAAGTCTACGGTAGCCATCGTGGCCTCGGGTCCATCCTGGGGAAAAGGAGCGTGGGCGAAGGCGTGGGGACCGCATTCGCTAGCGCTGGGCAAAAAAAGGGCCCCATCCCTGGGGCCGGCGGTCGCGAACGACCGTGATCCTTTAGCCCGGGGCGTCGGCAAAAAGCCTGACTGACCGGACGGGGGACATTTTCCCGGGGATTGGTCGGACCTGTATGTAGGCGTTCCCCTACAACGGATGTCAGATTGCGCGGATAGATGTGTACGCATGCCCGAAATGAGATACGCGCCACATTCCCAGACCCATGCGGCGTCCGGCCAAGGCGCCACCGCAGCTGGATTCAGGCCTGCGATTCGCCCAGCCGCTGCGGTTCGCTGTACACCACGTAGCGCCCCGGGCGGACAAAGCCGGCGAGCGTCAGGTGGCTGGCGCGGGCCAGCGTGACCGCCAACGCGGTCGGCGCGGAGATCGCAGCGAGCACGCCGACGCCCAGACGGGCGGCCTTGGTGACCATTTCGTAGCTCGCCCGGCTGGTGACGAGCACGAAGCCTTCGCGCAGGTCGACCTCGTCGCGGCTCAGCGCGCCGAGCAGCTTGTCCAGCGCGTTGTGGCGCCCCACGTCCTCGCGCACGCGCAAAATTTCACCGCGGCTCGAAGCCCAGGCCGCCGCGTGCACGGCGCCAGTGCGGCCATTGAGTGGCTGGTGCGCCGCGAGCGCATCGAGCGCCGCCTCCAGCGCCCCGGCCGCAAGCACGGGGCCTTCCGGCACCGGCGGAAGCGGCCGCAACACGTCTTCCAGATGGCGGCTGCCGCAGAGCCCGCAGCCGCTGCGTCCGGGCATCAGGCGGGCGGAAGCATCGTCCATCGGGACGGCATCGGGCGCGTCGATGTCGATGACATAGCCCTCCAGTTGCTCGCGCACCGTCACGCCGCGAATGTCCGCGGCGCGAACCACCCTGCCCTCGCTCAGCGAGAAACCATGGGCGAAGTCTTCGAGGTCCGCCGGCGTGGCCATCATCACGGCGAAGGCGTCGCCGTTGTAGCGCAGCTCGATCGGCGCTTCTTCGGCCAGCCAGTCCTCGCCCTCGCGCTCGCCGCCTCCCTGGCGGACGATGACGGCGCGATGCGCGAGGCCCGGGTGGTCCATGCTCATCCCTCGCCCGCGGCCTGAAGGGAAGACGCGCGCAGGCGCACTGGAATCGACTTGTAGCCGGGAGTGCCCGAACGCGGATCGTGGTCCTCCAGTGCGAGCAGGACGTTTCCCTCCGGGTAGTACATCGCCACCGAACCCCGCGCGATGCCGAACGGCACAGCCACGAGGTTGCGCACCGCCCGCCCGTTCGGCGTGCCGTCCGCGCCGCCGGCTTCGACGTCGATGCGATCGCCCTCGCCCAGGCCGCGTTCGGCCAGGTCGTCCGGATGGACGAACACGACGTCGCGCCGGCCGGCGATGCCGCGATAACGGTCGTTGAAGCCGTAGATCGTGGTGTTGTACTGGTCGTGCGAACGGACCGTCGCCAGCATCAACATGCCGCCTGCCGCGCTCCGCGCTTCGCCGAGACCACGGGCAACCAGGAAGCGCGCCTTGCCGCCGGGCGTGTTCCATTGGCGCCGGCCGGCGGCGTTGTCGAGGTGAAAGCCCCCGGGTTGGCGAACGCGCTCGTTGTAGTTGGCGAAGGCCGGCAGCACCGCTTCGATGTCGTCGCGGATACGGTCGTAGTCCGCCGCCAATCCTTCCCAATCCACCTTGGACTGCGGCAGCGTGGCGCGCGCGAGCAGCGCGACGATCGCCGGCTCCGAACGCAGGTGCTCGGACGCCGGACGCAGGCGCCCCTGCGAGGCGTGCACCATGGACATCGAATCCTCCACGGTCACCGACTGCGGCCCGCCAGCTTGCAGGTCGAGCTCGGTGCGCCCCAGGCACGGCAACAGGAAGGACTGCCGCGCCGGGATCAGGTGCGAACGGTTGAGCTTGGTGGCGATATGCACCGACAGATCGAGCTTGCGCATTGCCGGGAGCGTGGTTTGCGGATCGGACATCGCGACGGCGAGATTGCCGCCCAGGCAGACCAGCGTCCTGGAACGTCCTTCGGCGATGGCGCGCACCGCTTCGACCGCGTTATGCCCGGGTTCCGCCGGCGGCTCGAAGCCGTATACGCGACGAATGCCGTCGAGCAGCGCCGCACTGGGCTTCTCGGTAATGCCCACGGTGCGGTCGCCCTGCACGTTCGAGTGACCGCGCAACGGGCAGATGCCGGCGCCGGGCTTACCGATGTTCCCCCGCAGCAACAGCAGATTGACCAGTTGCTGCACGTTCTCCACGCCATGGCGATGCTGGGTGATGCCCATGCCGTAGCACACGATCACCCGCTCCGCGCCGGCATAAATCGCCGCGGCCGTCTCGATCTCTTTGCGTGTCAGCCCGGCATGCCGTTCGATGTCGTCCCACGAAGCGGCCCGCAGATCGGCCGCCAGCGCGTCGAAACCTTCGGTGTGCTCGCCGATGAACGCACGATCCAGCAGGCCGCGGCCGCCGGCGGCCAGATCGCCGGCATCGGCTTCCAGCAGCCACTTCATCATGCCCTTGAGCGTGGCGACGTCGCCGCCGATCTTCGGCTTGAAGTACGTCGAGGCGATCGGCGTCGAGCGGCCGGTCAGCATCTCGGCCGGGTCCTGTGGCGAGGTGAAGCGCTCGAGGCCGCGTTCCGGCATGGGATTGAGCACCACGATGGGCGCCCCGCGCAGCGAGACCTCGCGCAGCGTCGCCAGCATGCGCGGATGATTGGTGCCGGGATTGTGGCCGATGCAGAAGACCGCATCGGCGAGCGCGAAATCGTCCAGCGACACGGGGCCCTTGCCCACGCCGATCGCTTCGGTCAGGCCGACGCCGCTGGCCTCGTGGCACATGTTCGAGCAATCGGGAAAGTTGTTGCAGCCGAACTCGCGCACGAACAGCTGGTAGAGGAAGGCGGCCTCGTTCGACGTGCGGCCCGAGGTATAGAACTCGGCCATCCGCGGATCGGGCAAGTCGCGCAGCGCGGCGCCGATCCGGGCCGCCGCTTCTTCCCAGGACACCGGCACGTAGGTGTCCCGGGCCGGGTCGTAAGCCATCGGATGGGTCAGGCGGCCTTCGTTCTCCAGCGCGTGATCGCTCCACTCCCACAGTTCGGCGAGGGTATGGCGGGCGAAAAACTCGGGGGTCGCGCGCTTGGACGTGGCCTCCCAGGTCACCGCCTTCGCACCGTTCTCGCAGAATTCGAACGACGATGTGTGCCGCGGATCCGGCCAGGCGCAGCCCGGGCAATCGAAGCCGGCCGGCTTGTTCACCCGCTGCAGGGCCTCCACCGAGCGCCCCACCGACATCTGTTCGCGCACCGCCTTGGCGACGGCGCGCAGCGCCCCCCAGCCACCGGCCGGGCCATCATAGGGCTGGATGCTTTTGTCGAGGCGGGTGTCTTTCGGGGGCAGGCTCATCGTTGATCGCTGTGGGTGAAATCGAATGCGGCGTCGATCATAGGCGCGGGGTTCGGCGCCGGCCAGCCGCGAAGGTCATGCGTCTCCGGCGGGCCAGCAGCGAATGGCATGCGGCGGCAGCGACAACGCAGCAGGACCCGCGGGGTCGAATCCGGGTGGCGCTTGGGCCCACAAGCGAGCCTCGCCGCAGCGCATCCCCAGATGGTCGCCGTGCACGCCGACCTGCCTCAACTCGAAGGCGGCAGGCACCGCACCGGACGGCGCGGAAGCGGCCGGATGCACGCCTACCGCGGCGGGCGCGATGTGCCAATCCACTGCCGTGCCGTCGGAGAGCTTGCCGTCGGCGAGCGCAGTATCAAGCGGCAGCACCACGCCCGCCTGCGTCCAGCGGAGCTGCTGCGCACCCGGCGGGCCGGCGATGACGCCGCGCTGCACGTTGCGCAGGCCGAGCAGCCGCGCCGCGCCGCCACTGACCGGTTGCGCATGCACCTGCGCCGGCGTGCCGGCCTGGACGATGCGCCGGCCATGCATCAGCACCAGGCGATCGGCGACGGCGGCCAGCGCGGGGTCATGGCTGACCGCCAGCGCGGGACTGCCGGCCTGATGCACTTCCGCGATCAATTCGGCCAACACATCGTCTCGGGTGACCGGATCCAGCGCCGAGGTCGGTTCGTCCAGCAACAGCAGTCGCGGACGACGCGCCAATGCCCGGGCCAGCGCCACGCGTTGCTGCTGGCCGCCCGATAGCGACGCGGGCCAGCGCTCGGCCAGCGCCGCCATGCCCACGCGCTCCAGCCATGCCATCGCCTGCTCGCGGCGCAGCGCCCCGCGCAAGGCGAAGGCGACGTTCTCCCAGGCCCGCAGGTGCGGAAACAAGGCATGCCCCTGCGGCAGATATCCCACCGCGCGCCGCTGCGGCGGCAGCCCGCCGAACGGCTCGCCATGGGCGGGCAGCAGTCCGGCGATGGCGCGCAGCAGCAGCGACTTGCCCTCGCCGCTGGCGCCCAGCAGCACGGTGAACCCCTCGACTTCGAAGCACGCATGCAGGCGCACCGGCTGCTCGATCCGGTAATCGATCAGCACGCGCTCGATCGGCCGCGAAGCGGACGGCGTCACGACAACCGCCTGCGTACGGCCATGCCCAGGGCGAGCGGCAGCGGCAGCGCAGCCAGGAAGAACACCCATAGCAGCGGATACACCGCATCCAGGCCGACGTTCTGCAGATTCACCCACAGCTTCACCGGAATGCCCTGCGGGTAATACGCCACGATCAGCACCGCGCCGAACTCGCCCAGCGCGCGCACCCAGGCCAGCGCCACCGCGGCCGCCAGACCCAGGCGCGCCATGGGCAGGCTGACGTGCAGAAAGCTGCGCCATGGCGAATAGCCCAGCGTCAGCGCGATCTGCTCCAGCTCGCGCGGCACGCCTTCGAAAGCGGTGCGCGCCGCCATCACGTAGTACGGCAGCGCCGCGTAGAACTGCGCGAGGATGAACGCCGACGGCGAGTTGGTCAGCAGCACGCCGGCCCGCTCCACCAGCTGGCCGGCCGGTCCGTACGGCCCGTACATCGCGGCCAGCAGCAGGCCCATCGCCAGCGGCGGCGTGAGCAGTGCGACCAAAAGAAGCGCATCGACGAGCCATTGCCCGCGCACGCGGTGGCGTGCCAGCCACCACGCCAATGGCGTACCCAGCGCGACGATCGGCATCAGCGCCACCAGGCTGTAGCCGAGCGACACGCGAACCGCGCCGCCATCGCCGGGGGCGAAGCCGAAGTGCCGCCAATCGGTGGCCCACAGCAGTCCGGCGAAGGGCAAGGCCAGCAGGGCCAGGGCAAGCAAGGCCGGCATCGCCGACCAGCGCGGATGCCAGGACCGCGGCATCGAGTCGAACGAACGCGTCACAGCGGATCGCCATGCGGCGGGTCGTAGCCGCGCTCGCGAAACGCGGCCTGCCCTTCGGCGCTCTGCAGCAGGCGCACGAAAGCGGCGCCCAACGCGGCCTGCCTCGCATTGCGCAACACGGTCGCGTAGAACACCAGCGGCCGCGCCTGGAGTTTCTTGCCATCGGCCAGTGTCAGTCCCGCCTTGGCATACCAGGCTTCCTGCATGGACGGCTGCGCCAGGTCGATTTCATCCGGCAGCGCGATCATCGGCAGATGATGCGAATACGCCGCGCTGGCGTAACCGATCGCCGCGTCGATCTGCCCGGCTTGCAGCCGCGACATCAGCGAGGGCTCGGCGAAGATCTGCGCGGGATTCTGCGCATCGCCCGCCAGTTGCGCCAGCAAACCGGGCTGCCGGTAATAGCGCTCCGCGAGCTGCAAGGTCAGCAAGGCATTGGCGCCCTGCGGATCCACCGCCGGATCGGTGCGGCCGAAGCGCAATCCCGGCTGACGCAACACCTCATACCAAGGCCTGCCGCCACGCGCGGCGGCGGCGAAGTCGGTGGCGAAGCGACTGCCCGGACTATAGATCACCACCATGCGCGTGCTGGCCACCGGCACCGCGCGTCCGGCCAGCCCGGCGGCCTGCACCACCTTGATCGGCCCCGGCGTGATGGCCACGAATACGTCCGCCTGCATCTGTTTCGCCGCGAGCAGCCGCGCGAGCGCGAACGAACCCTGGCCGACGCCTTCATAGGATGCGCCGTGCGTCTTGGCGAAACCCGGCCCGAGCGACTGGTCCATCACCACGCCCATCGAACCGGCGTAGGCGACGCGCAGCACCGGCGCATCGGCGGCCAGGCCGGCCGTGCCGAGACCCAGCAGCAGTAGCTCCAGCCAACGCAGTGCGCAGGTGCCATACCTCATGCCTTGCGCTCCTTGTCGCCACGCCGATGGCGCACGCTGTCGCGGACGTCGACGTCGAACAGCACCTGCAGCGGCTCGTCCCCCGGCACCGGCAACACCATGGCGAGACCATCGCGGCTGGGCAGGCGCTGCGCGAACGCACGCACCTCGGTCGAGTCCAGGGTCAAGCGCCAGCCTTCGTCGTCGCGCCGCCAGCCCGGCGCGTCGCCCAACGCCAATTGATGACGCTCGGTCCGGCCGTCGGGCCAGCGCGTCTGGTTGTCGACCGGGGAACCGTCGAGCAGGCGCGACAGCTCCGCTTCGTCGATGCGCAGGCGCAGCGATTGTTCCTGCAGTTGCACCTTCATCCGGCCACCTCGTTCCATTGGGCTTGGGTATTGCAGTCCGCCAGTTGCGCCGCTTCCGCGGGCGTCAGCGGAATCTCTTCATGGCCCACCGCCGATTGCAGCGCGCGCAGTGAGCGCTGGCGCGGATCGTCCTGGCGAAGCAGTCCGTCCAGCGCCGCCCGGCTCGATGCATCCAGGCGCAGGCGCCACGGCAGCACATGGCCGATGCAGGCGAGGCTGCGCGCATGCGGACGCTCCATGCGTAGCCGTTGCAGCAGCTCGACGCGCAGCAGCGGCATGTCCACCGGGATCGCCAGCAGGTCGACACCGTCCGCCAAGGTCCGCGCAACACCGGCCAGGCCGCCGAGCGGACCGGCGACCGGCATCGCATCGGGGATGCCGCCGTAAGCTGCGCGAGCGCCGCCCACGCAGACTTCGTCCACGCCCGCATCGCGCAACACCGCGAGCTGCCGCTCGATCAACGGCTGCCCATGCCAGGGCAGCAGCGCCTTGTCGCGCCCCATCCGCGAGGACAGGCCGCCGGCCAGCACCACGCCGACGCAGCGCACCCGCTCAGTGGTGGTGCCCATGCCCGGCCTTCCGACCGTGGCCGGCTTCGGCGTGCCGGTCCTCCTCGCACAGCGAGCAGCCTTCGCTCCAGGCGCTATCGCCGTCGACGTAGTGCTCCTGTTTCCAGATCGGCGCCTCGTGCTTGACCGCCTCGATCACCAGCCGGCAGGCGCGGAACGCTTCGTCGCGATGCGGCGTGCCCGCGGCCACCACCACGGCCAGGTCGTCCAGCCGCAGGTCGCCTTTGGCATGGGCGATATAGAGCTTCAGCGGCGCCCCGACTTCCGCGCGGGCCCGCTCGCCGATGGCGCGGAACATGCGCAACGCCAGCGGTTCGAACAGGTCGTAACTGATGCCGGTGACCTGCCGGCCGACGTTGTGGTTGCGCACCTTGCCCACGAAGACGGCCATGCCGCCGAAGCGCGGATCGGACACGAATTCCAGCGCCGCGGCCACATCCAACGCGGCCGTGCCGCGGTCGACCACGGCAACGTGCAGATCGTCCATGCCGTTCTCCATGCTCAACCTCCGCTCACCGGCGGCAGCACCGCCAGCTCTTCGCCTTCGGGCACCTCGCGGTGACCGTGCAGGATTTCCTCCGCGTTGGCGAAGGCGGAAATCCGCACCAGTCCTGCATTCACCGCGGGCGCGTGCTCGCGGACGTGCTCCGCCAGCCGCTCGCGCAACTCGGCGATGGTGCTGCCCGCAGGCACGTCCAGCTCGATGAAGCCGCGGGCGTCGGCCTCGCGCAAGGCACCATACAGAGCGATCCGCACCTTCATGAGCCGCCCCACGTGGACGCTTGGTTCCACTGCGGACTTTCCAGATGCCCCAGGCCGCGGACCTCCACCAGCGTGCCGACCGGCAACGCCATGGCCTCGGCCGGCACGGCGACCCAGGCATTCGCATCGGCCAGCGGGCGAATGCGATACGACTCCTGCCCCGACAACACCCTGACGGAAAGCCTGCCCTCCTCGTCGATCGCCAGCTGCGACTTCAGATAGAAGTGCAGGCGCGGCTTCTTGGCGAACGCCGCGGCTAGCGGCACACGCCAGGCGCGCTCGGCCGGCAGGCCGAGCATGGCGCGCAGCGCCGGCTCGACGAAGTAGCGCAGGCCCGCGGCTACCGCGATCGGATTGCCGGGCAGGCCGAAGAACAGCGTGCCGTCCGGCAGGCGCGCGAACAGCAGCGGCTTGCCGGGGCGGATCGCCACCTTATGGAACAACACCTCGGCGCCGAGCCGTTCCAGCGCGGCAGGGACGAAGTCGTAGCGCCCCATCGACACCGCGCCGGTGGAAATCAAGACGCGGGCACCGGCCGCGCGAGCGCGATCGACCGCGGCGACGAAAGCGTCGACGTCGTCGCCCACGGTTTGGGCATGCGCCAGCTCGGCGCCGGCGCGCGGAATCCGCGCCGCCAGGAACGGTCCGTTGGAATTGCGGATCAGGCCCGGCGCCAGCGGCGCGGCGGCATCGTCGACCAGCTCGCGTCCCGTGCAGAGCGCCGCCACGCGTGGCCTGGCGCTTACTTCGACCGTCGCCCCGCCCAGCGCGGCCAGCAGCATCAGGTGCTGCGGCGCGAGCACGGTGCCGTCCGCCACCACCGCGTCGCCGATGGCGACATCGGAGCCGGCCAGGCGCACGTTCTGGCCAGCCGCCACCTCTGCCAGCAGGCGCACGCGCGAGGGCGAGGCCAGCCGCTCGGTCTGTTCCACCGGAATGACGCGATCCAGCCCGTCGGGCAGGCGTGCGCCAGTCATGATTTCCCAGGCGCCGCGCACGCCTTCGCGCACACCGTCGCCCGCGGCCTGTTCGCCCTCGACTGGCCATTCGCTGCCGGCGGGCAAGGCATCCGCGCCGCCGCCGAGCGCGTAGCCATCCATCGCGGAATTGTCGAACGGCGGCAAGGCGCAGGCGCTCGTGACGGAACGCCTCAGCACCCGGCCCATGGCGTCGACGCTGCGGCAGGTCTCCGCCGGCAACGGCGCGCAGTGATCGAGGATGATCCCCTGGGCCTCGGCCGGTTCGAGCAGCGGATGGCTCATGCGTGGCCTCCGCCGGCGACCATGCTCAGCGCATGCGCAAGGATCGGCGCCAGGATGTCCATGCCCTCGGCGACCGCCTTGGCGCTGCCGGGCAGCGCGATCACCAGCGTGTCCTCCACCAGTACCGCATCGGCGCGGCTGAGCCACGCCAGCGGCGTGTGCTGGCTGCTTTCGCTGCGGAACAGCTCGCCGATGCCGGCCACATGGCGGTCGGCGGCGAGCGCCAGCGCCTCGGGAGTGCGATCGCGCGGGCCGAGCCCAGTACCACCGGTGCACAGCACCAGACGCGTGCCGGCCGCGGCCAGTTCGCGCAGGCGCGCGGCCAAGGGTTCGGTGTCGTCGGGCCGCAGTTCGGCGGTACCGATGTCGGCGCCCAGCTCGCGCAGGCGCTCCGCCAGCAGCGGGCCGGCGGTGTCCTGGTAGTCGCCGCGGCTGGCGCGGTCGCTCAAGGTGATGACTGCGGCCGACGCACCGTCCAGCCGGGCCATGGCACGCGGGCGGTAATGCGCTCGTTCGGCGTCGCTCATGCCGTCGGGATGCAGCCACAGTCCTTTCTTGCCGCCCTCCTTGAACAGCAGACGGACGCCGCCGAGCGACAACGCCGGCTGCACCGGCTTGGTCAGATCGTAGAGCGTGAGCAGCGCGGCGTTGACGCCAGCCAGGGCCTCCATTTCCACGCCGGTGCGCGCGAAGGTGGCGACCTCGCAGTAGACGCGGATGACCCGGCGCTCCGGTACGGGCTCGCAACGCAGCTCGATGTACTCCAGCGGCAGCGGGTGGCACAGCGGCATCAGCTGGGAAGCGTTCTTCGCGCCTTGCAGGCCGGCGATCTCGGCCATGGCGATGGCGTCACCCTTGGGCAGGCGGCGCTCCACGATGTCGTCGTAGGCGCTGCCGGGATGCAGTTCGCCGACCGCCACCGCGCGGCGCGGAGTGGCGCGCTTGCGGCGGACGTCGGCCATGTGGAAGTGGGTCCGCTGGTGCGGGACCTGGGCAGCGGGGGCGCGGTCTTCGCGCTCGGGCATGAATCAGCCTCCGGTGGATGCGAGGTGGGGCGTGAGGCCGGTGCGGCCATCGTGCAGATGATGCGTGCGTTCCTTCTGGCCGATCTGGCCGCCGATGGCGCGCACCAGGTCGCCGAGCTGGCCGTCGTCCTGCAGGAACGGACGCAAGGGAATGCCGAACTCCCCGAACAGGCAGAGGCGAAGATCGCCGGTGGCGGTGACGCGCAGGCGATTGCAGCCGGCGCAGAAATCCTTCGAGTAAGGCGCGACGATACCGATGCGACCGGCGTAGTCGGCATGGCGATACTCGCGCGCCGGCCCGGCATCCTCGGCCCGCGGCAGGACTTCCCAGCCCATGTCGCGCAACTGGTCCTCCAGCGTCTCGGCGCGAACGTGGCGATCGCGGAAGAACGCCAGGTTGTCGCCGGTCTGCATCAGTTCGATGAAACGCAGGCCCACGGGGCGATCGCGCAGATAGTCCAGCCAGGCCGGCAGCTCCTGGTCGTTGACGCCACGCAGCAACACGGCATTGAGCTTGACCGCCGGCAGTCCCGCGGCGAGCGCCATGTCGATACCGGACAAGATGTCGTCCAGCCGGTCCTGCCCGGTGATGCGCGCGAAACTGGCGCGATCCAGGCTGTCCACGCTGACATTGATCGCGTTGAGGCCGGCCTCCATCCATTCGCCCAGCCGGCGCGACAGCAGCGTGCCGTTGGTGGTCATGGCGAGCTTGCGCACGCCCGGCACCGCGGCGGCCGTGCGCAGCACCTCGGTGAGATCGTGACGCACCGAAGGCTCGCCGCCGGTGATGCGCAGCTTGTGCATGCCCAATTGCGCGAAGCCGCGCAGCAGGCGGGCGATCTCGTCCAGATTCAACGGGGCGTGAGCGCCGGGCACCGCGTGATAGCCATGCGGCAGGCAATACGTGCAACGGAAATTGCAGGCCGGGATCACCGACAGGCGCAGATAGGGAAAACGGCGGCCGTAGCGGTCCGTCAGCGTGGACGCTTGATTTTCCCGCTCTGGCGGAGAGCTGCGAACCACGGACACGGCGTTCTGTTTCCCTCGGAACTGCGGACTGGCGCCCACGGCGGCAAGTTGCGCTCGACGGCTTCACGCCGCCCGTTCGCCGCGAACCGGACCCGGTCCGCGGCGCGTGGCCGTCAGTATGGTCGTTGACGCCCCGGTACACCAAGCCTTCGCAGCGTGGTTTCGTGAAACGGAACCCATCGCCCGCTCCGCACCTTCACGGCGACCGTCGCTTGGCCACTTCGTCGGCGGTCAGCGTGGCCGGCTTGCCGCCGAAATGCGTCAACACGAAGTTGCCCAGCGCCGCGACCTCCGCGTCAGTGTACGCCCGGCCGAACGACGGCATGAACGCGCCGCGGGAGCCATGCGCACCCTGCAGGATCACCTGCGTGAGGTTGTGCGCCTGTGGATCGTTGGCGGACCGGGCGCCCAGCAGCGCCGCCTCCTCGCCTTGGCGTCCCTGGCCAGTCCACAGATGGCAGGCGGCGCAGGCACCCTGGAAGAGATGCTGGCCCAGGCCGCCCTGCGCCAGTTCGGCCGCGCCCGGCGCCACCGCGGTCGAAGCCAGCACCAGAGGTGGATGCTCGTTCACCTCGCTGCCGGACGGACCCTGCCGCGGCGCGACCTCGCGCAGGTAGGCGACCAGCGCGCCGATGTCTTCCGGGGTCAGGTAGCGCAGGCTGTACTCCACCGCCTCGCCCATCGGACCGGAGGCGGTGCCGCGCCCTGCCGCGTGGCCCTTGGAAAGGTAGTCGGCAATCTGCTGGTCGCTCCAGCCGCCGATGCCGTAAGTCTTGTCGGCCGTGATGTTGTAGGCCCGCCACCCCTGCAGCACCTCGCCGGACAAGGCCTGGTCGTGCTTCATCGCAAACAGGGCGTTGCGCGGCGTATGGCATTCGGCGCAGTGCCCCAGCGCGGTGGCGAGATAGGCACCACGGTTCCAAGTCGGGGATTTGCCTTCGACAGGCTGGAAGCGTTCCTTGCGCAGGAACAGCGCGTTCCACAGGCTCAACCCCCAGCGCTGATTGAAAGGAAAGGACAACTCGTTAGGCCGCGCCGGCGCGTTCGCCGGCGGCAGGCTGAACAGGTAGGCCTTGATGGCGAGCACGTCGTCGCGGCTGAGCGCCGTGTACGAGGTGTACGGGAAGGCCGGGTACAGCGGTTGGCCGTCCTTGCGGACGCCGGCATGCAGCGCGCGCAGGAAATCCTCGTCGCTGTAGGCGCCGATGCCGGTGTCCTTGTCCGGCGTGATGTTGGTGGAATAGATCGTGCCGACCGGCATCTTGAAGGCGACCCCGCCGGTGAACGGCTTGCCGCCGGGCACCGTATGGCAGGCCGCGCAGTCGGCGGCGCGCGTGAGGTATTCGCCGCGCGCCACGGGATCGGCGAGGTTCGCCGGAGCGCCGGCCGCGACCGGCTGCGGCGCCTGGGTTTCCTTGCCATCGCGCACGATCAGCCAGGCATAGGCGGCGAACGCGACGAAGCCGACGATCACGATGGCGACGAGGGCCAGCACGGCCCGCACGAGTTTCATACGCCCTCCTTCGCCGCCGCGGCGGCATCGCCAGCCTGGGTAACGACCGCCTTGAGCGCATCGGCGCCCTGCACCAGCGCCGCGCGGTCGATCGGATACTTGCGCAGGCGGACGCCGGTCGCGGCGTAAATGGCGTTGATCAGGCTGGGGAACGCCATCACCGTGCCGGTCTCGCCGATGCCGCCGGGCGATTCCTTGCTGTCGACGAGGTGCACTTCCACCGGCGGTGCCTCATTGATGCGCATCATCCGGTAGTCGTTGAAGTTGCGCTGCTCCACCGCGCCGTTCTTGATGGTGATGCCGCTGTATAGCGCGGTACTCCAGCCGAAGATCAGGCCGCCCTCGACCTGCGCCGCCACCGTATTGGGATTGACTGCCACGCCGCAGTCCACCGCGGCGACGGCGCGGCGCAGCTTCACCTCGCCCTGCGGCGACACCTCGGCCTCCACGATCACGCACAGGTAGCTGCCGAACGGTGCGGCGAGGGCGACGCCCCGGCCGACCCGCGCGGGCAGCTTGTCCTTGCCCCAGCCAGCCTTGTCGGCTGCCAGGTCCAGCACGGCCAGTGCGCGCGGGTTGTCCTTGAGCAGGCTGCGCCGGTAGGCCACCGGATCCTTGCCCGCGACGAACGCCAGCTCGTCGATGAAGCCCTCGACGGTGAAGATGTTGTGCGTCGGCCCTACGCCGCGCCACCAGCCCACGTGCAAGCCTTCGGGCATGTCGTGGCGCACCCATTCGACCTTGACGTTGGGCAGGTCGTAGGGCGGCTTGTCGGCACCCTCGACCGTGTCGGAATCCAGGCCGTTCTTGGCCATTGCGCCGGGCGCGAAGGTAGCCAGCACCGACGCGCCCGCGACGCGATCGCGCCAGGCGACCGGTTTGCCGTCGGCATCGAGCGTCGCCGAAATGCGGTCGTAATACGCAGGACGGTAGCGGTCGTGCGCAATGTCCTCCTCGCGCGTCCACACCACCTTGAGCGGGTAGCTCACCTGCCGTGCGAACGCCACGGCCTGCTCGATCGAATCCTCGAACAGGCGCCGGCCGAAGCCGCCCCCCATGTATTGGTTGTGCAGCACGATCGACTCCGGCGGCAACCCGGTCACCTTCGCTGCCGCGTCCACGCCGCGCGCCGGCACCTGGGTGCCGGTCCAGATCTCGCAGCCGTCCGGACGCACGTGCACCACCGCATTGAGCGGCTCCATGGTGGTATGCGCGAGCAATGGATGCTCATAGACCGCTTCCACTGTTTTTCCCTGCACGCCGTCGACGTGGCCGGCTTCGCGACCGAGGATGGGCGTGCCGTTCTTCGAGGCCTCGGCGAGGTCTTTGAACAGCTGCTCGGTGGAGAAGTGTGCGTTGGGGCCGTGGTCCCACACGATATCCAGCGCTTCCAGCGCCTGCTTCGCGGCCCAGAAGTGCTCGCCGACGGCGGCGACCGCGTTGTCGAGCTTGAGTATTGCGACGAAGCCGGGCACCTGCTTCGCGCGCGTATCGTCCACCGAGACCAGCTTGCCGCCGAATACGGGGCAAGCCCGCACCGTGGCGATCTTCATGTCCGGCACGCGAATGTCGATGCCGAACATCAGCGAACCGTCCACCTTGCCGGCCGTGTCCACCCGGCGCATGGGTTTGCCGATCAGCGCGAAGGCGCTCGCCTCCTTCTCCTGCACCTTCTCCGGCACCGGCAGCTGGGCCGCCGCGTTGGCGACTTCGCCGTAGCCCACGCTGCGCCCGCTGCCCGCATGATGGATCACGCCGCGTGTCACCGTGCAGTCGGCCGGATCCACCTTCCAGCGCGCGGCCGCCGCATTGACCAGCAGCGTGCGTGCGGCGGCGCCGGCCTGGCGCAGGCTGGTCCAGCAGAAGCGGATGGTGGTGGAGCCGCCGGTGGCCTGATCGCCCAGCATGGGATTGGCGTAGAGCTTGCGATTGGGCGGCGCGTGCTCGACGGTGATCTGGTCCAGGCCGAGGTCCATCTCCTCCGCCAGCAAGGTGGCCTGGCCGGTATAGGCGCCCTGCCCCATCTCGATGCTGGGCATGACCAGATGGACCGCGCCATCGGTACCCACCCGGACGAAGGCATTGGGCGCGAATGCCGCATCGCCCGCCTCGACCCGTCCTGCGGGTAGCGCGCGCCCCAGCACTTTCGCGCCGCCGCCGAGCCAGAGGAACGCCACCACCAGCCCGCCCATCTTCAGCGCGTGGCGCCGCGATGGCTGTGCCGGACCTTCTTCATCGAACGCCATGTCGGGTCGCTGGTTCATGCCACGTCCTCCACGCGTACCGCGGGCCATACGGCGGCGGCCGCGGCAACTGGCGCTTCGTTGGGGAGAGTCTGCGGCACCAGCTTCTTGCCGGTAGCCGCCTGCTTGATGGCGTCGCGGATGCGCACGTAAGTGCCGCAGCGGCAGATATTGCCGGCCATCGCGACATCGATCTCCGCGTCGCTCGGCTCCGGCGTGGCGGCCAGCAACGCGGTCGCCGACATGATCTGCCCCGGCTGACAGTAGCCGCACTGCACCACCTCGATGTCCAGCCAGGCCTGCTGCACTTTCTTGCCCACCGCCGTGGCGCCGACGCCCTCGATGGTAGTGATGGCCTTGCCGATGGCGGCCGACACCGGCAGCACGCAGGAGCGCACGGCGGCGCCATCCAGGTGCACGGTGCAGGCCCCGCACTGGGCGATGCCGCAACCGAACTTGGTGCCGGTCAGGCCGACCACGTCGCGCAGCACCCACAGCAGGGGCATGTCGTCCGGGACGTCGACCGACCTGGATTCTCCGTTGATGTTCAGGGCGAACATGAGTGCCTCCACGTGGGCATGAGCGATCTCGGTGGTTATGCCGCCGGCCTAGCCGGCGCTGGCTTAGCGCCAGCGCTGGTAGTCCTGCGGGGTGTCGATGTCGATACGTGCGTCCGGCATGGGCACGGCCTGCACGTCGCCGGCATGCCGAACCAGCAGGAGACGCGCGCCCTCGGCGCCATCCAGCGCCTCCAGCTCGTCGAAGAAACGTGACGGAAACAGGCAGGGCGCGCCTTGGACGCCCTGGCCATGGGCCGATGCGACGATGTTTCCGGGCGAAGCCTGCGCGGCCGCGATCAACGCGTGCAGATGCGCGGCGCCGATCGCGGGCTGGTCGGCGAGACAGATGACGATGGCGTCGAGCCCTTCGTGGCGTTGCCGCAGATGCCTGACGCCGAAAGCCAGCGAACTCCCCATGCCGGCTGCCCAGCCGGCATGGAAGACAGCGTCCACCGCAAGTCCCCGCAGCGCGTCTTCGACGGACTCGCGGTGCGCCCCGGTCACGACCGCCGTCCGTGGCGACAGGGACAGCGCGACGCGCGCCATTCGCCGAGCCATCGGCTCGCCATCGATGGCGAGCAACTGCTTGGCCGATCCGAAACGCGACGCCGCACCGGCGGCGAGCAGCACGATGCCGATGGCCCGTTCGTGCGTCATGGCTGGCATCGCGGCTGGCGTCATGGATGGATGGCCCCATGCGCGTGGCTCAGTCGCTCGCCCGAGCGGGCATGCAGCGCGGCCATGATTTCCGCGGCGATGGAAAGCGCGATTTCCTGCGGCGTTTCCGAGCCGATGTCCAAGCCTGCCGGCGCATGGATAGCGGTGGCCGGATGCGCGACCGCATCGCGAATGCGCCGCGCGCGCTCGCGCGAACCGATCACACCCAGGTAACCCAGCGGCACGGGCGCGAGAGCCCTGATGTAGGCTAGATCCCGCTCGACGTGATGGGTCATGACCACGACGGCGGTCTGGCGATCGAAGGGAAAGGCCGCAGGCAGCCGCTCCGGCGAGGCGTGCAGCCAACTGGACAGACCATCGAGGCGCGCCGGCATCGGCGCCGATCCGACGGGCTCGACCACGGTCGCCTGCCAGCCCAGCCCGTGCGCCAGGCGCGCGAGCGCCACCGCGACCTCGCTGTAGCCGACGAGGACCAGGGCGGGCTTGGGCCGCCAGTGCTCGAACAGGATGTCCAGGTTCGCGCCATCGATATCGACGCGTTCGACGAAGGCGGTGCCCTCCGGCGCCGCCGTAGCCATGGCGTGGATGCGCTCGGCCAGCGCCGGCGAAGGAATGTCGGTCCAACGTCCCGAGGTGTGGCGGACCAGGCGCCATGGCCGCGGCGCGTGCACGGCTCCATCGCGCGCGAACACCGTGGCCACGGTGCCGTGGGCACGTGTGTCGTGAAGTTCGGCGAGTGCATCCAGAAAATGAAAGTCGTCCGGCTGCACCAGCGGCTCGATGAGCACGTCCAGTTCGCCGCCGCAGCCCACTTCTATCAACAGGTCGAGATTCGATTCGCGGTTGTAGGGCACCAGCGCGGTCGTCCGTTCCGCGATCACGCGCTGCGCGCGCAGGACGATGTCGCGCTGCGGACAGCCGCCCGCCAAGGCACAGGTCACTTCGCCGTCGGCATGCACCAGCATGCTGGCGCCGGCGCGGCGAAAGGTCGAACCCTGGGTACGGACGATGGTCGCCAATGCCGCCGGCTCGGGCGTCTGGCGTGCACGCAGTTGCTGGACTGCCGCAAAGAGTCGAGGAAACTCCTGCGTCGCATTCATGGATGTCGCCCGGCCTGGATTGGCGCCGTCATGCTAGTCGCCGACCATGGCCCTGGCAATAAACTTTCGGGTAGATCGGTAGCCGTGCAACGACGCCTGGAATTCACCCGGGCACGATGCAAGGCATGAGCCGCGCGATGCACCGGCCGGGCGGAGCGGCGACATGCGCCGCCCCGCCCTCACGGTCGTCAATGATGCTTGTCGAGATCGCGCTGGCGATCGTTTTCCTTGCCGATTTCCTTCTGCACCTTGCCGGCGTTCTTCTCGAGAGTGCCGGCAGCCTGTTTCACCGGGTTGTCGGTGATCTTGCCGACGCCTTCCTTGATGGCGCCCTTGACTTCGTGCTTGGTACCTTCGATGCGATTCTTGTCCATGATGATCCTCCGCGCCGCTGCATTGCGACGGATGAGGTTGTAGGTGTCCGCGCGTGCCTCGTCCGTGAAATTTCCGGAAGGCAAAAGCTATAAGTCGACCTCGGTTAAGCGATGTAGGTCTGCTTGTTAGCGCGACGGCAAATCGACGGGCAGAAAATGTGTGCGATGCATTGTTCATGACCAGACGCAAGCAGCGACGCATTCCGCCTCGCACGAAAAGAAGCTGTCTTTTCGCAAGCGCGTTGCCGCCGGATTCACGCGCATCCGCCGCGCGGTTCACACGCGCGCTGAAAGCATCGACGCATGACGAGCCGATCCATCCCGCGCCGCGTCTCGACGCCGGAAGCGGACGCCAAGGCCGAGGGCCTGATCTATGTAAGCGACGATGAGCCCGGACTGCGGAGGCGGCGCCGCGGCAAAGGTTTCGTCTATGTGGATGTCCGCGGCCGCCGCATCACGCGCGCGGCCGATTTGGAGCGCATCCGCCAGCTGGCCATCCCGCCCGCCTATGTCGACGTGTGGATCTGCACGCATCCGCGCGGCCACCTGCAGGTCACCGGCCGCGATGCGCGCGGGCGCAAGCAGTATCGCTACCACCCACGCTGGCGGCGCGTGCGCGACGAAGGGAAGTTCATCCATGTCTGCGCGTTCGGCCATGCCTTGCCGCGTATCCGCAGGAAAGTCAGCGCCGATCTCGCGCTGCCGGGCTGGCCCAAGCAGAAGGTGCTGGCCCTGGTCGTGCGCATGCTGGACCGCACGCAGATCCGCGTCGGCAACGAAAACTACGTCCAGGAAAACGGCAACTACGGCTTGACGACCTTGCGCACGCGCCACGCGCGCGTCGAGTCCGGCCGGCTGCGCTTGAGCTTCCGCGCCAAGAGCGGCAAGCCAAGCGAGGTGACGTTGAACGACCAGCGCCTGGCGCGCCTGGTTCGCCGGCTGCAGCAATTGCCGGGACAGCGACTCTTTCAATACCTCGACGACGACGGCCAATGCCACGCCATCGATTCGGGCATGATCAACGACTATCTGCGCGAGGCCGGCGGCGGCGATTTCACCGCCAAGGACTTCCGCACCTGGGCGGGCACCGTCCATGCGATCGGCCTGTTGGCGGACCAGCCGCTGGGCGAAAGCCAGCACGCGCGACAGGTGTCGATGCGCCAGGTCGTTGGCGAGGTAGCGAGCCTGCTGCGCAACACGCCCGCGGTGTGCCGCGCCTCGTACATCCATCCGCGCGCCTGGAGCGGCTGGGAGGACGGCAACCTGCATCGTTGCGTGCCGGCATCGATCGCCGCCCACCGGCGCAAGCTAGAACAGGCGGTGCTGCGTTTCCTGCGGCCGGCCTCGTCACGGGGGCGCTCCGCGCGCGCCCGGACGCCAACTGGATCGTGACAATTGTCACGATCGTGCGGCTATATTCGGCGAGTCTGTCAGCCACGCCGGATATCCCATGACCCGTCTGCCCCGTCTCGCCCTCGCCGTCGCCCTCGCCGCCCTGACGCTGCCCACCTTTGCCGCCGAGCTGAAGGTGATGACCTTCAATGTGCGCACCCTCAACGCCCAGGACGGCCCCAATGCCTGGGACAAGCGCCGCGATCTCTTCGTCGACACGATCCGCCAGGTGCACCCGGACGTGATGGGCACGCAGGAGCTGTTTAAGCAACAGGGCGACGAGACCGTGGCGCGACTGCCGGAATACACCTGGTTCGGCCGCGATCGCTTCGGCAAGCATACCGAGGAACACATGGGCATCTTCTACCGGAAGGACCGCCTGAAGCTCGTCGAGTCCGGCGATTTCTGGCTTTCCGATACGCCGGACAAGGTCGCCAGCATCACCTGGGGCAACGTCTTTCCGCGCATGGTGAACTGGGCGCTGTTCGAGCGCCTGGACGACCACAAGCGCTTCTATCTGCTCGACACGCACTTCCCTTACCGCGACCAGGACGAAGATGCCCGCACCCGCGGCGCGAAAGAGATCGCCGCGTGGATCGCCAAGCTGCCCGCCGATGTGCCGGTGATCTTCACCGGGGACTTCAACACCGAACCGAGCAGCCAGGCCCACACCATCCTCACCGCCGCACTGAAGGACGCCTGGCAGACGGCGCCGAAGCAGGACGGCCCCGCGAAGACCTTCCACGATTTCACCGGCAAGCCGACGGCGCAGATCGACTGGAGTCTCTACCGCGGCGTCACACCCACGTGGGTGCGCACGATCACCACGTCGAAGGACGGCCGCTATCCGTCCGATCACTTTCCGGTCGCGGCCGAATTCACCATGTAAGGGCACCCGCTCGCGCGGCTGTTTCCGACTGACTTCCGTTCGGCCCGGCTTGCCCGGGCCGAAGGTGACGCGGCCGCACCCATCGACCAGGCTCGATTCGATGCCCACGCTGGCGGGCCGGACCCGTGTGTTAAGGTCAGGCGCTTGTTGGTATAGGACGCTTGTATGGCCATTAATCTGAAGTCCCTTTCGCCCGACCAGTTGGAAGCGCTGATTTCCAACGCCCGCTCGCAACTGGAGCATTCGCGCAGCCGGCAGGTGGAAGAGGTGCGCGGAAAGATCGAAGCCTTGCTTCATTCCTCCGGACTCACGCTCGCCGAGGTCTTTCCCCGCTTCGGCGGCAAAAGCCGCGCGAAGGCCGCGGTAGCGCCCAAATACCGTCATCCGGAAGATCCCAGCCAGACCTGGTCGGGCCGCGGCAAGCGCCCGCTGTGGCTGGTCGCCCTGCTCAAGAAGCGCGGCGTGACGCTGGACAGCCTGCTGATCGAAGCCGACGCCTCCTCGCCGAAGACGGCAAGGAAGGGCGCCCGCAAGACCGCCGCCAAGACCGCGCCCGCCCGCGCATCGAAGAAGGCGGGACAGAGAGTGGCGAAGAAAGCCGCGAAGAAAGCGGTGAAGACCGCGCGCCGCGCGCGCAAGAAGTAAAGCGGCTGCGACGATTCAGCTTCGACTCCTGAGCCCCTTGCGGCGGACGGTACTGTCCATCGCAAGGGGCTTTTTCTCTTTGGAATTCGCGGCAAGCGCTAATTGCGCCGCTGGGTTCTGAGGGGCTCGGTAATGTGCAGAGCGGTATCACGCGGACTGGCGCTCTTTGGCGGGCCGACCTTGGGCTTCTTGTTCGACGGCTGCTTCTTGAAATAGTCGCCGCCATGGATCGGGCTGTTCTTCTTGGACGGCCCAGTCTCCCGCAAGGGCGAGCCGGGGCGATCCATGGAACGCTTGCGCTTCTTGTCGCCCAGACCCTTATGGAATTGCCCGTCATGTTTGAGGACTGTCTTCTGCTCGGCTTTGGACAACTGCTCAAAATCGGCCCATAAGCGCTTTTTCACCTCGTTGCGGTCCTCTTCCCAGGTTTTCTTCGCCTGCTTGTCCTTGAGCTTGGAGGCGCCCGCCGCCGTCGCTGCGGACTGGCCCGGGGCGACAGACCATAGGGTGGTCATACCAGCGATCACGCCCTGTGCGGCGGGCGTTACGTTGCTGTCGGCGAGGACCCGCACCGATTGGTCACGCAAGAGGTTATGCGCCTCGGACTGTCCAGTGGTCTTGACCCCAGAACCCGTGTGTCCCGCCGGTTTGCCGCCCGGCGCGCTGAGGATGGTGCGCGACGTCTCGGTGCGCGCGCCATCGCCGGCCTCCATCGCCGGCTTGATGTTTTGTCGATGATCTTGGCGCCGGAATGCTTCTTCCAGAAGCCGCTCTTGGTCTTGGGCAGTTGCGCGAAACCTTGGCCGGACTTCTTGCGCTGGGACAGGATCGTGGTCGCGTCCGTGACCACGTAAGCCTCGTGGTAACCGGATTTAAAGCCGCGCTTGGTTTGATTGGAGGGCGAGCGGAAAGCTGTCTTGCCGATGGACTTTCCTGCCGACACTTGCTTGACGACATCTGGCCGAAATCCGCCGCTCTTGGCTGGAGATTTGGTGAGCGTCTTGTCGTCCAGCGCAACGTAGGCCTTGGTCTTCTTGGGCGACGTGTGTTTCCCGGCAACGGAACCAGCCTTGTTGGGGCCTGATCCGCTGCCCGACGATGTCTTGCCCCCTTGATTGTGCGATGGCATCGCCGCGCCCCGTCCCTGTCCGGATGGTCCCACACCCTGCGCACGTACGCACAGGGGCGTCACGCCGCCTCGTTACTTGCGTGACGTAACGGCAACGAGCGACTCCAGCTCGTGGCGAACCCGCTCCGTATCGCCCTGCTCAAGGAAGCCGAGCACCTGGCGCAAACGCTCGTGCAGCACCTGTGCCTGCGCCTCGCGGCGGGCGCGAAAGCGTGCCTGGCGCTGCGCGCCGGTGAGCGGGCTGTCCTTGCGGGGGCGCCCGCGGCTGCGCTTGAAGGTGAAGGGCAGCGGGAGGGTGCCGGGATCGCGGGTGTCGACCATGTTCGTGGCTCCTGGATGACTGGCCACTATTTTAAGTTACATAACTAAAAATGCAAGTGAAAAATCGAGATTTCGAAAAGAAATTTCTTTTAACTCGGATGATTAGTGCGCTTTCTTCAGGTAGTTTGTCCTTATTCGTCACGGCGGCCGGACCGACTCGCAGCGCGCTCGGCGGACCCGGAGGGCGCACCCTCCGCGCCAGAAAAAAGGAACCTGTCGACCAAGCCCAGGCCCCCATCGCCGCGATGACCGGCGCCCGGAACAACCGGACGCCGCGCCACGCCGCTACCCGCTGGATCGCCCCTCGCGCCACCGCTGGCGAAATTTGTAAAAGCGGTTCGCGGATACCGTAACGACGCTTTTGCTATAGGAAGCCGCTCACCTTCCTAGGCAAAGGACTCGGCATGCCCCGTCACCTGATCAAGCTCGCCCTCGCCGCCTCGCTATGCGCGGCATCCCCCGCATGGAGCGCCGCCCCTGCCGTCCAGACGCAACACTGGGTCGCCGCCTGGGGCGCGGCGATGGATTCGTCCGGGCCGAAGCTGTCCGACCAGACAGTGCGTCAGGTGGTGCGCGTCAGCGCGGGCGGATCGGCCGTGCGGGTGCGCCTGTCCAATCTGTTCGGCGCGGAGGCGATCACGCTCGGCCCGGTGCACTTGGCGCTGCGCGCCGACGGCTCTTCCACCGTACCCGGCAGCGACCATGCCGTGCTGTTCGGCGGCCATCCCAGCGTCACCATTCCCAAAGGCGAAAGCGTGCTCAGCGACGCCGTCGCCATGGACGTCAAGCCGCTGCAGGAGCTGACAGTGGGTTTCTACGCGCCGGCCGGCAAGGCGCCGGGGCCGTCGACGTTACATAACGCCGGACTGGCCACCGCCTACCTGACCGAAACGGGCAACGCGACGGCGAGCACGGCCTTTCCGGGCAGCGAAGTACATGGCAGCCGGTTCTTCGTGCAGGGCATCGAGGTCGCTGGCGCGTCCGAGCGGCGCGCGATCGTGGCCTTCGGCGATTCGATCACCGACGGCGTCGGCGCGCGGCCCGATACCTACGAGCGCTGGCCCTACCACCTCGCCGAACGGCTGCGGGCCGATCCGCGGCTGGCCAAGGTCGCGGTCGTCGATTCGGGCATCGGCGGCAACCGCGTGCTCAACGATGGCTTCGGACCAAGTGCGCAGAAGCGCTTCGACCGCGATGCGCTGGATCTCCCCGGCGCCCATTGGATCGTGTTGCTCGAAGGCATCAACGACATCGGTGGCGCAGGTCAGCCGGCGACGCCGGCCGACGACGTCTCGGCCGAGCAGATCGTCGACGGTATGAAGAAGCTGATCGTCCGCGCGCACGCGAAGGGCATGAAGATCTATGGCGCCACCCTCACACCGTTCGGCGGCGCGGGCTGGCCATACCACTCGTCGCGTAACGAGAAAAAACGCGAAGCCGTGAATGCTTGGATCCGCGACGGCGGCGCCTTCGATGGCGTGGTCGATTTCGACAAGGCCATCCGCGACCCCGCCCGCCCCGACCATATGCTCTCCATCTACGACAGCGGTGATCACCTGCACCCGAACGGTGCCGGTTATGCGGCGATGGCGAAGGCGATCGACCTCGACTGGTTCCGCCAGTGACGGAGGCATGGCCTCTTATCGCTAACTAACGAAAAACCGAGCGCGGTTCGCAACTCTCGCCGTCGCGGCGAGAGTTGTGTCGCAGGGGCGCCACGGACGCGATTACTCGTGCACCCGTCGACGTCTTGAAACGAAGCGAGCTTCACCGCGTCACATCGCGCGGCGCTCTCCGCACGTAACGAAAAAACAGAACCACACCGACTCGGCGGATTGATCTGCATCAACCGCGACGCCGTGCCCGCACGCGCACACTAGCCGTGCCGACCCACCGTCATGGATGCCGTATGCCGATGTCCGCGCGGCGCGCGCCCGAGGCGTCGCGACGCCTGCTCCTCCTGATCCGCCTCCTGTTCCGGTCCGCCTTCGTCCTGCCATGGGCGGTCCCGGCAACTGCGCCGCCGTCGCCCGGCGCGGCTCCGAAGGTGGCCATCCTGGTCTACCACCGCTTCGCCGAGCGCGTGAACGACAGCATGACCGTGCGCACCGCCACCTTCGAGGCTCAGCTAGCGTTCCTGCGCGCACGCGGCTATCGCACGGTGCCGTTGCGCGAGGTGCTGGCCTGGCTGCGCGATCCTTCCGCGGCCCTGCCGCCGCGGGCTGTGGCGCTCACCGCCGACGATGGCCATCGTTCGGTCTACGAGGTGCTGCTGCCCATCGCCCGGCGCGAACATCTGCCGGTCACGCTGTTCATTTATCCATCGGCGATCTCCAACGCCACCTATGCGATGACCTGGCCGCAACTGCGCGAACTGCACGCGAGCGGGCTGTTCGACGTGCAGTCGCATACGTACTGGCACCCCAACTTCAACGTGGAACGCCGCCAGCGTACGCCGCCGGACTATCGCGCCTTCGTCGATAGCCAGCTGGTCCGCTCGAAGGCGGTGCTGGAGCGCGAACTGGATGCGCCGGTCGATCTGCTCGCCTGGCCCTTCGGCATTCATGACCCGCAACTTCACGATCGCGCCGTACTGGCAGGCTATGCCGCGGGATTCACGCTGGAGGGACGGCTCGTCCACCGCGGCGACGCGATCATGGCCCTGCCCCGCTTTCTGATGACGGACGCGGTAACGCCCGCCGTACTGGCCCGCCTGCTGGGCGAGCGGAATGCTTTCCGGGATTCACCAAGCCCACCATGACACTGCCGAACCGCCCGTTTGCCCAGATACTCGTCCTGCCGTCCATTCGGCGGCTCCTCACCGTGCCGCTCTTCATGGCACCGCTCTTCGTGGCGCTGGCGTTCGTCGCAACGAGCGCGTTGGCCCAGGTGCCGCCCGGCATGGTGGTCGATGCGATATCGCGCGAGCCGATTGCCGGCGCCATCGTCACGGTGGACGGCGTCGAGCAACGCACCGGCGCCGACGGCCGCTTCGTGCTGCCGGCCGGCGCGAGCGAGGTGCTCGCTCGTGCGCCTGGGTATCGGCGCGCGGAAAGCTCGGTCCCGCCCGACGGCCCGCCGACCGTCGAGCTGCAGCCTTTCCGGCCCAGGGCCGTCTATCTCTCCGCCTATGGGGTGGCCAATGCCGGACTGCGGGACGCCGCGCTCGCCCTGAAGGAAAGCCGCGGCATCAACGCCCTGGTCATCGACCTGAAGAGCGACCGCGGCCAGACGCCCTATCCCAGCGCCGCGCGCAACGCCGCCGGCGCCAGCCGCTTCGCGCCGCCCTCGCCGCACGCGGGATTGGACAAGCTCGTGCCCGAGCTGCATCGCCAGGGCTTCTACCTGATCGCGCGCATCGTGGTCTTCAAGGACGACCCGCTGGCCGCCGCCCATCCGGCATGGGCGGTCCATAACGCCGCCGGCGGCCCCTGGGAAGACCGCGAACACCTGCAATGGGTCGACCCGTTCGTGCGCGAGGTGTGGGAGCACAACATCGCGATCGCGGAGGAAGCGGCCCGGCAGGGCTTCGACGAGGTGCAGTTCGATTACGTGCGCTTCCCCGATTCGGACGGGCCGCATTTCTCGCAAGCGAACACGCGCGCGGGGCGTGTCGCCGCGATCGACAGCTTCCTGCGCGCCGCGCGCGAGCGCCTGGCGCCGTACCACGTGTTCATCGCCGCGGACATCTTCGGCTACGTCTGCTGGAACACCGACGACACCGCGATCGGCCAGCAGCTGGAAACGCTGACCGCGTCGCTGGATTACCTGTCGCCCATGCTCTATCCCTCCGGCTTCACCTGGGGCTTGCCGGGACAAGCCGACCCGATGCTCGATCCTGGCCGCATCGTCAGCCGCTCGCTGGCCGAAGCGAAGCGCCGCACCGGCCTGCCTGGCGTGCGTTTCCGGCCGTGGCTCCAGGCCTTCCAGGACTACGCCTTCGACAAGCGCGAGTTCGGCGCGGACGAGATCGGCGCGCAGATCCGGGCGGCGGAAGCGCAGGACAGCGATGGCTGGATGCTGTGGAATCCGCGCAACCGCTACGAGGCCGCGGCGTTGCCGCACTGATGCAGTGAATAAAGAGAGCGGCACCCGCGTGCCTCAGGCCATCTGGCTGATCGTCCGGCGGAACCTGCCCAACGCCACGCCGAACAGCACCGCGCCGATCGCGATGTTCGCGAGCAGCTGCGGCCACACCACGTCCAGCCCCGCGCCGCGGTAGAGAATCGCCTGGGCGGCGGCGACGTAGTGCGTCGTCGGCGCCCCTTGCATGATGTCGCGCACGAATGCCGGCATGCTTTCGCGCGGCGTGGTGCCGCCCGACAGCAGCTCCAGCGGCACCAGCACGAGCACCAGCAACATGCCGAACTGCGGCATCGAGCGCGCCACGGTGGCCAGGAAGATGCCGAGCGAGGTGGTCGCGAACAGGTGCACCGAGGTCGCCAGCATGAACAGCGCGACCGAACCCTGCACCGGCACGCGCAGCGCGCCCTGCACCACGAACACCAGGGCCACCAGCGCCGCCAGCGCCACCACCAGGCCCATCGACCACACTTTGGCCACCATGATCTCGAAGGGGTTCACCGGCATCACCAGCAGGTGCTCGATGGTGCCGTGCTCGCGCTCGCGGATCAGCGCGGCGCCGGTGAGGATGATCGACAGCATGGTGACGTTGTTGATGATTTCCATCAGCGCCCCGAACCAGCTTTCCTCCAGGTTGGGATTGAAGCGCGCGTGCAGCACCAGATCGACCGGCGGCGCGTCGGCGCCACGATGGCGCTGCACGAATTCGCTCACCTCGTCGTTGACCATCTGCTGGATGTAGCCGTTGCCGGTGAAGGCCTGGCTCATGCGCGTGGCGTCGATGTTCAGCTGCATGGCCGGCGCGCGCCCGGCCAGCACGTCGCGCTGGAAATCCGGCGGAATATCCAGCACGAAGGTGTAGCGGCCGCTGTCCATGCCCGCGTCCATCTCCGCCAGCGTGATCAGTTCCGGCCGACGGAAATGCGGCGGATAGAAAGCCGAGGCGATGCGCGCGGACAGCGGCGAGCCGTCCTCGTCGACGATCGCGATCGTGGCGCGGTGCAGGCTTTCCGGCAGCGCGGTGGCGGCGACGTAGATCGACACAGTGAAGGTATAGGCGATCAGCACCAGCATCATCGGATCGCGCACCAGGCTCCACAGCTCCTTCACGCCGAGGCGGAAGATGGCGGCGAGCTGGGTGCGGGCATCCAGGCGCACGGTCAGCGCTCCTGCTTGCGCAGCAACTGCAGCGCCGCGCCCAGGATCACTGGCACGGCCAGGATCAGCGGCAGGAACGACCCGCCCAGGTCGCCCAGGCCCAGCGCCTTGCTGAAGACTCCGCGGCTGATGGTGAGGAAATGCGTGGCCGGGTAGACCGCGCCGATCGCCGCGCCGGCGCCTTCCAGCGAAGACACCGGATTGAGCAGGCCGGAAAACTGCACGCAGGGAATGATGGTGCCGATCATGGTCACGAACATCGCCGCGATCTGGCTGCGCGTGAAGGTGGACGCGAGCAGCCCCACGCTGGTCGAGCCGATGACGAAGACCAGCGCGCCCAGAGTGAGCGTGGCGAAGCTGCCCTTCACCGGCACGCCGAACACGGTCACGGCCAGCAGCGTCATCAGCAGGAAGTTGAACATCGCCAGCACCACATAAGGCAGCTGCTTGCCGAGCAGGAACTCGGCCCGCGTCACCGGCGTCGTGTAGAAGTTGAGCATGGAGCCGAGCTCCTTCTCGCGCACCACCGACAACGCGGCGAGCATGGCGGGAATCATCATCAGCAGCAGCGGAATCACCGCCGGCACCATCGCCGGCAGGCTCTTCACGTCCGGGTTGTAGCGATAACGGGTCTCTACCGTGGCGGCCGCGGCGAGCTTCGCCCCAAGCCGATGCCGGGCCATCTCCACCAACCAGCCCTGGTGCATCGCCTGCACGTAGCCGCGCACGGTCTCGGCGAGCGTCGGCATGGCGCCATCCACCCAGGCGCCGATCTGCGCGTTGCCGCCGCGCTCCAGGTCGCGGGCGAAGCCCGGCGGAATCTCGATGGCCAGGGCCAGCCGCCCGGCACGCATGCGCGCGTCGAGATCGGCGTAATCGGCGATGGGCGGCTGCTCGACGAAGTAGCGCGAGCCGGACAGGTTCAGCGCATAGGCCTCGCTGAGCGCGGTCTGGTCGCGATCGAGCACGGCGTAAGGCAGGTCTTCCACGTCCAGGCTGATGCCGTAGCCGATGATGAACATCAGCACCGCGGTGCCCAGCAGGGCCAGCGTGGCGCGCACCGGATCGCGGCGCAGCTCCAGCGTTTCGCGCAGGGTGTAGCTGAAAGCGCGGGCGACACTGAAGCGGAACCGGCGAGGCTTTCGCTTTGGAGCCGGCACGGTTGCCGGGCTGGTCGGCGGTGGCGCGCCACCCGCTTCATCCGCGCCGCTCGCCTCCTTCAGGTAGGCGATGAAGGCCTGCTCCAGCGTCGCCGCGCCGCGCGCGCGCACCAGCCCGGCGGGGCTGTCGCTGACCAGCACGTGGCCGGCGTGCATCAGCGAGATGCGGTCGCAGCGCTCGGCCTCGTTCATGAAATGGGTGGAGATGAAGATGGTGACGCCGTCCTTGCGCGCCAGGTCGATCATCAGCTGCCAGAACATGTCGCGCGCCACCGGATCCACCCCGGAAGTCGGCTCGTCGAGGATCAGCAACTCCGGACGATGCACCACCGCCACCGCCAGCGCGAGCCGCTGGCGCATGCCCAGCGGCAAGCGCTCGGGCAGTTCGCCGCGCGCGTCGCTCAGGCCAAAGCGCCGCAGCATGTCCTCCACGCGCGGACCGATTTCCGCTTCCGGCACCTGGAACAGCCGCGCGTGCAGGACCAGGTTCTGCTCCACCGTGAGTTCGCCATACAGCGAGAACGCCTGCGACATGTAGCCCACGCGGCGGCGCGTGGCCATGTCCTTCGGGTCCACCTCGCGCCCGAACAACCAGGCCCGCCCTTCGCTGGCCGGCAACAGGCCGGTAAGCATCTTCATGGTGGTGGTCTTGCCGCAGCCGTTCGAGCCGAGGAAGCCGAATATCTCGCCACGCCGGATGCGGAAGTCCACATGATCGACCGCGGTGAAATCGCCGAAGCGCATGGTCAGGCCGCGCGCTTCCACGGCCGCTTCGTCGTCGGCATCCGCCGCCTTCGCCAGCGGCGGCACGACGACGGCGCTATGCCCCTGGCGCCGGTCTTCTGGCAGCAAGGCGATGAAGGCCGCTTCCAGCGACGCCGTGCCCGTGCGCTCGCGCAGCGCGGCAGGCGTGCCGGTGGCCAGGACGCGGCCGCGATCCATGGCCGCCAACCAATCGAAGCGCTCCGCCTCCTCCATGTAGGCCGTGGCCACCAGCACGCTCATGCCCGGGCGTTGCGCGCGGATCCCGCCGATCAGCTCCCAGAACTGGCTGCGCGAGAGCGGGTCCACGCCGGTGGTCGGCTCGTCCAGGATCAGCAGGTCCGGATCGTGGATCAGTGCGCAGCACAACCCGAGCTTCTGCTTCATGCCGCCGGACAACTTGCCGCATGGGCGCGACAGGAACGCCTTGAGCCCGGTGCTGGCGGTCAGCTCATCGATGCGCCGGCGCCGTTCCGCGCCGTCGTGGCCAAACAGGCGGCCGAAGAACTGGAGGTTCTCTTCCACCGACAGCGTGGGATACAGATTGCGGCCGAGGCCCTGCGGCATGTACGCGATACGCGGACATACCTCGGCGCGGTAGCGCGCCGAGGCGATGTCGCCACCCAGCACCATGACGCGCCCTTCCTGCATCCGCCGCGCGCCGGCCACCAGCGCGAGCAGGCTGGACTTGCCGACGCCGTCCGGGCCGATCAATCCCGCCATGCAGCCGTCGGGCAACTCGAGCGAGACGCCATCCAGCGCCGCGGTCCGGTCGTAGCGAAGGCTGACGCCGGCGAGGCTGGCGGCGGGCAGCGGCGCATCCATCGTTCAGGGCACGCGCGCAGCCAGCTCGCCCGGCCATGCCGCGCCGGCGTCGAGCTTGATCCAGGCCACGCCCGGCAAGCCGGTCTTCACCAACGTCAGGTGCTTGCGCAGCAGCTCGCGATCGATCTGCGCCTTCACCCGGAACATCAGCTTCTGGCGCTCGCTGGCGGTCTCCACCGTCTTGAGGGTGAACTGCGCCGTGCTCGCGACGAAGGACACCTTGGCCGGGATCACGTACTGCGGCGCGGCGTCCAGCACCACGCGCACGTCGCTGCCCATGGCCAGCTTGCCGGCCGCGGCCTCGGGCACGAAGAAGGTCATGTAGACGTCCGAAAGGTCCACCAGGTTGAGCACGCGCCCGCCGCTGCCCAGCACTTCGCCGGGCTGGGCGATGCGGTACTGCACGCGGCCGTCGCGCGGCGCGACCAGCGCGCTGTCGTCGATATCGGCCTTCACGCGCGCCACCGTGGCATCGGCCGCCTTCACCGTGGATTGGGCGCCCAGTACCTGCGTACGTGCGGCGGCCACGGCGGCTTCGGCCGACTTGACCTGCGCGCGTGCGGCGTTCACCGCGGCCTGCGCGCCGCGCATGCGCGCCCGGTCGTCGTCCAGCTCCTGCACCGAGGACGCCCCTTCGCGCGAGAGCGTCTCCGAGCGGGCCAGCCGGCGCTGCGCGGCATCCAGCTCGCTTTCGCGCAAAGCCGTCTGCGCCAAGGCGGTCTGGCGGTCGCTTTCGCGCACCGCCACCTGGGCCTCGGCGCTGGCCACCGCAGCGATCGCCTGCTGCTGCCGCGCGACGGCCTCGTCGCGCTGCGCTTCCAGCGACTGGATCTGCATGTGCCCCAGCACCTGCCCCGCCCTGACGAAATCGCCCTCGTCCACCAGGATGTCCTGCACGCGGCCGGGCAGTTTGGTGGCGACATCGATCTCGGTAGCTTCGATACGGCCGTTCCCGCTCAGAAAGCCGTCGCCCGGGCCGGCAGGGCGCATCGCGCGCCACAACAGGTAACCGCCCGCCGCCACCGCGGCGACGATCAGCAAAGGCAGCAGTCGGTGCTTGAGGTTCGGGCTCATGGCTTGTTCGCGCCGTCGGCGTCGGAGGGAAGGTCCGCGGGAACGCGTGTGCCGCCGCCGAGCGCGGCATACAGGCTCACGCGGCTGGACAGCAGGGCGCGGCGCACCTGCACCAGTTGTTGCTGAGCACTGAGCAGGTCGCGCTGCGCGTCCAGCACTTCCAGGAACGCCGCCGATCCCGCGTCGAAACGCAACTTGGACAGGCGCGCACGCTCGCTCTGCGCCGCCAGCGCGTCCTGCGCGATGCGTACCTGCTCGGCCAGCCAGTAACGTGCCGACAGCGCATCCGCGACATCACGGAAGGCGGCCTGCACAGTCTTCTCGTAATCGGCGACCGCTTCTTCGCGGCGCGCCTTGCTCAGATCCAGATTGCGCCGAAGCTTGCCGCCTTCGAACAGCGGCACGGACAGGCTCGGCGCGAACAGCCAGCCGCGTGTGCCGGACTCGAACAGGTTGCCGAGTTCGCCGCTGACGCTGCCGTACGCGCCGGTGAGCGTGACGCGCGGAAAGAAGGCGGCGCGCGCGGCGCCGATGTTCGCGTGGGCGGCCTTGAGCCGGTACTCCGCCGCGACGATGTCGGGGCGCCGCGTCAGCAGGTCCGAAGGAAGGCCTGGCGCTAGCTCGGCCAGCATATGGCGCTCGTCCAGCGGCGCTTCGGCCGGGGCCAGTTGCAGCGGCGCTCCGACCAGCAGCGCCAGTGCGTGCGCCTGTTGTTCGCGCGCCTGCCGCAACTGTGCGCCGAGCGCCTCGGCCTGGGTCAGCAAGGTCTGCACTTGGGTGAGATTCAAGCGCGACGTCGAACCGACCTCCACGCGCCGCGTAAAGATGCGCAGCGATTCGCGACGGCTGTCGATGGTCTGCTGCGCCAGCGCGATGCGCTCGTCCAGCTCGCGCAAGCCCAGGTAGCCGTTGGCCACCTGCGCGATCAGGCTCAAGGTCAGCGCGCGGCGCGCTTCGGCCGAGGCCAGATAGTTGTCGCGCGCTGCGTCCGTCAAATCGCGCAACCGGCCGAGGAAATCCAGTTCCCAGTTCGATACCACCGCGCCGGCGCTGTACTGCTCCACGCGCAGCGGTACGCCGAGCGGGCTGGCGCTGGCCGGGAGGTTCGCGCGCGTGCGGCCCAGCGACGCCCCGAGCGCGGGAAACAGATCGGCGCGCTGGATACCGTACGCCGCCCGGGCCTGCTCCACCCGCGCCGCGGCGATACGCAAGTCCCGGTTGCGTTCCAGCGCCTGCGCGAGCAACTGCCTGAGTTGAGGATCGGTGAAGTAGTCGCGCCAATCCGTGGCAGCGGCATCGAGGTCCTCGCCGTTTGAAACGCCGGCCACGTCGTAGCGGTCGGCCACCGGCAACGGCGGCATGCGATAAGGCGGCGCCATGGAGACGCAGCCCGCGAGCAGGCAGACGGCGCACGCCGTGGTCCCTATCGTTCGGATGCTTGCCCACCTCATGCCTGCATCGCTCCTGAGACACCCGCCGCATCGACGTCCGCGGAAGGCCGGCGCACATTCCTGGCCGGACCGGGATGGGAGGCCGCGCAGGCCTCTTCGTTGCCAACTCTGATGAGGCGCGCGGCGCAGTGCAACAACGCGTGGCCAAATGTCGCAAGCGCGTCATCCGGCTGCGCCAAGCTTTAGCTTTGCGTCCATCGGATGGCCGTCCGAACGCCATGCTACGCTGCCCCGCAGCAAGGCCGTCCATCGCCATGGCGCGAAGCCTGCGCTTCGCCGGGAGGAACGTCGTGCCAGTCGCCTCGTCCGCAGTGCCCGCCACCCTTGCCGCACGCCTGGACCAACGCGTCCACGCCGGCCTGGCCCGAGCCACGCTCTCGGTCTCTCCTGCTTCGTTGACGCTCGCCTGGATGGATTGGGCGATGCACCTGCTGGCCTCGCCGGGCAAGCGCATGGAGCTGGCGCGGCACGCCGGCGAGACCTGGGCGCAATGGTGGGGCTATACGCTACGCGCGGCCTGGACCGGCTGCGCGGGCGAAGCCTGTATCGAAGCACCGGAAAAGGATCGGCGATTCGCGTCGTCCGAATGGCAGCAGTGGCCGTTCGCGCCGCTGCAGCAGGGCTTCCTGCTCACCGAGCGCTGGTGGAACGAAGCCACCCGCGGCGTGCGCGGCGTCGAGCCGCACCACGAGGACGTCGTGGCCTTCGTCGCGCGGCAATGCCTAGACTTGTTCTCGCCCGGCAATTTCCCGCTCACCCATCCGCTGGTGCTGGAACGCACGCTGTCGCAGGGCGGCCTCAATCTCGCGCGCGGCTTCGTGCACTGGCTGGACGACGCGCGTCGCTACGCGCTGGGCGAGCCGCCGCACGGCGCGGAAGACTTCGAGGTCGGCCGGGACGTCGCCATCACGCCGGGCACGGTGGTCATGCGCAATGCGCTGGCGGAACTGATCCAGTACGGCCCAAACACGGATCGCGTGCGGCCCGAGCCGGTGCTGATCGTGCCGGCCTGGATCATGAAGTACTACATCCTCGATCTCTCGCCGGCGAACTCCCTCATCAAGTACCTGGTCGACCGCGGCCACACCGTGTTCTGCCTGTCCTGGAAAAACCCCGGCGCTGCGGAAAGCGGTTTCGGCATGCAGGACTACCTCGACCTGGGCCTGCGCGCGGCCTTGGACGCGGTGTCCGCGATCGTGCCGGAACGGAAGATTCACGCCGCCGGCTATTGCCTGGGCGGCACCCTGCTGGCGCTCGGCGCGGCGGCGATGGCGCGCGACGGCGACCGCCGCCTCGCCTCGATGACGCTGTTCGCCGCGCAGACCGACTTCAGCGAGCCGGGCGAACTGGCGCTGTTCATCGACGACAGCGAAGTGGCTTATCTCGAAGACCAGATGGCGCGCACCGGTTATCTCACCGCCGGGCAGATGGCCGGCGCCTTCCAGATGCTGCGTTCGTACGACCTGCTGTGGTCGCGGCTGGTGGGCGAATACCTGATGGGCGAGGTCGAACCCATGAGCGACCTGATGGCGTGGAACGCCGATGCGACGCGCATGCCGGCGAAGATGCATTCGGAGTACCTGCGCCGCCTGTTCCTGCACAACGACCTGGCGGCCGAGCGCTATCCGGTCGACGGCCGCCCGGTATCGCTGGGCGACATCCGCCTGCCGGTGTTCTGCGTGGGCACGGTCACCGATCACGTCGCGCCATGGCGTTCGGTCTACAGGCTGCACAACGAGGTGCCGGCCGAGATCACCTTCTTGCTGACGTCCGGCGGCCACAACGCCGGCATCGTCAGCGAGCCGGGGCATCCCCACCGCAGTTATCAGCTGGCCACGCGGCCGCCGAACGGCGCCTACCAGGCGCCCGACGAGTGGGCCGCGGCGACGCCGCACCAGGCAGGCTCCTGGTGGCCGGCATGGGCGGCCTGGCTGGATGCGCGTTCAGGCGATCCCGTGCCGCCGCCGTCGCTGGGCGCGGAGCGTTATCCGCCGCTCGATGACGCGCCGGGCACGTACGTGCTGGAACGATGAGACCCACGCGGTCGCCCCCTCTCTGCGCGCCAGGTGACGCATGAACGATGCCGACACATCCAAAACGCCCCCCGCTCCCGCCGGGGACGGCGCGCCGCACGTGATCCGCAACCGTGTCTTCGATGAGATCGCCATCGGCGACGAAGCCGCCATCGAGCGCACGCTGACGCCCGCGGACATTCAGCTGTTCGCCGCCCTCTCCGGCGATGTGAACCCGCAACACCTTGATGCGGCCTACGCCGCGTCGACGCGCTTCCACGGCGTCATTGCGCATGGCATGTGGGGCGCGGCGCTGATCTCCGCCGTACTGGGCACCCGCCTGCCCGGCCCCGGCACGGTCTACCTGGGCCAGACGCTGCGCTTCCACGCGCCGGTGCGCATCGGCGACAGGCTGAAGGTGCTCGTCCGGGTCACCGCCCGCGATCCGGCCGGCAAGCGGCTCACCCTGGCCTGCTCGTGCACCAATCAGGATGGCGTCGCCGCGATCGAAGGCGAGGCGCAGGTGATCGCCCCGGTCGAGCGCATCGAACGCCCGCGCGCCACCCTGCCGGAGATCCGCCTGATCGACGGCGCGGACAAGACCCTGCTGGACTACGTGCGCCCCCTCGGCGCGGTCCGCGTGGCCGTGGTGCATCCCTGCGACGAACCGAGCCTGGCGGGCGTGTTCGACGCCATGCAGGCGGGCTTGATCGAACCCGTGCTGGTAGCGCCGCGCGCCAAGCTCGATGCCGTCGCGCGCCAGGCCGGACTGGATCTGAGCGGACTGGCGATCGAGGACGTGCCGCATAGCCATGCCGCGGCGGCACGCGCGGTGGAGCTGGCGGGCGACTGCAAGGTCGAGGCGTTGATGAAGGGCAGCCTGCACACCGACGAACTGATGGGCGCGGTGGTCGCACACGATTCGCCGCTGCGCACCGGGCGGCGCATGTCGCACTGCTACCTCATGCACACGCCGGCCTATCCGCGCCCGTTCATCATCACCGACGCGGCCATCAATATCGCGCCGGACCTCGAGGCCAAGGCGGACATCGTGCGCAACGCGGTGGAACTGGCCAATGCGATCGGCGTTGACCAACCGCGCGTGGCGATCCTCGCCGCGGTGGAAACCGTGAACGTTCGCATGCAGGCCACGCTGGATGCCGCAGCGCTGTGCAAGATGGCCGACCGCGGCCAGATCGCCGGCGCCACGCTGGACGGTCCGCTGGCATTCGACAACGCCATCTCCGCCGCCGCGGCGCGCATCAAGGGCATCGCCTCGCCGGTGGCCGGCGTGGCCGACGTGCTGGTGGTGCCGGACCTGGAAAGCGGCAACATGCTCGCCAAGCAGCTCGAATACCTCGGCGGCGCCTCCAGCGCCGGCATCGTGATGGGTGCGCGCGTGCCGATCGTGCTGACCAGCCGCTCCGATTCGCGCGAAACCCGCGTGGCGTCCTGCGCGGTCGCCGCCCTGGTCGCGCATCGCCGCCGCAAGGCGTTGCCATGACCACCTGGGTGGCGGCGCTCAACTGCGGTTCCTCCAGCATCAAGTTCGCGCTGTTCGAGGCCTCGTCGTCACCGCTGTCGCGCCGCCCGGCCTGGAGCGGCAAGGTGGAGGGCATCGGCGGCGACAAAGCTGCCTACGGAGACAGCGCGACGGGCGCGGCGCCCATCGCGCTCGGGCAGGCCGATCCCTACCATGCCGCGCTCGCCCATATCCGCGAACGCATGCAGGCCCGCCTCGGCGGCGACCGCCTCGCCGCGGTCGCGCATCGCGTCGTCCATGGCGGCGCGAAGTATTTTCAGCCTGTGCGCATCGATGCCAAGGTGCTGGCCGAACTGCGCGGCTTCATCCCGCTGGCCCCGCTGCACCAGCCTTTCGCCCTCGAAGCGATCGAGGTGCTGTTGCGCGAGCGGCCGGACCTGCCGCAGGTGGCCTGTTTCGACACCGCCTTCCACCACACCCTGCCGGACGTGGAAAAGGTGCTGCCGCTGACCTGGGAAGCCTGGGAGCACGGCATGCGCCGCTACGGCTTCCATGGCCTTTCCTACGAATACCTCTCGCTGGCGCTGGCCGAGCGCCACGGCACGCATGCGCGCGGCCGCGCGATCTGCGCGCACCTGGGCAGCGGCGCCAGTCTGTGCGCCATGGACGACTTGCGCAGCGTGGCCACCACCATGGGCTTGTCCGCGCTGGACGGGCTGATGATGGGCACGCGCTGCGGCACGCTGGACCCGGGCGCGGTGCTGTATCTGCTGGAAAGCGGAACGCTGGACGTGCACGAGCTGGGGCAGCTGCTTTATCACCGCTCGGGCCTGCTGGGCATCTCCGGCGTGTCCTCCGACCCGCGCGAACTGCTGCCGCGCGAGCACCCCGACGAACGCGTCGCCCTGGCGCTGGCGATGTACGTGCGCCGTATCGTGCGCGAAGTCGGCGCCATGGTCGCCGTGCTCGGCGGGCTGGATCTGCTGGCGTTTTCCGCGGGCATCGGCGAGCACAACCCGGCGATCCGCGAGCGCGTCTGCCGTGGCTTGGCGGCCTTCGGCATCGCCCTGGACGACGAAGCCAACGCTACCAACGCGCCGGTCATTTCCGCGCGCGGCAGCCGCGTGCGGGTCGTGGTCGAGCCGACCAACGAGGAATGGATCGCCGCACGGCATGCGCTGGCGATCGTGCGCGACGAGCCACGCTAGGCGAGATGCCCTAGGCGAGATGCCCTAGGCGAGATGCCGCTTGCCGCAGCCCAGGCATAGCCGGTGCGGCCCCCAGTGTCCGTTCCGCACCCGGCCCAGCAGGCAGCCGCAGACATAGCAGACGGCTACCCTGCCCCGTCGCCAGCGCAGCAGCCGGCTGGCCTGCGCCGCATAGAGCGCCACGCTGGCCGCGCCGCCGGCGACGATCAGGCCGGAGGCGAGGTCCAGTGCCGGACCGCCCGCGCGCACCGGCACGTCCACCCAGGCCTGCGTCGCCCAGGCGAGCAGCGCACCGCAGCAGGCGGGCACCAGGCAAGGTGCCATCAGGCGCAGGCACATCCGGTCGACGTACGACATGGCGGGCTCTCCGGGGACGAGCCGGCAAGCGTCGCCGAGGGCCATCTCACGGCCTGAGACCGTCAGCTCACCTCGAACAACGCCATGAACCCGTAGTCCATGTGCAGCTGCATATGGCAGTGAAACAGCGACAGGCCCGGCTGCTCGGCGACCACGTCCACTTCCATGGTCTGGTAGCCGCCCAGCATGGCCACGTCTTTCATCACGCCACCCGCGCGCTGACCGGCGATGCTCACCAACTCGACGCCATGCCGGTGCAGGTGCATGGGGTGGATATCGTCGCTGGCGTTGCGCATGCGCAGGCGGTAGCGCCGGCCGCGGCGCAGGCGGAATAAAGGCCGTGCAGCGCTCATGTCGAACGCCGCGCCATTGATGGTCCAGCGATTGAAGCCGCCCAGCGCGGCGTTGTCCTTGGCGAACACCAGGTCCAGCCGCTCGTCCGGTTCCGCGACATGCGCCGCGGGATCGGCGAAGCGCCGGTAGTCCCAGCCGAATGGCGCCGGCTTCTCCCAGCGGGGCCGGCCGTGCTGTCCCGCGTACTCGACCACCGCGCCCATGCCGCGCTCGCGATCGTCGTCGGCCAGGTCGCCCAGCACCCACACGCCGGGCTGGCGCATGTCCACGATCGCACTGATCCGCTCGCCCGCGCCCAGCCACAGCACCGGCACCTCCGCCGCGCGCGGCACGGGATAGCCGTCCAGCGCGACGACCTTGAACGCATGTCCCGGCAACGCGAGGCTGCGGTTCTCCGTGGCGCTGCCGTTGAGGACGTGAAACAGCACGCGCTCGCCGGCCTTCACCCGGATCGGCTCGCCATGACCGAGCATGCGGCCGTTGATGGCAAAGGACTGGTAGCCCACTTCGTAACCGTGCGGCTTGCCCGCGGCCAGCGAGGCCTTCATCGCTGCCTCGCCCTGCGCTTCGAGCTGCGCATCGCGCGCCGCCGGCCGCAGGAAATCCGCGGCCATGTCGCCGCCCTTGCTGAAGAACGGCTCGAACTCCTTCAGCACCAGGAACACTTCGCGGTCGTAGGCGCCCGGCTCGCGGCGCGGCTCGATGTATACCGGCCCGACCAGCCCGCCGTACTGCCCCAGGCTCAAGTCATCGCCGGCGACGACATGCGAGTGGTAGAAGCGAAAGCCCGCCGGCCCCGGCACGAAGGAGAGGCGGCGCATACCGTGTGCGGGAATGAAGGGCGTGCCCTCCTCGGCCGAACCGTCCACGTCGACCGGAACGGCCTGACCGTGCCAGTGCAGCTGTTCCGGCACGTCGGTGTCATTGTGCACGTCGACCGTCACGCGCTGCCCTTCCCTGAGGCGAATCAGCGGGCCGGGAAACTCACCGTTGTACGTGCGGATCGGGACGATACGGTCGGGCGCCAGCTCCACCAGGGCGCGACGAATGCGCAGCTCGTAATCGGGAGGACGATCGACTGGGCGCGTTTCGGGCATGGCGCGCGCATCCGGCGACAGCGCGGCCCCCAGGGCGGCGGCGCCGCTCAGCTTGAGGAAGTCGCGGCGGCCCAGTGGCATGGCGGCACCTGCGGAAGGTTCGCGCCTTGATAGCGCGCGCGGCATGAAGCGCGCGGCAAGGCGCGTCGCCGATGCCTCGGCGGCGACGATCATGCGATGCCCTGGCGCGCTTCCTTCTCGTCGATCCGCTCGCGGCCGCGGGTCGGCGATCCGGCAAACGCGTGCTCACAAGGGGCATGGCCATGGACACCGCGAAGCTCCTTGGTGCCGCGAAACGTCACTTCCGCCTGCCCCGACAGCCATACCAGGCCGCGCCCGGCTTCGTGCGAGGGATTGAGCCGCCGCATGAAAGCGTTTACGCCGTAGCGCTTTTCGCGTGCCGACAGACTTCTGCCAACGGCCGCTATCCGTTTTTCACGCGCGCTAGACCTAAGTGAATAGATTACACGCCATAAACGTGATTCAACGCACGCATTCGAGCCGCACTTGGCCCATCCCCTGCTTGATTTCACGCGCAAGGCCAAGGCCTTGCCAGCAAGGGGAAACGCATGGAACAGATCATCGAATGCCTGATCGCCGGAGGGCCGCAACACGGCCTGGTGCGGCGGCAGCT
>JABLTH010113305.1_pt1 | contig 46461 bp, 39 predicted proteins | sample 7875711 | NCBI WGS metagenome assembly JABLTH01 (sample SAMN14941262, study PRJNA633318) | bioreactor metagenome | isolation source: bioreactor | place: China | collected 2019-03-05 | reverse complement strand
GAGCGCCGTGAAGATCGCCGGGTGCTCGTGCAGTTCGAGATAGGCTTGGTAGATCGCCACTTGCGCGGCGTAGACGGGCTTGGCCACAGGGAGGCGGTTTTTCTCCAGCTCGCGCCATGACTTGTTGCCCAGACACTTGTTTTCCCAGAGCGCGGGATAGGCGAAGCCCGCTGGGCCGCCGACGATGACCCCGTCGATGTGGCCCTGCAGGCGGCCGTCAGCCACGGAGAAACCGAACTGCTCGCCGTCGGCCTTGCGGGTGCGCAGGTCGAAGCCCGCGTCCCTAAGCCATGCGACCATGCAGTCCTCCATGACGTGACCACGTTCGAAGATCCGCAGCATCCGGCCAGGGATATCGCGCCCGTGGTCGATGGGAGCCTTGGCGTATTCAAACTGCAGCGCACGTTCACAGGCCACACCCAGACGCGAGGCCCCGAGGTACAGGCGCTCGGACTGGCGGGCCCGAGCCCGCTGCATCCCGGCGTCGACCAAGACGGTGACCTGACCGGAGATGCTTGATGTGGAGTTGAAGTCGATCATGGCTTCCTCCCCTTCGGCTCTTCCCAGGGGAGGTCGTCCTCCAGATCCGCGAACGGGTTGGCCATAGGGTCGGGCGCAGGCGTCATGCCGCGTACCGGCGGGTGCTTGCTCGCCTCGTGGTGCGCGACCATTGCCTCGGTGTAGCAAGTGACGATGGCGTCGATCACTTGCAGCGCCTCGGCTTCGGAGTAGTCGCCCAGCGGCTTGGTAAACCCAATCTCGCCCGCTGCCTCGCCGAAGGCCTTGAGGCACTTCTTCATCGCGGCCAGTTCGACATCAGACGGATCGATCATGACGACCTCCTTGCTGTCGACGCGACCTTCCTTGACCCGCAGCCAGTTGCCGTACAGCGCGTGAAACGCGTTTTGGCAGCGTTGCGAGCAGAACACCCAGTCGATGGGATAGCGCCGGGGATTGCCGACACCGTGACGGTTGTCGGTGTGGCCGAATCCCCGGGCCTGTCGTTTGCAGACCCAGCATTTCATCGGCCTCCCTCACTGCGCCCAAGACGGCTTGCCGGTCACGGGTGCGCGTTGCGGAGCCGGTGCCTGATACGCAGCGGCAGCCGCCTGCGCCGGTGCGCCGGGACTTGCACTGCCTGAAGCCTTGGGCGGCACGCCCATCAGTTTTGCGTAGTCGGGGTGATCGGGCTCGACCGCGATCTTGACCACGTTGCGGTCTTGGCCCTTGCTATCCTTCTCAATGTCCACGCGGGCCAGAAACTCCAGGCCATCCAGTTCATGAAAGCCCTGGATGCGGCGCGCGGCGGCGGCCTGCGGGCTGTTGTCCTGCGGGTGGACGTTGCGGGCGCTGTTGAGCGCGGCGCGGATGAAGCTGCGCCCCATCTGACCCCAGGTCGGCCCTTTCTTGGAGTGCAGGCCGATGTTGCTCCACATCTTGCGCTTGGCATGATCACCGCCCGTGACGACGAACTCGGCGGCGAGGTAGATGGAGCCGGTTTCGAAGGACTCGGTGGCGTAACCACCGCCCCAGCCTTGTCCCGGGTCGTCATAACCACCGGGCTTGATGGTCATGCGCACTGGCACGACCGCGCCCTTGGGGATCAGGTCAAAGCCCGACTGTTGGGGATCGGCATCTTGGAAATCAAAATAGTTGGACGACATGGCGATTACTCCTTGGATTCGGTGGTGTTTTCTGTAGTGGGTGTGCCGCTGCTGACGGGCATGGGCGCTGGCGACTGGCCAGCGCACTTGGCGATCAACGCGCCGAGATGCGGCGGCTCCAGCAGGTCGAGACGGCCGCTGCGGTCTTTGGCTGGGAAGCCGTAGGGATTGACGGTGTGCGTGACGAAGGCGCGGTAGGCACTGCCGTCGTCGGCCTTGATCTCGGCCAGCGTCACGACCTCATCGACGATGCCGGGCAGTTCCAGACTGGTCTTGCTGCCTTCGATCTGCGGGACGAACACCTTGCGGTTGTAGTCATCGAGACGTTCGTCGAGGATGGCCACGAACACCACGTTTTTGCCGCGTGCGTGCTGGAGGTGGGTCAGGGCACTGACCATTTCCTGGCCGAGCAACCCATAGGCCGCGCGCAGATCGGGCTTGCCGGAGCGGTCGCTGGTGGCACCAGGCTGCGTCTTGCACCACGCGAAACACTGCCGGGACAATTGCGTGATCGAGTCCAGAAAGAAGGTCTGGTAGCGATCCAACTGCGCCGGGTCGCCGAACCTTTCAATGACGTGGTCGTAATGCGCCTGCGAGAACGCACTCTCAGGCGGCAGCGACTTGTCCGGGCCCGCGAGGAACACGAAAAAGTCGCGGCTCTCCGGCCAAGATGCCGGGCGGATGGTGTCGCCCGGCCAGTCGGCCACGGCGAGATCGCCTGCCTCGATGTCGAGGAACAACGTGGTGGCCGGGTCGAGGTCTTTGAGCCGGGTGGTCTTCCCGATGCCGGATTTGCCCAGCATCAGCAACTTCACACCCTTGCGCTCGGCCAAGCGCTGCTGCGCGGAAATGATCGGGAGGGACATCACGCCACCTCCTTCAGTTGTTCCGCGACCGCCGGATTCCAGAGGATCTGGTAGCCGCTGTGGCCGTTGCGCGAGTACGGCATGGCCTCGGCCCATGCTTCACCGGCCTCGGTCAGCTCCCACTCGTCCCGGTCGTTGCGGAACTGAAGACCACTGCTCGCCAGCAACTGGTTCGTGGCCTTGGCCGAGCGACTCAGCAATTTGCCGAGCTGAGTGGCGTTGAGCGAACAGATCGGCTCGTTGGCGGCGGGCAAAGCGCGGCGCAGCACTTCCGTGGTAAGGCCGGTGTTTTCCTGAATGCAGGTCAACGTGGCAGCCATCGCAATCCCGATCTTGACGCCCGGTACCTTGGCGACCGCTTCGCCGATCAGCAGAATGGCGGTGACGCGGTCATGGGTTGGCGCGGGCAAGGCGGCCATCGTGTTGGTGGGGGAGTACGCGCCCGTCTTGCGGATCGCAGGCAGCACTTCGCCGGTGATCCAACGCTTGAAACGCTTGGCCGCATCCTTGGTACTGCCGAGGATCAGGGCGTAAAGGCCCGATTCATTGACGTGGTTCTGGCGTTGACGGCCACCCGCCGTAAGGGTCTCCAATTTCTGGAGATCCTCGGCATCGACGTGGGATTTGATCGCCTGAGACGGATTGCCCATCTCCAGGGCGTCGCAGACATCGGTGGCGTTGAACCACGGCTGCCCGAGTTCATCGACCTGGACGCGCACGGCGTGCGCTTCGAACTGGAACGGAATGATCGCGCTCATGATCAGCCCTCCCACGACACGTCAGCGATATGGTCGGCTCCACGCGCTGCACGCTTGCGCACCTCGGTGTGGAGCTCTTCCAGCGCGGTGCGGCGGCGACCGAGCGCCAGCGACTCCGCGTTGGCCGTCTGGATGGCAAAGGCCAGCTCGTCCACAGTGGCGGCATCGAGCGGGACAACGACGTCCCGGCCGTCCGCGCGGCGATACCGGATTTCGTCAGGGAGGTGTTCGCCGTAGATGGACGGCAGCTGTTGACGCAGCGAAGCGATGAGATTGGTGTTCATGGTCATTACTCCGAATCGATGGAAAGGGTGAAAGACGGCTTGCCGGAATCCACGGTGCGAGCGGCGGCGAACTGCTGTTGCAAGGCAGGCGGCCAGTTCGTGAAGCGGGATTCGGAGACGGACAACTTGATGTCGAGATAACCCTCGACCTTCTCGCCTGAAGCGACGATGCGTTCGGCGATTTCGGTCAGTTGCTTCTGATCCCAGCTGACCTTCTTGGGCAACTCGAACTTCAGGTGCAGCGGGCCATCGCTGATGTGCGCGGTGCCGAAATCGCGGCCGGATTCACGCAGCGCGGCACGGGCCTGCTCGCCGTAGCATTGATCCAGCGCTGCATCGAACTTTGTGCGCGCTTTCTTAAGCCAGTCGATGGCGGCATCGATGTTTTTGTCGATCTCGTGTTTCTGCGCGGGCGGCAATGCGGCCAGTTGGCTGACGGACATCTCGGCGATGTCGGCGGGGAAGATGGTGATGTGATTCATCGCATCTCTCCTCAAACTGCCGCGCGCTCGGAGGTCGAGTCGTGCAGCGCTTCGCGCTCAAACTCGAGGATCGCGTCGACCGGGTAGCCGACACGCTTGGACAGCTTCAAGTAGCGGGGACCGCGACCCTCACTGCGCCAGCGCTGCAAAGTCTTGGGGCTAACACCCCAGCGTTGCGCGAGCTCGTTCTCGTTGAGCACGCGGCGATCACCGGGTGACATGGTGTTGATCGCCTGCTGTGGCGACCGGGGGATACTGCTGGTTGGTGTCTGCATGGAATGCTCCTGTGACGTTGTTGAGTAACAGGTGTCATTCCAAACTTCGGGTGGCGAACCTTTAAGGGACGCAATGGCGAACCACGACGGAACTCCAGGTTCGCCAATGGGCCAGAGCAGAAACGCAAACGGCGAGCACATGGCTCGCCGTCATCGGGTGTGTACTGAAGGGGATCAGGCGTCGGAGAAACCGAGCAATCGACGTTGCGCAGCCCAATCGCGCGGCAGTTGCTCTTGGCGGCCACGCAAGGTGTGTAGATTCAGGTGGCGTGGCTGACGTCCTTCGAAAATCGCCTCCACGATGTCCGGGGCCAGCATGGTCATGCGCAAGACCTCGGCAGCCCATCCGGGCTCCACTTTCATGGCGTGCGCCAAATCCGTTGTGGTGGGGTAGATGCCCTCATCGATCAAGCGCTTCCAGTAGAAGGCCTTGCCCAGTGTTTTGATCATCGGCACATCGAAGCCACCGATTCGGTCCGCAATCTCGGGCGCGGGCGGGATCAGCAGCTTCCGGTTTTGGCGGCGCTTGATCGTCAGCGGCACCAAGGTGACTCGCTGCCCCTCACTGACATAACTGCGTGCTTCGGCTCCGATCTCGATGCGGACCGCGCGCTGGCGCTGGTTGGTCGTGGCATTCATGCTAATGCCTCCTCGACACGTTCTTGGGTCTCTTCGATCAATGGATGTGTGCTGATATCCGCACCGAATCCGATCCAACCGTCCTCCCGCCAAACGATATCCAGTCCGTGCCCGTGTAGTTGTACACGTTCGATCAACAACCGTGCGATCCGTTGCTGCTCGGCAGGGAACAGCTGCGACCACACGTCACCGATGCGCTGCATGGCGACCACCACCTGTGCTTCGTCCAGCGTGGCCCCCGCCGGATGCTGCTGGCAGGATCGCCACACAGCGATCAGCATTTGCGGCGATGAAAGCGCAGCATGGATTTGTGCCAGCACGGCGTTTTCGATCTCGGCAGCTGGCAGGTGGCCCACGTCGGGGGTATGCGGAGACAGGCTGGCACCTGCGTTGCGCCGCTTGTGAAGATAAGGCACGTAGTAGCGGTACTGCCGTCCATTTTTCTTCTTGACGAAGGAGTGCAGCATGCGTTGGCCATCAGGTGCGAACAGCAGCCCCGCCAGCAATGCTGGATGCTTGGCACGGTGTTCGCGCGGTGCCTGCTTTCGCCTCTCGATGAAGGCGTGTGCCGCTTCCCACAACTCTTGAGAAATGATGGGGTCGTGCTGGGCCGAGTACCACGTCTCGTGATTGCAGATTTCGCCGAGGTAGATGCGGTTACGTAGCAAGGTAAAGAGGTACTGCTGATCGATGCTGCGACCCAAGCGTTCCCGCCCGGACTGGGTTACCCAAGCCTTGGTGGTGTGTCCTTCGATTTCCAGTTCGCGGACGAGTCGCGCAGCCGACCCGTGCTCGGCGTAGCGGCGGAAGATGTCACGTACCAGTGCGGCTTCACGCTCGTTGATGACGAGCTTGCGTTCGATCACGTCGTATCCGAGAGGCGGAACCCCACCCATCCACATGCCCTTGGCCTTGCTGGCGGCGATCTTGTCTCGGATGCGCTCGCCGGTGACCTCGCGTTCGAACTGCGCGAATGACAAGAGGATGTTGAGCGTCAATCGCCCCATCGATGTGGTGGTGTTGAACTGCTGCGTGACCGAGACGAAGGATACGCCGTTGCGGTCGAACACCTCGACCAGCTTGGCGAAGTCCGGCAGGCTGCGCGTGAGGCGGTCGATTTTGTAGACGACCACGATATCGATCCTCCCCGCCTCGATGTCTGTCATCAGTCGGCGCAACCCGGGCCGTTCCATGTTGCCGCCCGAGTAGCCGCCGTCGTCGTATCCGTCGTCGACGGTGATCCAGCCTTCATGCCGCTGGCTTGCAATGAATGCCAAGCCCGCATCACGCTGTGCCTCGAGGCTGTTGTATTCCTGGTCGAGCCCTTCATCAGTGGACTTGCGGGTGTAGACGGCGCAGCGCTTCTTTGGTGTGACTGCGGGAATCTGGTTTCGACGCACTGAGCTCATGCCGCCCCCTTCTTCGAAGCAGGTGCCTTCAAGCCAAAGAACACCGGGCCTGACCAGTGGCTGCCCGTGATACGTTTGGCTACAGCGGACAGACTTTTGAAGCGTTGCCCTTGATACTCGAAATCATTCGATCCACGCACCAGCACACGGTGTTCAATGTCGTCGTAGATGCGTGTCAGGACGGAGCCGGGCAGCAGGCGCTGACTATCGCCGCGCAGTTGCTTGGGCAAGATGCCGGTTTCGCCAACCTCCTCGAGCTTCTTGCGCAGTGACGGTTTCAAACCGCCAAATGCGCGCTCCTGCATCCGGTAGGCCAGACGACTTTCCAGCCAGACCCGATGGTGGTGATGCGGCCGCTCCTCGAAATGGTCGTCCCAGAGAGCCCAAAGATCGTCCATCGACAGATGGGGAAGAGCCGCGACGCGGGCGGCGACTGAGGCGGGCGTGGGTGAGGTTGCGTGTGCTGTCATGGGCGAACTCCGTTGTTGTGATCGGGGTTCGCATTCACGCGCTGTTGGCCGGGGAAGCCAAGGCAAACGTGCTCGCTGTTTTCGGCGATGTCGCGCGATTGGCGGGCACGAAGGCGCAGTAGCGCGGCAGCCAATAGGTCAGCGATTTCCTGATGCCCGTGCCGTGGCCGGTCAGGTGATGTGCAAATGGAGATAGGTTCGATTTCTGTCATGGCAAGCGTTCCGATGGAAAACGCTGCTCATGCTAGAAACCAAGGGCACTTCGCGTAACGTGATTTAGCGGGAGTGCGCGGCTTTGGCGCTATGTTTTTTTAGGCCGGTACCAAGCCGCGCGCTGACCATTCACTTCGCGATATCGAAGCTCGAAAAGGCGGGATTCGTGTACGACTTGCCGCCAACTGCTGCACCCATATTTGGCCGGTAGTTGATCGGGATGCCTTTCTGCAATCCATCGTCCAGCGGTGGCGACCGGCGTCCACTCTTCGACAGCCAACTCATCAGCTGCCTCACGCAATGCGCGAACAACTCCGGCGGCGGGCCAATCCACCGAGCCATCCGGCGCTATGCCGTTGATCACCAGATCGCGGAACGCATCTGACTGGGCAAACTCCGCCGCCAGGCGACGGGCCTGATCCATGTGCTCCGCCCAGCCTCGCAGTTGCTCAAAGTGTTGATCGATACGACTGTAGGCCGCCACCAAGGACTCTTGCGCACCACGGCATCCGTCCAGATTCCAAAGGTCGTGCTGGTCGATGAAGTGGTGCACCAGGTTGTTCCGCAGCAGTACCAGCTCTTTCAGATCGTTCTGCGTCCTATCGAAATCCTCGGCAGACATACGCAAGCTCATCTTCATCTTGAACGAGATGATGTTGTCGGGCGCATCTGGTTCGGCGACATCTTCTTGTTCGCCGCTGGTGACATACGTTCCAAGTAGTGTGCCTACCAACGTACCCAGGGTTTTGTTCGCGGCATCCGCAATGCGCTGCGCCTGGTTCGATTCGAGGGGTGATACTGACGCGGAGATTTCGTGGTGGGCCACAATGGCCTTCATCAGTTGTTCGTATTGCTGCAGACGCAAGAGACAACGGCCCAGCATTCGCTGCACCTCGCGTTGCAAGGTCTGCAGTTCTTCATCTATGGGTTGGATCGGCAAGCCTGTCATCGAGGGACTCACCGTACCGGCAATTGCCCGTTCGAGACGAACTGATCAAAGCTGTCAAAGCTCTCGCCGTCTTGCCAAGACCGATCCCATGACCGTGGTTCAGCGCTTTCCAGTAGGAGAAGGGTCAGGACGCGTTCTCCTGTGGTGTAGCTGTGCTTGAACTCGCGCAACTTCATGTGTGGCGCCTCCTCCGGGCACCAGATCGCGGCAGACATCTCCGTGCCATCCCACTCTTGCTCAACGGTGGAATCAGCCGCCAGGGTGCCGGGTAACGGTTCCTGCGGATCGTCAGTGCGCCGAATGCGGGCGCGCGTCTTGACCGCGCTGCTGCTGCGCCATTCGTACTTTACGAAGCCGTTGTCCCAATAGACAAGGATTGCCCGCTGTGTCGTGAATTTGATGAACCGGATGCACAGCGCCTCGAACGACACCTGGAACCGTTTGGCAAGAGCACTCAGGACATGCAAGTCGATGCGCTGGTTCGAGATCCACTCGCGCAGCAAGTCGCCAGGCATCAGCAGGTTGCTGGCAAAGTCGTCCGCCTCACGTTCGATGACACGGATGGTGTCAGCGCCGGAGTACACGCTTTCCTTGTCGCAGTTGAAGCTTTGCCGCTGATCGCGGTGGAGAATGAAATGGCCCAGTTCGTGAGCGATGGTGAAACGCTGGCGCTCTGGGTTTGCCTTGCCGTTATAGAAGATGCCCCATTCTGCGGTGTCCTGTGGGTTGCGTACCAGCATGCCTTCGCAGCTATTGATGTCCAGCACCATCGGGGCTTTGATCTCCCGCACCCCTTTGCCGTAAGGCGTCTCCGGAAGCATCTGCCGGACAACTTCCAGATCCATTGCATCCGGCATGCCGTCGGCGTGCCAGGCCCGCAACCATTTCAAGACTGTGCTGGCCGCGATGGAACCGGTGAGGGGCTGGGATGCGCTCAATTGTCAGACCGCCTTAGCTCTTGTCAGGGAACATGATTTTGAGGGCCTGACGGTAGCGATCCTTCTCCTCGTCCGTCATTCCGGCGTACTCGCGGAAGAAGGCCACATCTTCTGGACTGGCCTGAGGAACCTGTTCGATGGGCTCGCCCATGATGTCCTCCATCGTCACGCCCAGTACCCTGGCCAGGGCCTGGACCCGTTCAGCGGAGGGACGCTGACCGTCCTTCATCTCCAGTTCCCATATGTACGCCTTGGTACAGCCGACTTCGTCGGCGACCTGTTGCAAGGTCAATTTCTTCGCCTCGCGTAAGCGTCGCAGGCGTGCTCCGAACGCTGAAGCCATAGCGATGCTCCTGTTGGGGGAAAACAGTCAGTTAACAAAAACTAGACCGCCAGTATAGCTGCGAGATACACATTAGGTCTAGATGTACCACTTTGATTGACAAGCGGAAATCCGAGGTTCAGAATCGCACTTGTATCTCGCCACTTTACTTGTGCGAGGTTCGTGTTCAGTAACCCAGTCGCTGGCCAGTGCAGTCCGTACATCGGTCGCAGACCTTCGACGCCGATCCAGAAAGGACGATCAAGATGAAGAAGACCTTTGTCGACGTGATGCTCGAGCTGCCGGTGGATGCCACGCTGCGCGACTTTCTGACCACCCACAGCCTGCCGGTGCCCGATGGCTTTACATGGGATGACACACCGGAGACCAGCCAGTTTTTGGTTGAGGCGGTCAAGGTCTGGCCCGACATTGCTGCCCGCGACCGGATGACGGCCAACCTCATGGCCAGCGTTCAGTTGGGCGACGCGGCAGGTAAGCAGGCGATGTTTGAGGCGGCTGTGACCGACGGTGCCGCTTTGGCGGGCCTGACGCTGTGCGCAAGTGACGTCCACCGTTCCTTCTGGCTCTACGTCCACCACCCGGCGCTCTTCGAGCGTGCCTATGACTTCAGCTTCTGGGAGCAGCATGGGCAGCAGACGCAGCAATACGATCTTGGCTTGAAGCGCCAACCGAACGGTTCGGATGCCAATCTGACTGCGTTGCGTCACGCCATCTCTGCCTTCTACAAGCGCGAACTGCAATGCGGAGACGGCAGCGTGGCGCACTTGGTCGAGCGCAGCCCGGGGGTGTTCCTGTTGTCGGTCCATGTCAAGGACATGGCGATGTTGCGCCTGGAGTTCGAGGGCGCGACCCTGAAGCGCCGGGTCGGCAACCCCAACATCCACATGGTGTTGGAGTACGCCAAGTCCACCGGTGTCGTGCGCACGCTGGTGCGCGGCGGCGCCAAGTACCAGCAGATGCTGGTCGAGGCCTTCGCCGAGCATGTGCTGGGCGTGAAGGCGAGTGCTCACAAAATCAAGTCGCCGACGCTGGATTTGTCGATGCTGCGCACCGGATTCGATGTGCCGGAGGTCTTTGAGGACGGCTTTTCGATGGTGCAGCTCAAGGCACTCACCCTGCTCAGCCCCGACACGGCGCTGAAGATCGAATGCACGGCGATGCAATCCAGCCAGCAACGCTCGGTGCACGATCTGCTGAAGGAGAAGCTGCCTGGCCCGCTGGAAGGTCAGTGGGCAGTGACAGCGGCACAGGTCAATCTCTATTACCCGCCCGAGCCGGGCAGGACCCGCCCCAAGGTGGTCACCATCGAAGTGACCAGCAAAGGTCGGCTGAACCTGCACAAGTTCGACGCCAATATGCAGGCGCAGCTGGAGGGTTACCTGGTCGCGGTGGGCATCTTGCAGAAGGGCCAGACCCTCAGTGCCCAGGAATTGCCGCCGGAGACCGACGCCGTCAGTTCCTCATCGGCCTTCGAGGACTGATCAATGGTGACGCACGATGCCTGGGCCTTGGTTTGCCGCCTGTTCTCGGGCGGCACGCCGGTGCTGCTTGCCACGCTGTCGCCACGCGAGGTATCTGCTCTGTCTGCGCTCGGCAAAGCCGTCAGGCCAACGGTGGTGGATCAGTCTTTTGTGCTCTGCCCCCATTGCCAGCAGCACCGGGTGCAGGTCTGGAGTGACGGCCGGAGAGGTCGAATCTGCCGATGCCCGGATTGTGGACAGGTGCCCGTCGAAGCAAGCGACGGTGCGGCGTTGGCCCTGGATGAAGACTGGCTGCGGCAGAAAATGCGCCTCGCGCTCGACATCGAGAGCCGCGACGGCATCGATGACTTGGGCGACGGTGCTTGGCGACTCGGTGACGCCCGCCGCTCTCCGGTTGTGCTGGCCCGCGATCTGACGCGAGTGCTGCATGAGCCGACCTTGCTGGATCGTGTGCGGGTGGCGGGAAGCAACATCCTGGTCATCACCCCCAGGCCGCGCACGACTCGTGGATCACCCTTCGGCTCCGGCGTGGAATGGCTGGCGCTGGAAGTACGGTTCACGTTCTATGGTGGTGGGATCACGTTCATTCCCTCGGTACCGTCTGCAGCGCCAGTAGTGGCCGATCCGGCCGCGCCGGTGAACGGGCCGTTCTCGGCGGACTTCAAGTGGGCAACGCTGCCGGACGTGCAGTCCACGCCGATCCATTTCACGCAAGGTCAGGCCAAGGTGTTCGAAGCGCTCTGGTCGTTCAAGGGGGCCGAGGTGGACGGCGAAAGGATCATGCCGCGCGCCGGCCAGAAGAGCGACAAGCCAATTGACCTGTTCAAGATCAAGTCGAGGGACAAGGGCAAGCCGGAGTACGAGGCTCGGCTGGCGGCCTACGTTGCGCTCGTGGTCACGCAGCAACGCGCAGGCTTGTATTCCATGCCTTGCGCGGCGGCAGTTCTGGCGTGATGGACTGCTGCTCCAAGCTCGCCCGACAACGAATGGCGATGGCACGCGCGTAAATCATGGTCGCAAAAGGCCATGTGCGTGTGCCAAGGCGAAGAAGTTAGCGCCGATTTCGAGAGAAGAGAGGGCAGAACGGAGGGCAACCGGGGATGTTCCTGCCAGGCCATAGGACCCCGGTCGCACACGCAGAATGTGCGGGAACCCCGCGTGTCATGCGGGAAGCGCAAATGAAAACGCCCAACTGAGAACAGTTGGGCGCTGAATTTTGGTGGTGGAGTATAGCACTCACTCACACCACCATCCCACGGAAAACAACGTGTCCAGCGCGGGAGCAAGGAACAACGAGGACTCACTGGCCCCGTTTCACAAGTTCGCTCTGTCACGCTCACTTCCCCGCAACATTTCCGCAGGCAACCGCAGACTTGGCTACCCACCTGATCAGGTCACCCGCACTGGTCGTGCGACCCGTGGCCGTCGCGCTTGGCTAGCGGTCTGCAGGTTGGCTGTCCGAGAAAGGATCCGGAGGATTGCCTGGTCGTGATGGTACGCACGAAAGGCATCGGCCACCGAGGTATCGATGAACGTGGCCGTCGTCTGGCCATCCGCCGGAGCCGACACGACACCATCCGGGATGTCTCTGGACCAGCCCCTGGCAGCCCGAAAGCCACTCACCAAGTGTGAAAAGTACGGCCAAGCGTGGTCCAGATGTGCGTCATCGATGGTGACCAGCACGCCCGTCAGTTCACACTCAACCCGCCCTTGATCATCCCCATACTCTGCGAAGGCACCCTTCTTAGCTAGGACCAGGTCGAGTGCGACTGCCTCACGGCACGCACCATAGAAGTCCTTCGACCGGTCCCCCGCAAGGCCTTTGACGGCCCAAATGTACGAAAAGTCCGTGGCAGTCCCATCTTGGCGCACCACCCAGAAGCCTGAGTTGCTCCAGCCCGCCCCGGTATTCAAGCGCCGCTCGAAGTGGCCGATCTGCCCGCACCCCTTCGCCGGCTCACCGACATCTTCAAGAATCGGGTCATACCGCTCGATGAGCGACACGAGGTCGGCGTGATCGCTCGGGTCGGCGACACGCTCCCCGTCCCGATACCGATGCAGGATTTCCTTGTAGTGATCAAGAGCGCTTTTCTGGGTCCGGAAGCTCCGGGAACCGATTTCAACAGGCTTTGCCATCCGTTACTCCCCACAAGTTGATACCAAACATCACATTTCCAATATCAGAACCTCTTCCAAGCCAGACTCCTGCGCACGCATCGCAGAATTCAACGCAGCAACTGTGAACTCAGGTACCGACGGCGTACGAAAATCGAAGGCCAAACGTCTGGCTTTGATCGTTTCCCGATTGACACGCAGGAACTCCCCAATGCTTGCAGCCAGCGCATCTACGTCCTGCCGGTCGCGGACCAGTTCACGCGGCACAGCACTGACGGGCGCCTTCGGATGAAGCGAGCCAACTGCGGATCGATCGTTGACCTTACTCACAAATGCCTTCACAAGCTCGCGATCGATACCGAGTCGTCGTGCGTGAATATCCAGTGGTGAGAATCCGTCCTCGGCATAAGTCAAAATATGAAACTGCTCCAGCTTGTCGCGAACCTCTGACTCCTTAACTCTTGAAACTCTCAGGGGTACGAGCGCCTGCGGGGTGCATTCATCGGCGGATGTGACATGCTGTTCAATCGACCGACGGAACAGGTGCAAGAGTTCATCGCTCACCACCACGAAACGAATTTCCAGTAGGTTCTGAAGCACCCCTGCCATTTGGGATGCAACACGCACCAGGATTGGAATTGCCTCCTCCGCTGGGTAGCCGTACACACCCATCGAAATCGCAGGAACAGCTAATCGGGTTACGCCATTTTCATCAGCCAAAGCGATGGTGTTGCGCATGGCTTTCTCGAGGCTGCCGGGAGGGTCGGCATCCTCGTAATACTTGGGGCCTCGGGTGTGGATGATGTAGCGACAATCCATATCAAAAGCAGGTGTTGCCAACGCTTCGCCTATTCGGAGAGGCGCGAACTGCGAGCTGTAGGGTTCGAGACGGGGCCCTGCTGCTGCGTAAATTGCGCCACAGACTCCACTACCTGCTCGCAGGTTCGGATTTGCCGAATTGACGACGCCGTCGCAGTCGGTCTGCCTGACGATGTTGCCCTTGACGACGGTGATATTCGCCATGGTCATATTGAATCCCTTCTTAATCGCACATCAAAGATCAAACACAGCGATCTCTGGACGCGCCCCAAATCTGACTGGTAGAAGTGACGTCCCGAGTCCCTTCGAGACGTAGAGTTTGCAGGCCGTCGTCTCATACCACCCCGAAGCAAAAGGACCGCTGCCCGGGGGCCTCCATATGGGCAACCCAAAAAGAGTGATCTGGCCACCATGGGTGTGCCCGGAAAGGCACAGGTTGAATATTCCTGAACGGAGATTGGTCGGCAATTTTTCAAAATAGCCTGGTGAGTGCTGCACTAGCACCGCTGTGCCGCCCTTAAGGGGTGCGTTCAAAAGTCCACCGTCTGGTTGGCCAGCAGTGAAATCATCCATGCCCACGATGTAAAGAGTACGCAGCCGAACCCGATAAGAAGCCACCTCATTCACCAGAAGCCGTATCCCGTGGTGTCGGTACTCGTCGCGTAACGCATGAAGATCAACGTCGGCCCAGTATTCCCAATTACCCAAAACAGCAACGGTGGGCGTATCGCCCAGAGCCGCAAGAAAGGAATGAAGAGTCGGAAGCCGATCCAGCCTATCAATTACATCGCCAGAGAGGATTACCAAATCGGGCTTAAGGGATTTGACTCGGTTGGCAACTTCCACCTCACGGCGACTGAAGTCTTGAATGTGCAAATCAGAGAGTTGAACGACTCGGATGCCTTCCCCTGTGAGGTCCGATCGCATGTCGTGAGTACTGACGTCTATCCAGTTCGGCTCGATCCAGACGGCATACACACTGAACAGAGTTATCAGCACAGCGAGCGCGATCCGGAGGCCCATGCCTTACTCCAGCCCGGTGAAACGCACATGCATTCCATGCCCACGCCACAACGGCATAGGTTTCTCCGCGCCGGGGTCGAAGATCTCATCTACGCTCGCTAATGCGACACAGGCAAAGTGACCAATGGTGCTCATCTTGGCGCAGCTGGCTGCAATCGCCTGCCAGTTGCTCGGGCGCTCGGCGCTATTGGCCGGAAATATTGCGGAACGCACCACCACCCACTCCGGCCGCTTGGACTGGCCGATGAACCAGATTGAGGGATCCACCTCCGGGTTGCCCTGCCAAGACATCAACTCGAAGCCTTGCTTGTCCAGATGGTCGCGGACCACTTGCACGGCCATGTCGTGAACCTCCCATGGCGTCATCTCGATCTTCTGGTCCGTGACCAAAGCGACGGGATCGATCGGCCTTCTGGTATCCGGGTCCAGCAAGCCCCATCCCGGCATGTCTGCCACCCAGGCGCCACCGAAAAGCTTCTTCTTCATGGGCAGGATGCAGGCTCGACCGTTGGCCATCCTGGCAGCCGTGATGAACCCTTGCGGGTTTCCGGGGCCCCGCACTTTCCCATCGACGTCCTCGACGCGGACGAAGAACAACTGGTTGCCGAGCCGGAAGGACAGATGTTCCAAGAACGGCGGATAGGGATGGGCCCGCAGCCAGGACTGGATGCCACCGTCCACCTGCTTGCTCAGATGAATGCCGGCAGCCTTCCAGCAAGGAAAGAACGCCTCGGATATCTCGTTCATTTCGATTTCGTACATGCTGCTCCTCAGTGCGGGCTGTAGCGGCTCTTGATGCCGTCGATCGTTCTCAGCTCGTCGTAGTACCGCTTTTCACCAGTTTGCTTGTCTTCGAATGTCCGTTGGCTGTGCTTGAAACATGGGTCGCACCAACCCAGTCGATACCGTGTTGGGTTAGCCGTCTCACCGAATTGCGTTGGCGCTCCGCAGTTCGCGCAGAGAACCTTTCCCTTGGCATCTCTGGACGGTGTCTCGGTACGGCCAAGCTGATCGAGGACAGGGCTCGACGCGGCATCGCCGGACACCTTCTCGGGCTGCACGAAGTCAAGGGAAATCGTCTTCTCGCCGGCATTCGCAAAGAAGATCCGGACCGTGCCATCGATGCTGTCGGCCAGCACCTGACCTATGCCCCAGTCAGGCTTCTTCGGGTGCCGCACGCGATCGCCTTTCTTGTATTGCATGAGCTCTCCTTGATGGCAGTCCGTCTACGATGCTCAGTCAGCCTGGCGCCTGAGCCACCCGGGAACGTCGGCAGCCTGCGCACGCTTGGTGCTGTTGTCGGCTTTCGCTTCGTCCACGACGTCTTTCCACACCGTCAGGAAATGAGCCCCTGGCGTTCCGTCCTGGACCATCACGTATCCCGACCTCAGTTCCTTCCGCCCCCAGGTTGTTTGCCAGTGTGCTGAGAACGACCACAACTCACCGCTGTCGCCTTGGCCGTTGAGGAACTCCTTCCACGCCGCGTTCAGGTGGCCGAATGGCAACTCAGGTGCAGCCTTGAGTGGGTCAGTGACGACCTCGCGCTTCTCGACTTCCTGCACCGTCAGTCGCTCCAGCAGGTGTTGGCGCTCGACGGCGAACTCGCGTTCTTCCTCGGCATCACCGCCATTCTTCTTCTTGAGCATCTCCTTGATCTTCATGTAGACCGCAACGGGCCAGACGGCGACAACCAGGATGGCAGCCAAAACCGGAGCGACGACGTTGTTGAGGAAGCGGTAGGAAAGCTTCTTGCGATCCGGGTTCACGGCTTCGAGCAGGTCACGAAGGGACTCGGACTCTTTCTCCTTCGTCAGGCGGTGCGCGCCGTAGACGACAGCAAGCACCGCGACGCCGATGCCCAGGTACCAGTAGACGTAGATCACGCCGTTCCCCCATCGCCTTTGTCAGCTCGGGGAAACACCGTCATGGCGCCGACCTCGTAGCCGTCAGGAGCGCCTTCGGACTCGGCGACCCCGTTGTGCTGCACCCGAGTGGCCACGACGACTCCTCGCTCGACATCCAAGAACAGGTCGCGCTCGAAGGTGCTGCCGTAACCCATGTGTACGTACTCGAGCTGCTTGCCCTGCGGGAGTCGGATCGTGCCGGAGTACCAGTGGGCGAACACCCTGTCCGGAAACTCGGGGAAGATGGTTGCCAGTGTCGCGTCGGTTCCGTCTTCGAGCGTTCCGGTCAGACCGATCAGGTACAGGCGGTCGCCAACGATCTCCCAACTGCCAACGTAGCCGCGCCATAGCGCCGTGCCGTTCGACTCGAAGCGCGGGTTGGTGCCACCCATGGCGAAGTAGTCGCTGAGGGGGTTCGTGCACATCGCCACGTCCTCCCCCAGGTAGTTCAGTCTTTCCGCGATCTGCGCAGTCATGATGCTTCTCCTTTCCGCGAACTGCCTTCGTTTGCACGGGTCATCGCCATGTCAAAACCCCGGGTACTTCTGCCAGACGCGCTGGTTCATCTCTGCGTTCTCGCTGTACTCACCGATGTCCCAGTCCTTGAATGCGTAGAGATCTTCCGCGACGGTCGTGATGACCTCGCGCAACTCCAGGGGCTCCATCCACTCGGATGGAATCGCTTTCACCCCGAGCATCGCGCCCAGCAGGTTGCCGGTGATCGACCCCGTCGAGTCGGAGTCGCCATCGTGGTTCACGGCCAGGATGACGCCGTGTTTGAAATTGCGGGCCACCAGCGCGCAGTAGATCGAGATGGCCAGCGCCTCCTCAGCGATCCATCCCTGGCCAAGCTGTGCGATCGCAGCCTCATGGGATTGACCGCTCGCCGCCAGCGACTCGGCCATCTCGAACGCGCGCAGCGTTTCCTCATGCCCGGGCTCAGCTTGCAGGAGGGCTTTCGATACGGCCAGCGCGTCGGGCAACGAGGCACCGTCAGTCAACGCGAGGATCAGAACAGCCAACACGCCGCCGGTCAGCGCTCCGGTCGGATGTCCGTGGGTCAGCGCAGCCAACTCGGTGCCCAGGCGAAAGGCGTCCTGTGGCGACTCCTGCTGACCCAGCCGCCATGCAAACAGCCCAACAGGGGCGACCCGCATTACGCCACCACACCCCTTGCTGTCGTTTCTGGCTGGCTCCCCCAGCGAGCCCATCGCCCGCAGAGCCGCGAGACATGTGTTGCCAGGGGCACGTCGGTGATGCAGTTCGCGCTGTTGAAAGAGCCAACCAGGTTCGTCAGAGCCGAAGTCGATGTCGCAGGTCGGACGTTCACCTTGGGTTCGCAGCCAGCGGAGGTAGGCATGTGCCGTCACGCCGGAATAGGTGGTGATGCCCTTCATGCAGCCCCGCACCCAAGCTCGTATCAGCCCCTCGGCGGTGAAGAGGGTCATCTGGGTGTCGTCGGTGATCAGACCAATGCCCCCGTAAGCTGGTGCGTACTGGGTGATGCCCTTGGGGCCAAAGCGGCGAAGAATCTCGGTTCGCTTCATGAACTCGACCGGTGCGCCAAGTGCGTCGCCCACAGCCCCACCCAGTAGGCACCCGACAAATCGCGCTTGGACCGTCCGGCGCTGCTGGCGCTTGCCACGCCATGCCGGTGGGTTGGGCGCGCTTTCCGGCTCGTCATCCTCGGTGGCGTCGTCTGCCTCCGGTCCGTCTTCCTCGGACAAGGAATGATGAACACCAAGCTCGACGACCACTTGCGCGGCCGGACGGGCCACGAGGTTCAGCTGCTTGCGCCACTCGGGCACTTCAGTGCCATCCCAACTGATGCCCAGACCCTTCTCCCAGTACGACAGGTAAGCCTCGCCACGCTCGGACGCGTAGTGGTTGCCGTTGCCAGCGGAGCAGTCGAGTGCGTACTCCCAGTTGTTCTCGCGCATGCAGACCCCGTGCTCCGGATGCGGCACCTGGCCCAGACCCGTCAGGTATTCAGCGCTCTTGGTGTCCAGTGGGCGAAACACCGCAACGCGTAGCCGACCGTCGTTCCTCGGAGCGATCGCAGCGATCAGGTCGTCACCACGCTGCACTGTGACCAGCTTGTCGCCAAGGTAGACCGGGCCGATCTCGATCCACCAGTTGTCGCCTGCAGCCGAGATGACATCACGCCCATCTTCCGGCGCCAGCAGCTCGGACAACCGATTCATCGCGGGCTCGAGGTGCTTCCAGGCAGCCTTTCCGTCGCGCGCAGCCTCCTGAAGACCATGCAGCATTGCGGCCAGCGGAAGTTCGCCGCCGCCGGCCAGGGCTGCCTTAAGGTGCGCGCTTGCGACCGGATAGCCGATGTCTGGCAAGCCGTAGGGCGCCAGCACCTCCGGCTTGAGATGGATGTCAGCGGAGTTCGGCATGGCGGGCCAAGAGTCCGTCGAACACGGCTTCGAGTTCAGGGTGGACGCCGCGAACCCCCGCCACGACCTTGGCTGCCCAGTCGAAGTAGCCTTGCTTGCGCTCGGGCGACCAATCTGCCGGCGGCGAGGCCAAGATGTCCCGCAGGTTGCAGATCTTGTCGGCCAGCTTCACGAGCTTGGCTTCCCGCGAGATGTGCGGTGCGTGCTCGATCTGACGCTGCTTGCGGACGTGCTTGTCCAGCGCCTTGTCGTCGGTCACGTCCAGGACGGTGGCGGTGATCTTCGGGCCGAAGATCGCGGTCAACTCCTCCGCTGTGGTGTTGGTGTCTTCAATCGTGTCGTGCAGGACTGCCGCGCTGAGGACCACCACGTCGGTGATGCCACCCTCGTTCGCCAGCACATTGGCCAGCGCGATCGGATGGTTGATGTAGGGCGACGCGTCCGCATCCTTGCGACGCTGCGTGCGGTGCTTGTCGGCGGCGAAGGCCACTGCCTTCACCAGCAAACCGATTGGGTCTGAGTTCTGATACATCGCTTGGTCCTTTCCTTGATCTATGGCGCTCGCGGCGTAGAGGCATCGATCAGCGCGACGGCGTCTTCACTCTTGCCGGTGGTGATCAGCACCCACAAGGCGCTGCACTTGGCCTGCGCGTCGCCTGACGCATCCTCCAACTGCTTGATCAGGTCCAGTTCGGTTTCCGCCTGCTGCTTCGCTTTCCGCCCGCCGTACTCCTTGACGAGGTGGTCGCCCGCCACGTCCATGGCCTTGATCAGGGCGTCTTCATCGGTCCTGATGCCTTGCCAGAAGAAACGGTCAGTCATGGCCTGGCGAGGAAACTCAGCGATTCCCTTCAGCAGCGCGAACGCCTGGCCCCATGGCGACGACCATTCGGAGGACTGGCTGGGGTTGAAGGCGACCGGGGAATAAGCGACCCGGGGGATGATCTTGTCGGCCTTTGTCTTGTCGAGGCGGGCCTTGAGTTCGTCAATGATGTTGCCGACCGCGCTTTCCGGGATCTTGCCGCCCGGGTGGTAGGCCTCGTACATGCGTTGTGCGTCCGCCCGAATCCGGTCGCGCTGCGAGACCAGGAAGTCCTCGACGCTTTCGCCAACGGTTGCGCCCAGGAGCTTCTTGGCGTCCTCGTTCGCCGCAGTCAGGGCAGCCTCGAAGAGGGGAATGGCTTGCCGAGGAATCCAGCGCACGCCATCGGCCAGGGCGAACGAATATCGGGGCAGCAACTCTCCGGACACCCGGCGCAGACGATCGATCTTCTTTAGCGTTGACTCATCGAAGGGAGCGACCTTGATGGATGTCTGCGCGCGGACCATGCCTGTTTGCCGGAACGAGTCGACGCCAAACCATTCCGGCTTCACCGGGGCTTCCAGCGGAGGGATGCGGCTCAGCTTGTCGATTGATACCAACGCGCCAAGGTCGAACACCCGCGCTACCCCTTCCGCAAGGTGGTCGAGCTTAGGGACCCCGATCTCCTCGGTTGGCGAGGCAACCGGCTCGCCGTGTTCGTCGACCAGGACAACCTCGCCGGATTCCGGGTCCACCTCGACCCGGATCTGCGCCTGCTCCACCGTACCTTGGTCGAGGCATCGGGTTCGGAACGCATCCCACAGCCGCGAGGCCTCAATGTCACCCTCTGGCAGCACCAGCCTGGGCATCGACGCTGCGATCTCTGGCCGCAGGGGCCCGGCGACACCCCAGAGGTAATCAAACCACTTGCGGCACGCTTCGAACGACCCGGCGGTCACCTGCATCGCCACATTGGCGTGCGAGGCGGATGTCGGCGCGTATCCCAGGTTCTCGGTGGGACCGGTCGAAATGGCCAGGTTGCCGTCGGCGCTGCACAGGCAGAGCAGGTTCGACGAACGATCCTCCAGCGAATTCTCCGGATACAGCCTGAACGCGGCCCGATCGCCGTGGCGCTCAACCAGGCGTAGAACTTCTTGGAGGTCTGACTCAGACGTTCTGCAGGTGGGGTGGATGCTGACGACCACACGCAGCCGTGAGTCCACTTGGTCGGCCAGAAAGCCTTCCATCCAGTTGATCGCCCGACTGTCGACGGCCGAGACGACACCAAAAACCGTGACCGCCGACCGAACTGCACTCTCAAAGGGCAGCTCGGATGCGTACCGGGCAGCGCCAGCGCTGACACGGGGCTCGGGCCATACAAATGGCATCTGAGGTGCAATGGGCTCGGTCTTCACAAAGGATCCTCACTGATTCGCTTCCTGCCGATGCGTGCCCTCGGGAAAAGGCACGTCGCATCTTTAGGCGACGGATACGGACATTGTTATGAGTTGATAGACACATTCTAGAACAGCTTATATACTTTCCGCAACAATGCGCACAAGTGCTACCAATACCGCGTGAGCCGCACAGGATGCCAACCGAACAGCTTGCTGAACTGACCCAACCACAGCGCGATCGCCTCGCGTTCGTGGAGTTGCGCGTGCGCTTCATCGGAGAGATCCGACGACAGGACCTGGTCTCCCGGTTCGGCATTCAGTCTGCCGCCGCGACGCGGGATCTCGCCGTCTACAAGGACCTTTCCTCGGGGAACATCGACTACGACCCCAAGGCAAAGTCTTACGTGCTGGGGGCGGATTTCCGGCCGTTGTTCGACTTCCCGCCCGAGCGAGTTCTGTCATGGCTGACGCAAGGCTTCGGGGACGGCGAACCCATGCGTCTCAAGGCATGGGTGGCCAGCGAAAGCTCATCACGATTGACACACCCGCATCTGGACGTATTGGCCAGCGTGACGCGGGCGATCCACCAAGAATGTCCCCTCGGCATCGAGTACCACTCCATCTCCAGCGGACAGTCGGATCGAGAGATCGTCCCGTTCGCCCTGATCGACAACGGCCTGCGCTGGCACGTCCGGGCATTCGATCGCAAGTCTCAGGAGTTTCGGGATTTCGTCATCACGCGAATCCGACGCCCCGTGGTGCTCAAGGGCCAGCCAGTAGCGCCCCACGAGATGAGCGATCAAGACATCCAGTGGACCCGGATTCTGGAGTTGGATCTGGTTCCGCATCCCGACCAGCCGCACCCAGAAATCTCCGAAATGGACTACGCCATGGAGCGGGGCGTCTTGAAGATGAAGCTGCGCGCCGCAATGGCTGGCTACATCTTGCGCAAGTGGAGTGTGGACTGCTCATCGACCCATAAATTGAACGGCCCCGAGCACAGGCTCTGGCTCAGAAATCACTTGGCGCTGTATGGCGTCCGAAGCGCCGTACTGGCTCCCGGCTACGAAAGCCCGGAGCCCGTCGAGCCCGAACAAGATTGCGAATGACATGAATCCTCCACCAAACAACAGAGGAAAGCTGGAGGCGACCGTTCGACGCTGCGCCCGCGCCCTCATCACGATCGGAGGCTGCCGATGAGTGGGCGCTGGAAGACGATTTCGCCATCCCAGTTTCCGTGGGAGCAGGATGCGCTCGACTTTGTGCAGCGCGCGCTGCCCAACCGTGAGCCGTTTCGGGCCTACAGCAACTTCGAGTTTGTTGCCGACGACGGGAGCATCAACGAAGTCGACTTGCTGATCGTTTCCCGCTACAGCATCTTCCTCGTCGAGATCAAGAGCCGCCCAGGGGAAGTCAGTGGCGACTCCCACACCTGGATCTGGCGAGACGGGGCACGCGAATACTTTGACGACAACCCCTTGCTGCTCACGAACCGCAAGGCAAAGAAGCTCGCGTCGCTGCTGCGAAAGCAGTTGACCGTTCAGAAACGTCGCACGCCCTACATCCAGTCCCTGGTCTTCCTGTCCGACCCCGCGCAACGGTGCAAGCTCACAGGCCCTGCCCGGGAAAATGTGCATCTGCGGGCCGACATTGCCAACAAACTGTTCGACGAGACGGCCCCGGTTGCCAGCGCGCAGCCCATCGACCGTGATCTGGCGACGTCACTGAATCGGGCGCTGGAGACCATTGGTATTCGTCCGCCTCAGCAGAGCCGACGCGTTGGTGACTATCAGCTCGAGCAAGTCCTCGCTGAGACGGACTTTCACCAGGATTGGCTGGCCAAGCACGTATCGCTGACCAACCTGCGCCGTCGTGTTCGTCTTTACACCGCCAAGCGCACGCTCACTGCCGCACAGCGCTCGATGCTCGCCGACGCAGCTCGGCGCGAGTTTCAGTTGCTGGAAGGCATACGCCACCCGGGCATCCTGCGCGCCTCAGACTTCATCGACAGTGAACACGGTCCTGCCCTGATCTTTGAGTACGACGAGGGACTGCAGCGACTCGACCACTTCATTCGGGCGCAAGGGGAACACCTCGATCTCTGGCAGCGGTTAAAGCTCGTCCGCGCCATTGCCGAAGCGCTGGATGCTGCGCACCGCTATCGCCTCTACCACCGAGGTTTGTCGCCGCAGACCATCATGGTCAGGACGGTGGGAGCGAACTCGTTCGATGTCACCATCTTCGACTGGCAGATCGCCACGCGCCAGTTGCAAGAAGCCGAAGGCGAAACGACCGGAACGCTGCACGTCGAGATGCTATCGGACCGTGTGGCTCAGGAGATCTACCTCGCCCCTGAAGCGCGTATCGCGCCCCGGCCCGACTCCATCAAGCTCGACCTTTTTTCACTTGGAGCCATCTCGTATTTCGTGCTTGCGGGTGAGCCGCCTGCCATCAGCGGCGATGAGCTGGTTACCAAGTGCGAACAAGGGCCCGGACTCACGCTGTCGGCCATGGTCAACGGGTGCCTGGCTGAGATCGAAGATCTCATCCAGTTCGCCACCTGGCCCTCGCCTGACGACCGGTTCAGCTCAACCAACGAATTCCTAGCCGCCCTCGACAAGGCAGAAGAAGCCCTCGAGGACGCCCTGACCGCGCCAGCATCACCGCTGGCGTCGCCGCTGGAGGCCAACACCGGCAATGAGCTCAATGGCTTCGAAGTCATTCGGCGACTCGGCAAGGGCGGTACCAGTCTGGCACTTGAAGTACGGCGCAAGAGTGCCGGACAACCGCGCCAGGGTGTTTTCAAGATTGCGTTGGAGCCAGACTACAACGAGCGGCTCAAACGCGAAGCTGAGACGCTGGTGCGACTACAGCCGCACCAGAACATCGTCCAGTGCTTTGAGCGCTTCGAAATCGCGGGGCTGGCGACCTTGTTCCTCTCCTCGGCGGGAGATGAAACACTACGTGAACGCCTGCGTCAAGAAGGCGGGCGTCTGGGTTTGGACCTGCTGCAGCGGTTCGGCGAGGAGCTGATTTCGGTTGTGGAGTACCTGGAGCGCGAGGGCGTTCCCCACCGCGACATCAAGCCAGACAACATCGGTATCCGCCCGGGAACCGGCAAGCGACTCACCCTCACGCTATTTGACTTCTCGCTGGCGGGTGTTCCGGCCACCGACCTAAATGCGGGCACACGGGTCTACATGGACCCGTTCTTGCGCAAGCGCGGCATGTGGGACGGGTACGCCGAGCGCTACTCGTGTGCGCTGACCCTGCACGAAATGGCCACCGGCACCTTGCCCGAATGGGGTGATGCCAGCGCTGACCCCGCGACCCTGAAAACCGAGATCGTTCTGGACTCAGAGCGCTTTGATGCGTCGATTCGCAAACAGGCGCTGGACTTTTTTGTCCGGGCACTGGCCCGCGACCACCGCAAGCGCTTCGACAACGCCGAGCAGATGTTGCGCGCGTGGCGCAAAGTATTCGAGAACGTCTCGCGGCCTGTCACCAGCCATACCACTCAAACACCCCAAAGCGACCTGCCCTTCGGTGACGAGCCAACAGCCATCGAAGGCGGCATCACGCCGATTACGCCACTCAGTGCGCTGGAACTTGATTCTCGCCACCTCGAACTCCTCGATCGGATTGGCCACGATGAACTGGCCACTGCAGGTGATCTGGCCGACTTGCCGCGCAACAGGCTTTACCGGCATCGTGGCATCGCCTTGGCTGTGGCACGTGAACTGCACCAAATTGCTGATCGACTGCGGCAACAGTTCAGCGGCGGCGCGGCCAAGGACGAGCAACCAGCCGACACCACGGTGGCCAAGCTGTCGGTCGACGCGGCGGCCGCCTTGCTCGTGCCCAAAAAAGGTGACGACACACAACTCCAGGCGCTGGAAGCCTGGCTGGGCTTGAGCACGCAGGCAGACACCTCACCACTGGCCGAGGACCTGTTGCAGTCGATGGCCGAGCGGATGTCACGCCAGCCAGAAGTCACACACCTGCGAGACGATGTGGCCCTCGTTTTGGCAGGACTGGGCGGTATCGCGACGGTTGGCGAAATTGCCACCGCACTGCTGGCCCGGCGCGGCAGCGTGCAAACGGGTCCAGCGCGACACAGCGAGGCCGAGGCGCTAACCCGCGCCATCATCACTGTTGAGCGCACCAAGCAAGCAGCCCGGTGGCAGTTGGTCAAGCGCGACGCCAACATCCGTCCGCTCACTGAAGCACCGCAGGTCGACGATCTGGTGGTCGCTACGCTCGCCAGCAGCGGAGCAGCGGGATTGTTTCCTTCATCCCCCGAGGTGCGAGCCAGCTACGCCGTGGAGCTAGGGAAAACCGCCGACCGCCTGGCGCAACAAGACCCGCTTCCATCTTCGCAACAAGTGACAGACACCTTGTCGCGTGTTCCGCCGCCAGCGGGCGATGCAAGCCTGAGCTCTGATCGACTGATCCGTCTGGCGGCAGCGTGCGCCCAACAGGCCGCGTTGTCTTCACGCCTTGAGTTTTACCCAGCGAGCTTGTCTGCCGCGCGCGCCGTCAAGCTGGCCACCAACTCGCTGCTCGGTCTGCGTCAGTTCGACCTGGAGACGATTCGGCGCCGGATTTTTGCGCGCTACCCCGAAGCAGCACCGTTGCCCGGCCCCACAGAGCTGGAGCAGCTGCTCAAAGATGCTGGCCTGGAAGTGAAGTGGGACGGTGCCAAGCGCGCCTTTGTCACGCTTTACTCGGCGGGCATCATTTCAGGCACCACACAGATCACCCGCTTTGGCACCAATCACCGGCCACGTACCGCCACGGCACCAGACGTGCAGGCCGCACTGCAGATCGACGAGCGCATCAAGCAGGCTTTGAACAGCGGCAAATTACTTACCTTGTCTGTCGACCCCAAGGGCCTCGCGATCGCGCAGCGCGAACTGTCGCAGCGTTTTGGCCTGAAGCTCATCGACTTCGACGAGGTCGTGCTCACCCTGCTTGAGGCACAGGCCAAGGAATGGGACGTGGACTGGGGCATCCTGCTGGCCGCCGATGCAGCACCTGCGGGTTCGGTGGATGCGCAGAACTTCGCGACCGTGCTCGGAGAAGTCTGGCCCAAGGTTGAAGCGCAACTCCTGCAAGACGATCAGCCCGGATTGCTGGTGAATCTAGGTTTGGCAGCGCGTTGGCAGCGGATGCCGCTGTTCGCCAAGCTGGCCGATGCCTGCATGTTTGGCAAGCGCCCGCCGCTGATTGCATTGATCGCCAGCCCGCTGACGCCTGACAACCGCCCCGTGCTGGACGGCGAAGCCGTTCCGGTCACCATCAACACCACCGATTACGGTCGCATCCCCCGGGCTTGGCTTGAAAACGCCCACCGCACGCACGGCAGCCCAGCCGCCAAGACCAGCACGAAGTCAAAACAACCATGATCAATCGCACCACACTGCTGGCGGACCTGAAGGTCCAGGTCCGAGACCTGGAGAGCGATCTGCGACAGCGATTCGCTACCAATAACAGTGACTACCGGACCCGCCTCACCACCGACTGGCAAGCGGCCCGTGACGCTGGGCGTACTTCTGAGGACGTGGCAATTTGGGCCGAAGCTCAGTTCACGCAGTCCGCCATCGCATGGGTGCTTGCCTGCGTGTTTGTCCGCTTCTGCGAAGACAACGCGATGCTGGATACCCCTCTGCTGGTCGGCACCGATGCCAGAGGTCAATCTGCCGTCGCGCGGCAAGAAGGCTTCTACCTGCAAAACCCGACCGCGTCTGACAACGACTACCTGCGCGACGTCTTTGGTGTCGCAGCGAGGTTGCCCGGCTTGTCGGATGTGATGCGCGTGCAGCGTACTTTTCTTGAAGCGCCCGTATCGGCAGACCTGGGCAAACAACTCATCCGCTTCTTCCGGGCAGCCGATGCGGATACGGGCGTGTTGCTGCACGACTTTGCCGACCCCGACTGGAACACCCGTTTTCTGGGTGACCTTTACCAGGACCTGTCAGAGGCAGCGCGTGAAAAGTACGCCCTGCTGCAGACACCGGAGTTTGTTGAGTCATTCATCTTGGAACGCACGCTGACGCCTGCGCTGGACGTTTACACGTTGGAAGAGGTAGACCTGATCGACCCGACCTGCGGTTCCGGTCACTTCTTGCTGGGAGCCTTTGAACGACTTGCCCCGCGCTGGCTGAGGCAAATGCCTGGCAATGTGAATGTGGCCATTCAGGAAACCTTGAATCGGATCGCGGGTGTCGATCTCAACCCCTATGCGGTGGTGATTGCACGCTTCCGCCTGCTCATCGCCGCTTTAAAGATGGCGAACGTTCACAAGTTGAGGTTGGCACCGTCATTTCACTTGAACATCGAAACTGGCGACAGTTTGTTGCACGGATTTGATCAACGGGATTACACCCGTGCCCAAGTATCCCTTGGGCTAAATACCCCACAGGAAAACCTTGGGGCTGCGGCCGATCATTTGTATCGTCACGCATTCGCCGCAGAAAATCTGGCCGCAACGAACTCCATCTTGGGGCGCAAGTACGCAGTGGTTGTTGGCAATCCACCGTATATCAACGTCAGCGATGCAGCGGTATCGGCCCTCTACAGAGAGAGATATGAGAGCTGCTTCAGGAAGTACGCACTGGTTGCGCCGTTCTGCGAACGATTTTGGGCATTGTGCCGTTATCAGGACCAGAGCCAGCGCTGCGGCTTTGTGGGGCTGATCGTTTCCAACTCATTCATGAAACGTGAGTTCGGAAAAAAGCTGGTCGAAGGCTTTTTCCCAAAGATTGATTTGACGCACGTCATTGACTCGTCGGGTGCCACGATTCCTGGCCATCAAAAAGACACGGTCATCATGTTTGGTCGAGCGCGACAGCCCATCGCGGGCGTCGTTCGTGCAGTGCTGGGGATCAAGGGCGACCCTGGCATTCAATCAGATCCAGGCCAGGGACCGGTATGGCAAGCCATACTTCAACAGCTCGATCAAAGGAATTCAATCTCCGAGTGGATTAGTGTTTCTGACACTGAGCGCGCAGTATTCGCAAAACACCCTTGGAGCATCAAAGGGGGCGGGGCTGCCGAATTGCGCGAACTACTTGAGGCTGCCGCAGAAACTAAATTTAGTTCAGTTGTTGTAGACGCCGGCTTTTTTGGTATTTCGGCAGCGGATGACCTATATCTTCTGCCGACTAGCGCGCGATCTACCAGCGGTATTTCACCGGCTTATTGCAAACCAGTTATTTCGGGAGAAGAGGTCCGCGATTGGCAAGCCATTCCGGAGCAATGTGTCATATTTCCATACCAAAATGGTCAACTCATAGACATTCAAAACGACAAGAAGCTATTCGAATTTTTATGGCCGTACAGATCCTTTCTATGGGCAAGAACTACTTTTCAAAAGCGGACTTACCGGGAGGAAGGGAGATCTTGGTGGGAATGGCATCAGACAGCCCTTAGACGGATTGACAGTCCATTAACGATCACTTTGGGCGAAGTTGCGACGCATAATCATTTTGTCCTGGATCGAGGCGGTAATGTGTTCAACAGAACAGCCCCGATGATGAAGCTTTCGAGTAATTCAAATGCAGACGTTCATCTCGGTGTTTTGGGATTGTTGAACTCTTCAACTGCTTGCTTTTGGTTCAAGCAGGTTTGCTTTCAAAAGGACACAAAAAGTGGATGGGACGAGCGCTATGCGCTGGATGGAACCAAGGTCGCACAATATCCACTTACAAACCAACGGCCAACTAGCAAAGCAATTGAAATTGATCGTCTTGCCTCGCATCAGTCTAGCCTTTTGCCGAAACAACTACTTGCGACATCTGTACCCACCAGAGAGCAACTGGAGTATCAGCGCCAACAAGCATCACGCATCCGGAATTTGATGGTCGCTTGGCAGGAGGAATTGGATTGGGAGGTCTACCAGTACTACGGCGTACTGGACCAAGACCTCACATATTCCGGGAGCCCGCCAGAGGTCAAGTTCGGTGAGCGCGCGTTTGAAATCGTCCTGGCCCAAGATTGCGCGGCGGGCAACAAGACCACCATTTGGTTTGAGCGGCACAACGGCACTCCTACCACGTCGGTGCCGAGCCACTGGCCGCAAGACTACCGCGATTTGATTGAGCGCCGCATTGCGGCTATTCGTCGCAACCGGGATCTTGCGCTGATTGAACGACCTGAATGCAAGCGTCGTTGGGCCGCTGAGTCATGGGAGACGATGGAGAAGGTTGCCCTGGAAAACTGGCTGCTCACCCGTCTGGAGGCCGCTGACCTTTGGCCACGCGATGCAAGCCCCGCCCCCAAGCTGCGCTCTGTCCGCGAGTTGGTGGATGCACTTTCTGGCAACGATGAATTCCGACGGGCCATTGATCTTTATGCAGGGCTGGGGAGTGACGCACACGCCACTTTGGCTGCACTCATCCAACAGTCGTGCGTGCCCTACCTGAGCTCAATGCGTTACAGCGAAAGCGGTTTACGCAAACATTCCGTTTGGCAAAAGACCTGGGCACTGCAGCGGCGTGAAGATGCGATTGATGCAGAGGTTGTTCGACAGATGGCTGGTGCCGCGACTGATGACATCTCGAGCGAGCAAGAGCGACGCAAAAAGGCCGAAGTGGGCGCGATTGCAGTGCCGCCGAAGTACAAGCCAGAAGACTTTCGTGAGGGGACCTACTGGAAATTGCGTGGTGCGCTGGATGTTCCCAAAGAGCGCTTTACGAGCTTTCCTGGCCTGGAACGCAGCAACGACGCAGGAAGCCCGATGCTGCTCTGGGCCGGCTACGACGCCAAGGCACGCGCACTGGCGCTGACGGGCTACCTGTACGAGATGCTGCAACGCGAAGGCGCCGACGCCACCCGCTTGACGCCTGCCTTGGCTGGCCTGGACGAACTGCTTCCCTGGGTCCACCAGTGGCATTCAGAGATTGACGATGACCTGGGCATGAGCACCGGCGACTACCTGCAGGGCTTGCTGGATGCGCAGCTGGCCCAGCACGGGCTAACACTCACGGCGGTGCGCGCCTGGCAACCACCTGCGCCCGTTCGTCGCACACGCGGCAGACGAGCCAGCGCGACAGCGCAGGCCTGACACGAACCAATAGGGACACAACAACATGCCAAAACTACGCGAGATATTTGACCTGCCCGAACAGGTTCACCAGGGCGACTTTGTTCTTCGCCTGACCGATGGCTTGAGCGCCCCTGCAGAAACCGTGCGCGACTACATCGCCACGCCCCAATTGGTGAAGTGCTTTGACCAAGCGCTGGGCGTGGTCAAAGGCGCGATCGACAGCCGAATGAGCAAGGGCGCGTACCTGCACGGCAGTTTTGGCTCGGGTAAGAGCCACTTCATGGCCATACTGTCGCTGTTGCTGCGCGGTGACGCCACCGCCCGTGGCAAGCCCGAGCTGGCCTCGGTGGTGTCCAAGCACAACGGCTGGACGCAGGGCAAGAAGTTCCTGGTCGTGCCGTACCACATGATCAACGCCGAAACGCTGGAATCGGCATTGTTCTCGGGCTACGCTGAGCTGACCGCCCGCTTGCACCCAGACGCACCAAGCCCTGGCTTCTACCAGAGCGAGGGCATGCTCAACGATGCGCAGAAGCTGCGCACGCAGATGGGGGACGAGGCCTTCTTCCGCACGCTGAACGGTGCGACGGGTGCGGCCACAGGGGGCGGCGGCTGGGGTCGTGTCACCCAGACCTGGGCCGCCGCGCGCTTTGAGGCCACACTGAAAGTCCCGCCTGGCAGCCCAGAGCGCTTCCAACTCGTGGGGGCGCTGACACGCGCCTTCTATGGCAGCGTGAGCCATTTGTCTGCCTCGCAGCGTGAGATTTACACCTCGCTCGACGAGGGTTTGTCGGCGATGTCGCACCACGCCAAAGACCTGGGCTACGACGGCATCATCCTGTTCCTGGACGAGTTCATCCTCTGGCTGGCCAGCCGGGCCGCCGACGTTGCCTGGATTGCCCGCGAAGGCCAAAAGGTCGCGAAGCTGGTGGAGTCGAGCAACGCTGACCGCCCGACTCCCATCATCAGTTTCATGGCCCGCCAGCGCGATCTGCGCGAACTGGTGGGCGAGCACATGCCCGGTGCGGAGCAGTTGTCCTTTGCCGACACCTTGCAGTATTGGGAGGCTCGCTTCGACAAGGTGAACTTGGAAGACCGCAACCTTCCTGAGATCGCCAAGAAGCGACTGCTGCGCACCCGTGGCCCTGCCGAAGATGCGCTGCTGAAGAGTGCCATCAACAAGCTGCTCAGCAGCCAGCCCGAGGTGCTGCAAACCCTGCTGACGCGCGACGGTGATCAGCAGATGCTGCAGGACCTGTACCCCTTCACGCCGGCGCTGGTTCAGACCTTGATCGCCGTGTCGTCGATGCTGCAGCGCGAACGCACGGCACTCAAGCTGATGCAGCAGATGCTAGTGGACAAGGCCGACACGCTGGAGATTGGCGACGTTATCCCGGTGGGCGATCTGTTCGACGTGATTGCAGACGGCGACGAGCCCTTCACACACGGCATCAAGCTCTTCTTTGAGCAGGCCAAACAACTATGGCGTCGTCGCTTGCTGCCGATTCTGGAAACCCAGCACGGTGTGACCTGGGAAGACATCGAGTCCGGCAAGGCCGATCCCAAGAAGGCGGCCGCGCTGCAAAACGACGCCCGTCTGCTCAAGACCCTGGTGTTGGCGGCACTGGTGCCCGAAGTTGAGGCGCTAAAGAACCTGACACCGACAAAGCTGGCTGCACTGAACCACGGCACGATCCGCACGCCGGTGCCCGGCAGTGAGGGCATCACGGTACTGACCAAGCTCAAGCGTTGGGCGGGCCAGGCGGGTGAGATCAAGATTGCCGATGACTCGCCAAACCCGATGGTGTCGGTGGAAGTCGCCAAGGTGGACACGGACGCCATTCTGGCCAACGCGATGTCGTTCGACACGCAGGGGAACCGGCAGGCCGAGGTCAGGCAACTGATCACCGATGGTTTAGGCCTGGCTGACGTCGGCTCCAGCCTGCTGCCGCCGGAGATGGAGATCAGTTGGCGCGGTTCGCGCCGCAATGCGGAGATTCTGTTTGGCAACGTCCGCGAGCAGTCGTTCGACACCCTCAAGGGGCGTGAGGGAACGTGGCGCATCCTGATCGATTTCCCGTTCGACCACCAACCCGAACACGGTCCGCAAGACGACGTGGCCAAGATCAACGGCTTCCTCAACGACGGTCGGGTCGGTCGTTCGATGGCCTGGCTGCCGTCCTTCCTGTCACCTAACACCCAGGACCAACTGGGCCGGCTGGTGGTTATCAATTTCGTGCTGCGTGGCAGCAACCTGGACCAGTACGCCAGCCAACTGTCGCAAGCTGACCGTGAGCGGGCACGCGTGCTGCTGACCAACCAGCGGGACCAACTGCGCCAGTTCATTCGCAATTGTCTGTACACAGCCTACGGGCTCAACAGCGTGGCACAGGAGGCACTGGACCCCGCACAGACCGTCGACGAGCACTATTTCAGCCTCGATCCGTCTTTGGTGTTGCGCCCACCGGTGGCAGCGAACTTCAAAGACGCGTTTGAGAAGCTGACCGAGCAAGCCCTCGACTACGAGTTTCCGGCCCACCCGCACTTTGACGCCGAGCCCAGGCCAATTGCGGTGAAACGCCTCGCTGAACTGATGGTGTTGGCAGCCCAAAAGCCAGCCCATCGGGTCGAGCTCGAAGCCTCGCTTCGGGACGACGCCAAGCGCATCGCTCCCAAGCTTGATTTGGCCGAGGTGGGCGAAGCAGCGCTGCAGTTGCGCGATGACTGGTCACAGCACTTTGCCCGCCAAATCGCCCAGCAGTCTGGCCGCGAACCCACCGTGACCGACCTGCGCCGCTGGCTGGACCTTCCGGACCGGCGCGGCCTGCGCGACGACCTCCAAGATCTGGTGATCCTGACCTGGCTAGCCAAGAGCAATCGCTCCCTGTACCGCTTCGGCCAACCGTTCAAGGGCGAAATCGGCAACGTACCCAACGAATGCGAGGTGCGCGAGCAGCCCTTGCCGACAACGGCCGAGTGGGACAAGGCAACCAAGCTAGCCGGCGAGATGCTGGACCCCGCCATGGCGGCGCTGTATCGATCAGCGCCAGGGCTGGTGGAGTTTTCTCGCGCTGCACGCAAGCGCGTGACCGACACGGCAGCGCATTTGCTGAACTACCTGCGCGTGGTCGAGCAGTTGATGACCTTGGTGCAGACCGATGTCGTCGCCACGGGCGAGCCCGCCCTGCGCAAGACAGGTGCGACACGTCTGCGCGACTGGTTTGCCGCCATGGAGTCCAGCAGCTCTGAGATTGACCTCGTCAACATCGTGTCGAGGCTGGATTTCAGCACCGAAGAAGTTGCCGAAACCAAGGCGGTACTCGGTGGCGTGCAGGCGCTGGCGCGTGTTGAAGCCAAGCACTATCTGGTCAACAGCCTGCGATCGATCGCGGGCGGCAGCGGTGAGTTCGCGCCGCGTGCCAATCAGATTTTGGAGAGTCTTGCGCACGCTGTTCTTCGCTACGAATATGTCGACGGACTGCAAACCGCCGTCGCTCAGTTCGAACGCGATGCGGGAACCCTGATGGCTGATGTTGCCAACCGGGCGACGCCGCGGACCCCGCAGCCTCAGCCCACGCCGGAGCCAGAGCCGGAACCCGGCATGAAAGCACCCCAGCGAATTGAGCGCGCCAGGCTGCTCAAGACCGACGCCCTGCAGGCATTGGCCGATGCACGCACGCTGCTTGAGGGTCTGGGTGAGGTCAGTGTGGATATTCAGATCGTGATCCGGGAACAGGAATGAAGGTCCCAGCGCATCAGATCAGTCTTCAGGCCAAGCAGGCCCACGAGGCGGACCCGCCGGCAAAATTCATCCTGCTGCGACTGCCGCCAGATGCCTTTGAAGGTGCAGCGGTGGATGTAAACGCTGAGAGCTGGCCAGTCTCGACCTGCAGCTCGCCACTGTCCGTTCGCGACGCCATGCGACGTCATTCGACCAGCACGACGCCCGTTGTCCTGCTCTTCTCCGGCGACGAGGGCGACTTGGGATCTGACGTGTTGGCTCGCTGCGCCAAGCGGCGTGCTATCACACACGACCTTTGGCAGACCGTCTTGGCGCTGTTTCGGGCGGCACACATTGATCCGCGATTGGCCCGTCACCGCTGGCTGGCTGAGCTCCTCGTGCGATACATGCCAGCAGAGGGGTATGCCCCAGTTCGGTCACTCGTCTTGGATCAGGACCGCGCCTGGAAAGAGCTATTTCGCGTTGTCCTGGGCTTCGAGTCCTATCCGCCGACAGAGCTTGACCTGTTGAAGTGGGCCGGTGATGCCCAACGGCGAGATCAGTTCAAGAACCTGGAGGATACCGCCCGTCAGGAGACAGTCCAACGCCTGCGTGAAACGCTGGGTGACTTGGTGAGCTTCGTCTTTGCGGCCATCGACACGGGCAGTGCCGACGAGCTGGTTGCCATTGCGATGCTTTGTGAAGCCTTGGAGGATAAGACCGCTGGTACAGAAGCGAATCGGGCGAAAGTCGCCGCACGCCTCGAGGTCCTGTTCGATGGCCTGACGATCTCGTCACACACGACGCACCAACTGGCAGGAGCCGCCGACGCCTGGTTCGAGCGTGCCACGGAGGCTGCCAAACAGCAGCAGGTCGCACGGTACGAGTCCTTGGTGACGCAGCTGAAAGCAGAGTCGCTGGCGGCGCACGCACGGTACGGAAGCGCGGCACTGCGCGAAAAGACAAAGGCATTCGCGAGCGCACTGAACGAACTCAACCTGTCCGAGGCCATTTCTCGCTTTGGGCGTCTGATGGCCCATCGCGGGCCGGTTCTGAACGGCCGCTCAGAGCTCAGGTGCAAGATGGCTGTGCGCTTGGTGAGCTGGCTCACGCAAACTGCCAGCTCTTTTCCCTCGGCATTGAACGCACTCGCTGAGAAATATCGGAACGAAATTGCCTGGGTAGATTGGGCACAGACAGTCCTGCTGGAGGGCGACGACTCCGCTGACCTGGCAAACGCCTACGGGCTGCTGCGCGAGAACACGCGCGTTCGAAGGGACTTGTTTGATCGGCGATTCGCCGAGTCGCTGTCGGCCGATCTGCCTAACGGGACATCGTTGATTCCGATCGAGGACGCGCTCGACAAATGCGTCGCACCGGTTGCGGCGGCTGGTCGCAGCTTGCTCATCGTGGTGGACGGTATGAGCATCCCCGTTTTCTTGGAGCTGCACCACAGCCTGACGGATCACGGCTGGGTTCAGTTCGAACGTTCCGAGGGGTCATGCTCAACTTTGTTGGCCATGCTGCCTTCCACGACAGAGGCATCCAGGACTTCGCTGCTTTGCGGTACTGCTTGTGCCGGTTCGGCATCGACGGAGAGGTCTGCATTCAGTGCTTACCCCTCGCTCGTGGCCCCATCTGTTGCAGGCAAGCCGCCAGCCATTTTTCACAAGCGAGACTTGCTCGACAGTTCTGGTGTCACCCTTTCGGATGATCTGAGAACAGCCCTGAGCGACACGCGGCAACGGGTCGTAGCCGTTGTGATCAATGCGGTGGACGATCACTTGATGAAGTCTGACCAACTTCGCCTTCGCTGGGACATTGCCCAGTTCAAGGGGCTGGATGCGCTGTTGGCGGAAGCACGGTCCTCCGACAGGTCCGTGACCTTCACCAGTGACCACGGGCACGTGCTTGACCAAGACACGCTGATGCAAGGAGCCAGTCCGAACGCTCGATGGCGCGAACCGAATCTGGAGTCTTATCCGGGCGAAATTGCCCTGAAGGGCAAACGGATCAAGGCTGCCAGTGGCCTGGACGAGGTTGTGCTGGCTTGGAACAGCAAGTTGCGTTACGCCAGCAAGCGAAACGGTTATCACGGCGGCTGCGCGCCGGCTGAAGCGCTCGTTCCCGTCGCTACGTACCGCTATGGCACCAAAGCCACGGATGGTTGGAGCATTCGGGACGAAGCAGCACCCGATTGGTGGCAGGCGTGATGGGGCGCGATTCAGGGATCAAGGAATAAAAGCATGGCACGAATAGAAAACCACAAGTACAGCATCGAGGAAGCCTTCAGGGAGTGCTTCTACATCGTCCCGGACTACCAGCGCGAGTACGTCTGGACGGACAAGGAGGTGCATCAACTGCTGGAGGACATCGGCGAGCAGATCGATGTGGGCACGACACGCGAATACTTCATCGGTACCGTGCTGGTGTCGCCGACCGACCAGAAGAACCACTACGAGGTCATCGACGGCCAACAGCGTCTGACCACGTTCTTCCTGCTGCTGTGCGCGTTGCGGCACCTCCTGCAACAGGAGCCGGAAGCCCAGCACCTCAACCGGCTGATTTCCGACAGCTACACCGGCAGTACCGGGATCGTGACCCGTCTCAAGCTTGATCCCCGTTACGAAAGCGCGGCTGAGGTCATGGCTAAGGTTGTCGAGATCAATGGCGACCCCGTGGCCGTGCGCGCCGGCGTTCAAGCATCGGGCATCGCCAGCTTCGGATCGCTGGAAAACCTCATCAACGCTTACTCAACGTTGTACCGTTATCTGAAAGACAACTACGACGACGCCGCCAAGCTCAAGAAGTATTGGTTCTATCTCGCTACAAACGTCGTGTTCATCCAGATCTCCACCGACGTCAGCAGCGCGCTGAAGATTTTCGAGACCATCAACGAACGCGGCGTGGGCCTGAACCCGATGGACTTGCTGAAAAACCTGCTGTTCACGCAGGTCAAGCAAGCCCAGTTCACCCAACTCAAGGACGAGTGGAAGAAGATCACCAAGCCGCTGGAGAAGCAAAAGGAAAAGCCGCTGCGCTTCCTGCGCTACTTCCTGATGGCCAACTACGTCATCAAGAACGAACGCGGGGACGCGGTAGTCCGCGAGGACGAAATCTACGACTGGTTCATCGCGAAGGACAACGCGGCACTGTGCGATTACGCAGGCAAGCCTTTCGAGTTCGTGCGCAAGGTGATCCGCAACGTCGAGCACTACCTGGCCTTCGCCAATGGCCTCGGTAACGATGGCAAGCCGAGTCTGGCGATGGACAGCCTGAAGCGGCTGGCAGGCGGCGCGTTCAGTTTGCACTTCGTCCTGCTGCTGGCAGCAGCGAATTTCCCCAAGCCGCTGTTCGACCATTTCGTGGCGCAGCTGGAGAGCTTCCTCTTCTACTACATCTTCACCAAGACGCCGACCAAGGATCTGGAGCGCAGCTTCTCCCAATGGGCCGACGAGTTGCGCGCGATTGCGGAGACGACTGATCCGGTGAAGCAGAAGGTTCAGCTCAACCTATTCGTAGCCGACCGCTTCGAGAAGAACATGGGGGGCAAGTCACAGGAACTGGCTGATGCCCTTAAACGCTTCACCCTGTATTCGATGCAGCAGTACAGGACACGTTACCTGCTAGCGCGGCTGACGCAGCACGTCGAGATGGCGTTCAGCGGGCTGAAGGTGCCGGGCAGTCTGGAGCCTTTTACCAATCTGGAAATCGAGCACATCCTGCCCAACAAGCCAGAGGACGATCTGCGCAACAAGTGGGTCAACGAGAACCCGGGGATGGCCTACGACGACTACAAGAACCGGCTGGGCAACCTGACCTTGCTGGAGAAGCCCATCAACATCGTCGCAGGCAATGACTTCTACACTGCCAAACAGGTCGAGTACAGCAAGAGCGGCAACTACCTGACACGCAGTCTTGTTGCGCTGACCGACGTTGGGCAAAACACGTCCATTTCGCGAATTAACGCGAAGCTGGCGGCATTCCCCGCATGGAATGCCGTAACCATCGAAAAACGGCACGCAATGCTCATCGCCCTGGCGCAGGATGTCTGGAAGACGACGCCTATTGATGTTTGAGAAGGGTGATCCACTATGACCAAGGATCGCTCGTTTATTGATCAGGTTGCTGCCAACGCCGAGCAAGAACCGGCCGTGGTCAGTCGAGTGATTGAAGAGTTCTGCCTTGCTCTGCGACGGGAGCTCGACGAATACAAAGGAGTCAACGGCGACTACGTCGGCGAGCAACTCCATTGGGATATCGGCAACCGAGCGTTTTTTCACCTCCTCGGCTTTCTTGATCAGTTCTCCGAAAAGTATCAATGGGAACCGGGCTCGGCCCGAGAGTACGTCTCCCGCCTATTCACCGAGGATGAGTGGAAGCCCTTCAGTCAAGAGTATTTCAGCGCCAAGACCCCCGACGATCCACCGTCCGCAGCACCCGCAAGCGGCCTGCTCGAAGAATTCTCCTCGGCGGCATATGCTTGCGCGATGAGCCTGATGAGCAACGCCGACTACGTCCAGAAGGAGCTTCCGACCGTAGAGTTGCCCACAGATATTCGCGCTTCGGTCGAGGCCCTCTGTACGGACTGGATCGGAACTAAACACGATGTCATCCACGAACTCGACGAATTGCAGGAGAGCTCAAACATCGAAGATCGGGTCCGCCGCATCATGAGCTGGCTCGGCGAGGATATGGTCAAGCTCCAAGAGCAAGTCCGCAGGTTGGAGGCGCTGGCCACAGCGGAAGATCGTTACAGACTGGCATATCTATTGGTCGGCGAATCCGGTGGAAACATTCTTCGAAGTTTCGTTGCCGCTGGCGAGTCTGCGGATCGAGTGCTTGAAGGACGCTGATTAGAGATCAGGTGTTGCGAAGTAGCCAAGCAGCCTCAGCCGCTCGCCGTGTAACCAGCCCCGGTAGCACTTTCCCGCCGCCATAGACCCATCTGCGGAGTTCCTGCCCAGCCGCAGCCCAGTCCCTCTGATTGATCCGTCGCCTCAGCGTCGACGTCTGTAGCCGTCCAGCCCCGAGGTTGAACGTGAAGTCCACGATGGCCGCGAGCCGCCCTTCGTGCTCGGTGGCCAGCACCGGGCAGTGACGCAGCGTTGCTGCGAGCGCCGTCTGCAGGTCACGCGCCAAATAGACTTCTGCTTCGGACTCGGTGATCGGCGGGTGCGTCGACTGGCACAGATGGCCGTAGCCAATCGTCCAGTAGCCCGCTGGGCAGATGTACGGATGCGCGCGGCCCGGATCGGTCCTCGGCACCCGGTGGAACCCCTCAAAGCGCTTGGCCAGTTCGATGGCCGTTTTCGGCACCACGGTCACGAGCGCACCCGGTCGAATACGCGCCCGAGGAACCAGAAATTCAACACCCCAGCCCACAGCGCCTGATCGGCTTCCGTCCAGGCATGCAGGATCGCCGTGCCCCACGCTGCGCCGGCCGTGACGGCGGCCGCGAAGGCCGCCGTCTTGGCCGCACAGTAGAGCGCCATGAACCAGTACGTGATCACTGGGCGAACGCTTGTCGACAGGGCATCGGCCCACTTCACGCCGGAAGGTCGCCCTTGCGCGGCAACCGCTTCCTTCAGTGCTTCGATGGCACCGGTGTTCCACGCCGCGTCGGCCGCCGCGCCGATCTCGGCCATGCGCTGCGCGCCACGCAGCTTCTCGAACTCCAGCGCCTTGTCCTGCATCGCCAGTTCATGGCCACGCTCGCCTTGGCGGTCGAGCCACTTCAGGATCTCGGGCGCAAGTCGGAACGCCCCGCCGAGGAGCCCACCGAGTAGCGTCTCGATCATTGGGCGCCTCCCATCAGTTTGAGCTTGATGGCGACTCCGACCATCAGTGCGGCCAAGATGCCCGTGGTCACGAGCTTGATCACGGTTCGCCAGGCCGTGCGCCGGGCATCGCGAAGCGCATCCAGGAGATCACGCAGATCGCGGATGTCCTTCGCGGCACTCCCGTTTTCAAGCCCGAGCTGGGCCAGGCAGCGCTCGGCGCCGCGCTCTGCAGCACGGTCGAGCAGTTCTTCAAAATCCTCCTTGCGCAGCAGGAGCATGTTTTCCACGAGGGCGGGTTTGTCGGCGTCGGTCATTTGCGTTCTCCAGAAATGCGAAACCCGCCGGATGCGCATGCACCAGGCGGGTCTCAGGGTTGAATCAGTGAATCAGGTCGGTTTCAGATCTCGATGATCTCCACGGGCATGCTTGGCGCCGTGCCCTCGATGACGTCGTCGCGGACGAAGACACGTGCTCCCAGGGTGGAGGTGCCGCGTGCTTTGATGAGGCCGCCGCCGGGCAACTGGACGGTGACCACGCCCGTCGCGACGTCGATCACTGTCCCGGCCTGCAAAGGCGGCTCCGGCATCAGCTGCCGGAACTGCTCGTAGAGGTTATGCATAACCCTGGACTCCCAACGTCTGCCAGACCTCGGGCATGCCGCCTTCGATGTGCGTGGCGCGCACGATGCCCAGCCGCGTCACGGTGCCGTCCTGGTACTCGACGAAGGCACCCGGCTGAATGATCCCGGTCTCAGCCAGCACGGGCAGCCGCAGGCTGACTTCGATCTGGTGTCCGGTGTCAGCCAGCACGTCGAGGCCGCGTTGGCGGGCAGCGGCGACCTCCGTGATCAGACGGTCGACCACCATCGGCGCAAGCACGTTGCCGGCGGTGCCCGCACGGGTCACCTGGCCGAGCACCCCGGCGTCCTGGCCCGACACGAAGACCCGGTTGTAGGCGGGCTTTTCGACCCATCGCAGCGACTCGCGGGATACGGCGTCCACCGGGAGCACGAAGTCCGGCGTGACCGTCCCCCACTCCCAGGGCGCCACCGGGTAGCGGTGCCGCACCTTGAAGGTCTGGTTCGACGGATGTGGAATGAGGTATCCCCCAGCGGCGCTGGCGATCGTGGTCAGGGCCTCGATCCAGGTGCCCTGGTGGGCGAAAGCTCCAGCCGGTACGTTCCAGTCCGTCAGGCCCCAATCGACGGCCCAGCCCAGCGAGATGCCGTTGACTGTCAGGACGTCGTCCATCAACTGGCGGGCCGTCCGGCTCTCGGTGTTCGTGAAGGGCAATACCGGCGCGTAGGGAGCCGCCAGGACAGCGTTCCGACCGCGCCCCGACACCCTGATGCTGGCGTCCCCGAACGCCCGCTCGCGGCTGATGCCTTCGGCGAACACCCGGAAGTCGGTCCCATTGACCCGGGCGAGCAGTTCCACCGGTCCGGCTGGATTGCCCGGCGCGACCAGACCTTCCGCCTTGGCCGGCAGCGAAGCCTCGAAGCCCCACGCCCAGGATGCTGCGTCCAGCGACAGCGACAGGCTGTAGACCGGCACCGGCGCCCCATCGGAAGCACGGTACAGGGTCACGTCATTGATCACGAAATACACCCTCCGGACGGGCACCACGATCGACTCGCCGGGCGGCGTCGTCGGGTCGGTACCCCTTTCGCAAACGAACAACAGCACCCCGTCCGTGGCCGCCACGGCGGCGAACAGCAGGTTGGCGCTGGGCAAATAACAGGGCTCGGGCGTCGGCGGCTGCGGGACCACCCAGATGGAGATTCCCGGCGGCGGCGGAACGGCATCCTGGAACCTTCCGCGCCAGCCCCGGCGGTCCGGTGTGGCGCTCTGGAAATCCGATCCCTGCCGGGCCGTGAGCAGCCGCGCGTTCTGCCACGGCCCCATGCGCGAAGCGCGCTTGGTGCGATCTCCGTCCTGGTGGCGGAAATAGGTGCTGTCGCGCACGGGCCCCGCCCCCTGAAACGCGGCCCACTGACGCATCGCCATCGCGGTGCCGTCCTGGTAGCCGAACCACGTCCGGTCGACCAGTGGCTGTGCCGATTCAAAGAGCGTCCAGCGACGCTGTGCCATCGGCACCAGTACGGCAGGCAACCGGTGCTCGATGCCTTGCTGCGCACCCGACGCGCGCTCCCATCGGTTCTGCCAGCCGTCGCGTGAGGCCAGCGCGTCCTGCTGGCTCTGTGATGCGCCGCCTTCTGTGCGTCCGGCCACTTGCCAGTGCTGGCGCGATTGCCCCACCGTCGGCCGCTGGGTGTGGGAAAGGTAGTTCACCGCCCCTGAGAACACGACGCCCGGCAGGCTCGCACCCTCGCCAGTTCCCAGGTTCAGCGGCACGCTCGGCCGCAGCACCAGGGATCGAACCGTCAGTTCTGGAAGACTGGCGAGCAGCTCCGCCCGCGCCGGGGGCAGGAACTTGATGGTGACCGTCGGCGTCGGCAGCACGGCCGACAGTCGGATGTCGTCCCGAGGCGCCACATAGGTCGCACCGAAGACGAGGTGAGCGTCAGTTGCTGCCGGCTGATCGAAGACCAGATCGACCAGCGGTGGGCCGATCTCTGCGTTCGCCTGCACACCGGGAAGCGCCGCCTGCATCGTCGCCGCAATCGGATCGGCGGGCACGGCTTACCCCAGGATGGCCGATACCAGTCGCGCGTCTCCGCCGAGGTACAGGTTGGTGCTGGCGAGCTTCACATCGCCAGTCCCGTCAGTGCCAGTGCAGTCCAGATCGAGGGCGGTCAAGTCGTTGCCATTCACCAGGCGCGCCCACGTGGCAATGCCGGTGGCGGCGATGAGGCCGTCCTCTTGCTGGGTCAGCGTCAGCAGTCCCGCCGCGACCGTGCCCGCGGGCTTGGTCAGCTTGATCTCGACCAGCATCACGCTGCTGGGCAGCGTCGCGGGCGATGCCGGCCGGGTGCCACCGTAGATCCGCAGCCGCGCCGGGTTGCTGCCCGCGTCGAGGAAGGCCAAGGTGCCCGCCAGGCGTGCCTCGTTGTGTTCGACAGTGATGGCAACGGTCATGGCATGACGTCCGGACGAATGTTGTCGGCGATCACAGCGCGGTACATCTGCTTGTAGTCGTAGCTGACGACCGTGTAGCGCTGGTCGCGATCGAGATAGTCGAAGTGGTAGTCGCCGCTCGCGTTACTCCAGGTCTCGGCAACCAACGTGTTGGCGTTCTCGCTCAACAGCAGCACGCGGCGCACGAGCGGCTGGTTCGGAATGCCTTTTTCCTTGACGGTCCCAATGATCCGACCGTGACCGCTGAAGTGGATGTTCTTGCGACCTGCGCCGATGGCGTGGAAGTCAAAGTTATAGCCGCCCACGCGATTCCACAGCTCTGACGCCGGGCTGTTGCGGCGCGCGAGGTCAGTTGTCGCGGTCACACCGATGTTGGCGTCCGGGCTGGGCAGCACCGATGTGGATCCGCCCGACAGGTGTACCAATGTGTTGTCGGAGTTGATCGACACACTGGCCGGGAAGGCTGGCAGTCCTGACGGGGTCGCGCCCGCGATGGCATGCACGCGAGCCGTCGCGCCATAGAGGAACACGCCGGGTACGAGCTTGCCCCGGTAGGTGGCGTCCAGAACTTGGAACATCAGCACGCCAGCGGCCTTGAACTGGATCAGCCGCGCCCAGGGCACACCACCGGCATCGAAGGCGCCGACGATGACCTCGCAACGCAGGATCATTCGCTGACCGACGTTGAAGGTCGGGGCGACGCCGACGATGCCTGCGATGGGTGTGGCGCCGTCGTTCAGACCGCCAGTGACCGCAGCGCCGTCACCGAAGCCGCTGTTCCAACGCGTCACACTCCACGCGCCGTCGATATGGGCGAAGCGGTAGCCTTCAGAGCCATTGCCCGTGGTAATCCACAGACCCAGATGCTTGCGTGCGCTCGGGTCGGTCAGGAACTCGAGGTCCGCCTCGAACCAGAAGTCCCCGCTGGCCGTCTCGTTGAAGCGCAGAATCGACTGCGCATTGGGCGCGGAGATGTCGATCGCCTGCTGGCTGCTGTTGTAGGTCGCCGTCATGCTCCCCAGCGTCGTGGTGTACCCACCACCTGGCGCCGTGGCGAAGGTGTCACTCAGCGGATACGTCACGGATCACCTCCAGGGCCCCGTGATGTCGAAGGCGATCTGTGCCCCTTCGGTCTCCGAGCTGTACTGCGTGCGCACCAGCAGAAACTTCTTCCCGGCCTGGCCCACGACGTTGTCGACGATGGTCTGATCGCTGTAGGGACGGTCCTGCGGCATCCACAGCATGCCGGGCATGATCCCGCGCATGTGGCCGTCCTCCTGGCGCACGTAGGTCGGCAGCAACCACAGGCTGTAGTCCGCACCGTTCGGGAACGGCGTCGGTCCGCGACCGCAGACCTGCTGGCCGTTGTTGGTGTTCAGTGACGTCAGCCCGAACCGCACCGGGTTGCCCAACTGCGTGTGGTTGCGCAGGAGCGTCTTGCCGGTGAAGTCCAGCGACATGCACAGCCCGTAGCCCCCGTTCTGCCCGGGATAGCTCCAGTAGCTGCTCATGCCGGAGTAGTTGTCGTCGGCGCCGAGAACCGTTGCGTAGTTGTCGCCGGCCTTGAAGCTGATGATGTCGCCAAAGCAGTACGAGTTGCGTCCGTACCAGCCGTAGCCGGCGGCATTGGTGCAGAAGAGAAAGAACAGGCGGTCGTCACCGACGAGAACCCAGTTGCGAGCGCCTGCACCACTGTCGCCATTGCTTTCGTATTGCGCATTTCGGGCGTGATACCACTTGTACCAACCCCACTGGCTGCCTGCGACCTGCTTCCAATTCTGCGTTGGGCTATTGGGGTCGTAAGGGGCCTGGGCGCCGACGATCGTGTCGATGTCGGACAGGTCCTCCACGATGCCGACATTGGCCCACTTGGCCCAGGTCGTCGTGTAGTTCGGCGTCTTCAGGCTGTTGTCGATCAGAAGGATGTTCTGCGGCGACTGCGGGTTCTTACTTCGGTAGGCGGCCTTGTTGGTCCCCGAGAACGGCTTCTCCCACCCGAGCGGCGCGACCTTGGCCGTGAGGCTGGTGCTGGTGGTCGCAGGCGATGCTGGGGTGCCATTGACCGCGAACGTGAACGTCGTGGTCGTTGTCGAGATCACGCGAAACTGTCCGTTGTAGTCGGCCTGATCAGCGCCAGCGATCTGCACGACTTGCTCGCGCTGGTAAGCGTGGCCCGTACTGATCGTGGCCGTGGCGACGCCGCCCGTGCAGGTCAGCGTGTCGATGGCCTTGAGCGCAAAGCCATTGATGAGGCAGGCGTCGAGCATCGTCACCAGATCACCCCAGTTGTTGGAGATCTGCGGCGCGCCCGTCATCCCGCTGTTGAAGTATTTGACGGTGAGGTCGGTCATTTCGGTGGTTTCCTTGGTCGAACAAAGGGAGACGCCGCGCCATCAAGGCGTGTCGACGTCTCCGCGAATGAGCAGCGTGAAGTTGTCGTCGGGCACCGACTCCGGGCCCTGCTGGACGGTGCGCACCACCCAGACCGGGAACTGCGCGCCGATGGTGTTGAAGCGCAGGACGTTGCCGGTCGCCCAGCCGTTGCCCCAGCCCAGCGCCGGCAGGTAGAAGTACGGAACGCCTGTGGCCGGGTTGTTGGGTGCGCAGTCGGTGCTGGTGTTGCCGGTGGCGATGACGCCGACGTTTTCACCGATGACTTCGAACGAGGTGCTGTTGGTGAAGCGCACGATCCAGCGCTCGGTCAGTGCACCCCGGTTCGTGACCCGAATCGGGTACTGCGTGTTGTTGAAGGTCGCGGTCGCCGCCGAGCCTGAGAGCGTGTCGGACCATGCCCCGCTCCAGGACGTCTGGTCGAACACCAGGCTGACGCGCGCAAAGAGGTCTCCGGCCACCAGTGCGCTGGCCACGAAACTCCCCGACGATGGATCCCCGCCGGTGGCCAGCGGGTACTCGTGGGTGAGTGCTCGGGTGAAGCTGACCTCGCCGCTGATCTGGACATCGCGCACGACCGCCATGTCCTCGACCCGGTGTTCGATCGTCACCGGCTGGCTGTAGCCCGACACGCTCGTGAACGTGATGGTGCCGGCGTCGAGGTCGGTCGTGTAGCCGGTGTTGATCACCGTCCCGTCGTGACCGACCACGCGCACACGCGACAGCCGGACCCGGCCGCAGTCGACCGTCTGCCCGTTGCTGACCGAGGTGGTGATCTTCCCGGTGTGTCCGACGACGGCGAAGCCACCCGGACGGAAGATCGGCACGCGGCCATCGCTGGGCAGGCGCACCGGGTCGATGCCGAGCAAATCGGCGTCCAGCGGCAGGTAGCTGTAGGCAACCGCGCTGTAGCGCAGGCTGGATGCGGCTACAGGCTCGGGCTTGAAGATCTTGCCGTCGCTGCCAACCGCCTCGGCCGCATACCAAGGCTCGGTCTCGTTGCCAGCGGCCGTAACCCGCGAGCCAAAGCGGACTCGCACCAGGCCGGTCTGGTAATCGACGCTCCCGGAGATCCCGGTGGCCGAGATCGCGCCGTCGATGCCAGCGGTGACGCTCTGCGTCCCACCCACAGCCCGGGCGTATTGGATTGACAGTGACCCGGGACGCAGCGGCGCCGCTCCTGTGCGGAACACGAACTCGCTGGAGATGTTCTCGCCAACGGTGGTCACGCAACTGGCGCGCG
>JABLTH010105832.1_pt1 | contig 46505 bp, 34 predicted proteins | sample 7875711 | NCBI WGS metagenome assembly JABLTH01 (sample SAMN14941262, study PRJNA633318) | bioreactor metagenome | isolation source: bioreactor | place: China | collected 2019-03-05 | reverse complement strand
GCCGCGAACGCCGACCTGCTCGAGCGCCTGAAGTCGGGCGCGATCGAGTGCGCGATCGGGCGGCTGTCGGAGCCGGAGCGGATGATCGGGCTCGCGTTCGAGCAGTTGTACAACGAGCCGCTCGTCGCCGTCGTGCGTGCCGGGCATCCGCTGCTGTCAAGCGCGGCGCCGGCGGCCGAGCTCGCACGCCATCCGGTCGTGCTGCCGCCGTTCGGCACGCTGATCCGCCAGTCAGCCGAGCAGTTGCTCGGCGCCTGCGGCGCGCCGCCGCTGGATTCGTTCATCGAGGTGCTGTCGGTATCGGTCGCGCGCGCGCTGACGCTCGAAAACGATGCGGTCTGGTTCGTGCCGCTCTATGCGGCCGAATACGACCTGTCGGCCGGGGCGCTGGCACGCCTGCCGCTGCCGTCCGCGGGCACCGACGAGCCGGTCGGCCTCATCCTGCGCACCGATGCGCAGCCGTCGCCGGTCGCGCGGACGCTGATCGATGCCGTGCGCGACATCGCGCGGTCGCGGTTCGGCGATGCGCGAGCGCACCAGTCGCCACGCGCGACGCGCAAGCGGGCTCGGCGCGACGAATAACCCGGGGCGGATCGCGCGGCAAGCGCGGATCGACCGTCCCCGGCTATCGAATTGGCCGTCCGGCCAGTAGCCGTCCTGGTCGTGCTTGGCATATCGTACCGATTTTGGTACGATGGGTGTCAAGACGATGACGAGACAGCAGATCCAGGTCACGCTCGGCGTGCGGTTCTTTCAGACGGCTCGTGGCAACGAGCCGGTGCGCGAATGGTTGAAGGCGCTCGGGCAAGCGGAGCGCAGGGTGATCGGCGAAGAGATCAAGACCGTTCAACTCGGCTGGCCGCTCGGCATGCCGCTGGTCCGGAAGATGGCACCGGATCTGTGGGAGATCCGCGTGGCGCTGCCGGGGCGGAGCGCCCGTGTGCTGTTTACGGTCGTCGGCGACACGATGGTTCTGCTGCATGGTTTCTTCAAGCAGTCGCGGGCCACGCCGTCGGACGATCTCGATGTCACCGTCGCGCGTCTCAAAGCGTTGACGCATGCCATCTGAATTTCCCGGTTGCGCCGGAACGCACCGTTTTCGACGGGCAGGCAGCCGGCAACGCCATGCACTGGAGTACCTCATGACGACCACGAACCATCCGCATATCGGCAGCGATTTCGATACCTTCCTCGAGGAAGACGGCAATCTCGAAGCGGCCACCGCCACCGCGATCAAGCGCGTGATCGCGTGGCAGATCGGGCAGGAAATGAAGGCGCAGCACATCACGAAAACCGCGATGGCCGCGCGGATGAAAACCAGCCGCGCCGCGCTCAACCGTCTGCTCGACGAAACCGACACGAGCCTCACGCTGGCGACGCTCGCGAGCGCGGCCGCCGCGCTCGGCAAGCGGCTCAGCTTCGCGCTGGTGCCGGCCTGACGAGCGTGAAACGGCAGCATATGGCCGGGTTCGCGACCGATGCGCACGGCGCAGTGGCCGGCGCTCCGGCCAGCGGGTCGGCCATGATTCGCCGGCGTGTCGCCGCAAGCCGGCGAATGTCGGCCCGCGCGCAACTGCCGGGTTACCGGCGCGGTCCGGTCACCCGCAGATAAAGCAGCGCACCGCCCGCGAGCAGCAGCGGGCACAGGATGGCCCAGCCCGTCGTCAGGAACAGCCCGGCAACCGCGACCAGCGAAACCCACGCACAGCGGTAAGCGATGCCGCCGCGCGGCAGCAACTTCAGCGCGGCGGCCGCACCGAGCCCATACACCATCACGAAACACCCGGACGTCACGAGCACGAGCGGTTTCGGTCCGACGTCCGAGATCGCCGTCGCGGCCAGCGCGACGGCCGCGAGCACGGCGATCACGCCGAGGCTGCGGCGCGGGACGCCGCCGACCTGGCTGCCTTGCGCGAGCCACGCGGGTAATGCACCGTCGCGCCCGAGCGCCGCGCCGAGCTTGGCCGCACCCGCGAAATACGCGTTCATCGTGCCGAGCGTGAGCAGCAGCGCGGCTGCAGCGGCGAGCACCTGTGCGTGACCGCCGATGCCGCCTGCGATCAGTTCGGCGAGCGGCGCGCCCGATGCGCCCGCGGAAGGCCCGAGCACCGTCACGCTCGCGGCGGCGACCGACAGATACAGGAACCCGACCACCACGACGGCGATCCCGGCCGAGCGCGGCATGTCATGCGCGGGCCGTTGGAACTCGGCCGCGAGGTGCGTGATTGCTTCCCAGCCCGCGAAACTCCACACGAGCAGCGCGGCGGCCTGGCCGACCGCGAGCCAGCCGTGCGGGGCGAACGGATGCAGGTTTGCCGTGCGCGCATGCGGCGCGGAGGCGAGCACCGCCGCGAGCAGCAGCGTGACGAGCAACGCCGACAATACGAGCTGCATGCGGCCTGAAACGGTGACACCGAATGCATTCGCAGCCGATACGGTCGCGATCAGCGCGGCAGCCGTGACGACGACCGTCGTGTGCCCGCCGCCCGTGACGGCCGCGACGTACGCGCCGCCAAACATCGCGGCAGCCGGCGCGCCGGCCGGGACCGCGAAGTAGAAGCACCATCCGACGACCGCCGCGGCTTTCGGTCCGAATGCGCGCCGGGCGTAGGTCGAGACTCCGCCTGCATCGGGATAGCGCGCGCCGAGTGCGGCGAAGGTGGCCGCGAGCGGCCCGGACAACACGACCAGCGCGGCCCACGCGAGCAGGGATGCCGGGCCCGCGACCTCGGCGGCCAGCGCGGGCAGCGCGATCACGCCGGTGCCGAGCACCGCGCCGATATAGAGCGCGGCGCCCTGGAAAATGGTCAGCGAGCCCGCGTGATGAGCGGCGGGCGAGTCGGCGTGCGAGGGCATGGACAGCAGTCTCCGTAAATCTTGTTGTGCTGAAGCGCGGGCGCCCGCGCGGAAAGTCGTTCGATGCTACCCGAAGGCAGGCGGTCGCGCGGCCCCGCGATCAGTAGTCGGTGTGGTGCCGCGTGTCAGCCGATGTCAGTGGCGGCGCGCGAGCCGCAGGCGCGCATCCTCGCGCGCGGCGGGCGACAGTTCGGGGGCGTAGTGGAACGCCCCGGAAACCAGCGAGGCGACGGGCACGCCGTCACGGAACAGCACGCGATTTCCGGCGAGGGCCGGCACCTTGTCGCCGGGCAGCAGCGTGCCGGCAAGATTCAGCGGATCGGCGCCCGTCACGCAAACATACTGTCCATCGCCCGGTTGCCGCCGCAGTTCGCGCAGGACCGGGATCGCTTCAGGCAGCGCGAACTGTTCGCCCGCGAGCCCGGCGACGAAGCGTCCGCCGCGAATCTCGCCGCGCGCTTCGAGGCGTTGCAGCACGCGCACGAGCTCGCGCCAGTTCGGCAGCCAGTCGGCTTCGCGTTCGAGCAACCGCCAGAACACGACGCCATAGCGGCGCAGCAGCGTCCAGACGATGTGTTCGAGTGCGTCGGGATCGGTCGCGGGCGCACCGCGCTTCGGTGCCGGCGTTGGCGTGTCAGCCGGTGCCGAAGCGCGTTGCACGAGCGCCCAGCGGCCGGCGTCGTCCATTCCGCCGATCAGCGCACCGCCGCGCCGCGTGCGCGGCGCATAGGTCGCGCTGCGCTTGACGGCAGGCTTCAGCAGTGCGCGGAGGCCCGCGTAGCTGTCCGCATTCACGAGGCCGGCCGAAACGAGTTCGCCGAGCGCCTGCTCGAGTTCGACGGGCAGCATGTGCAGGTCGTCGAGCAGCGCATCGAAGAACATCGCGCCATGCGCGGCGAGGGTGTCGCGCACCTGCGTGGCCCGCGCGGACAGCGCCGGTTGTGCGTCGGGATCGCGTAGCGCCTGCCACGCGGAGAGATGGCGGCGCGGTAGCAGCACGATCGGTGTCGTCTTCACGGGCGTGCCGGCCGCACGTGCCGGCGCGCCGATGCGCGTCCACACGAGCTTGCCCGAGCGGCACAGCTCGTCGAGCCCGCCCGCCGTGTAGTCGCTGAGCCGCGCGGGCAGCAGTGCGTCTTCCCATGCGCTCGCCGCGGCCTCGAAGCCTTCGAGTTGTTCGACCACGGCCGCGAGGGCATCGCGGCCCGTGCCGCGCGTGTCGGGTGTCAGGTGTTGCCAGTGGAATAGGAAGCGCATGAAGTCGGCGCGCTCCACCGGCTCGATTTCGCGGCGCAGCCGTTTCACCGTATAGCGATGAATGCGCGCAAGCAGATGGCGTTCGCACCATTCGTCCGTCGTCGTGCCCGGTGTGAACCGGCCGCGCATCACATAACCTTCGCGCTCCAGCGCCGCGAGCGCCGTCGCGACCGACGCCGGCGGCAGGCCGAGCGGTGTCGCAATCGCGTCGAGTGCAAGCGGGCCGAAACCGGTGAGCCGCGCGCGGATCACGTCGACGAGTGCGGCATCCGCTTCCCACGGTTGCGCGCAGGCAGCCGGTACCTTGAGCGCCGGCGCGATGCGGGCATCGGGATGCAGCGCACGCAGGCACACGAGCCGTTCGACCGGCACCCACAGCGCGACGCCGCCGGGCGTCACGAGTTTCGTCGCGCGGCGGCGTTCGGCGAGTTCCGCGAGCCGCTCGGGCCAGCCTTCGTGCGCGTGCGCTTCGCTGTCGGCGATGCATGCGAGCGTGAGCAGCGCGTCGTGCATTTCGTCGGCGTCGCGCACGAGCGGCCAGGCTTCGTCGCGCACCGCATCGATCGCGTCGGCGTCGAGCGCGCCGAGATCGTCGGCCGATTCGGGATCGCTCCAGCGGCGCGACTGCACGGCCTGCGTGCGGCGCTCTTCCAGCGGTGCGTCGTCGAGGAACGCATACGGTTTCGCGTTCAGGATCTCGGCCGCGAGCGGCGACGGCGCGGGCAGGTCGCGCGCGATCAGCTCGATCGCACCGCTCTCGATCCGGCGCAGCAGCGCGAGCCAGCCATCGGTGTCCATTGCGTCGTGCAGGCAGTCGTCGAGCGTCTGGTCGACGAGCGGGTGATGCGGTATCTCGCGTTCGCCGACGATGTTCTCGAGGCACGCGACCTGATCGGGAAACACGGTCGCGAGCAGATCCTCGCTCTTCATCCGCTGCAGTTGCGGCGCGGTGCGCTTGCCGCCGGTGAAGCGCGGCAACGCGAGCGCCGTCGTCGCGTTCCAGCGCCAGCGCACGCCGAACATCGGCGCGTCGAGGAGTGCCTGAACGAGGACGTGTTCGGCGCTGGCCGAACGCAGGTAACGCCACACTTCGTCGAGCGCGAAGCTGTGCGCGAGCGACAGCGACAGGATGATCGCGTCGTCGGTCGCGGCCGCCTGCAGCTCGAAGTTGAAACTGCGGCAGAAGCGCTTGCGCAGTGCGAGCCCCCAGGCGCGGTTGATGCGGCTGCCGAACGGCGAATGGATCACGAGCTGCGTGCCGCCCGATTCGTCGAAGAAACGCTCCATCACGAGCGTGTCCTGCGTCGGCAGCGCGCCGAGCGCGGCGCGGGTGCGGGCGAGGTAGTCGACGATCTGGCGGGCGGCGTCGGGCGACAGGCGGAGATCGTCGACGAGCCAGCGCAACGCCGGCGCGAGGCGGCTTTCGGCGGTGGCGGCGACAACGGCGTCGTGCCGCACGTCGGGCGAGGCATCGGTATCGGCCTTGATCCCGGCCTTCGATGCCGCCTTCGCGCCCGCTTTGGCGTCGGCCCGGGGCATGGACTTCCCGCCAGTCCCTTCACCGACGCGTTCACCGTTCTTGCCATGTGCGAGCCGGTCGCCTTCCGCGAACAGCCCGTCGAGCCGCGCGCGCAGCCGGCCGACCGCCGCCGACAGCTCGTCGCTGCGCCCCGGCGCCTCGCCGAGCCAGAACGGAATGCTCGGCGACTGGCCCTGCGCGTCCTCGACACGCACGCGGCCCGTTTCCACGCGAATGATCCGGTACGACTGGTTGCCGAGCTGGAACACGTCGCCCGCGAGGCTCTCGATCGCGAAATCCTCGTTGACCGTGCCGACCTGGATGCCCTGCGGTTCGAGCAGCACCGCGTAGTCGGCCATGTCGGGGATCGTGCCGCCCGACGTGGTCGCGGTCATCATCGCGTTGCGGCGCCCGCGCACGGTGCCGCCGACCACGTCGCGATGCAGATACGCGCCGCGCACGCCGCGCCGGCTCGTGAAGCCTTCGGCGAGCATCTTCATCACTTCGTCGAAGCGTTCGCGTGTCAGCCGCGCGTACGGCGCCGCGCGCGTGAAGCTCGCATACAGCGCGTCTTCCTGCCATTCCGCGCACGCCACTTCGGCGACGATCTGCTGCGCGAGCACGTCGAGCGGCGCTTCGGGAATCCGCAACGCGTCGAGCTCGCCGCGTTGCACGCAATCGAGCAGCGCCGCGCATTCGACGAGCTCGTCGCGCGACAGCGGGAACAGGCGCCCCTTCGGCACGCCGCCGACATGGTGCCCGGAGCGGCCGACGCGCTGCAGGAACGGTGCGATGCCGCGCGGCGAGCCGACCTGGCAGACCAGATCGACGTCGCCGATATCGATGCCGAGTTCGAGCGATGCGGTGGCGACGAGCAGCTTCAGTTCGCCGCGCTTCAGGCGTTGTTCGGCGTCGAAGCGGTGCTCCTTCGCGAGACTGCCGTGATGCGCGGCGATCGCGTCCTTGCCGAGCCGGTCGGCGAGATGGCGCGCCATGCGCTCGGCGGTGCGCCGCGTGTTGACGAACACCAGCGTCGTGCGGTGCGCGGCCGCGAGCCCGGCGATGCGGTCGTACACCTGTTCCCATACGTCGGTGGCCATCACGGGTTCGAGCGGCACGTTCGGCAGTTCGAGCGCGAGGTCGCGCTCGCGTGTGTGGCCGGTGTCGACGATCGTGCAATCGCGCGGCGCGTCGGCCGGGCCGCCGACGAGGAAGCGCGCGACCGCGTCGATCGGCTTTTGCGTGGCGGAGAGGCCGATACGCGGCAGCGCACGGCCGGCTAGCGCGTCGAGACGTTCGAGCGACAGCGCGAGATGGCTGCCGCGCTTGGACGATGCGAGCGCGTGGATTTCGTCGACGATGACCGAGCGCACGTTCGACAGCATCTGCCGCCCCGACGTGGACGACAGCAGCACGTACAGCGACTCGGGTGTCGTGACGAGGATGTGCGGCGCGCGCTTGCGCAGCGCCGCGCGCTCGGCCTGCGTCGTGTCGCCGGTGCGCACGGCGGTGCGGATCGCCGGCACCGGCAGGCCGAGTTGCGCGAGCGATTCGGCGATGCCGGCGAGCGGCGCGTCGAGGTTCACGTGGATGTCGTTCGACAGCGCCTTCAGCGGCGACACGTACACGACGAGCGTCGCATCGGGCAGCGTGCCGTCATGCGCGAGCGCATCGCGCACCAGATCGTCGAGCGCGCACAGGAACGCGGTGAGCGTCTTGCCGGAGCCGGTGGGCGCGGCGACGAGCGTCGAACGGCCGGCCTTGATGTGCGGCCACGCGAGCGCCTGCGCGCCGGTGGGCGCGGCGAACGTGCGCCGGAACCACGCGGCGACGGCCGGGTGGAACACGTCGAGCGCACGGGCGGCAGGGCGGGTAGCGGTGACGTCCATCGGAGCGTTGAAATAGGGTGCAAGCAGGGCGCAAAGCGTGCGCAAGGCGCGCACGCATCGAATCGCCAGTGTGCCAGACGTCGCGCGTGCGTGCCGGGTGCGCGTGTCGGCGCTCCGGACTCAAATGGGGGCCTGCACCGTACTTTCAATGGACGGAAAGTTGCGTGTGCGCCGGCGTATCGATAGCACGCCGAATCGCGTCGAATTGCGCCGAATTGCAACTAGACGCGATGCAGCCAGCCGAGCCAGTGTTCGAGCAGCGGCGCACGCGAGCACAACGACTGCGCGAGCCACAGCGTGCCGCCCCATGCGGCGCCCACGACGATCAGGTCGCAACGCCCGCTGTTCCACAGGTTGAGCGAATGACGCCGCCAGATCCACGGTACGCCGAGCGGGTTCGGCCAGTCGGCGAGCAGGTGCATCACGCCGCCGCATGCGAAGCCGAACAGCGGCGCGGCCCACAGCGGATGCGGATGATGGATGAGCCCGTGCCAGCCGAGCGCGAGCAGGGCGATCCAGCCGATGCCCCAGTGCGTGATGGTTCGATGCGTGACCCACAGGCGGCGCTTGCGGCGCCACCATGCGACTTCGAGCCAGTCGGGCGCGGTACCGCCCGCGACGCCCGCCGCGAATGCGGCGAACATGCCCGAATGCCACGGGCCCGTGGCGCCGGTTTGTGCGACGAGGGCGGCGGCGGCGACACCGGCCGCGAAGCCGGACGCATGATGCGCGTTGTGTGATGCCATAGGAAGCGAGACGAAGAAACGTGAGGCGGCGCGTGAACGAATCAATGATGCGGTGCGAAAGCGGGGCGCTATCTTCGCAGATCGGATCGTGCAGCGGGACGGTCGTTTGCAGATTTTTTTTCACGTGTCACGGGGCCTGTCGCGCAGTTCGCAACTTTCGGTTTTGTGCGCTGCGTGAGGACGTGAACCGGTGCGAACTGCGGCTGCGCGCCCGGTGCAAATTCGACCTGTCTGCATCCGTGTCGAGAAGCGGCGGCATGACCTGGCGCGCACAGCGAATGCGCTTTCATTGCATGTCACGTGTTCGACCCTTTTTGTCCCCCTATACTACGAAACCGGATATGGCCGTCGGTGCGCCGGCGGCCATGCGCGGGACAGGTGCTTTTCCTGCCTGAAGGAGATCCATATGGGGGACATGCAATGACTACGCTGAATCGCTTCAAATCATCCGCTGTCGTGCTCGCGACGGTGGCCGGCATCGGTTTCCTGCCGAACGCACCCGTCTATGCGAAGGGGCCGCAGCCGGCCGTCCTGACGAGCTCGGCAGTCGCGGTGGCCGACAAGTACAGCGCGGATGCCGCGGAGCGGATCTTCAAGGAAGGCGGCAACGCGATCGACGCGGCGGTCGCCATCGCATTCACGCTCGCCGTCACGTATCCGGAAGCCGGCAACATCGGCGGCGGCGGCTTCATGACGATCTACAAGGACGGCAAGCCGTACTTCATCGACTACCGCGAGCGTGCGCCGCTCGCCGCGACGAAGGACATGTATCTCGACAAGGACGGCAACGTCGTCAAGGGCATGAGCCTGTACGGCCCGCGTGCGGTCGGTGTACCTGGCACGGTCGCGGGCATGTGGGAGGCGCAGAAGCGCTTCGGCAAGCTGAAGTGGAAGCAGGTGCTCGCGCCGGCGATCCACTATGCGCGCGATGGTTTCGTCGTCGACGAGCAGCTCGCGCAGCGCGGTGTCGACGCGTCGAAGGAGTTCGGCGGCAAGACCAACTTCGACAAGTATTTCTCCGGGCTGAAGGCGGGCGTGAACTTCAAGCAGCCCGATCTCGCCGACGTGCTCACGCGCATCGCGAACGGCGGCGCGGAAGGTTTCTACAAGGGCAAGACGGCCGAGCTGATCGCCGCATCGATGAAGACCGGCGACGGCAACGGGCTCATCACCACCGAGGATCTCGCGCAGTACCGCGCGGTGTGGCGCCAGCCGGTGCAGGCGAAGTGGAACGGTTATGACGTGATCACCGCGCCGCCGCCGAGCTCGGGCGGTATCGGCCTCGTGCAGTTGCTGAAGATGAAGGCCGACCTCAAGCAGGACTTCGAGGGCGTGAAGCTCAACTCGCCGCAGTACATCCACCTCGTCGCGGAAATCGAGAAGCGCGTGTTCGCCGATCGGGCGCAGTATCTCGGCGATCCCGATTTCTACAAGGTGCCGATCGCGCAGCTGACCGACGACGCCTACATCGCGAAGCGGGCGGCCGAAGTCAACCCCAAGGAGCCGTCGGATACGAAGAGCGTGCAGCCGGGCCTCGGCACGACGATGCCGGAGAAGGCCGAAACGACGCACTTCTCGGTGGTCGACAAGTGGGGCAACGCGGTGTCGAACACCTACACGGTCAACGGCTATTTCGGTTCGGGCGTGATCGCCGACGGCACGGGCATCGTGCTGAACGACGAGATGGACGACTTCTCCGCGAAGCCGGGCGTGGCGAACATGTTCGGCGTGGTCGGCAGCGACGCGAACGCGATCGAACCGAAGAAGCGCCCGCTGTCGTCGATGTCGCCGACGATCATGACGAAGGACGGCAAGGTGTCGCTCGTGATCGGCACGCCGGGCGGCTCGCGCATCTTCACGTCGATCTTCCAGGTGATCAACAACATCTACGACTTCAAGATGCCGTTGAAGGAGGCCGTCGGCGCGATGCGTTTCCATCACCAGTTGCTGCCGCCGAACACGATCTTCTGGGAGCCGTACCACCCGATCGAAGGCGAACTCGCGAAGCAGATCGAGGCGCGCGGCTATACGCTGAAGGGGCAGGATTTCAGCGGCGACATCCAGGTGATCAAGATCGACGGCAAGACGCCGGAGGCGATGGCCGACCCGCGCGGGCGGGGGGTGACTCGGATCATTCGCTGACGTGAAGCGGCGCGTGCGCGGTTGCGAAGGCGGCCGCGCACGCCGTGTTCCGCAGCGGGGCGCCGGATGCCCGCTGCGGAACGCACTCAGCCGGTCGTCCGGATGAATCCGGCGATCCGCGCCGCGATGGCGTCGGGCGCATCCTCGAAACAGTAATGTCCGACACCCGCCAGCCGCTCGACGGGCGCGGACGGAAACAGCGCGGTGAAAAGCGGCAGGAAGTGTTCCGCGCCGAGCGTCCGGTCGGCGTCTCCCCAGATCGCGAGCGCGGGTTTGTCGCGTATCGCGCGCAATGCCGCTGCATCGGGCACCTCGAACCGGTGCGCGCCCGCGGCAAACCCGCGGGCCCATCCGATCGCGCCGAGACAGTCCGCCGGTTGCGCGAACGGCGCACCGTATGCGGCGACCCACGTGTCGGTGATGACTGCGTGGTTCTCGAAACCGTTCAGTTTCAGTGTGCTCAGGATGTTGAAGCCAAGCTGCCCGAGCACGGTTTCGAGCGTGTCGTCGGCCGCCGCGCGCATGATCCACTGGAACCACGGCGCATCGCGACCGTTCGCGTTCAGGCGCTCGACGAGATCGGGCTGGCCGAACGGCGTCGGCCCGTTCGCCGACACGATGCGCCGGATCCGGCCCGGATGCCGCGCGGCAAGCCCCATGCCGACCGGACCGCCGAAGTCGTGCATCACGAGCGTGATGCGATCGAGGTCGAGCGCGAGCACGAAGCGCTCGAGGTTGTCGATATGGTCCTGCAGCCAGTAGCTGCGATCCTGCGGCGTTGCGCTTTTGCCGAAGCCCATGTGATCGGGCACGACGACGCGATGCGTCGGACGCAGCGCCGTCACCAGATGGCGGAACAGGTAACCCCACGTAGGTTCGCCATGCAGGCACAGAACGGTTTCGCCGTCGCGCGGGCCTTCATCCACGTAGTGCATCCGGAAGCCGGACGCGTCGTCGAAATGCGGGGCGAAAGGAAAGGTGCCGTCGAACGTGGCATCGGGCCGGATCATCGAACGCTCCTTCGGTAGTCGGATAGTTTGGTTTCAAGTTGAAACTGAATCGAAGCGTAGGACATCGGGTTTCAAGTTGCAACCAAAAAGGAGGGCGGCCGCAATCGACGGATGCTTGGCCCGTTGGTGAGGGATGATGTGCCCGAACGGGGAAATGCCGGAATTTATATACCGGATGTACGAACTGAAGTGCCAATGAGGCCAGAATCGGCCATGGCGTTCGTTGATCGCGAACAGTCGAGCCTCGCGCGATTGATCTTTCGTGTGACGAGTTTTATATTGCAACCATTCATTTCAACGAGCGTAACCGCCGTTCCGGCCGCATGCCCGGAACGGCATCGCCTCATGCATCGATGAACAGACGAACCACGCACGAAGATTCCCTTTGCGGCGTTGCCCGCCCGCTGGACGCGATCGGCGACTGGTGGTCGCTGCTGATCGTCCGCGACGCGTTCGACGGGTTGCGCCGCTTCGGCGAATTCCAGAAGAACCTCGGGCTGGCCAAGAACATCCTGGCCGCGCGTCTGCGCAACCTGGTCGCGCACGGAATCATGGACATCGTGCCGGCCACGGACGGCGGCGCGCATCACGAATACGTGCTGACCGAGAAAGGGCGCGGCCTGTTTCCGCTGCTCGTCGCATTGCGGCAGTGGGGCGAGGATTTCTTCTTCGAACCCGACGAGGCGCACGTGCTGCTCGTCGACCGGAAGACCGGGCTGCCCGTCAGGAAGCTCGAGCTGCGTTCGCAGGACGGGCGCGTGCTCGGGCCGGAGGACACGGTCGTGTTGCCGCCGCCGGACTGATGCGCCTGACGCACCTGACGCGCGGCGATCGGCGATCGGCGATCGCGTCCGCGTTAACGCTTCAACAGCGCATGCGCGTGCACGATCTGCTCGGCGAGCTGGTTGATCGAGATGCGCCGCTCCATCGCCTGCGAGCGGATCTGCTGATAGGCCTCTTCCTCGCTGATCGCGTTGTGCTGCATCAGCAGCGTCTTCGCTTCCTGCAGCGTGCGCGCGGACATCACGCGCTGTTCCAGCTGCGCGATGCGGCGCCGGTATTCGTCGTGCCGCCGGCTTTGGTGACACGCGAGCGCCATCGCGCTCAACAGGCCGAACGAACGCACCGGCGTCGTTACCGCGCTCTGTGCATCGATGCGCAGCATCAGTTCGAGGATCGTCGGGCTTTCGTAGGTCGTGACGGCGATGAGCGGCGGCCGCGCATCGTCCTCGAGCCACGGGATCGACAGGTGCAGCAGGTCGGGCCGGACCGCGAGGATCACGAGGTCGACGCTCTCCGGCAGCGCGGCGGGCGGCGGCCAGCGCTGCTCGCTCGGGCAACCGATGCGCGAGAGCTGCTCGATGAGCAGCAGGCCGTTGTCGTCATCCGGGTAGTACACCATCACGCGCAGCGAGCGCAGTTCGGCGAGCAGGCGCGGCGTCGAGCGGATCGGGGTGCGGGCGCGCATCGTCGGTTACGCCTTCTGTTCGTCGGGCGCGTGCACGCGGTCGCCGAGCGAATGCGTGACGAGGTACGGATCGGGATGCACGCGCCGCGTCGCTTCGCGCACGATCGTGAAATTGCCGTCGGCCGTCGCGCAGCCGATGCGCGGATAGAGGCACGTGTGCTGCGTGAGGCGGTCGATCTTCACGCGGCCCTGTGGCGCGTCGAATTCCGCGTCCGCGAGATGTTCGACGAGCCGGTCGCGCTGGTCGGTGCCGGCGCGCGCGAGCGCATTGGCGAACAGGTGTACCTGGAAATACGCGGCTTCCCACGGCGCGGAGGCGGTCGCGTCGTCGCCGAAGCGCGCCTTGAGCTGCGCGATGCAGCGCCGGTTCACGTCCGAATCGATGGTCTGGAAGTAGGGCGACGACGTGTAGTGGCCGGCCGCCGCCGCACCCATCTGGCCCAGCTCGATCTCGGACGTCGTCAGGCTCGCGATCGGCATCCTGCGTGCATCGAGGCCGGCTTGCGCATACGCACGATAGAACGCGGCCGTGCTGTCGCCGACGAGCGTGCTGAACACGAAGTCGGGCGCTTTCGCGCGGATGTCCTCGACGACCGCCGCGAAATCCTGCTCGGACGCGACGAGCGGCATGTAGACCTCGCCGAGAATCTGGCCTTCCGGATGCTGCGTGACGAGGTCGATCATGATGCGGTTCGACTCGTACGGGTAGATGTAGTCGGACCCGACGAGATACACGCGCGCACCGAACTGCGCGGTCATGAACGCGGCGAGCTGCACGCTGTTCTGGTTCGGGGCCGCACCCGTGTAGATCACGTTCGGCGAGAACTCGAAGCCTTCGTAGAGCGTCGGGTAGAACAGCAGCTTGTCCCACTTCTCGACGATCGGAATCAGCGCCTTGCGGCTGCTCGACATGTATCCGCCGAACAGCACGTTCACGCGCTCGGTGGCGATCAGTTCCTCGGCGAGCCGCGCATAGACGGCCGGGTCCGAACACGCATCGCGCACGACGGGCACGATCTCGCAGCCGTTCGCGCCGCCCGCTTCGTTGATCTCGGCGATCGCCTGCAGCGTGCCGCGCAACTGGCTCCGGCCAAGGTGCGACGTGCATCCGCTCTGCGAGAACAATACGCCAACCTTCACACTGTTCATTCGGTCGTTCCTGTCTCTTTCGGGTAGAGCCGTCACGCGGTCAGTCGCCCGGCCGCGTGCGCGACGACGGCCGGCAATGCGTCGCCGTTCGCCGCGTGCACGCAGCGCGGGCCGACGCCAAGTATTGTAGACAACCCGGGCGGCTCGCCGAACGACAGACCGGCAATCGCGACACCGCGCCGCCGGCCCTGGCGTGCCGCGTGACGCGCATCCTCGACGAGGTAGCGCGGGTCGAACACGTCGATGTCGGCGGCTTCGCCGTCGCCGATCATCAGCACGGCGGCCCGTGCGCTCGCGGTTTCGCGGCGCAGCAAGGCCAGCGCATGCCGCAGTGCCGCGCCCGTGCGCGTGCTCATCCCGCTGTCGGCCGCGAGCAGCGCCGCGCGGCGGCCGGCGTCGAACGCTTCGCCGAAATCCTTGAAGCGCGCGTAGTACACGCGATGCCGTCCGTCCGACGTGTAGCCGTGCACGGCCCAGCGGCGCCGCTGCCGGTCGAACAGGTCGCCGAGCACGAACGCCGCGCGTTTCTCCAGCGTCGCGACCTGCGCGGCCGTCGACGCCGACAGGTCGAGCAGGATCAGCACGGGCCCGCGCGCGTCGTGCGGCACGCGGCGACGGAACACGCGCGGATCGGGCGCGTGCCCGGCGCGCCGGGCGATGCGTGCGGCGATCGCCGCATCGACGTCGAGCGCATCGCCGTCGAGCTGGCGGCCCACGCGCCGCAGCAGCTCTGATGCGCGCGCGGCCGGCATTCGCTTTGCCGCGCGCCGGTCGGCGTCGATCAGGGCGGAAAGCGACGGCGGCGGCGCCGACGTGGCGGGCGCGCATTCGACGATCGTCGTCCAGTCGCGTCGTTCGCGTTGCGTGTGGCAATTCCACTCGGGATAGCGCGGCGCGTCGGGTGCGGACGGCGGAGCGTCGTCGCGCTCGTCGCTGTGGCCGCCGGTCGAGGCCGACATCTCGACGCCGTCGTTGCCCGCCTGTTCGGCCGCCGCGGTGGCCGGCTGTGCCCACAGCCACGCATTGTCGTCGCGATAGGGCAGCCATGCGCCGTCGTCGGGTTCGAAGCGCACGCGCATCTGGCCGAGATCGTTCGCGAGCCTCGACGCAATCGCGCGAAACGCACGGTAATCGTCGAGCGTGTCGCGCCGCTCGGCGAACAGCTGCGCGCCCTTGTCGACCCACGGGTTGCCGTCGCGATACGACGGATCGAACAGCGCTTTCGCGAGCCGCGCGCACAGGCAGCCGAACGTGAGCCCTTCGCGGCCGATCGGCGCGAACGCCGGCGCCCAGAACGTTGCGAGCCCCGGCCATTCGCGGGCCAGCAGCGCCTCGACGCGCGCATCCTCGATCACGCCGGCGACGGCCGAACCGATCTGCGTCAGCGTGTCGGCCGGCTCGCCGGACGGCGAGTGCCGCCAGTGGGCCAGCGCGTGCGCGGCCGCCGCGATGCGCGCATCGGGCGGTAACGCACGGGGCACCCGCAGCGCGGCATGGCCGAGCGTCGCGCGCGGCGCCGCATCGTCGAGGCGCACGTCGGTCTCGTGCGCGGTCATCCCGTGCAGGAAGCGGGCGAGTGGCAGCGCGCTCATGTCGCGAAGTGCGCGGCGGCCATCGTCTGCAACGCGGCACGCGTGTCGGCATCGTCGGTCGCCGCGTCGCTGATCGCGATTCGGCAGGCATCGAGCGGCGCGAGCCCCGCGACGATCAGCCGGGCCGCGTGCACGAGCAGGCGCGTCGACGCGCCTTCGTCGAGCCCGTTGCCCGCCTGTGCCAGTGCACGCGTGCGCTGCGCGAGATCGACGAGCCGGCGCGCGGTTTCGCGGTCGGCGCCGCTTTCGCGCACGACGACGTCGGCCTCGTGCGCGGCATCCGGATAGCCGAAGTCGATTGCGACGAAACGTTGCCGCGTCGACGGCTTCAGCCGCCGGTGCTCGCCGTGATAACCGGGGTTGTACGAGATCACCAGATGGAAATCCGGATGCGCATGTACGACTTCGCCGAGCCGGTCGAGCGGCAGCACGCGCCGCGAATCGGTCAGCGGGTGGATCACGACCGTCGCGTCGGGGCGCGCCTCGACGATCTCGTCGAGATAGCAGATCGCGCCGTGCCGCGCCGCGAGCGTGAGCGGCCCGTCGGCCCAGTAGGTGCCGTCGGCGTCGAGCAGGTGGCGGCCGGTCAGGTCGGCCGCCGACGTGTCGTCGTTGCATGCGACCTGGATCAGCGGCAGGCCCATGCGCCACGCCATGTATTCGACGAAACGCGTCTTGCCGCAGCCGGTCGGCCCTTTCAGCAGGACCGGCAGGTGATGGCGGCAGGCCGTCTCGAACCAGTCGGCCTCGGCACCGGCCGGCTGGTAGAACGGCACATCGGCGATGCGGTGCCCGGCGAGCGGATCGTTGGCCAGCGGCGTATCGCGTGCGCTCATTACCACCTCCCCGTCATCATCAGCATGCCGGGCAACCAGCAGGTGCCGACGCCGATCGCGATCGTGTAGCCGGGCAGGAAGCGCACGGTCCGCTTCAGCCCGAGCGCGACGAAGAACAGGAACCACAGGCTCGACCACAGCAGCCACATCGCCCCGAAACGCGCGTCGCTCGATGTGCCCGCGTAGACGAGTGCGCTGATCGCGACGAACAGGCAATACCAGCCGAGGCCGGCGCCTTGCAGCCCGCGCCACTGGACGGCGGCGAGATACAGGTACGTGAACGCGAACAGCAGCCCGCCCGCGCTCGAGAAAAACTGCGGCGGCGCCGACGCCTGCACGAGGCCGGCGAGGTTGATCAGCAGCGCGAGCAGCCCGACGAGCAGGTTCAGGCCGGCCGCGTCGCGCGGTTCGATGCGGCCGGTGAGCGCGACGCCGTTGACGACCAGCACCGCGCCGATGAAAAAGAGAGCGACACCGAGCATGATGAGGGCTCCAGAGTGAGACGGCGCCGTTCGCGCAGGCAGCGCGAACGGCCGGGCGGGGCGCGGGTTCAGCGATGCGCGGGCGCTTCGGACGGAATGCCTTCGATCGGGCATTCGGGCGTGCCGGGTGTCGCGCGTGTCAGGCGTTCGACGGCCTGGCGCGTGCCGTCCGGGTCGTTCACCCAGTTCGCATAGAACTCGAACGGGCATTGCGCGACGCCGTTCGGCGATTCGCCGGAACCGATCTTGCCCGTGTAGCCGCGGTGCAGCAGCTTGTACAAGTGGTTCTGCGACTGCATGTTGCGGCGCGCGTCGCGGATCAGGCTCACCGACAGCTCCGCGTACTGCACGCCGTTCTCTTCCTCGCCGCATTCGCCGAGCGTGCGGCCGTCGAAGCCGACGATCGCCGAGTGGCCGAAATACGAGTACACGCCGTCGAATCCGGACGCATTCGCGACTGCCACGTAGCAGTTGTTCATGAACGCCATCGCTTTCGACACGAGCACCTGCTGGTCCTTCGCCGGGTACATGTAGCCCTGGCAGCGCACGACGAGTTCTGCGCCGCGCATCACGCAGTCGCGCCAGATCTCCGGGTAGTTGCCGTCGTCGCAGATGATCAGGCTGATCTTCAGGCCCTTCGGCCCTTCGGCGACGTACGTGCAGTCGCCCGGATACCAGCCTTCGACCGGCACCCACGGCATGATCTTGCGGTACTTCTGCACGATCTCGCCCTGGTTGTTGATCAGCACGAGCGTGTTGTACGGCGCCTTGTCCGGGTGTTCCTCGTGGCGCTCGCCGGTCAGCGAGAACACGCCCCACACGTTGGCCTTGCGGCACGCGGCCGCGAAGATGTCGGTTTCCTCGCCGGGGATCGTCGATGCGGTGTCGTACATCTCCTTCGCGTCGTACATGATCCCGTGCGTCGAATACTCGGGAAACACGATGAGATCCATGCCGGGCAGGCCGCGCTTGATGCCGACCACGCGCTCCGCGATTTCGCGGGCGTTCGCGATCACGTCGGCGCGCGTGTGCAGGCGCGGCATCTTGTACTGGACGACGGCGACGCCGACGGCGTCGTTGCTGCTGGAAATATCGCCATGACGCATGGTGTGCTCCTGGTTCGGGTGAAGACGTGCGTTTTCGAAAGACAAAAAAAAGCCCTTGCCTCGACGAGCGAGGCAAGGGCTTCTTTGCCGGTCCGTTCATCCGACAACGCTGTCGGATAACGGGAATGCGGATGGGCGGCCCGAAACGGGGCCGGCGAAGCGCGGGCTAGCGGGCGCGCGCTGCGCACGATCGTGGGACGTCTTTGTCCGCCGGATCGATGGGATGCACTCTAGGCAAAGTTTTTTATGGACGCAACATCGCGTATACCCCTGCACGCGGTGAGGGTGCGGCGTGCGTCCGGGATCGTGTATTGCGCCGCGCGATCGATCGGGGTCGGACGCGCGCTTGCGTGAACGACGGCGCGTTGTCGTGCCGCGCCGGCTTCGATGGATCGACCGGCCGGCGCGTCGGCATCGGTCATCAAGGTTGCGTGTACAACCTTTTTTGCTCGATGCGCGATGCGCGCCGACCCACGCTTAACCACGGTCGCTCACCGCGTTGCTTTCGAGAAAGCTGTCCACCGCGATCAACGACTGTTCGTCGAGCGTGCCGAGCACGCTTTTCAGCTTCAGCTGCAGCTTCAGCGCATCGAGATAGCTGTCGAACAGCTTCTGCCGGATGCCCGAGATGTCGCGCCGCAGGTTCAGCGTTTCGTACGTCGTGCTGTAGCCGACCTGATGCGCCTTCATCGACGAATCATATGCGAGCCGTGCGGCCTGCAGCGACTGCTGCAGCGCGCGGATGCGCTTGCCGACCGATTCGAGTGCGGACAGCGCCTCGCGATGATCGGTGCCCAGTTGCTCCTCGACTTCGCGCAGCCGGTTGCGGTACTGCTCGGTCACGTGCTCGGCTTCCACCTGCCGGTAGTACACGCTGCCGCCGGAGAAGATCGGGATCGTCACCTGCACGCCGACCGCGCTCTGATGGAAGTCGGAGCGATCGGTCAGGCCGCGCAGGTTCGGGTTGAGCCCGCGCGAATACGACGCGAACAGGTCGACGGTCGGCAAGTGCTCGGCGCTGACACGCTTCGCGGCGAGCCGCGCGACCTGGACGTCGCGGTACGCCTGCCGGTACGCGGGGTTGTCCTGCGGCGCATAGTCGCCCGACGGAATGCGCGGCGACGAGCCGCGCATCGCGAGCCGCGGCCAGCGCGAGAAATCGATCGTCGACCCGAGCAGCGTCTCGTAGCGCGCACGGCGCGCGTCCACGTCGGTTTGCGCGAGGGCTTCGTCGGATTGCGCAAGACTGCGGCGTGCCTCGATTTCGGCCGTGTCGCCGATCGTCTTCATGCCGAGCTGTGCCATGCGTCGCGTATCGCTTTCGAGCCGGGTGAGCGCGTTCACCTCGTCGTCGGCCGACTGCAGTTTCTCGCGCGCGCTCAGCAGGTCGAAGCACGCGTTCGCGACGCGCAGGATCAGGTCCTGCTTCGCGACCTCGAGCTTCTGCTTCGCCGATTCCTCGTACTCGGTCGCGCGCCGCATGTCGTACAGGTAGGGCACGTTGAACAGCGCCTGCGTGACCTGCGCGGAACCGTATGCGGCATTGCTCGATCCGCTGACGTCGATGCCGAACAGGTTCGCGTGCGTACCGTAGCGTCCCCATTCGAGTTGCGCGGCGGCCTGCGGCAACATCTGCGCGCGTGCTTCGGGGAATTTCTGGCGGGCCGCATCGTATTCGCTGCGCGCCTGCAGGTAGCGCGGATCGTGCACGACCGCGTACTGGTAGGCGGTGTCGAGGCAGAACGCACGCGCGTTCGCCGACATGCCGGCTATCGTTACAGCGAACAATGTCACGGTTGCAAGTCGGGGATTCCACCTAGTCGTAAAACTTGATAGGGAATTACCCGAATTCCGCGTCGCCGATCCGCAATTCGCGCGCCTCGTTTCAAACATGGCCGTCTCCGTCTCCTGCCCGTGCCGCAATGCATTGCGCCGGGATTTAAACGTATTGAAATTGAAATTCAAACAGCGTGAATGCCTGCCATCCGTGGTGCACCGGAAAACGCGCCTGTAAGAGTGTGTCCTCCATTGAATTCCGATGCGCCCGCATGATAGCCTGATTTCGGCTCGTAATCGCAGTGATTATTAGATTAACAAGTCGCTAGGGATTAAAAGCCGTTTGTCTTTCTATGAAGGTTCTTTGCATCATCTTTATTTTTTACGAGGAGAGAATGATGAAGGTCATGACGATGGAACTGGTCAGGAATGTGCATGGCGGCGGTGCGATCAGCTCGCTGGGTAGCCTCGCCGTTGACGCCGCGCCGGTGGTGACCGCGCTCGGCCAGTTCCTACCGAGCCTCGGCAATTACCTGCAGAACCCGAAGACGTTCAATAACACCGGCAAGTAACCGCCGTGCGCGGGGAGGCGCCCCCCGCGCGAAATGCCGCGAAACAGAAGGAAAAGAATCGATCGCCGAAGTGGCAATAAAGCGAATTCGGAATGCATTATTTCCGGTTCGGGCGATTATCAGGAGGCGGGAGTGCCGGATTATCCCCGTAATAATGTAAACGGCCATTGAGATTGCAATTGGCTGACGGTGGCGGGCATTCCGACAATATAAAGGCCACAACAAATGCGAGACATCACGGAAGAACAGGCCCGCCAGATTCGCGGCGGCGCGTCGCTTTACTCCAATTCGGCCGCCTATACGGTCGATCTCGTCAACCAGTCGATCGGGACCACGCTGCAGGGCCTGATGACCCAGTACCAGACCCGCGCCGTCGAACAGTTCCGGATGTCGCTCGGCTCGTCGCGCTGAGCGGCCCGCCAGGCGGCCGGTAACACCGGTCTTCCGTCGCAGCCGGCAGCGTGCCGGCTGTGCCCTTGCGTATCGCGCACGACCCGCCACAGGCCCGCACCGGCAGGCCCGGGCGGCGTGTCGTCGCGCCCCGGGGGCCCGACCATGCTCTTCAATACGCGTAAAGTCCGTCCGGTCCTGCAGGACGAGGTGACGGAGTGCGGCCTGGCCTGCCTCGCGATGATCGCGTCGTGGCACGGGCGCGAAACGACGTTGCGCGCGCTGCGCAACCGCTATCCGGTCCGGATCGATTCCGGGCTGTCGTTCTTCGACCTGATGGAGATCTCGAACGATCTCGGCCTGCGCGCACGCGGGCTGCAGTTCGACGCGGGCGAACTCGACGCGCTCAAGACGCCGTGCATCCTGCACTGGGGGATGAACCACTATGTCGTGCTGACGAAGGTCGGCTACGGCAGCGTGCACATCGTCGATCCCGCGCTCGGCGAAACGAAGCTGCCGCTCGCGCAGGCGCTCACGCACATCACGGGCTACGCGCTCGAACTGAATCCCGATATCGGCTTCACGCGGGCGGGGCGGGCCGACCGGATCAGGCTGCGCGACTACCTCGAAGGGCTGACCGGCATTCGCAAGAGCCTCGCGATCGGCATCGCGGGCGGCGTCGCCGCGCAGCTCCTGCTGCTGCTTGGCCCGTCGTACGTGCAACTGACGATCGACGAGGCGCTGAAGAAGACCGACGTCGACATCCTGTACCTGCTGACGATCCTGTTCGCGATCGTGTTCCTGTTCGACACGCTTTATGCGAACCTCGTCGGCAACATCAAGAGCTACCTGCGCAACATCGTGTCGCAGCAGTTGTCGGCGAACATGGTCGGGCATCTCGCGCGGCTGCCGATCGGTTATTTCCTGTTCCACAACACCGGCGATTCGATCTCGCGCGTGTCGTCGGTGTCGGAGGTCGGGCGGTTTCTCGTCGACGGGCTGGTCGGCGGGCTGCTCAATGTCGTCACCTGCACGCTGACGCTCGTGCTGATGCTGTACTACAGCCCGGTGCTGGCCGGCATCAGCCTGGCCGGGATGGTGCTGTTCGCGCTCAGCCGGCTCGCGATCCAGCCGCAACTGCAGGACGCGATGTCGCAGATCCTCACGCGCGGCGCGGAAGCCGACGCACTGCTGATCGAGAACATCCGCTCCGCGCACTCGATCAAGCTGCTGTCGGCCGAAACCGCGCGCAGCAGCCTGTGGGTCAACGCGTTCACGCAGAAGCTGCAGGCGATGCGCCAGCAGGAGCGGCTGCAACTGCTGTTCGATGCGGTGTCGAAGGGGATCGTGCACGTCGAGCAGCTCGTGATCGTCACATACGGCGCGTGGCTCGTCATGCACGGGCAGAGCACGATCGGCGTGATCTACGCGTTCATCCAGTACAAGAACCTGTTCGCGGACAAGTTCATCGATTCGATCCAGCTCTACGTGCGCCGCAAGGTGTTGCAGGTGCACATGGACCGCGTCGCCGACGTGTTGCAGACCGAGACCGAGGAACCCGCGCCGGACGCGGTCGTGCGGCCCGTCGACGGTTTCGACGGCACGCTTTCCATCCGCGCGCTGTCGTACACGCCGAAGGGCGGCAACCGCCCGATCCTGCGCGACATCGCGCTCGACGTGCCGGCCGGCAGCAAGATCGCGATCGTCGGCCGCACCGGCAGCGGCAAGACGACGCTGCTGAACCTGATCTGCGGGCTCGTGCGGCCCGAGCCCGGCACGCTGTTCGTCGGCGGCGTCGATCTCGCGGAAGTGAACCTGCGGCAGTACCGCAAGCATCTCGCGGCCGTCACGCAGTCCGACCAGCTGTTTCGCGGCACGATCCGCGACAACATCACGAACTTCGCGCCCGCGCCGCGCATCGGCGCGATGTTCGACGCGGCGAAGCTCGCGTGCATCCACGACGAGATCGAGCGGCTCGACCATCGCTACGACACGCCGCTCGGCGATACGCAGAAATTCCTGTCGGCCGGGCAGATGCAGCGGCTCCTGATCGCGCGGGCGCTGTATTGCGAGCCGCGCCTGCTGATCCTCGACGAATTCTCGTCGAACCTCGATCAGGCGACGACCCACGAGATCTGCCGCAACGTGCTGACGCTGCCGTGCACGATCGTGCTCGTCACGCACGACGCGTCGATCCTGTCGATGGTCGACCGGATCTACCAGATGCACGACGGCGTATTGACCGACGCGACCGATGCGTGGCGTGCGGCCGAGGAGACACGGTGATGCTCGGGCGACTCTTCCTGCTCAATCCTTTCTCGTATGCGTTCCTGGTGCGGCGCGCGGTGCGGGCCGTCGCGCTGCGTACGTCGCCTGCGCGCGGGCTGTGGCTGATGCGCTGGTGCTCGGGTGCCTGCCTGCGCTGCTTTCCGTGCATTCGCGAGTCGATCGAGCGCGCGGTCGCGTACATGCTGAGCGCGCACCTGAACGACGATCCGCGACGCGTGCGGGACGTGTCGGCGGCGATCGTGCGCGAACTGTTCGAAGCGGAATTCGCGGGGCTCAAGCTGCGCACGCACAGCCTCGAATCGATGAAGTCGATGATCGACGGGATGGCGTGCGAAGGCGACGCGCAGCTGCGGGCGGCACTCGCGCGCGGCGGCCCGCTGATGCTCGCGGGGCTGCACTTCGGCAACCTGATGCTGTTCGTCACGAAGTTGCGCTTCATGATCCCCGACGACCGCAAGCTGATGGTGATCCTGCACCGGGATGCGCCCGGTGCGTTCTTCGACGATGCGCTGCGGCTCGTCGCCGAATACGGCGCCGGCGAAGTCGAGTTCATCGACATCGAGGAGCGCGTGCACCTGCGGCGGCTGATCACGAGCCTGCGGCGCGAGGCGCCCGTGTTCCTGCTGTTCTCCGACCTGCACGGCAAGTTCGGCAAGACCAACCGCTGCCGGCTCGGCGGCCGCTGGGTGCGGATGGCCGGCGGCGGCGTGAAGCTCGCGGTCGAGCAGGGGATTCCGCTGCTCGTCGCGTATGCGACGGGCGTGCCGTTCCGCGATCGCTGCGCGGTCCATTTCACCGAGCTCGCGGCTAGCCCGCTCGTGCCGATGCTCGGCGCGGACGACGACGCGTCGCCGGTGCGCGCCACGCACCAGCGCATCGTCGACCGTCTCGAACAGGCGCTCGTCCGCCAGCCCGAGCAGTGGCATTTCTGGGAACACTTCACGCCTTACCTGATGCCGACGCCGCTGCTCGATGCGGCCGCGCGGCGTCGCTCCTGACGAGCCTGCCCCATGCCGACCTGGAACTCCGCCCTTCGAGAACAGAAGCCGTCGCGCAAGCTCGCGCGCGGCACGACCTTCGGCACCGTGATCCACGGCGTCGTCGACGTGCCGGTGTCGATGCGCTTCTTCTGCTACCTGTCGCTCGCGATGTTCGCGATGTTCGTGACCGCGCTCGTCGAACTGAGCTACGCGAATACCGAGAGCGTGTCGGGGATGCTGACGCCGCGCTCGGGGCTGATCGGTGTCAGCGCGCCGCCGGGCTGGGCCGTGCGCGACGTCTACGTCGGCAAGGACCAGCACGTGAAGGCCGGCCAGCGGCTGCTGGCGGTGACGCGCGACACGAGCTTCGTGAGCCAGGCGAACAACGTGCAGGGGATGCGTGCGGCGCTCGACCGGCAGCGCGTCGAGGTCACGCAGCAGATCGACGCGGCACGCCTCGAATACCGGTCGTCGGTACAGCAGATCAACCAGCAGATCGCCGCGCAGGGCGAGAGCCGCGGGCTGATCGACCGGCAGATCCAGGACCAGAAGCGCATCGTCGACGAGTACGGCGAACGGCGCGCACGCGTGAAGCAGCTGCTCGACGAACAGGTCGTGACGCTCGAGCAGTACAACCAGGTGAACACGCAGTACCTGCAGGCCGGGCAGGCGTACCAGGACCTGCTGCTGCGCCGCGCCGAGCTCGCGAAGAATGCGATGAAGCTGCGCGGCGACCTCGACACGATGCAGAGCAAGTACGACGGGGCGAACGCGGAGCTGAAGATCAAGCAGGAGGAGCTGAACGCGAAGGAATACAACATCGACGAGAACGTGAACCAGGTGCTGTACGCGCCGGCCGACGGGCAGATCGTGCGGCTCGACGTCGTGCAGGGCGGCGTGATCGACCCGCCGGGTACACGCGTCGTCGAGATCCTGCCCGCGAAGGCCGACGGGTTGATCGCCGAGGTCTACATTCCGTCGTCGAAGGCCGGCTTCGTGAAGAAGGGGCAGGAGGTGAAGGTTGCGTACGCAAGCTATCCGGTCGAGAAGTTCGGCACCTATCGCGGCAAGGTGCTGTCGATCTCGCCCGTCGCGTTTTCCGCGAAGGAGCTGAACCTGCCGGGCGATGCCGCCACGCCGCAGACCTACTTCAAGACCTGGGTCGAGCTGGCCGACCGCGCGCCGGCGTTCGAAGGGCGGCCGCTGTCGCTGCGGGCCGGGATGATGCTGAAGGCCGACATCGTGCTGGAGCGGCGCAGCCTGCTCGAATGGCTGTTCGAGCCGTTGTACCGGATCCGTCAACGCCTGTTCGGCGTGCCGGCCTGAGCCGATGGCGAGCCGGGACACGTACCGCCGCCGTGCGCGGCCGGGCGCCGTGCGTCCGCTGTCGCGCTGGCTCGGCGCGACGCTGTTCGTGTGCGCGGCCGCCGCGCATGGCGCGCCGCAGCCGGACGCGGACGCCGAACCACGCTGGCAGGCCGGCGCCGACGGGATCGGCTTCTGGCCGGGCGGCGACGCGGACGGGTTCGACGCGAGCGCATGGGCGACCGATACGGGGCCGGCGCGCGGCGGCCGCGGCAGGCGCGGCAGTCACGGAGAAGAGGCCGACGGGCCGCAACCCGACGCCGTCCCGTTGACGGCGCGCAAGATCACGCTCGGCCAGCGAACCGGCGGGGCGGGGCGCGCATGCGCGGCAGCGCCCGACGACGGCGCGGACGGCATCGGCTTCGACGACGGCGGTGCGAGTGCCTCCGGTGGCGCCGTTGGCGGCTGCGATCTGGCCGCGCCGCGCGATTCGGCGGCGGGCGACATGCCGGCGCCCGGCGTCGTCCACGCCGACCGGATGCCGTACGAACTGCATCCGGTCGATCCGTCGCGGCTGCCCGATCTGCCGGCCGCCCAGGCGCCGCCGTTGCTGACGCAACTGATGGGCGACGACCGCAACATGGTCGGCCTCGGCTGGCACTTCGTCGGCTCAACCGGCCGATCGACGCCCGTGACGACGCACACGGACGCACTCGGGCTGAACAGCTTCCAGAACCAGGGGTCGCAGCTGTCGCTCGGCAACACGAACACGCTGGCGTTCACGCTGACGCATTTTTTCTCGGAGAACTGGGCGGCCGAACTCGGCGCGGGCATTCCGCCGGTGCTGACGCTGCGCGGGCACGGCAGCATCGCGCTGCCGCTCGACCGGATCTTTTCAGGCGTCCAGGGACGCTTTCCGCTGATCGATCTCGCGAACACGCAAAGCAACCCGCTCGCGACCACGCGCGCGTGGCTCGGGTCCGTCGTATTCAAGTATTACCTCGGCGAGCGCGACGACCGTTTCCGCCCGTTCGCGGGCATCGGCGTCAGCTATACGCGCTTCACGAACACGAACCTGAATCCCGTGTTCCAGCGCAAGCTCGCGTCGCTCGGCGGGCTGCTCGCGGCGGGCGCGGACATCGGCAGCCTGCAGTCGCTGCTGCTCGACCCGGCGCTGTTCCAGCGGATCTGGGATGCCGGCGGCGACCTGCTGCTGTCGGGCAAGACCAACGTGTCGGCGAAGGTGAAGAGCGTGTGGGAGCCGGTGTTCACCGTCGGCGCGAGCTATCAGATCACGCGCCAGTTCTGGATCACCGGCATGGTGACCTATATCCCGTTACGTACGAAGATTACGCTGGATATCGACCAGCCGAACCGGCAGCTCGCGTCGAACACGTTCGACATTGCCGCGAACCCCGTGCTGGCGAGCGTGCTGCTCGCGTTCCGCTTCTGACCGGTGCGCCGGCCCTTTTTCATGAATTTGACGCGCGACGCTGGGATAATGTCGGCGTTTGGCTGCGTCAACGATGGAAGGAGGCCCCATGGGCGACAACGATAACCGCACCGAGACCGACAACCGCGCCGATCTCGAATCGATGGGAGCGCGCCAGCGCCGCTTCGAGGAAGACCTGGTCGACGCTTACGACGAAGAACTCGAAATGGAGCTCGACGATCGCCGCTTCGACGACAGCGACGACCTGCTGTTTTCGCAGGAGCGGCGCGAAGCGCGCAAGCAGTATTTCCGCGAGCTGTTCCGCCTGCAAGGCGAACTCGTGAAGCTGCAGGACTGGGTCGTGAGCACGGGGCACCGGCTCGTCGTCATTTTCGAGGGGCGCGACGCGGCCGGCAAGGGCGGCGCGATCAAGCGCATCACGCAGCGGCTGAACCCGCGCGTATGCCGCGTGGCGGCGCTGCCGGCGCCGAACAACCGCGAACGCACGCAGTGGTATTTCCAGCGCTATGTCGCGCATCTGCCGGCCGGCGGCGAAATCGTGCTGTTCGACCGCAGCTGGTACAACCGCGCGGGTGTGGAACGTGTGATGAACTTCTGTACCGACGACGAATACGAGGAGTTTTTCCGTTCGGTGCCCGAGTTCGAGAAGATGCTCGTGCGCAGCGGGATCCAGATCGTCAAGTACTGGTTCTCGATCACCGACCACGAGCAGGAAGTGCGGTTCCAGAGCCGGATCGAGGATCCGCTCAAGCAATGGAAGCTGAGCCCGATGGATCTCGAGAGCCGCCGCCGCTGGGAAGCCTACACGGCCGCGAAGGAAGAGATGCTGCTTCGCACGCACATTCCGGAAGCGCCGTGGTGGGTCGTGCAGGCGGTCGACAAGAAGCGCGCGCGGCTGAACTGCATTCACCATCTGCTGCAGCAGGTGCCGTATCACGAGGTGCCGCACGCGCCGATCGACCTGCCGCCGCGCGAGCATCACGAGGACTACATCCGCCGGCCGGTGCCGGACGACATGATCGTCCCGGACACTTACTGACCGACCGACCGACTGACTGACCGGCGCCGGGATTCGTCCGGCCACGCGGTGAGCGCGGACGCGTTGCCCGCGCGTCACGTCGCCGGAAATCCCGAGCGCCCTTGCGTCAGGTCGAACAGCTCGGTTCTTGCCGCGGCTTCGGCGTTTTCCGGCAGCTTGATCGAGAGCTTCACCGTCATCCCGTACGCGCTGTCCACGAGCGTGTATCCGGCCTGTTCGATCCAGCGGCGCACGCGTGCCTCGTCCGGGTAGCCGATCTCGATCGCGAGCCGCGTGTAGCGGACACGTTCGACGCGCTCGGCGTCGAGCAGCGCCGATGCGATCGCATCCGTATAGGCCCGCACCAGTCCGCCCGCGCCGAGCTTCACGCCGCCGTAGTAGCGCACGACCGCGCCGAGCACCCCGTCGAGATCGTGATGGCGCAGCACTTCGAGGATCGGCCGGCCCGCGGTGCCCGACGGCTCGCCGTCGTCCGACATGCCCGACTGACCACCCGCCAGCAACGCCCAGCATACGTGGGTGGCCGCAGGATGCTCGTCGCGCAGGCGCTGCAGCGCGTGCATCGCGGCGTCGCGATCGTCGACGGGGATCGCGAACCCGATGAAGCGGCTCTTGCGGATCTCGAGTTCGCGGATGCAGGTGGTGGCGAGCGAGTAACTCATGCGTCGCGAGATGAAAGGTGTAGGGAAATCAAGATGATGACGGCCGGGCGATGCGTTGGATATCGACCCGCGCAGGCCTCGGGCGGCGGCACGAGCGGGCGGGATGAAACAGGAATTTTACCGTGGCGCGCATCGACGCCTTTCGAAGCCGTCAAAACGCGATGCCGATGTGAATGCTCAGGTGCGGCCAAGCGCACCGGCTTGGCCACGCGACTCGACGTCCCGCATTCGAAGGCAGGTCCACCGGATCACGGTTGTCTCGACATCTTGGCGCCGGCGCCGATCTGGAGCGCATACAGCTCGGCAACGTCGACCGCCCGACGGCTGCTGCGTTCGACCGATCCTTCTTTCGTCCACAGGAATGGATAGAAGCTGAAGCATTGATCCGTCGTCAGGCGCTGGACATCGGCCTGCCAGCCGGGCCAGCGCATGCTCGCGTAGAAGTCGCTCAACGTGTCGCCGAGCGACCATCGCACGAAGTCGCCGTACCCGATCCCGAGCGGCTCCCATTCCAGCGTGTCGGGTGCAAAGTAGTACACGGAGCCCGTGTCCTCCCCGAGTGCGCCGCCATTCAAGGCGAAGAATCCGCCGACGGCATCATCCGCGACCAACAGAAAGTCGGAGGAGCGTCCCTGATTCCAGCCGACGATGTCCCGGGGCAACGCGGGATGGCCCGAGCCGAGCAGACGAAGGTAGCCCCCGTCCACGAGCAGGCCGCCGGTCGAATAGGCGATGGCCCCCAGGAGCGATCGCGTGGTGATCTGAAGGGTGGACAGGATTTCGCCATTCCGGCCCGATGGCGGCAATATCACGCAACGATCACGCGCTGCCGCCGACCACTCGATCAATGACGGCAGGGCGGATTCACGCTCGTTGACCAGTTCGTCCAGTGGACGCATGTGTCTTCTCTCCGGGTGGTTCGGTTCGGCATGGGCCGAGCCGGGGCGATACGGCCTGCACCGGCTCGTGCGGCATCAACGCGCCCCGACCGACGAGCGCAGTGCCGCGCCGAGCGTGCGCAGTGCCTGCCGGGCGCGCGCATCGGTCAGGCTCGAGTGGAGCACCACGTCGCGCGTCGGCAATGGCGGCAGCCCGTATCGCGCACCGACGTCGACCGTGCCGGCGGGCGCCACGCGATGCCCGAGCGCCGCGACGGCCAGCCCCGCGGACACCGCCGCGCCGATCGTCGCGACGCCGCCGCCGACGAACACCTCCGTCCAGGCGACACCGGCCTGGTCGAGCGCGCCGATCGCCATGCGGCGCACGCTGCAGGGCTCGGCTTGCGTGGCAAGCCGCAGCGGTTGCGGCGGATGGTACTCGAAATCCGTCGCGGCCATCCAGCCGAACGACTCCGACAGGATGGTTTCGCCGTCGAGCCGCCGGCTGTCGTGCTGCAGCGCGACGGCCGCGTCGAGCTGGCCGCGGTCGAATGCATCGAGCACGTCGCGCGACGCGGCGACGCGGATCTCCAGCACGAGCGTCGGCTCCGCTTCGCTCATGCGCCGCAGCAGCATCGGGAGATCGGCGCCGACGACATGGTGGCTGACGCCGATCACCAGCCGCCGCCGGCCGGTGCCGAACGCGCCGACCGCACCGTGGTGGGCGGCCACCAGTTCGCGCGCCGGCTCCAGGAATGCGGTGCCGTCGGCCGACAGGCGAACCTGCCGCGGCGTGCGTTCCAGCAGGCGGCGGCCGAGGCCGCTTTCGAGCCGCTTGATCTTCAGGCTCACCGCGGACTGCGTCGTGTCCATCGCCTCGGCGGCCCGCGTGAAGCTCTTGAGGTCGGCGGTCAGCACGAACGCCTGCACGGCTTCGATGTCGAGCGTTTTCATCGGATACTCATTCATTGAGAAATCGAATCATTGAAATATTCTGCCATCGTATTTTCAAATGATTCAAGGTCTTCTACGCTGTTCTCGAGCCATTCGGAATCTCCGTTTCCTTTCAGGAGTCGATCATGCTGACCGCGTACTACGTGCACCGCCTGCCGGCGGATTACGACCTCGACATCATCCGCCATCGCGTGCGCGAGCGCGGCAAGCTCTGGGACGACACGCCGGACCTGGTGTTCAAGGGGTTCCTGCTGCGCGAGGCGGGCCGCTACGGTGCGACGGAAAACGGCTATGCGTCGTTCTATCTGTGGCGTAACGAGCAGGCGTTCGCCGGGTTCGTCACGGGCGGCCGGTACCGGGTCGTGACGGACAGCTTCGGCCGCGCGCCGATCGACGTGCAGGTCGCACTCGATGCGCGCAAGGGCAGTGCGTCGACGGGGCGCTTCGTTCGTCTGGAAGCCGTCGATATTCCGGCGGATGCCGACCTCGAGGCGACGCTGGCGCGGGAGGTGGCGCGCAATCGCGAAGTGGCGGCGCGGCAGGGTGTGGTGGCGGCTGCGGTCAGCCTGGACTCGCTACGCTGGCGGCTCACGCGTGCCGTCGTCACCGAACACGAGCCGGACGACGGCGGCGCAGGCACGGTGTATCAGGTGCTGCATCTGGCGAGTCCGTTGCTCGATACGCTGGAAGGGAGTGGAGCATGACGACGGGCGTCGCGTCGCGATCGCGGGCCGGGCCGTCGGGTGCCGTGAGCGACCCGGCATCCGTGCGATTGCCGGCCGGCATCGTGGTCGCCGCGCATCTGGCCGGGATCGCGGCGGGGATCGCCGCGATTGCCGCGCTCGCGACGCTGCTGGCGCTACTGTTCCGGTGAGGATCGCCGGTGCGGACGGCGGAAGACGGAGGAGCCGGGCGCGACACGCGCGGCTCCTCCGCTGGGTTGGCGCCGCTCAGTGCCCCTGCAACCGGATATCCCGCGACGACGCACCGACGTACACGGTGCCGCCCGGCACGAACCGCCAGCCGTTACGCGACGTATCCCACACGCTCTGCATGCGCGGCGGCACGGTCACGCGGACACGCCGCGCCTCGCCCGGATTCAGCCGGATCTTCTCCCAGCCGACCAGCCGCTTCGGCGGTTCGTCCTTGTACGGCACGCCGAGATAGACCTGCGGGATCTCCGCACCGGCGACGCGCCCGTCGTTGCGTACCGTGAACGCGACGCTCAGCGACCCGTCCCACTGCTTCGACACCGACAGCCCCGAATACGCGAAGTGCGTGTACGACAGCCCGTAGCCGAACTCGAACATCGGCTTGATGTTGCGCGCGTCATACCAGCGATAGCCCATGTTCAGCTTTTCCGCGTAGACCGGGTCGTTGTCGAACGTGCCGTTTTGCCCCCAGGCCGGCGAATCCTGATCGCGCGCGGGGAAGGTGACGGGCAGTTTGCCGGACGGATTGACCGCGCCGAACAGCACGTTCGCGATCGCCTTGCCGCCGGCTTCGCCCGGATACCACGCCTCGACGATCGCCGACACGTTGTCCTTCCACGGCATCAGCACCGGATTGCCGCTCTGGACGACGACGATCGTATGCGGATTCGCGCGCGCGACGGCTTCGACGAGCGCGTCCTGGTTCGACGGGTTCGCGAGGCTCAGGCTCTGCAGGTCACCGAAATCCTCGCCGGCCGGCTGGGCCACCACGACGATCGCGACGTCCGAGCGGCCCGCGAGTGCCGCGGCCTGGTCGATTTCCTGCTGCGTATACGCACGGAACGGCGACTGCTGGTCGCTGTTGCCCGCATACGTGACCTGCGCCGCCGGCGCAAGCGCGCGGATGGCCGCGACGATCGGCACGTCGACCTTCAGCCACGGATTGCGCCACCAGCTGCACCCGGTCGACGCGCCGAACGTCAGGCCGCCGCAACCCGCGAACGAACCCGACACCGGGTCGCGCGTGTTGCCCGAGCCGCCGCCGGACAGCACGGCCGCGTCCGCATGGCCGCCGATCACGGCAATGCGCGACAGCGCCGATGCCGCCAGCGGCAATTGATTGCCGTCGTTCTTCAGGAGCACGATCGACTGCTCGGAAGCGGCCTGCGCGAACCGGTTCGCGGCCGCGAAATCGATCGTGCCGCCGCCGGTGGCCGGATCGTCCATCACGCCGACGCGGATCATCACGGCGAGCTTGCGCCGCACCATGTCGTCGAGCCGTGCGGTCGATACCGAGCCGTTCGCGATCGCCTGCTTGACGGCCGTCGGCGTCAGGTACACGTTCGGCCCGACGTCCTCTTCCTCGTCGAGCCCGGCGTTGATCGCGGCGGCCGTGCTGTGCGTGGCGCCCCAGTCGGACTGCACCTGGCCCTGGAAGCCCCATTCGTTCTTCAGCACGTCGTTCAGCAGGTGAGCGTTTTCGCACGCGTATGTGCCGTTCAGCCGGTTGTAGCTGCACATCACGCTGCCGGGGCGACCGCGCTTCGCGGCGATCTCGAACGGCAGCAGGTAAAGCTCGCGCAGCGTGCGTTCGTCGATCTGCGTGTTGCCGCCCATCCGGCCGTGCTCCTGCTCGTTGCCCGCGTAGTGCTTGATCGTGGCGATGACCTTTTGCCGCTGCGTGGCGAGCGTGCGTTCGGCGAGCAGGTCGCCCGCGAGCAACGGATCTTCGCCGAGATACTCGAACAGCCGGCCACCGCGCGGCTCGCGCGCGAGATTGGTGCCCCCGCCGAGGCCCATGCCGAATCCTTGCGCGCGCAACTGGATCGCGACCTGCTTGCCGTAGTCGTACGACAGCCGGCGATCCCAGCTCGCGGCGACGGCGATCGTCGCGGGGAACGTCGTGCTGGCCTGCGACGTGCTGCCGGAGCCGGTCGCCGAGTCGACCATGTTGAGATCGGGAATGCCGAGCCGCGGCACGCCCTGGATATAGCCGGCGCCGCCGCCCGGCACCTTGGACATTTCGTATTGCGAATGGATGAACTGGAGTTTCTCGTCGAGCGTCATCTTGCGCACGAGCAGGTCGGCGCGTCGTTGCGCGGCGGCCGACGCGAACGCGTCGGTCGCGTCGCCTTGTGTGTTGAAGTCGGCATCGCCTGCGTAGGCGGTGGTGCAGAGGGTCGCTGCCAGCACGACGGCCGGCCAGAGTGTGTCCCGCATGTTGCTCTCCTGATCGTATTGCCGATTGTTCGGATGATGTCTGGAGCTGCGCTCGTCCGGTGGATTCGCACCGGACGCATTCGGCTGGCGATGCAGGGTGGTTGCGCGTCGGCATGCCAGGCCGGGCGGGGAATCGTTACGGCCGGTTGGGCTCGACCGGTCAACGCGGGCGGCGACGCGCGGGCCGCCCGGCACTGCCGAATCGGATGTAGCGATTCTCTGCAGCGACTAATGGTATGAATGTAGTTTGACTACAGCATCGGTGTTTCTACCGATATGTACGATCTTTATCGGGCAGGCCGCGCGGCGCGGTGGAAAACCGGTCATCGTTCCCGACGGCGCGTGTGCGATCGGGTAAGAAGTACCCGGGGCAAGCGCGTGTGCGAGTCATGCTGCGGCGCGTGTGCGCCGGTTCGTTGCGTATGCATCGAACCGGGATTCGGTCATGTCACGCACTGTTCGTCGGGTATGCCGCTTCTATTCTGGAGTAGGGGCGCACGAACGATCGTGCACGGGTGTTCCCTTCGGATTCCCCCGTTTTCTTGACGTTTTTTCATCAAGATTGAATTGCGACGATACGGAGCGCGTGAATGACAGCAGAATTTCCGGCTGCATATGTTGTGGGTAATGCAACGGGCCTGACCGCCCGACCGCTTCTGCAGGAACTGGTCGATCTCCCGATGAGCGTGAGGCGGTTCGGGGTGATGGGAGACGGCGTGACCGACGATACGGCGGCACTCCAGGTCGCGCTCGACGCCGGGATCCCGCTGTACTTTCCGCCGGGAACTTACCTGTACAGCAATACGCCGACTGCAACGGCGTCGATCATGGGAGCCGGGTGGGATTCGATCCTGCAGTGCACGACACCGCAAGGCGAAAATTCGGTGATTTACTGGCGCAACGCCAGTCGTTTCAAAATCCGGGATCTGCAATTCTTTTCGAAGAATTCGACCGCGTACTATCCGGACGAGAACGCAGGTTCACTCAACCTGCTGGATTGCAGCCAGTTCGAGATTTCGGGATGCAAGTTCAACAACTCGGCCGGCGGTGGCGCGATCATGCGCAGTTGCGTCAACGGCAAGGTGTTCGGCAATACCCTGCTCGACGTCTGGCATGACGGCATCCATGTCACGAAGGCCAGTTCGGACATCACCATCACGAACAATGAAGTGATCAACGGCGGTGACGACGCGTTTGCGGTGGTGGGCTATTTCAACGAGGGTGTCCGGCCCTGCCGCGTCACGATCGCAAACAACCGGGTTGTTGGAACCAAATACGCGCGGGGCATAGCGATTGTCGGGGCGCAAGACATCACGGTGACCGATAACCAGATCTATAACCCGATGGCAGCCGGTATTTATGTCGCGTCGGAGTTGACGAGCGTCTACCAGTCTTACGGCAACGACAATGTGACGGTCGCCAACAACGTTCTGGATACGTGCGGCGTGCAATCCAATATCGGTGCAATCGTCAATTCGCCAAACGGGCCGCTCGGTTATGGGGCATTGGTCGTGACCGCGACGGCCGGATTCAATAACTCGAACATCACGATCGTCAACAACACGATCAAGAACGCTGCGGGAACGCCGATCGGACTGTGGCAGCCGGCCGGAAGCAACATCCACGTCAACATTTCGCAGAATACGATCACAAATGCGTGGGACCCGAACAACAAGAACGGTTTCCCGTTGACGACGATCGGCGCGACGTCCGCATCGACGACGCTGAACTTTGCCAATACCCCCGGCGTCGCTGTCGGCATGATGGCCTGGTATTTCGACGGGTCGACAAGCGTACCGATCGGCACGGTCGTATCGGCAGGCGTATCGACTGTGACGCTGAACCGCAGTGCGACCGTGCCGAGTGGCGGGACCGTGATCTTTTCCGGTGTCGGCCTGTTCGGTGCGACGATTCGGACCACCGCGGCGGCCCTGAACGGTGCGACATCGTTGACGTTCGCCACGACGACAGGTGTCGCCTGCAACGACAACTACGGTTTCGGGTCGCCCGGAAACGAAACGACAGGTGTGTCGATCGGGCAGGGTGTCAGCGGGGCCAACATCGCGGCCGGAACCTTCGTGACCGGCGTGACGGCGAATTCCGTCACGTTGAGCAAGGCGACGACCGGCTCCGTGGCGAGCGGTGCTTCCATCGTCTTTACCCCGATGGTCTGCATGACGACTCAGATGATCAAGACCTCGGCCGCGGCGGCGGCTGGAACCAACACGCTGACGTTTACGCCGTACCCGTCGGCACGCGGCTGTGCCGTGGGGCAAGGTGTATCCGGAACGAATATCCCGGTCGGCACTTACGTGACGTCGGTTTCCGGTAACGGAAATGGCCCGACCGTGACACTGTCCAGCAATTTCACGGGTAGCGGAATCGCCAGTGGCGCATCAATCACGTTCACCGGAACCGGCGGACTCAGCGCCGTTTCCGGAATCACGCTGTACAACACGCGAGGGTGCATCGTCTCGAAGAACCAATTGTCCGGCATCTCAAAGGACGGAATCTACGTGGATGGGTCCTGCGCGTCGTTCACGGAGATCAGCGGCAATACTGGCGAGAATATCGGCTGCTGCAACGGCTTTGCTCGCCTCATCACGGTCGGGGCGCTCGCGGCCGGGGCGTCGCTCAAGTTGCGGGGAAACTATATGGCCCAGCCGGTCAATTATCCCCGTGCAATCGACGCGCTGATCTCGTCGAACTCGTGGGCCTACACGTCGTGGAGCGAAGACAACATCGCGCAAAACGGTTTTGTCGGTTTCGGCGTGCAGTTGATACCGGTTCCGCAGGTGGTGGGTGCGTCACCGTGGACGTTCGCGAACAGTTACCCGAGCGCGGTCAGCCTGTCGGTCACCGGCGGCACCGTGTCGTCGATCGGCGTGTCCCGAAACGGGCAAGCGTCCTATGCGTGCGGATTGACGAACGGGTTGATCGATCTCAAGCCTGGCGATGCGATGACGGTCACCTTTAGCGTGGCGCCGAGCGTCACGATGATTCCGAGACTGGGGCAGTAACGCGCGTCTTCGCGTCGAAATCCGGGCGGGGACGGCAAGCCGGGATCATGCCGATTCGACGGATCGGTGGGACGGCTTCAGGACGCGCCTGAGACAACTTTGAGAGGTTCGAAACAAATGCGCCGCTCGGTGGGCCGCATTCAACGTTTTCGTCAACCTTCATCAAGCGTATTCATCAACCGCATGTCGAGGATCGATATGGCATTCCAGCTTCAGGATCGTGTTCAGGAAACGACGACGACCACCGGTACGGGGGCGCTCTCTCTGGCGGGTGCAATGACCGGATTCCGTTCGTTTTCGTCTGTTTGTGCAAATGCCGATACCTTCTATTACGGGTTGCAGGCCGTGACCGGTGCCGGTGCCCCGAGTGGCAACTGGGAGATCGGAATCGGCACATACAACGCGAGCGGAAACACGCTGTCGCGTACCACCGTGCTGGCCTCGAGCAACGGCGGGATCGCCGTGAATCTTGCAGCAGGTACCACGCAGGTATGGATTGCTCAGCCGGCGGCACTGCCTGCCAATTTGCCGGTCAGCGCCAAATACTTTGGCGCGAAGGGAAATACGAGGATCGTCAACGATGGTGTGACGACGTCAGGGTCGACGGCGATTTCGTCGGCATCGGCCGCGTTCACGATGTCGGACGTCGGCAAGCGTATCGATATTGCGACGACCAATGCAAGTGGCGTCGCGACGCTTGTGGTCTCCACGACGATTGCGGCATTCGTCAGCGCAACACAAGTGACGCTCGCGAAAGCAGCCGGTGCTTCCGCCACGGCGGCGAATGTGGTCTACGGCAGCGACGACGGCCCGGCCCTGACGGCTTGGTTGAACTACCTGATGACCATCTGGCCGGTCAAAGGCGATCTTCCTGCCGGGGTCTACTATTCGGGTACCGCGCTGCCCGCGATCACGAAGCCGATCGCCTTGTTCGGGCATTCGGCGCGTACCTCGATCATCCAGTTTGGCGCCGGGGTCACCGGTCAATGCCTGACAGTACTGAACGCGGGTTTCAATAACGAAGCAACGGACCTCCCGCAAACAGGCAACGTATCCTGGACATCCAACACGGCCGTCCTGGCCGGTTGCGTGCTGCGTGACTTTACCCTTCAGGGCAATCGCGCGTGCACGTCGCTTCAACATGGATTGGTATTGCAAGGCAACGTGGACTGGCTCGACGTCGCGCACGTGAACTGCCTGTATTTCCGGGGCGGCGGTGTGCTGTGGATGGATACCGGAAGCGGATCGATGCAAGCGCGCGCCAACGTACGCGAAGTCAATCTGGATACGATGAAGATCAGGCATTGCGGCGACGTGTCGACGAACACGCCCAGCCTTGGCATCTATCTTGACGACAGTCCGGCCGCCGCCGGATCCGATTCGTCGAACCTGTTCAACCTGAACAATATCGACATCATCTTCAGTTACGGCACGGCGCTCGCCGTGCAGGACCGGCGCACGTCGAATACCGGCTTTCCGCTGTACGGCATCCAGGCGCGCAACATCGTGCTGCATGATCGCATGACGACGATGGGCCTGAGCGGAGGGCGCATGTTCAGCGTCATCGGACAGGTCACCAACTGCCTGTTCGACATCAACTTCCCGTTGAGTGCGCGCAACGACTATGCGGCCGAGATTCTGCCGAACCCGAATTTCAATGTTTATCCGACCGACAACGAATTCACCTTTGCATTCCCGAAGACGGTCAAGGGCGTGATCGTCGGGAACGTCGGCTATAACACGATCAGGTTCAGGAATTACTTCGGATGTGCTGAAGCGGTCTATATCGCCACCGAGAGCCCATACAATCTGAGAATCGATTGCGAGACCGACAGCGTGTTCCAGCAGATCACCACGGCCCTGATGCTGACCGGTACGGGTGCCGTGCCGATTCCGGGCTGGTCGTTCGGCACGACGCCGAACCTGTCGATCTTCATGCCGGTGAATGCCGTCAACGGGACCGGCGACACGACACTGGCGACGATCTTCGGGATCACCGGCACCATTACGCGTTCCGGAAGCGTGACGGCAGGAACGGACAGTTATACGTTTACGCCGTCTTCATCCAATACCTCGTATATCCCGGCCGGCGAATACTTCTCGAAGATCTGCGTCGACGCTTCGCAAGGCAACGGTGTCGCCGGTCGCTACAAATATATTCCTGAAGACCGCTACGGGCGCGCAGTCAATAGCGCATGGGCAAGCGGGCGCCTTCTGCAAATGTGGCCCTGGCAGTTTCACATCGAGAATGCAACCGGGCTCGTTCGGTACAGCTATGGTGTGCCGACGGCCGACAGCGCCGGCAATGCGATGGCGGTCTGGGCCAATGGCTTCGTCGGCACTAGTTCGACGCCGAGTGTGACCGGAATCAGCAAGCTGACGGCGAACTATGCGCTGCCGACGACGCTGACGAACCTTGTCGGCGGGATTGACGGTCAGTCGATCAAGATCGTTGCGACCAACGGGAACTGCACGATTGCGAACAACGCGAACATCCAGACGGCAACCGGGGCCAACGTCGTCATGGCGACCGGTCAGGTTCTGACCTTGACTTTCGACGCAACCCTGAACAAATGGTGTAGCGGCTGACAAGACCGTCATGGAGACTTCGTGACTCGGCCTTCCACGGCAACGCGCACCGATCGGTGCGCTTTTTTTTGCAACGACGGATCCGGCGACCGCGCTTGCGGTAGCCGGGCGACGGTTTCCGGTGGTGGGGTCAGCGTAGCGGGGCGTGAGCGTCTGGGGCGATCGGATGCTTGTATGAAGATTGGCTTTCGGTGAGGTTGCTCACATACACGCGGTGCCGGACAGTGTTCAATCAGGTATCAGCGCGTGAGCACCCCGGCCGGAGCACGACCGGCCAGGCGGTGTCGGCGCGTGGTGCGCGGGGTCGTATCGGGCGACGATTGACGCTCCGATGCAGGTGGCATGGGGTGCGCCGGCCGACCGGCTGCAGACGAGCGCGACAGGGTACCGCTCATGATGACCTGTACGGATCGACGTGCGATGCAAGGGCCGCGCGGCTATGCAACGCGAGTCGTGCCGGCAAGCGTAATGCGGCAATCCGTCATGTCGGCGGGTTCCAGCACAGTTTGGAAAGACGCGATGTCAACTACTACACAAACCAGATCGAGGATCGGTTCACCGCGACTGCTCGCGGCGGCGGTGACCGTGTGTGCGCTGAGCGCATGTGCATTTGCGCCCGGCATGACGTACCGCGCGCCGGCCGAACGCGACGCGAATGCACGCGTGGGCGTCGCCGCGTCGGGTGCGGGCGGCCTCGACGGCGTACAGAACGTGTCGAGCGCGGACCTGATCGAAATCACGCCGGCATTCGTCGAGCAGCAGCACGCCACGCGTTCCGCCAGCGTCGACGCCGAAGTCCGGCACCTGTTCGGCACGCCGAAGGCGTACGTCATCGGTCCCGGCGACGTGCTGAACATCGTCGTATGGGATCACCCCGAACTGAACCTGCCGACGGCCCAGGCGACGAATGGCGACAACATCGGTACCAACTCGGTCGCGGCGGGCTACACGGTCGACGCGAGCGGTAACGTGCAATTCGCGTATGCCGGCCTCGTGCACGTCGCCGGGATGACCGAAGCGGAGGCGCGCACGGCACTGACCAGACGACTCGGCGAATATGTGCGCAAGCCGCAGATTGCACTGCGTATCCAGGCATATCGCAGCAAGCGCGTGTATCTCGACGGCGAAGTTCGCACGCCCGGGTTGCAGATCGTCAACGACATGCCGATGACGCTGCCCGAGGCGATCGATCGCGCGGGCGGATTCACGACCGCGGCCGATCGGTCGCAAGTCACGGTGACACGCAGCGGCAAGACGGTAAATGTGAGCCTGCCGGCGATGATTGCGGCCGGTGTGAATCCGTCGAACATCCTGCTGCGCGACGGCGACCTGGTGCGCGTGCGTGCGACGAGCGAAGCGAAGGTGTTCGTGCTTGGCGAGGTGTCGCGCCCGGCGACGCTGACATTGACCGACGGGCGAATGAGCCTGGGCGAAGCGCTCGGCGACACGGGCGGCGTGAGCCAATACACGTCCGACGCGCGGCAGATTTACGTGGTGCGCCGCGGGCCCGACAACCGGCCGCTGGTCTATCACCTGGACGGGAGTGCGCCGGCATCCTTCGCGCTCGCCGACCAGTTCGCGCTCGAGCGTCGCGATGTCGTATTCGTCGACGCGTCATCGCTGGTGCGCTGGAGCCGTGTCGTGAACCTGCTGATTCCGTCTGCGGCGCAGGGAGCGCTGACCGCTCGCGCCGTTACGCCGTGAAGCGCGTTTCGGATGCCGCTGTCGCGATGTTCCGGCCCGCTTCGAGCGCAGTGCGGCGAAATGTATTGAAAATGTAATGTGACGTACGCAATACGTCAGAAATGGATGGTCTACTACCCGTAGACATTCGAGCGGGGCCGTCTGCCCGACGCATCGAGGTCATCCGGCGTGAAAAATGGCGATATGACGGAATGCGAATGAAGGACATTCTCGGAAGCAGTCTCAACGACGAAGCGCAGGCGGATCGGGGTGGTCCGCGGCGAACGCTCGCACGTCAGGCGTGCGCGTCCCTTCGTTCAGGCGAGTAGCGATCGACCACTTGCCCCATGGCCTGCGGCAAGCACGCATTGAAATCCGGCCTGTCAGACACTTAAAACAAGGACCAAACCATGACACCCATCCAGTTCGATGGATGCGTCGGCTGGCTTCACGAGGGTAATCGATCCCATGGCATCGTGATTTGCGAACCGCTCGGCCACGAGGCGCTCTGGCTTCATAAACTGGTACGCTCACTCGCCGAGCATCTCGCGGATCGTGGCTTTCCGGTGCTGCGTTTTCACTATCCTGCGAGCGGTGATTCGCTCGGCGACGAACAGGACTCGGATCGCTTCGAGCGGATGCTCGAGGGCATCCGGCAGTCCGTTCTCACGCTGCACGAGCGCGTGGCGCCAGACAGCCTGACGCTCGTCGGCATACGCGCCGGCGCGGCGCTGGCGCTCCTCGCAGCCGAGGGTATGCCGCGGCTCACGCGTTTCGTCGCAATTGCGCCGGTCGTGCGCGGCCGCGGCTACGTACGCGAGCTTTCCCTCGTTGCACAACGTTGGCTCGATAACGTGCCGCCGACCGTACGGGATGCGGTGCGCGACGAACGGCCGTTCAATGTACTCGGTCACGCCTATCCCGACGATCTCGTCGATGCACTCCGGCGCATCGACCTGTGCCATGCTGCGGCGAACATGCGCACGTTGCCGGCACGCGCGTTGCTCGTCGATGCGCCGTATGGCGACAGTGCCGCATTGTCGGACGCACTGCAGGCGCGCGGTGTCGCGGCGAGCGTTCATACGTGTCAGGATTGGTCGGTCGCGATGCGCGAACCGCTCTGGTCGAGGTTGCCCGATGCGCTTCCCGATACGATCGCGAACTGGATCGAGGACGGTGCGGATACGGTCGCACGCGTCCCCCGTGCGCCACGCCCGGTATCCGACGTCGTACTGGCGGGTAAGGGCAGCATCGAACACTTGATACGTGTCGGCCCGCAACAACTGGTCGGCGTGTTGAGCGAACCGGCCGGCGACAGGCTATGCATCGGTGCGCCCACACTGCTGATCGCCAATACGGCCGCCAATCCGCGCATCGCCGACGGACGGCTTGCCGTTCGGCTGGCGCGGTCGCTCGCGGCGCTGGGCATCCGCAGCCTGCGGTTCGATTCGAGCGGCATCGGCGACAGCAGTGAGCGTGCGCGTGACGACCAGACGGACATTCCGTACTCGGACCAGGCGGTTGGCGACATGGTTGCCGCCGCGCGCTGGCTGAAAGAAGCGGGACACCACAAGATCGTTGCGTTCGGGATCTGCTCCGGGGCGTACGCATCGCTTCACGCGGCCGCGCGGGCGCCCCTGGCCGGCGTGATCGCGGTCAATCTCCCGGTTTTCATCTGGCCGCGCGGGCAGACGCTCACGAATGCCGTCAATAACCAGACCAATTCGATGCGTGGCTATGCCGCATCGTTGCGCAATCTCGACAAGTGGCGCCGCCTGCTCGCCGAGGGTCGCGACCTGCGTCCCGTATTGCGCGCGCTTGTCCGCTTCGTTTCGGATGTCATGACCGTACCGGTCAGGCGCTTCATGGAGCGTGTTGGCCGGGGGGGCGGCAAGGACACGCCCCGTGGCTTGCTGCGTGACATGTCTGCGCGCGGCATCCAGACGCATCTGATCTACGGTACGTTCGACGCGGGTGTCGACGTCGTAGTCCGGAATTTCGGCTCGGCGTCCAGCGGTGCGTTCGCGCACTTGCCGAATGTATCGGTCGACACTCAGGATGCACTCGATCACTCGCTGCGCGGCACGGCTGCCGCGCAATACGTGATCGATCGATGCACTGCGTTGCTGACCGACTGGCATGCGCCGGCAGTGTCCGCCGTCAGCGCCGGCGCCGTCGCGAAACCGAAAGCGGAAACGAAGACGGAACGCGCGATCCAATAGCACGTCGGCGTGCGCCGAACCGACGCAAACACGGTGGAGGCGGCCATTTGCGGAGGGCTGAACGTCTGGCAGAGGGGCGGCGCCCGGGACGTAACACGCCCCGATGCGTCGGGACGTCCGTTTGAAACCGCCCGTAAGTAATCGTGCGAACAGATCCCGGACTTCCGAAACACTATCGTGGCGGTATCCATTTCTCCTGTCGTCGCGCCTGTGAGGGGGGCGGCGCCACGAGGCCGTTCAGGAATACCGATGCAACGAAATCGCCACGAATGCCGAAACACGAGCACATGCTGCGGTCTGCAGGCCGAGCATGCAGGAGGGCCTGGTACGGGCTCGCGGAAAGTGCGAACCGCGCCGCCTCCCGCATACGCGGGCCGTGACGACGCGTCGCGTTCACGGTACGACGTCCGTTGAGGCCCGTCGTGACGCGCGTGTTGATCATCAACGACTTCGTTCGCAGGGGCGGGGCCGAAGAGGTATATCGGGTATCGGTCGACGTGCTGCGCGCCCGCGACGGCGTCGTGGTCGAAACCTTCGACGAGCACATGCTCCCCGATATCGAAGACAGCCGGCGTTCGCGCGCGTGGTCGCCAGCCGCTGCACGTGCGCTGGTCACGCTGCTCGAGCGATTTCGTCCGCAACGGATCCTCGTGCACAACTATCACAACCTGTTGTCGAGCGCGATCCTGCCCGTGCTGGCGCGCTACAAGCGGCGGTCGGGATGTGGCTTGTACCTGACCGCGCACGACTACCATCTGTTGTTCTACAACCCGAGCCTGATGGTCTATTCCCGGGGAACAGCGCGGCCGTTGTCTCCGGACGAGCTGCGTCGCGTCCGGCGTCTTGCGCTCACGGCCAGTCCGCGCGGTTTTCTTCACGACCTCGGGAAGAAGCTGCACTGGCATGCGGTCAAGGCGCTGTTCGATCCGATCAGCCTGTTCGACGAGATCCTCTGTCCGAGCCCCTTCATGCGCGACCTGATTGCGCGGTCCGGTCGAACGCCTGCCACGCTGGTGCCGAACCCGATCGACGCCACGCTGGTGCCGCGCGCGCCGAAGCCGGCGAAGGGCGATCGTCTCGATCTCGCGTTTGTCGGTCGCGTGGAACCGGACAAGGGCCTTGCGCAGTTCCTTGCACGGATGACCGAATCGGCAGGCGATGCGATTGCGTCGCTCACTGTCTACGGTGACGGATCGGAGCGCGGCAACCTGGAACAACGGTACGCGGCACTCGTCGAATCGGGGCGGTTGCGTTTCGCAGGACGTCTCGATCACGACACATTGTTCGCCGCACTGCCCATGCACGATGCGCTCGTGTTGCCGTCAATCTGGGTGGAGAACGCGCCCCTCGTCATTGTCGAAGCCGCAGTGCTCGGCCTGCCGGCGCTCGTCCACGACATCGGGAGCCTGTCGACCTTCGGCGACGAGATCGGCAACAAGATTCGCTACCGGGATACGCCTGACGGCTTCGCGCGCGCACTGGCCGAACTGCGTGCGCACCTCGACAGCGAGAAACGACGCTACGACTGGACGCGTTACTCGGTCGACTGCTATGCGTCGTCGCTGTACGCCGTACTCGGTATCGGTAGGGACAGCCCGCGCACGTGGGCACATTGACGGTCGGTGCACTGTTCATATTCAGCCCGGAAAGCACGATGACCGCCGTCCGAAAAAACTTTGCGTTGTTGTTTTCGCTGCAAATCTCGACCTATGTCATCCCGCTCGTCACGTTGCCGCTGCTGACGCGCGTGCTCGGCCCGCAACAATACGGAACGCTGTCGTTCGTGCTTGCGGTTGCAACGTACTTCATCAACCTCGCGAATTACAGTTTCGACCTGACTGCAACGCCGCGTGTTGCGCTCGCGAAGGACAGGGGGGAGCGATCACACATCTTCTGGACGACGGTTTGCGCCCAGTGGCTGATTACCGTTGCCGGCTTCGCCGTGCTCATCGCGCTGACGATGCTGATTCCGCATTTCGCGGCGGAGCGCACGGCACTGCTCATCGGATTCGGTATGGCGATCGGTGCCGCGCTGACACCAGGCTGGTATTTCCAGGGAATCCAGCGGTTGAGCGTGTACAGCGTCACGGTAGTCGCATACCGTGCGCTCAGTGTCGCCGCCTTCTTCCTGTGGGTTCGCACGCCTGACGATCTCCTGCCTGCCGTCACGATCAACGCGGCGGTACCGTTGCTGTGCGGGATCACGTTGCTGGCCTATCTCTTCCTTCAGCGCGAGATCGAAGGGGTGCGCGTGCGGTTTGCCGATATCGTGACTGCGCTGCAAGGCGGTTTTCAGGTGTTCCTCGCGTCGACGTCGATCTCGTTCTACGCGTCGACCAATACCGTGCTGCTGAGTATCGTCTCGGGTAACGTCGCCGCTGGCTATTTCGCTGCGGGTGACAAATTGATCCGGGCAGCGGTCGGCCTGTTGCAGCCGCTGCGGGCCTCGACCTATCCACACATTACCTATCTGATGCATCACGCGCGCGACGAGGCATTCGCGTTCCTGCGCAAGCTGATCGTCGTGCAGGGTGCGCTCGTCCTGGCCATGTCGGCCGTCATCTACGCGTGCGCGCCGATCGCTGTCCGGATTCTGTACGGCAGCTCATTCGCGCCGACGATCGGCGTGCTGCATTGCCTGGCGCTCGTGCCGTTCATGGCATGCATGACGGATCTGTTCGGCGTTCAAACGATGCTGCCGCTCGGCATGAAGCGCGCCTTCAGCATCATCCTGATTTCCTCCGGCATGTTGAATGTGACGTTGCTGCCGCCGCTTGCCATGCTGTTTGCCGAGCGGGGTGCGGCTATCGCGGTGTTGATCACGGAAACGGCCGTCGCTGTCGCGCTTGCGTATGTCCTCCGTCGCGAACGGGTCGGCGTCGTCGATATATCGGTGCGTTCGGGTTGACGCGATTCGCGCCATGAATACACGACGCAGGGGGCAGGATCGTGGCGAGATCCGGTCGCGCCGCAGGCACGGAAAGTGTGAGGTGTCGAACGTTTCGCCGGATTGCGCCCGCCTATACTGGCCTGACATGAGCGCAGGCCGGCGACGCTTCGCCGCGCCTGATCGGCGCGATTCGCACGGGGCGGCTTGCGCGAACCATGTCGCGTGCCACGCCTTCGCGTCGCTCCGCTCGAAAACAGGTGTATCCAGCATCATGAACGGAAACCGATCGATTAACCGGCTCTGGGCCGCCACTTTCATGATCGCGATCGCGAGCGAGGTCTTTTCCGGCGCGATTCGCTATTACACGTCGCTCGCCGGCATTTCGATGCTTGGTTATCTGCCCAAGGCGATGATGGTCGGCTGCATCGTGCTTGGCCTCGCGATTCGACCGCGTATCGATATGCTGCTCGTCGGAAGTTACCTGGCCGTACAACTGTGCGTTTCGCTCGCGAACGGCGTCAGTCTCGTCGCCGCGTGTTTCTGGGTCTGGACGGTCGCGCCGTTGCTGTTCGTGCTTCTCATGCCGCCCGGCACGCTTG
>JABLTH010035769.1_pt1 | contig 46522 bp, 43 predicted proteins | sample 7875711 | NCBI WGS metagenome assembly JABLTH01 (sample SAMN14941262, study PRJNA633318) | bioreactor metagenome | isolation source: bioreactor | place: China | collected 2019-03-05 | reverse complement strand
GCGGCGTCCTCGCCCCGGGGCGGGGCCGCGTGCACCGCGTCGCTCTGCCGCCAGGCCAGCACGGCCTTCACCGTGTAGTCGCTGACCCAGTTCGGGGTGCAGTAGCCCATGATGTCCTTGTAGGTGGCCGGGTCCTTGAGGGCTGCGTAGGGGATGTCGTAGCCGTAGACCCCGATGCTGCCATCGGGATAGGGGAAGCTCGGATCCACGCCGGAGGGCCCGCCGCAGGGGGCGTGCAGGCGGCCGAAATTGTGGCCCACCTCGTGGGCGTACACCTCGGGGTAGTTGCCCCCGTCCGAATAGCCCGTCTTGTCCCAGCCGATGGCGGACCGCCCGCTGGTGGAGCCGCTGCTGCCCGGCACGTAGCCGAGCCCGGCCACGCCGCTCGCGTAGTTCGTGGCCACGGCGCCGAAGTAGTAGCGGGAGGCGCCGTTGCCGTCCGCCACGCGCTTGGTCTCGATCTCGCTCAGGAGCTGGGACCAGCCCCCGCCGGCGCTCTGGAGGACCGCGGAGGTGGTGTAGCCCGCGCCCAGGGCGGCGTCCAGGGTCTCGATGGGGTACATCCGCCAGAGGCGGTCGGTCCAGGCCCCCAGGTTCCCGGCGTTCACGTTGCCCGTCAGGCCGGACTGGGTGACCGGGATGATGGTGGTGCGGTAGGGCTGCACCGCCACCACGCCCATGGAGACGGGTGTTCCGTTGAGCGGGTATTGGTTGTTGCCCTCGTCGCTCTCGCTGATGGTGTTCGACGGATCCACGTCCGCGAGCAGGTTGTAGCCCGCCTGGATGTCCGAGGCCGGCAGCAGCAGGTTCCAGCTCGAGGTCAGGCTGCCCTGGGAAATCGTGGTCGGGACGGAGGAGCCCTGGGCGGGGATCGTGTAGGTGTTCACCAGCAGGGCGCCGTTGTAGATCCGCACCCGGACCTGGGGCGTGGCGGAATTCGCCTGGTTCGCCTTCACGAAGACCCGGAGGAAGCCCTGGCGCCCGCGCACCAGGGGCACGCTGCGGTCGTAGGCCTGGCTGGCCTGGGTGATGGTGAAGCCGTCGATGGTCAGGTCGAGGGTGGATCCGGCGGGGTTCACGGTCAGGACCGCCAGGTTGCTGGTGGCGCTGCCGTCCGGGTTCGTGACCACGACGTCATAGCCTCCCGCGTCGGCCAAGACGGCCGAGGCGATGGCGTAGATCGCCGCGGTGGCGCCGGGGATGGGCACGCCGTTCTTCCGCCACTGGTAGGAGAGCGGCGTCGCGCCGGTGGCCGCCACGCTGAAGGAGACCGGCTGCCCGACGGTGACCGTCTGGCTCAGCGGGTGCTGGGTGATGACTGGCGGAGAGAGGACTGGATTCACGGTCAAGGTCGCGATGTTGCTCGTCACCGAACCCGCGACATTGGAGACGCCGACCTGGTAGGACCCTGCATCCGCGACGGTGGTGGCCGGGATGGTGAAGGTGGAGGCCGTGGCCCCGGGGATCGGGACCCCGCCCTTCCGCCACTGGTAGGCCAGGGGCGGCGTGCCGATGGCCGTCACCGAGAAGGAGGCCGGCGCACCCGCGTTGACGGTGAGGCTCTGGGGCTGGCTGGTGATGACCGGGGCCGTGGGCGGAACGTAGGTGTAGGTCGCGGTGACCGTCCGGTCGGCGGAATCGCCGGAGTAGGTTCCCGGGAGCACGTCGGTGGCACGCACGATGAATGTCACCGTCACCGTGGTCCGGCCCGCGGGCACCGAACCGAGAATGGCGGTGAGGCCCGTGGAAGGCTGGACGTTGACGGACACGCCCGCGACGGCGGCGCCGGAGTCGTCCACGGCCGTCGGCGGGCCCGCAAGGCTGAAGGCCACGCCGTCCCCGTCGGGGTCCGAGGCCTGGGCCGCGTACTGGAAGGCCGCCGGGAAGGCCTGCGTGGCCCCGGAGAGGGTGACGGAAGCCCCGCTCGTGAAGACCGGAGCCCGGTTGGGCGCCACCGACACGGTCCGCGTGCCCGCCGGGGAAGCCGCGCCCTTCAGGTCCGTGGCGACCACGTTGAAGGTCACGCTGGCCGGAGAGGAGGGCGAGGGCCTGAATTCTAGGGTGCTGCCGTTGATGACCACGTCCGGGTTGGCGGGGACCTGGGCGTAGGTGAAGGCGTCCCCTTCGGGGTCCGTGGCGCTGAGGGCATACGTGTATGCGTGCTTGCCGATGGCACTGGAGGTTCCGCCGCTGATCACCGGCTGGGTGGGGGGCTGGTTCACGAAGACCGTCGCGGGGTTGCTCGTGTCGGAGCCCGCCGCGTTGGAGGCGTAGACATCGTAGGTCCCGGCGTCGGCGACCTGGGCCGAGGCGATGGTGTAGGCCGTGGCGGTCGCGCCCGGGATGTTCAGGCCGTTCCGGCGCCACTGCAGGCTCGGCGTGGGCGTGCCGGTGACCGCCACCGACAGGGTGGCGGTGCCGCCGAGGTTCACCGTGAGTCCCTGGGGATGCGCCGTGAAGGCCGGCCGGACCGGCGCCGGCGTGCCCCCGCCGCCGCCTCCGCCGCCCCCGCCGCAGGCCAGGGCCAGGGTGAGGATCAGGAGCGCCGCGGCGCGGGAGAGGAGGGCATGCAGCGTCGCCATGGCTGCCTCCGGGGCCCCCACGCTACCACCCTTGGCTACCCCCGGGCGCGGTGCTTCAAGTGATCCCGGACAAACCACACCAGCCCAGCCAGGAGGAGGAGGCCGATCACCAGGTCGAACTTATGGAACCAGGCCCCGAGGGTGTTCCACTTCTCGCCGAGCTTGTAGCCCACCCAGGCCAGGGCCAGGCACCAGGGCAGGGAGCCGAGGAAGGTGTAGACGTGGAACTTCACCCGGTCCATCTCCGCGAGGCCAGCGGGCAGGGCGATGAAGGTGCGCACCACCGGCAGCAGGCGCCCGATGAAGACCGCCCAGGGGCCGAAGCGCTCGAAGAAGCGGTGCGCCTGGTCCAGGTGGCCCTCGTGGAGCAGGACGTACTTGCCGAACTTCCGCACAGCGGCGTGGCCGCCCCAGCGCCCGATCTCGAAGGGCGGGATGGAGCCCAGGTTGCAGCCCAGCGCCCCGGCGATGCCCGCGATCCAGATCTGGGCCGTCGGGTTGCCCGCGCCCAGCCCGAAGAAGGTCAATTCCCCCTTGAAGGCCAGGTACCCCGCGAAGGGCATGATCACTTCGCTGGGCAGCGGGATGCAGGCGCTCTCGATGGCCATGAGGAGCATCACGCCGGTGGGACCGAGCGCGACCATCACGGCCGTCATCCAGGCAACGACGGGGGCGAGGAGCTTGTGGAGCATCCTTCGATGATGTCAGGGGGCCTGCAGCTTGCCCAACCGCGCGAGGGCCTCCTCCGCCGCCTTCGCCACGGCGGGGGTGGGCGCGGCGTCGGATTCCTGGACGAAGCCGTAGAGCCTCGCCAGGTCCCGGTGGACCTTCTGGAAGTGCTCAGCCCGGGGCCCGGGCGCCCGGGCCCCCGCCGCGCTCGCGTCCAGGCCCGCCGCCAGGCGCAGGGCGAGGTCGTGGGCGGCGCGGAGGTCCGCCTCGGCGGCCCTGGCCCGAGGATCCATGCCCACCACCAGGACCCGGCTCAGGCTCTGGCCCCCCGCCGTCAATCGCACCGTGTAGAACCCCGGCGTCACCAGGGCGCCTTCAGGCTCGAGGGGCGTGGCCCCCGTGACCGCCGAGATGGGGGGCTCCCGCTCCAGGGCGGCGGGAGGCGCGTGGCGCAGGTCCCACACGAAGCGGTGGGCCCCCGGGCGGGCCTCCAGCCGCCGCCCCCGGGCCAGCCAGTGCATGGGGACATTGAAGGCCTTCGCGTCCAGAGGAGCCGGGGCCTCGTCGCTGCGGACCCGGCGCACCAGGGTCCCGGCGGCGTCGAGGATCTCCAGGGACACCGGCCCCCCGGAGCCCGCCGGCAACACGTAGTCGATCAGGGCGCCGTCGGGCGGGTTCTCCCCCACGGGCTCCTCGGGGGGGAGGGGCGTGTCCGTGTTCAGGTTCCGGCGCACCCGGACCGCCTCCGCCGGGGCGAACAGGAACGGGCCCTTCGCCGAGGCGGCCTCGGCCATCTGCCGCAGGGGCGCGAGGCCGTCGAGGATCCAGAAGGACCGTCCGTGGGTGCCCACCACCACGTCGTCGCCCTGGATCACCAGGTCCCGGATGGAGGTGGCAGGCAGGTTCCGGGTGAGGGGCTGCCAGTGGGCGCCGTCGTCAAAGGAGACGTGCACGGTGCGTTCGGTCCCCGCGAAGAGCAGGCCGGGCTTCTTCGGGTCCTCGCGCACAGTGTTGCAGGGCGCGTTCACCGGGAGGCCAACCGTAATCTCCTCCCACGTCCTTCCATTGTCCTTTGTGCGGAGGATGAGGGGCCGCTGATCATCCAGGCGGAAGGTGTTGATGGCGGCGTAGCAGGTCTGCTCGTCGAAGTGGCCCGCCTCGAGCTGGGACACCTTCATCCAGGGCTTGAGCAGGGGCGGCGTGACGTCCTTCCAGGTCTTCCCGCCGTCGGTGGTGAGGTGGATGAGGCCGTCGTCGGTGCCGGCCCAGAGCCGGTCCGCATCCTTGGGCGATGGCGCCAGGGCGTAGACCACGCCCCGCCGCTGGAGCTTCGCCGCCGGCGTGTCCGCGTACCCGCCCAGGGAGGGCGGCGCCGGGAGCTGTTCCCGGCTCAGGTCCGGGCTGATGACCTCCCAGGTCCTCGCGCCGTCCCGGGTCCGGAACACCACGTTGCCCGCGTAGAAGAGGGTCTTCGGATCCGCCGGGGAGAAGATCACCGGCGCCGTGCGCAGGAAGCGGTAGGGCGCCCGCAGCGGGGCCGGGGACACGTCCTGGGTCTGCCCGGTGCGGACGTCGAAGCGGGTGAGCTTGCCGCCGAAGATGACGTTCGGGTCCAGGGGGTCCGGCGCGGCGTAGCCGTACTCCTCGACCCCCACGGGCATCCAGTCGCGGAAGGAGATCGCGCCGTGGTCGCCCCGGCTGCGGATGCCCACGGAGCCGCTCTCCTGCTGGCCGCCGTAGACCCAGTAGGGGAACCGGTTGTCCGTGATGACGTGGTAGAACTGCGCCGTCGGCTGGTTGTACCAGGAGCTCCAGGTCTCTCCGCCGTTGACCGTGACCGTCGCGCCCTGGTCGGCGCCCACGATCATCTGCCGTGGATCGGAGGGGTGGATCCAGATGCGGTGGTAGTCGTCGCCCCCCGGCGCCCCCTTGATCGCGGTGAAGGTCCGCCCACCGTCCGTGGACTTGTACATCGAGGTGTTCGCGGCGTAGACCGTGTCCCTGTCCTTCGGATCCACACGCACTTCGGCGAAATCGTCGCCCCGGCCGGATACCCGCGTTTCGTCATTCACCCGAGTCCATGACTCCCCGGCGTCGTCGCTGCGGTAGGTGCCCGTGAGCTTGCCCGCGTCCACCTGGGCGTACATGCGGGTCGGATCCGAGGGCGCGATCGCGAAGCCGATGCGGCCCAGGCCCTGCTCCGGCGTGGGCAGGCCTCGGGTCAGGGGACGCCAGGTCTCCCCGCCGTCCTCGCTCTTCCACAGGCCGCTGTTCGATCCCTTGAAGATGCCGTTCTCCCAGGGCGCGTGCTGCTGGCTCCAGAGGCTGGCGTAGAGGATGCGCGGATTGCCGGGATGGAAGGCCAGGCCGACGGCGCCGGTGCGTTCGTCCTTGAAGAGGACCCGCTTCCAGGTCTTCCCGCCATCCAGGCTCCGGAACACGCCGCGTTCGGCGTTCGCGCCGTAGGGATGGCCCAGGGCCGCCACGAAGACCCGGTCCGGGTCCTTCGGATCCACGATCACCTCGGGGACCTGCTGGGCGTCCCTCAGACCCGTGTTCGTCCAGGTCCTTCCCCCGTCCGTGGACTTGTAGACGCCGTCGCCCACCGACAGGTCCGGCCGCTGGAGGCCCTCGCCGCTGCCCACGTAGATCACGTCGGGATTCGACGGCGCCACCGCCAGGGCTCCCACGGAGCCCGTGGGCTGGCCGTCGAAGATGGGCGTCCAGACACGGCCGTAGTCCGTGCTCCTCCACACGCCGCCGTTGTTCGGCGCCATGTAGAAGAGGCCCGGCTTCGAGGGCACGCCGCACACCGCGACGGTGCGTCCGCCCCGGTAGGGGCCGATGCAGCGCCAGCGCAGGCCGTTCAACAGGGAAGGGTCCACCGGCTGGGCCTGGGCTGTCAGGGCCAGGGCGAAGAGGGGCAGGACGGCGCGTCGGGGCATGGTCACTCCACGGGGGCGAGGCGGGGTTCGGGCACCATCCAGAGTCCGTGGCGGGGCCGCAGGGTGAAGAGGGGATCCAGGACCACCGGCCGCCCGGGAGCATGCCGGAAGCGCCAGGCCTGGGCCAGGGTGGCGAGGATGAGCACGCCCTCCATCCACGCGAAGGGCTCGCCGATGCAGTTGCGCGGGCCGTGGCTGAAGGGGAAGAAGGTGAACTTGTTGCGGCCGGCCTTGGCCTCCCCCAGGTGGCGTTCGGGCTCGAAGCGCTCGGGCTCGGGCCACCAGCGGGGATCCCGGTGCATGACCCAGGGGGAGAGCACGACGAGGTTGCCGGGCTCCAGCCGGTAGGGCCCGAGGTCCAGGGGTTCGATCACCTCCCGGCCGAAACCCCACACCGGCGGCAGCAGGCGCAAGCTCTCGGCGAAGACGGCCTCGGCATAGGCCAGCCTGGGCAAGTCCGCGAAGGCCGGCGGCCGGCCCTCCAGCACCCGGTCCAGCTCCCCATGGAGGCGGGCCTCGGCGTCGGGGTTCTGCGCGAGCAGGTGACAGGTCCAGGTGAGGGCGTTGGCCGTGGTCTCGTGGCCGGCCAGGAAGAGGGTCATGGCCTCGTCCCGGACCTGCTGGTCGCTGAAGCGGTGGTCGGGGTCCTCCTCGTCCTGGGCGTGCAGCAGCATGGAGAGCAGGTCCGGGGCTTCGTCCCCCGAGCGGCGGCGCGCCTCGATGATGCGGAAGATGGTCTGGTTCAGCCGCGCGATGGCGCCGAGGATGCGGCGCGTCCGGGGCAGGGGCAGGCGCAGCAGCAGCCCCGCCAGGGGATTGGTCACGGCGTTGAAGGAGCCGATGACCGTGGTCAGCGCCTCGCCCAGGTCCGCGCTCTCCTCGCTCACGTCGGCGCCGAAGAGGGCCTCGGCGGCCACCGCGAGGGTGAGGGCGGTCATGGCGGCGTTGAGATCCTGGGCCTTTCCGGCTTCGAGCCGTCCCCGCAGCTCCAGGGCATGGCGCACCGTGAGATCCGCGTAGGAGGCGATCTTCCCGTGATGAAAGGCCGGCTGCACCATCCGCCGGTGGCGGAGGTGGGTCTCCCCTTCGGCGGTGAGCAGGCCCTCCCCCAGCAGGATCCTGCCCCGCTGCAGGCCGAGCCCCTTGCGAACCTTCTTCGCCTGCACCACGAGCACCTCGCGGTTCAGGTCCGGGTGGTTCACCAGGTGGAAGCGCCGCCTCCCGATGGACCAGGCGGACACGTCGCCGAAGGTCCGGTGCATGTCCGTCAGGAAGCCCAGGGTGTCCTTCCGGATCCGCCGCAGGGTGGTCCACGGCAGGAGGGGCTTCGGTCCAGGCGGGATCGGGGGGCTCATGGGAGGCGGGGTTCCCAGCATGCCCGAATACACTCTTCTGATGAGCGAGGATCTCGTCCGCAACCGCAAGGCCCTGCACGCCTACCACGTCCTGGAGACCTGGGAGGCGGGCCTCGCCCTGCTGGGCACCGAGGTAAAGGCCCTCCGCGCGGGGAAGGGCCAGCTCCAGGACGCCTACGTGGACGCGGTGGACGGGGAGCTTTGGCTCAAGCAGGCCCACATCTCCCCCTACGAGCACGGCACCTATGCCAACCACGAGCCCCTGCGCCCGCGGAAGCTGCTCCTCAAGCGGTCCGAGATCGACAAGATCCTGAAGGCCGTGACCCGCAAGGGCTACACGCTCATCCCGCTCGCCATCTACCTGACGGACCGCGGCCTCATCAAGACCCGCATCGCGCTGGCCGAGGGCAAGCAGGCCCGGGACAAGCGCGACGCGCTGAAGGAGCGGGACCAGAAGCGGGAGCTGGACCAGGCCCGCAAGAGCGGGCGCTACGAGTAGGCGCGGGCCTCAGACGCTCCGGCGGTAGACCATCTGGTACTTGAGGACGCTGGACAGCTTGTGGCTGCGCACCGTCACCCGCAGGACCAGGTCGCCGTGGGGGGTGAGCTCGAACTCGTTGGTCCGTTCGCCGTCCTTGGCGTGGTAGGTCTGGCGCACCAGGTTGCCGTGGGACTCGGCGGTCACCCAGAAGGCCTCACCGTCCTCCCGGGTCCAGTTCACGCCGCCCTTCAAGGGCACCTGGATCGGGGCGCGGCCGTCGAACTGGATGCTCACCGCGTCCCCCCGCTGCTCCAGGGCCACCCGGCGATAGGCCGGATTGACCGACCGCAGCCGCTGGTGGGCCAGGGGCTTCACGAAGAAGGGCAGGCCCTCCATCACGAGGTCGATGCCGGCATCCAGGTCGGGGGCCTGCACGAGCTGGTACTGGCCCGGAAGGCCCTGGGCGGCCAGGGGCGCGGCGGCGAGGATGAATGCGGACAGGGCGAGCACAGGGCGCATGGGCACCTCCGGAAAAGGCGGCGATTGGACCCTTGCGCCGCTCCCCAAAAATGCGAGCTTTTACTCACATCCACCACTCGCGTTCGCCCATGCCCTCCAAACCGCCCCCCCAGATCCGTAAGGCCCCTCGCCAGAAGCGTTCCCAGGAGACGGTGGACGCCATCCTCTCGGCGACCGCTCGCATTCTCGCCCAGGAGGGCCTAGACAAGGCCACCACCAACGCCATCGCCGCCCGGGCCGGGGTCAGCATCGGCAGCCTCTACCAGTACTTCCCCAACAAGGAGTCCCTGGTCCGCGCCCTCAACGACCGGCACACCCAGGAAATCCTCGCCCTTCTGAGCGCCCGCTTCGCGGAGGTGCGGGAGGCGCCCATCCCCCAGGCCGTGCGGGCCATCGTGGAGGCCATGGTGGAGGTCCACCGCCACGATCCCGAACTGCACCGCGTGCTGGTGGAGGCCGCGCCGGCGGTGGGGGCGCGGACCGAGACCCGGCGCCTGGAGCAGGCGGCGGCGGGCCTCCTGGTGGACTTCTTCAAGGCCCGCGCCGCCGAGCTCCGCCCCCTGGACTACGAGCTCAGCGCCTGGCTCCTGGTGCAGACCGTGGAGGCCGTCACCCACGCGGCGGTGCTGGACCACCCGAAGCTGCTCCACCGGGAGGCCTTCATCGACGAGGCCACCCGGATGATCGTCGGCTACTTGGCGGCGGGGGCGCCGGAGCCGCGGAGGTCCCGGCAGTAGAGCTCCCGTTCGAGCTCGGACTCGGTACCGAAGGCCAGCCGCCAGGGCCTGACCCGGCGGCGGCGCCACAGGCAGGGGAAGAGGCGCATGGGACCTCCCTTCCAGCTTCGAAGGTCGGTCCCCGCCGGGCTGCGGCCACTCGCGTTCGCGAACCCGCGCCGCCGCTTCGGGCAGGAGGCCCTGAAGCGTCGGCGGCTCGCGTTCCCGGGCGCCTCAGCGCCCCATGAGGTGGAACATGATGGCCTTCTGGGCGTGCAGCCGGTTCTCCGCCTCGTCGTAGATGCGGGACTGCGGGCCGTCGATGACATCCTCGGTGACTTCGTAGCCGCGGTAGGCGGGCAGGCAGTGGATGAAGATGGCGTCCTTGTCCGCCTGGGCCATGAGGGCCTTGTCCACGGTGAAGCCCTTGAAGGCCTTGAGGCGCTCCGCCTTCTCCTCCTCCATGCCCATGCTCACCCAGGTGTCGGTGGCCACGACATGGGCGCCGGCGATGCCGGCCGCCGGGTCGTCCGTGATCGTCAGCGTGGTGCCCTGGGCGGCGTGGTCGGCCTGCGCTCCGGAAATGATGGCCGCGTTGCAGGAGTACTTCGGGTCCTTGGGGGTGACGATGGTGCAGTGCATGCCCGTCTTGCCCGTGCCCTGCATGTAGGAGTGGGCCATGTTGTTGCCGTCGCCGATGTAGACGAACCTCAGGCCCTCAAGCCGGCCGAAGTTCTCTCGCACCGTCTGGAGGTCCGCCATGATCTGGCAGGGATGCTCCAGGTCCGTGAGGCCGTTGATCACGGGCACCGTGCCGTACTTCGCGAGGTCGGTGACCGTCTGGTGGGCGAAGGTGCGGGCCATGATGCCGTCCACATAGCGCGAGAGCACGGCGGCGGTGTCGTAGATCGGCTCGCCCCGGCCGATCTGGATGTCGCGGCTGGAGAGGAATTGGGCCAGCCCGCCCAGCTGGTACATGCCCGTCTCGAAGCTCACCCGGGTGCGGGTGGAGCTCTTCTCGAAGATCATCGCCAGCACCTTGCCCTGAAGCGCGTCACGGTAGGCCTTGGGGTGGCGCTTCATGTCGTCCGCGGTGTCGAGGAGGACGCGGAGCTCCCGGGCGGAGTAGTCGGCGAGGGAGAGGAAGTGGGGCTGGGTGAGCATGGGAGGGGCTCCAGGGCGAAAGCTTTATTTCACCATGGAGCCCGGTTATCCCGAGGTCACAAAGGGCTCAGCCCGCCTTGGGCTTCTGGCTCTCCTTCCAGGCCGCCAGCAGCTTGGCCTCGGCCTCGGCGCTGGGCCCGGCCAGCCGCGTCCGGCCCTTCTCCACGCCTTCCTGGGTCTTGAACCAGGCCAGCGTGTCCTTCACGGTCTCCTCCGCGGGGCGGAAGCGCAGGCCCGTCTTGATGGCCCGGTCGTTCTTCCAGGTGTGGAAGCCCTTGGTGTCGCCCTCGAAAGGGGCCCAGATGGGGAACTCCACGCCCTCCTGCTTGGCGAGGAAGGACGCCGGGATCCAGGTGAGGGCGGGCTTCTTGCCGGCGGCCTTCACGCAGGCGGCCATCAGCTCGCCCATGGAGAGCTTCTTCGCGGGACCGCAGGCGTTGAAGGCCCCGAAGGCGCGGAGCTCGCACAGGCGCACCAGCCACTCCCCCAGGTCGCGGACATCGATGATCTGGATGGGGTCCGCCGCCTCCCCCGGCACGGCCATCTCGCCGCCCTTGTCGGCACGCACGGGCCAGTAGGTGAAGCGGCCCGTGGGGTCGTCGGGGCCCACGATGTAGCCCGGGCGCACGATGGTGGCCTTCCCCGGGAAGGCCGCCTCCACGGCCTTCTCGCACAGCACCTTCAGGCCCCCGTAGTTCTCGAACTGCTTGCCCATGGTCTCCACGGTGGGATCGGCCAGCACCGCCAGGGGCGCGTCCTCGCCGCCGTTCATGGGGGAGGGCTCCTTGTAGGCGCTGATGCTGGAGATGTAGACGTACTGGCCCGCCCGGGAGGCCAGCAGGTCCGCCGAGGCCTTCACGATGCGCGGGTAGTAGCCGCTGTTGTCGATGACCGCGTCCCAGGTGCCCGACTCCAGGGCCTTCAGGCCGGGGTCCTTCTTGGGATCGCGGTCCCCGTTGAGCTCCAGGACCTTGCCCTTGAACATCCCGGGGCGGGTCTTGCCGCGGTGGAAGATGGTCACCTCGTGGCCCCGGGCCAGGGCGGCGTCCACGGTGGCGGGCCCCAGGAAGCCCGTGCCGCCGAGGATGAGGAGCTTCAGGGACTTCGCCTTGCCCTTGGGCTGGGCCTTCCCCTCGGCCGCCAGGGATGGGTTGAGGGCCAGGGCCGTGGCGGCGGCGCCGGTGGCCTGGAGGAAGGAGCGACGGGTCTGGGCCATGGAAGCCTCCGGATTTCAGGTGGCGGGGATATACCTCGTAAGGCAATATACAGGGCGTCCGCCCTTCCGCAACCCTTTCCTTCCAGACCCCATGACCGAGCCCCAGCCCAGCCTGATCCGGCGCCTCGCGATGGTGCGCAAGGGGGAGACCCGCATCCTCCTCTGGGCCGCGGGCTACTTCTTCTTCCTCCTGATGAGCTACTACCTCCTGCGGCCCATGCGGGAGGCCTTCGGCATCGCCCGGGGGGCGGACAAGCTGCCCTGGCTGATGACGGCGACCCTGGCCACGATGCTGCTGGTGAACCCCGTCTACGCGGCCCTGGTGTCCCGGGTGCCCCGGCGGCGCTTCATCCCCCTCACCTACCGCTTCTTCGCCCTGAGCATGGGGGCCTTCTGGGCGGTGTTCCGCCTTGCGCCGGCCCACGGGGGCGTCTGGGCGGGCTACGTGTTCTACGTCTGGCTCAGCGTCTTCAACCTCTTCGTCGTCTCGGTCTTCTGGAGCCTCCTGGACGACCTGCTCACCGAAGAGATCGGGAAGCGCCTCTTCGGCCTCATCGCCGTGGGGGGGACCCTCGGCGCCCTCGCCGGGGCGAGCCTCACCGCCAGCCTCAGCCAGGGCTTCAGCCTCGGCGGCCTCCACGTCCAGGTGGCGCCGTCCTCCCTGCTCCTGCTCTCCATCCTCTTCCTGGAAGCGGCGGTCTTCTGCATGCAGGGTCTCGCGGACCGGGCCTCGAAGGTCGACCTGAAGCCCGCGACGCCGGAGCCGGGTCCGGGGATCTTCGAGGGCCTGCGGCTCGTGGCCACCTCGCGCTACCTCCAGGCCATCTGTCTCTACATGCTGCTCTTCACCATCACCTCGACGCTGCTCTACCTGGTGCAGGGCCGCATCGTGGAGCAGGCCTTCCAGGGTCAGGCGGCCCGCACGGCGGCCTTCGCGCGCCTGGACGTGTGGACGAACGTCCTGACCCTCACCCTCCAGGTCCTCTTCTCCGGCCGCATCCTGGTCGGCCTCGGGCTGCGCACCACCCTCTGCCTGCTGCCCCTGCTCACCCTGGCCAGCCTCGGCGGCCTCTGGGCCCTGCCGACCTTCGCGATGCTCGCGGTGGTGCAGGTCTCCCGCCGGGGCCTCCACTACGCCGTGGACCGCCCGGCCCGGGAGATCCTCTACATCCCCCTCGGCCAGGACGAGAAGTACAAGTCGAAGCCCTTCATCGACACCTTCGTCTACCGGGGCGGCGATGCCCTGGGCGTGTGGACGCCCACCCTGCTGGGCCTGATGGCCGTGCCCGTGGGGGCGGTGGGGCTGGCGGTGTCGGGGCTGTGGGTGGCCGTGGCGGTGTGGCTGGGGCGGCTGCGGTGGCGCATGGGGCCCCGGGGCGGGGATGTCTGAGGACCCCCGCCCCTTGGAGGGAGTCCGGGCGGGCAGCCCGACCTTCGCCCTGGGGCGGCCGGGGACTCCCGCTGCACCGGCGGCCTGGGGATCCGTCCTCAGTCGACGATGAAGAGCCGGGCCCCCGTCTCCGTCCTGGACCGGTGGGGTTCGGCCCCATCCGCCACCTGGTAGCTGGTCCCCGGGGTGAGGATGAACACCCTCCCGTCCTGGAGCTCCGTCTCCAGGCGGCCTTCGAGGCAGAGCAGGATGTGCCCCTTGCGGCACCAGTGGTCCGCCACGTAGCCGGGGCTGTATTCCACCATCCGGACCCGGATCCCTCCGTGGACCTGGGCGCGGGAGCGGGACCATCCGTGCAGACCGGGCCGTTCCACGGGCTCGACCCCGGACCAATCGGTGGTGCAGAAGGGTATGCCGTGGAGTTCCATGGCGCGGCTCCTGGAAGATCGCGGTCCATCGGGGAGACCATGGCGAGGCCGGCTCGGCGCGGGGGCGCGCCGGTCGGACCCCGCGCCCCGCTCAACCCGCGTGGTGGGCGAAGGCCCGGACCACCTTCCGGTCCGGACCGAATAGGAACACCTCGGCGGAGTGCCCGCGCTCCCAGGTGAAGTGCAGGGTGATGCTCTCGACGCCGACGAAGGTCGAGACCGCCTCGAAGCGGAGGTCCGGGAACCGGGCCAGCGCCTTGGCCCAATAGGCGCCGACGGTCTCCCGGCCCTTCAACCTGCCGGACGGCACCCCGGCCATCTCCACGATGATGGGCGAGGACATCTCGAAGTCCTCGGTGTAGTGGGAGAGGATCCGGGACAGGTCGTGGCTGTTCCAGGCGGCGATCCACCCGTCCACGAAGTGGGTAGCGAACGTCTTGTCGATCATGGTGGAGGTCTCCTTTGGATGGGGCGCCGATCCGCGCCCGGGTCAGCGCTTGGGCCGGAGGCTCGCGGTGTAGGACTGGGCGACGATCCGGCCGTCCCGCACCGTGAAGGTGTCGGTCGCCAACTCGTAGACGCTGTCGCCGGTCTCGGCGTTCCAGACGATGTACCCGTGGTCGCCCTCCACGGCATATTGCTTCAGGTTGAAAGTGGCTCCGGGCTTCCGGAACTCGGCAATGAGGCCTTCGAACAGGGGCCGGATGGCCGCCACGCCCTTCAGGGGGCCCTCGGACGTGAAGAACACGGCGTCGGGCGCGTAGTCCTCGACGACCCCGTCGACGTCGTGGGCGAAAAAGGCTTCCAGGTGGTGGTCGAGAACCTGCTTGGTGGTGGACATGGTCCGGTCTCCTTCGAGAGGGGTGAAATCGTCAGGGTCCAAGGCGGGGTCCGCCGGAAAACGAACGGGGACCCCTTCTGCGTCAGCCGCGCCGGCGATCGGGGGCCTGGGGGTCCAACTGCCGCGTGGCGGCGCCCGAGGCCCCCACGGCGGGCCAGAACTTCCCCGTGTCCTTCATGTACTGCCGGTACCGGGCGCCGAAGTCCCGGGCCAGGTCCTGCTCCTCGTGGTACACGCCGATCAGGATGTAGATCGTCATGCCGGGGGCGAGCACCAGGTGCCCGACTGTCATGGAGGGTGTCACCCAGACGCCGAGGAGGACGCCCGCCTGGAGGGGGTGGCGCATGACCCTGTAGAGGCCCGTGGACTTGAAGGCCACCGGCGTGTAGGCCTGGCCCCTGAACGCCAGCCACACCTGCCTCAGGCCGAAGAGGTCGAAGTGATTGATCAGGAAGCTCGCGTAGAGGACCAGGCCCCACCCTCCGAGCCCCGCCGCCAGCAGGAGCTTGTGGCCCATCCCGTGGTGGACCTGCCACAGCGGATAGGGCAGGGGCCGCCAGGCGAGACACAGCGCGAAGGTGACGGCCGCCGTGGCCAGCATGTAGGTGGCCCGCTCCGCGGCATCCGGAATGAGGCGCGTGAGCCAGGCCTTGAAGGGCCGCCGGGCCATGACGCTGTGCTGGAGCCCGAAGAGCGCGATCAGCCCCAGGTCCGCCAGCACCGCCAGGGCGGGGTTCCCGGCCCTTCCCGAATCGAGCGTCTTGGGCACCCCCAGGTTGAAGAGGAACAGCACCAGGTAGCCCAGCGCCGCCACGCCGAGGAGGTAGCCGAGAAGGCCGTAGAGGAGGATGGCTGTCCGCTTCATGATGTCGCTCCCTGGGAATGGGCGTGGATGCCCGCCGGCAACATCCACGAGAGCGAGTCTCGCCTCGCCAGGATCCATCCCCCAGTGCGCGACCTGTAGCGCTGCACTACACAAGATGGAGTAGCCAACTCCACCCCGTGGAGTACAGTCCCGGAAAGCAGGGGCCGGTCGCCCCGCGAAGGGAGCCCCCTTGGAATACGGCCAGTTCTGCCCCATCGCCAAGGCCTCGGAGATCCTCGGGGAGAAATGGACCATCCTGATCATCCGCGAGCTGCTCATGGGCGGCACGCGCTTCAACGAACTCCACCGCGGCCTCTCGCGGATCTCGCCCACGCTCCTGTCCCGCCGGCTGGACACGCTGGAAAGCCTCGGGCTGGTGCTCAAGAAACGCCTGCCGGGCCAGCGCGGCTACCAGTACCTCCCGACCGGCGCCTGCCGCGAGCTGACGCCGGTCATCCAGGCCCTGGCGGACTGGGGCCTGTGCTGGGCCCGTTCCAACCTGCGGGAGCAGGACTACGACGTGGAATTGCTGATGCTCTACCTCAAGCGCAGCATCGTCCCCGAGAAGCTGGCGGGCGGGGAGACGGTGATCCACTTCCGGTTCACGGATGTGAAGGCCCACGCCCGGTGGTGGATCCTGGTGCGGAACCGGGACGTGGACCTGTGCGTCAGCGATCCCGGCAAGGACGTCGATGTCTGGTTCACCACCACGGTCAGGACGATGGTCGACATCTGGATGGGCGACACCACCTACCGCCACGCCCTCCGCAGCGGCGCCCTCACCCTGGTCGGGCCGGCCGCCCTCACCCGCCACGTCACCGATTGGATGAGGAACAGCGACTACGCGGACCTTCCCTCGGCGAACCGGATCTGACCAGGCTGTGGGACGCCCGGCAGGGGGTCCAGCGGGGCCTCCCGGCCAGCCTAGATCCCGTCCGCGATCAGCACCGCCGGTTCGAAGTCCAGGGCCTTGGCTTCGGCCGGGGCCTTCATCCCCCACAGCACGAGCCGGGACGCGTAGGGCCGCCAGAGGTCCGGCGCGGCCAGCACGGCGTCCAGGGGCGGGTGGAGCATGAGAGCCTCCGGGAGGTCGGCCAGCTCCTCGGCGCTAAGGTCCTTGGCCTCGCTGCTGTCCCAGAGGAAGCCGCAGCGGGCCTCGGGGCAGGCGGCCCAGAGCTGCAGCACCTCGCTGTGCTCGAAGCTGCTGAAGAGGACGCGGTCCAGGGCCTCGGCGGCCTCCGCGGTCGCCAGGGCCTGCTGCCACCCGGGCTCGCCCTTGAGCTCCACATTGATGAGCTTCGCCGGCAGCTCCAGCACGTCCGAAAGCCGGGGCACCGCCTCGCCGTTCCGCAGCCTCGGCAGCTCGGTGGACTTCATCCCCCGCAGGACGCCGCCCCCCTCGGCGGTGCGGGCCAGGTCCTCGTCATGGAGCACCATGCTCACGCCGTCCCGGGTGGGCTGGACGTCCAGCTCGAAGCCGTCCATCCCGGCGGCCAGGGCGGCGCGGAAGGCTTCCATGGAATTCTCCAGGTGCTTCGAGGAGAAGCCGCGGTGGCCGAGGATGAGGGGCATGGCAGCCTCCACGTCGTCAAAGGGAGAGGGCGAGTCTAGCGCGGATGGTTGACGGATCCGCAGGGCCTCGGCGAAGGTGGAAGCATGCTGACCCTGTCCCTGTCCCGCGCCGCGGCCCCCACGGGCGGCCGGACCCTGGGCATGGGCATGACCACCACCACGACCATTACCCGTTCCGGGCCGGTCTAGAACCCTTCCTCCTCTAGCACCGGCCCCGCGACGCGGGGCCTTTTCGTTTCCGGAGCTTTCATGTCATCCAGCGGCTGGCGCGTGATGAAATTCGGCGGGACCTCGGTGGCGGACGCCGACCGCCTGCGCACCGTGGCGGACCTGGCCGCAGCGGCCCTCGCGGAGTCCAGGGTCTGCCTCGTGGCCTCCGCCGCCTCGGGCATCACGGACCTCCTCCTGAGGGCGGCCCGGACCGCCGAGACGGGCGGCGATCCCGGCCCCGACGTGGAGGCCTTCCGGGCGCGCCACGCCGCGATCCTCGAGGACCTCGCCCCCGGGTTCGAGGCCGGCGTCCAGGCCCGCGCCGCCGCCGGCCTCCAGGCCCTGGGCGACGAATTCGCCAAGCTCGCCAGCGGGGTCGGCCTGCTGCTGGAGTGCCCGCCCTCGGTCCGCGCCCACCTGTCCTCCCTAGGAGAGCGCGCCTCCTGCCTCCTCCTCGCCGCCCTCCTGGAGGCCCGGGGGCTCGCGCCCGAGGCCCTGGACCCCCGCCACGCGATCCGCGCCCTCGGCGATCCCCTGCAGGCCGAGCCGGACCTGGAGGCCACCGCCGAGGCCTTCGCCCCCCGCCGCGCGGGAACCTCGAGGCTCCTGGTGCTGCCGGGCTTCTTCGCCGGGGACGCCGAGGGCCGCACGGTGCTCCTGGGCCGCGGCGGCTCGGACTACAGCGCCGCCCTCGCCGCGGCGGCGCTGAAGGCCGACCTCCTGGAGATCTGGACCGACGTGGACGGCATCTACAGCGCCGATCCCCGCCAGGTGCCCGAAGCCTTCGCCCTGCCCGCCCTCTCCTTCGAGGAGGCCATGGAGCTGAGCCACTTCGGCGCCAAGGTCCTCCACCCCAAGACCATCCAACCCGCCCGCGCCGCGGGCATCCCGGTGCGGGTGCGCAACAGCTTCCGCCCGGAGCACCCGGGCACCCTCATCACCGCCCAGGCCCCGCCCCCGGAACACGCCGCGCGGGGGCTGACCCTGCTGGAGCACGTCGCCCTGCTGAACGTCACCGGCGCGGGCATGAAGGGCGTGCCCGGCGTGGCCGCCCGGACCTTCCAGGCCCTGGCCAGGGAGGGCATCAACGTCCTTCTCATCACCCAGGGCTCCAGCGAGTGCGCCATCACCCTCTGCGTCGCCGGGGCCGACGGGGCGAAGGCCCAAGGGGCGTTGAAGGCCGCCTTCGAGCTGGACCTCGCCGCCGGGCGGCTGGACGACGTGGAGCGCCGGGACGGGCTCTCCATCCTGAGCGTGGTGGGCGAGGGCATGCGGGCCCGCATGGGCGTGGCGGGCACCTTCTTCCACGCGCTGTCCGAGGTGGGCGTGAACATCGTCGCCATCGCCCAGGGCAGCAGCGAGCGCAGCATCAGCGCCGTGGTGCGCGGGGAGGACGGCCCCCGGGGCCTGCGCCACGCCCACCGCGGCTTCTTCGGCACCGCGGAGGTGATCGAGCTCTACCTCTTCGGCACCGGCACCGTGGGCGGGCGGCTCGTGGAGCACCTGGAGGCCCAGAAGCCGCGCCTCAAGGCCCGCGGCATCGAGCTCCGCCTCTGCGGCCTCGCCCGCTCGAAGGGGCTGCTCCTCGCCGAGGGCGGCATCGACCCGGCCCAGGCCCGGAACGGGCTGGACGGCGCCGGCGCCCCGGACCCGGGCCGGGTGGCGGACTTCGTGGCGTCCCGGAAGCCCATCACGCCGGTGCTGGTGGACTGCACCTCCGACGAGGCCCTCGCGGGCCGCTACGGCGAGCTCTTCGCCGCGGGCCTGCACGTGGTCACCGCCAACAAGAAGGCCAACGCGGGCTCCTACGCCTACTGGCAGCACCTCCGGGAGCAGGCCCGGGCGGGGCAGCGCCGCTTCCTCTACGAGACCAACGTGGGGGCGGGCCTGCCGGTCATCTCCACGCTCCAGTCCCTCCTGGCCTGCGGCGACCGCGTGCGGCGCTTCGAGGGCATCCTCTCGGGCTCCCTGTCCTTCCTCCTGGGCCGCCTCGAGGAGGGCGCGGCCTTCTCCGGGGCCGTGCGCGAGGCCATGGACAAGGGCTTCACCGAGCCCGATCCGAGGGACGACCTTGGCGGCCAGGACGTCGGCCGCAAGGCCCTCATCCTCGCCCGGGAGATCGGCCTGCGGCTGGAGCCGGAGGCCGTGCAGGTGGAGAGCCTCCTGCCCCGGGACTTCCACGAGGGGAGCGTGGCCGAGTTCCTCGCCCGCCTGCCGGAACTGGATGCCCCCTTCGCGGCGCGCATGGCGGACCTGAAGGCCAAGGGCCAGGTGCTGCGCTTCATCGGCAGCATCGACGCCACCGGATCCGAGCCCCGCTGCGGCGCGGGCCTCCAGGCCCTGGACGCCGACCATCCCCTGGCCTCCGTGCGGGGGGGCGAGAACGCCCTGGCCTTCCTCACGGACCACTACAGCCCGCGGCCCCTGGTGATCCGCGGCTACGGCGCCGGGGCGGACGTCACCGCCGCCGGGGTACTCTCGGACATCCTCAAGCTCGCCACCTGGAGCCAGCCATGAAGCGCCTTCAAGCCTACGCCCCCGCCAGCATCGGCAACGTGGCCGCGGGCTTCGACGTGATGGGCGCGGCCCTGGCGCCGCTCGACGGCTCCCTGCTCGGGGACCGGGTGACCCTCAGCGAGGCCTCCGCGCCCGTCTTCGAGACGGCCGGCCCCTTCGCCCACCGCCTGCCGGCCGACCCGGCCCAGAACCTGGTGCTGAAGGCCAAGGCCCTCTTCGAGGAGAGCTACGGCGCCCTGCCCCCCTGCTCGATCCGCCTGGAGAAGGACCTGCCGGTGAACAGCGGCCTGGGGAGCAGCGCCGCCTCCATCGTCGCGGCCCTGGTGGCCTTCAACGCCTGGGTGGGCGAGCCCTATGGCCCCGGGGAGCTGCTGGCCCTGGCGGGCCGGGCCGAAGGCTCGGTCTCGGGCTCGGTGCACTACGACAACGTGGCGCCCAGCCTGCTCGGGGGCCTGCGCCTCGTGGTGCCCGGCGGCAAGGCGAGGGCCCTGCCCTTCCCGGCGGACCTCGTGTTCGTCGTGCTGCGCCCGGACCTCGAAGTCGCCACCCGGGACGCCCGGGCGGCCCTGCCCGCCGCGGTGCCCCTGGCCGATGCCGTCGCCTTCGGCGCCAACCTCGCGGCCTTCGTGCAGGCCCTGCACGCCCAGGACAGCGCGCTGCTCGCGGCGAGCTTCCGGGACGTGCTGGCGGAACCCCACCGCGCAGGGCTCGTGAAGGGTTTCCGGGAGGTCCAGGCCGCGGCCCTGGAGGCCGGCGCCCTGGGCTGCAGCCTCAGCGGGAGCGGGCCCGCGGTCTTCGCCGTGGCCGAGGAGGGGGAGGAGGCCCGCGACGTGGCCCAGGCCATGGTCGCGGCCTTCGAAGGGGCGGGCGTGGGCGCGGAGGCCCTGCTCTGCGGCCTCGACGCCCCGGGCGCGAGGGTCCTGTGAGGCTCCTCAGCACCCGCGATCCCCGCGCCCGGTCCACCTTCCGCGCCGCCGCCGCCGGCGCCCAGCCCCCGGACGGCGGGCTCTGGGTCCCGGAGGCCTGGCCCCGCTTCGACGACCTCGACGCCCTCCTTGCCCTTCCCTGGGCCGAGCGCAACGTCGAGATCCTCCACCGCCTCCTCGGCGACGAATTCGCCCGGGAGGAGCTCGCGGCGCTGGTGGGAGAGGCCCTGGACTTCCCCATCCCCCTCGCGCCGGTCGAGCCCGGCGTCTTCGCCCTGGAGCTCTTCCACGGGCCCACCCTGGCCTTCAAGGATGTGGGGGCGCGCTTCCTCGCCGGGGTCCTGGCGCGGGGTTCGACCGGGCCCCGCACCATCCTTACGGCGACCTCCGGGGACACCGGCGCCGCCGTGGCCCACGCCTTCTGGAAGCGCCCCGGCTTCCGCGCCGTGGTGCTCTACCCGGCGGGCCGGGTCTCTCCGCGCCAGGAGCGGCAGTTCGCCTGCCTGGGGGACAACGTCCACGCCCTGGCGGTGGAGGGCTCCTTCGACGACTGCCAGGCCCTGGCCAAGGCCTGCTTCGCCGACGCGGACCTCAGCGCCGAACTGGGACTCACTTCGGCGAACTCCATCAACATCGCCCGGCTCCTGGCCCAGGGCCTCTACTACCTCGAGGCCGCCGCGCAGCTGCGCGGCCTCGGGATCCCCGGACCTCCCGTGGTCGCCGTGCCCTCGGGCAACTTCGGCAACCTCTGCGCGGGATTGATGGCCGAGGCCCTGGGCCTGCCCGTGGCGGCCTTCGTGGCGGCCACCAACGCCAACGACACGGTGCCCGCGTTCCTCGACGGGGGGCCCTACCGCCCCCGGCCTTCGGTGCCGACGCTCTCCAACGCCATGGACGTGGGCGCCCCCAGCAACTGGGAGCGCATCGCCCGGTCCGCGGGGGATGCCGCGGCGCTGCGCGCGACCCTCCGGTGGGACCGCTGCAGCGACGCCGGCACCCTCGAGGCCATGGCCGCCCTCCAGGGCCTCGGCTATGAAGCCTGCCCGCACACCGCCGTGGCCTGGGCCGCGCTGAAGCGCCGCCTCCAGCCCGGCGAGACCGGCGTCTTCCTGGCCACCGCCCACCCCGCGAAGTTCCCCGAGGTCGTCGAACGCGCCACGGGCCGCGTGCCCGCCCTGCCGCCGGCCCTCGGAGCGCTGGAGTCCGCCCCGGTCCTCTCCCGGCCCCAGTCCAACGACCCCGCCGCCCTGAAGGCCGTCCTCAGATCACTTTGCCGGGATTGAAGATCCCGTCGGGATCCAGGGCCGCCTTCAGGCCCCGCAGCATGGCGAGGTGCCCGGGCTCGGCCAGCTCGAGGAAGGCCGCGCGCTTCGCCAGGCCGATGCCGTGCTCGCCGCTCAGGGTCCCGCCGAGGCCCACGCAGAGGCGGAAGAGGTCCATGAGCTGGGCTTCGAGGGCCACCGGCTCTGTCGCACCGGCCGCCAGGAGGTTCACGTGGAGGTTGCCGTCCCCCAGGTGCCCGTAGGTGACCGCGGGGATGCCCAGGCGCTCCAGCCCCTCGAAGAATTCCTTCAGGCGCGACCGGGGCACCACGACGTCCTCGCTGACCTTCCGCGGATGCCGCTCCTTGAGGAAGGCCGAGGTCATCCGGCGGACGGCCCAGAGGTCCTCGCGCTGCCGGGCGTCCGTGGCCATCTGGAGGTGGGCCTCCAGGGGGCCGAGCAGGTCCAGCAGCCCGTCCATGAAGGCCTCGGACGCGCAGTCCCGGTCGTCGAATTCCAGCAGAGCCAGCGCCTCGCCGGGCAGGCGCCGGGCCTCCTCGGGCCCGTGGGCCCGCAGTTCCGCCAGCACCGCCGGGTCGAAGAACTCGAAGGCCGAGGGCAGGTAGCCCGCCGCGCAGAGCGTCCCGGGCAGGGCGATGAGCGCTTCGAAGCGGTCCACCGGCAGCAGCAGGGTGAGGCGCTGCCGGGGCAGCGGGACCAGGCGCACGGTGGCGCCCACGATGAATCCGAAGATGCCCTCGCTGCCCACCAGGAGCTGGGCCAGGCTGGGGCCCGTGTTGGCCTTCACGGAACCGATGCCGAGGGTGTGGATCTCGCCGTCGGCGAGGAGGGCGTCCACGGACAGCACCCAGTGGCGGGTCATGCCGTACTTGCACGCGTTGGGCCCGCCGGCGTTGGTGGCCAGGCTGCCCCCGAAGGCGCAGAGGGGCCAGCTGTTGGGATCGGGCGGATAGAAGAGCCCCTCGGCCTCCGCGGCGGCCTTCACGTCCCTCAGCCAGGCGCTGGCGGGCGCGCTCAGGGAGAGGTCGGGCTTCGAGAGGCTGATCCCGCCGGGCCAGGCGCCGAAGTCCACGATCAGGCTGGGCCCCTGGGCCAGGCACCCGCCCGCCTTGCCCGTGCCCGCCCCCCGGGGGACGAGGCCGAAGCCCTCGTTCCGGGCGAGTTGGACCAGGGCTTTCAGGGCCCGGGGGGACCTCGGCCGGACCACGGCCAGGGGCGGCGGCTGGAACAGGTGGGATTCGTCCCGGCGGAAGGCTTCCAGGGCTTCCGGGTCCTGGAGCACCTCGGCCTCGGGAATCTGGGAGAAATGCCGCACAACCTCCATGATGCCTACGAAATCCCTTGTGCGAAGGATGTGAAATTCCTACGTTGATTCATCGTGTGTCCCAACACCCAATGAGCAATGCGGTCCGGGAACCCCTGGTCCCCCGCTTGGCGCTGGCCGTCCTGCTGGCCGGCGGCTTGGCGAGCCTGGGTGCCTGGGGGCTGGCTCAACGGCTGCTGCTCCAGAAGGCCCAGGTGCTCTTCAAGGCGGAAGTGGACCGGGAGGAGGAATCCCTCGCCGGGCGCCTGGACCGCAACATGGAGATCCTGCGCGCGGCCCAATCCCTCTTCGACCTCGTGGACGAGGTGTCCCCGGCGCAGTGGGAGGTCTTCGCCCAGCGCTTCGGCGTGAAGCGGCGGGAGGACGGACTGCGCTCCATCGGTTTCATCGCGGTGGTCCGCCCCGGTGAGGACGAGGCCTTCCTGGCCCGGCAGCGGCGCTGGAAGCCGGAATTCCGGATCCACGACCTGGGTCCGGGCCCGGACCGCGCCCCCCTGACCCTCATGTACCCCTGGTCCCCGGAGACCCGGGGCCTGCTCGGCTATGACATCTACTCCCTGGACGCGCGCCGGGCCGCGATCCTCCAGGCCCTCGAATCCGGCCAGCCCACCGTCACGGAAGCCATGCACCTGGCCGCCGCGCGCACCGGTCCCCGGGAGCATCCCGGGGCCGTGTTCTACGCGCCCGTCTACCGCCCCGGGAAGGACCTCGCCACGCCCGCCGCCCGCCGGACCGCGGCACGGGGGGTGGTCTTCTCCAGCTACTACGCCGACGAGCTGCTGGCCTCCACCCTGAGGGCCCACCCCGCCCTGCGGGTCATGGTGTCCGACGGCGCCGGCGACAACCCGTCGGAGATGCTCTTCGAGAGCCGGGGCGACCGCGGGGACGCCTACTTCCACTACGACGCCACCCGCACCGTGGGCGGGCGCACCTGGTCCATCCACTACGAGGCCCCCCGCACCTTCGGGGTCGAGGACGACCGGCACGCGCCCCGGCTGGTGGCGGGCGCGGGCCTCCTGCTGACCCTGGTGCTGACGGGCTTCACCCGCAGCCTGGCGCTGCGGCGCCGGAAGGAGGAGGCCCTGGTCGCGGAGCTCACCGAGAGCGAGGCCCGCTTCCGCGCGGTGGCCGAGACCACCGACAGCGCCATCCTCCTCTACTGGGACACGGTGAGCTACGCCAACCCCGGCGCGGCCACGATCCTGGGCCGGGACCGGGAAGCGCTGATCGGAATGCCCCCGCTGGAGCTGATCCACCCGGAGTACCGCGCCCTGGCGGCCGAGACCCTGGAGGCCCGCAAGGCCGGCGAGCTGCGGCCGAGGCGCTGGGAATTCCGGGTGCTGCGGCCGGACGGATCCATCCGCTGGGTGGACCTCACCGCCACCACCGTCACCTTCCAGGGCAAGCGCCTCGTGCTGGCCACGGCCCTGGACATCACCGACCGGGTCAACGCCGAGCAGTCCCGGGCGGAGATCGAGCAGAAGCTCTTCGAGGCCCGCCGCATGCAGTCCCTCGGCCTCATCGCGGGCGGCCTCTCCCACGATTTCAACAACCTGATCACCGCCATCCAGGGCTACGTCTCCTGCGCCGAGCTGGAACTCCCCGAGTCGGCGCCGGCGCGGCCCTTCCTCGCCCACATCCGGGAGTCCTGCGCCAGGGCCGCGGACGTCACCCACGCCATGCTGGCCTATGCCGGGGACGCCCACTTCCGCTGGCAGCGCCTGGACCTCAACACCCTTGCGCGGGAGGTCGTCGCCCACGCCCTGACCGACCTCAGGGCCGAACAGGACATCGAGACCAGGCTGGAGGAGGAGCTCCCGCCCCTGGAGGGCGATCCCGACCAGCTGGCCCACGCCCTCGGCGAGCTGCTCGAGAACGCCTTCGAATCCCTGCCCTCCGGGGGCACCGTGAGGGTCTCCACGGGGTACGGGCCCGTGGACCTCGCCGCCCTGGACTTCGACTTCTTCAACCCGGATTCCACCGTCGGGGCCTGCCTCTGGCTGTCCGTCGCGGACGACGGCCCGGGGATGGACTTCGACACCCAGCGCCGGATGTTCGATCCCTTCTTCAGCACCAAGTTCGCGGGCCGGGGCCTGGGGCTCGCCTCCGTCCACGGCATCCTGCGGAGCCACCACGGCGGCATCCGCGTCGCCTCCCGCCCCGGCCAAGGGACGACTGTCACGCTCTTCTTCCCCGTCCTGGGCCGGGAAGCTGCTTCAATCTGAAGCTCGGCCCTTCCCCATGGACCTCCTGCCCCTCGCCCTCCTCGGTGGCGGCCTGGCCGCGGGGGGCGGCCTGGGATGGTGGCTCGGACATCGCCGCCCCGGCCGCGGCGCCGCGCTGGAACCGCCCCTGGACCTCGAGGCCCTGGCCGGGATCGTGCGGGCACGCCTCGACCGCGAAGGGCGGATCCGCGCCCCGGAACCCTCCCTGGCCTCCTTCCTCGGTCTCGATCCCTCGGCCCTGGACGGACGCCCCCTGCTCGACCTCATCCGGGAGGAGGACCGTGGCGAATGCGGCTCCCACTGCCTGCAACTGCTGAAGGGGGAGGTCTCCCGCTGCTCCCTCGAAGCCCGGCTCGCCGGCCCGGAACCGCCCCGCTGGGTGCACCTCGACGGACGCCCCCTTCCGGACGGCGGCGTTCGGTGCCTGCTCCGGGAGACGACCGAAGTGCACCGGGCCCAGGAGGCCCTCCTGGAAAGCGAGGAACGCTGGCGCACCATCGCCGAGACCGCCTCCTGCGCCATCTTCATCTACACCCGGACCTTCACCTACGTGAGCAGCTACGCCTGCCAGCTGCTCGGGCGCACCCGGGAGGAGCTCCTCGACACGCCCTTCTGGGAGGTGGTCCATCCCGACGACCGGGAGACCGTCCGGGCGAGGGGCCTTGCCCGCCAGCGCGGAGAGGCCGTGCCGAACCGCTACGAGTTCAGGGTCCTCCGCCCGGACGGCACCGTGCGTTGGGTGGACTTCACCGCGGGGGCCATCCAGCATGGCGGACAGACCCTCGGCCTCGGCACCGCCTTCGACATCACCGACCGCGTGGCCGCCGTGGAGTCCCGCATCGAGATGGAGCGGCGGATGCTGGAGTCCCAGCGCCTGGAGAGCCTCGGCCTGATGGCCGGCGGCGTGGCCCACGACTTCAACAACCTGCTCACCATCATCCTCGGCAACGCCAGCCTGGCCCTGGACGAGGCGGAGCCCGGCAGCGCCCTCCACACCGCCCTGGGCGCCATCGCCAGCACCGCCCACCGGGCCGCGGACCTGACGCGCCAGATGCTGGCCTACTCGGGCCGCGGCAAGTTCCACCGCGAGCCCACGGACCTGAACGCCACCCTGCGGGCCCTCACCGCCCTGGTGGAGTCCTCGGTGCCGCGCCACATCCGCCTCCAGTACGACCTGGGCGCCGACCTGCCTGCCGTGGAGGCCGACCCCACCCAGCTCCAGCAGGTGGCGCTCAACCTCCTGACCAACGCCGTGGAGGCCCTGGGGGACCGTCCGGGCGAGATCACCGTGCGCACCTCCCTCCAGTCCCTCGCCTTCACCGATCTTGCGGCATCCTTCCCCGACCAGGCCGTGGCCCCCGGGCCCCACCTCGTCCTGGAGGTTTCGGACACCGGCCCGGGCATGGACGAGGAGACCCGCCGGCGCATCTTCGATCCCTTCTTCACCACCAAGCCCTCGGGCCGGGGCCTCGGCCTCGCCGCCCTCCAGGGGATCGTGCGCGCCCACCATGGCGGCGTCATGGTGGACAGCGTCCCGGGCGGGGGCACCACGTTCCGGGTCGTCCTGCCCGCCTTGGGGGCGCCGGCCCACCCCGCCGCGGAACCCTCCCCCACCGGCCCGGGATGGACGTCCGCCGGACGGATCCTGGTGGTGGACGACGAGGCCCCCATCCGGGAGATGGCCGCCTGGGTCCTCCATCGCGCAGGCTTCGAGGTGCTCGAGGCCGCCCATGGCCAGGAGGCCCTGGAGGTGCTGGGCCGCGGGCCCCAGGAGGTGCGCGCGGTCCTCCTCGACCTGTCCATGCCGGTGATGGGCGGGGGCGAGACCCTGCCCGCGCTCCGCGCCCTCCGCCCCGGGATCCCGGTCCTGCTCAGCAGCGGCTACGAGGGCGAAGAGCGGGTCCAGCAGCTGCTCCGCCAGCCCGCCACCGGGTTCCTGCAGAAGCCCTACGCCTCCGCGGGGCTGCTCGCCGCCCCGCGGGACCTGCTCGGAGAGTAGCCCCGGCTCAGCGCACCAGCGTGCCGATGCGCTCGCCCTTCACGGCCGCCACCAGGTGGCCCGGCACCATCATGTCGAACACCATGATGGGGAGCCGGTTCTCCATGCAGAGCGCGATGGCCGCGGCGTCCATGACCTTGAGGCCTTTCTCCAGAACTTCCTGGAAGCTGATCTCCTCGAAGCGCTGGGCGGCGGGGTCCTTCTTGGGGTCGGCGCTGTAGATGCCGTCCACGTTGGTGGCCTTCATCACCACTTCGGCGGCGATCTCGTTGGCCCGCAGGGCCGCCGCGGTGTCGGTGCTGAAGAAGGGGTTCCCCGTGCCCGCGCCGAAGATCACCACCCGGCCCTTCTCCAGGTGCCGCGTCGCGCGGCGCCGGATGTAGCTCTCGGCCACCTTCGGCATCTCGAGGCCCGACAGGGTCCGCGTGTGCACGCCCTTGTGCTCCAGGGCGTCCTGGAGGGCGAGGGCGTTGATCATGGTGGCCAGCATGCCCATGTGGTCGGCGGTGGTGCGGTCCATGCCCGTGGTGGCGCCCGCCACGCCGCGGAAGATGTTGCCCCCGCCGATGACGAGGCCGACCTCCACGCCCATCCCGCGGATCTCCTTGATCTGGTCCGCGATCATGGAGACCACCGCCGGGTCGATGCCGCCCTTCTGCTGGCCCATCAGGGCCTCGCCGCTGAGCTTGAGAAGGATGCGCTTGTACTTCATGGAGGCCTCGTCGGATCGGTGAAAAAAAGGGCGGCCCGGGAGCCGCCCTTCCTGGAACGGGGGAACGGCTTACTTGGCCATCTGCGCCGCGACTTCCTCGGCGAAGTTCTCCTTCTTCTTCTCCAGCCCCTCGCCCAGGATGAACTTCTGGAAGCGGCGCACGGAGAGCTTCTCGCCGATCTCGGCGGTCTTCGTGCTCACGTACTGCCGGACCGTGAGGTCGGGGTTCATGATGAAGGGCTGCTCGAGGAGGCAGACCTCGGAGACGATCTTCGACATCTTGCCCTCGACGATCTTCTCCACGACGTTGGCCGGCTTGCCAGTGGCCAGCGCCTGGGCCATGGCGATCTCCTTCTCCTTGGCCAGCCACTCGGGGGTGACCTCCTCGGGGTTCACGAAGCGGGGCGCCGGATCGGCGGCCGCCACGTGCATGGCGATCTCCTTGACGAAGCGCTGGAAGCCCTCGGTCTTGGCCACGAAGTCGGTCTCGCAGTTGATCTCGATGAGCACGCCCACGCGCCCGCCGGGGTGGATGTAGGCCTCCACGATGCCCTCGGCGGCGATGCGGTCGGCCTTCTTCTCGGCGGCGGCCAGGCCCTTCTTGCGGAGGTGCTCGATGGCGGCCTCCATGTCGCCGTTGGTCTCCTCGAGGGCCTTCTTGCAGTCCATCATGCCGAGGCCGGTCTTCTCGCGGAGTTCCTTCACGTCCTGTGCGGTGAAAGCCATGGTGTTCTCCAGTCCTTCGGGCCCGCGGGCCCGTTGTCGTCTCGTGCGTGCGGCGGGTCGGCCGGGCCTCAGGCCTCGGCGCCCTCGTTCGCCTTCTCCTCCAGCATCTTCTTCATCTCGGCGCTGTCGCCCTTGTCCCGGAAGGACTGGCGGCCCTCGAGGATCGAGTCGGCGAGGCGCTCGGAGAAGAGGAGGATGGAGCGGATGGCGTCGTCGTTGGCGGGGATGACGTAGTCGATGTTGTCGGGATTGCAGTTGGTGTCGACGATGCCGACGATCCGGATCCCGAGCTTGGCGGCCTCGGTCACCGCGATCTCCTCGCGGTTCGGGTCGATCACGAAGATCACGTCGGGGAGGCTGCGCATGTCGCGGATGCCCGCGAAGGAGGCCTCGAGCTTCTCGCGCTGGCGGTTGAGGTTCAGGATGTCCTTCTTCGACAGCATCGCCGTGCGGGCCGGGTCGTTGAGGGTGGCCTCGATCTCCCGGAACTTGTCCAGGCTCTTCTTGATGGTGGCGAAATTGGTGAGCATGCCGCCCAGCCAGCGCCGGTTCACGTAGAAGGCGCCGCAGCGCTCGGCCTGCTCCTTGATGAGGTCCTGGGCCTGGGGCTTGGTGGCGACGAAGAGGAAGGTCTTCCCCTCGGACGCGGCCTTGGTGGCGAACTGGGCCGCGGCGTTCCACAGGCGGAGGGTCTTCTGGAGGTCGATGATGTAGATGCTGTTGCGGGCGCCGAAGATGTACTTCTTCATCTTCGGGTTCCAGCGCTTGGTCTGGTGGCCGAAGTGCGCGCCGGCTTCGAGCAGTTCCTTCATCTGGATGGCAGCCATGGTGGCCTCCTCAATCGGTGCGGTCCCGGATTCGGGGATTCCGCGGTTGGGGATAAAGGTCCCGGAGGGACCCGATTCGGCCGGTTGCACCGGCCCGGTTTACACGCCGATGGGGAGACCAGGCTCCCCATCGGTTCAAAGAACTGGCAGAGAGATCAGCGCTTGCTGTACTGGAAGCGCCGGCGGGCGGCCTTGCGGCCCGGCTTCTTGCGCTCCTTCATGCGGGGGTCGCGGGTGAGGAGCCCGGCGCCGCGGAGCATGGACTTCAGCTGCTCGTTGTACTGGAGCAGGGCGCGGGAGAGGCCGAGGCGGATGGCCGAGGCCTGGCCCGCGGGGCCGCCGCCGGCGACGGTGATGGCCATGTCGAACTTGCCCAGGAGCTCGGAGAGCACCAGGGGCTGGTTGACCATCATGCGCAGCACGGCATTGGGGAAGTAGTCCTCGAGGGTGCGGCCGTTCACGGTCACCTTCCCGCTGCCGGGGCGCAGGAAGACGCGGGAGGCGGCGCTCTTGCGGCGGCCGGTTCCGTAGTGCTGGTTCATCGCCATCGGGGACCTCTGTTTAGGCTTCGATCTTCAGGGTTTCGGGCTGCTGGGCGTCCTGCTGGTGGGTGGCGCCCTCGTAGACCTTGAGCTTGCGGTACATCTGGCGGCCCAGGGGGCCCTTGGGCAGCATGCCCTTCACCGCGGACTCGATGATGCGGGTGGGGAAGGTCTGGTGGAGAACCTTGGCCCGGGTGGACTTGATGGAGCCGGGCTGGGTGGTGGGCACGCGGTGGTAGACCTTCTGGTCGAGCTTCTTGCCCGTGAAGACCGCCTTGGAGGCGTTGATCACCACCACGTGGTCGCCGGTGTCGATGAAGGGCGTCCAGGTGGGCTTGCGCTTGCCGGAGAGGACCTCGGCCACGGCGCTACTCAAGCGGCCGACGGGGATCCCGGTGGCGTCCACCAGGTACCACTTGCGCTGAATCTCTTGGCCCTTGGGGAAGTAGGTGCTCATGGCCAAACTCCGAAAAACCGGCGAAAACAGGGTGCTGCTTCGGGGGTAACGCCTTCATGCGCAGGCCGCCTACGGCGGGAGCGCAGAACGAAAATCCTATCGTCCAGACCCCGGGGGGTCAAGGAAGTTTTTAGGTCCGGCGGGCTTAGGCGGGCCTCAGCCCTGCCCCAGGGTCCACAGCTCCTGGGCAATGCGTTGCGCCCCCAGCCCGTCCACCAGGGCCATGCCGTCCCGGCTCTGCTCCTGGCGGGTCTCCTGGCCCTCCGGACCCAGCCAGCGGGCCAGGGCCTCTGCGGTGGTGTCCAGGTCCGCCTCCGGGCCCACGCCCAGGTCGAAGCAGCCCGCGGCATGGGCCAGGTCCGCGATGATCTGGTGCTGGCGCTCGTTCTGGCCCCAGGCGGCGGCGGGCACCCCCATGCAGAGGGATTCGGCCAGGGTGATGCCGGCGCTGCACCAGACCGCGTCGTATTCGGGGATGCGGCGGGTGAGGTTGGGGAGGGTGTTCAGGATCGTGCAGCCCGGGAATGGATCCAGATCCAGGCCGGAGGGGGCCAGGAGGGTGCAGGTCCCCCGCCAGCGGTCCTCCGCCTGGAGCCCCGACATGACCTCGAAGGCCCGGCGGGCCAGGCCCGGACCGTCGCTGCCCCCGAAGGTCACCAGGAGCTTGTGGGAGGCCAGGGGCTGGAGGGGGTGGCGCCGGGGCCGGAGCTCCATGGCCGCCGGGGACACCGCGATGTACCCCGCTCCCCGCAGGACCCGGCAGCTGCCGTGCTCGGTTTCGTGGGGGCGCACCTTCCGGCCGTTCACGGTCTTGACGGGGTGGTCCGGCCACTTGACCCCCTCCAGGTAGGGCTGGAAGAGCAGGTCTGCCGCCTCGTGGGCATCCGTGTCGTCCTCCATCACCGCCACCCGGGCGGGCCTGAGGGCGCCCAGAAAGGCGGGCGTGGTGTCCCACTGGTCCACCAGGACGACGGCCGGGGCCTGGTCCCCGGGCAGGGGGGCGTGGAGATCCTCCCCGAGGTCGAGCACGGGCAGGGGAAGGGCCTGGTCCAGGAAGGGGTGCCGGCCCGCGCCCACGCGCCGGGCCCGCGCGTCCCCGGAGACCGCCAGGGCGCAACCCAGGTCCCGGCCGTGGCTGGCCGCCAGGGCCCGCCAGGCCTCCCCGACGGCCAGGGCCCTCGCCACATGCCCCAGGCCCAGGCGCGCATCGGCGTGGACACGAAGGATGAGATGGGGCCGCATGGACAGGGGTTGGGGGATGGGCCCCCAGTCTATCCGGGGAATCCCGGCCCTCCGCAAGCCTCCTTCAGGGGTAGGGATGCCCCTCCCGGAACCCCGGCCGGGGGTCCGGGATCCGGGGGGCCTCCGCCACGGGCCAGCCGTCGGCGAAGTAGGCCTCCTTGTAGCGGATGTAGCGGGGCCAGATGCCCTGGACCAGCTCCCGCTGGGCCGGGGTGAGGTCCTTCTTCACTTCCGCGGGCCACCCCGCCACCAGGGTGTGGGGCGGCGCCTGGAAGCCCTCCCGCAGCAGGCTGCCCGCGGCCACCAGGCAGCCCTCCCCCACCACGGCGCCGTCCATGATGGTGGTGCTCATGCCCACCAGTACGCCACGCTCCAGGGTGCAGCCGTGGAGCATGACATTGTGGGCCAGGCTCACCTCGTCCCCGATCACCGTGGGCCATTTGCCGTTGGTGACGTGGATGCAGCACATGTCCTGGACGTTGGCCCGCGCGCCGATGCGGATCCAGTTCACGTCCCCCCGGACCACGCAGTTGAACCAGATGGAGCTGTCCTCCCCGATCTCCACGTCCCCCAAGACCAGGGCGCTGTCCGCCACGAAGACCCGGGCCCCGACCCGGGGGACGATGCCTTGGAACGCGCGGATCATGGGGAGCCTCCCGGCGGAAGGATTCAGGATGCCGCAAGTCCCCTGGAGCCTGACCAAGGGTAAGCTAACGCCATGCTCCCCCAGCTCCTCCCGGCCCGGCGCGACTTCCCGGGCGACGATCCGATCTTCGCGCTTAATGCCGAAGCCAATGCGCGCAAGGCCGCCGGGGAGGATGTGATCAACGCCACCGTCGGCGCCCTCCTGGACGACCACGGCCAGCTGGTGGTGCTGGACACGGTGATGGCGCTCTACCGCGAGCTCAGCCCCCTGGAGATCGCCCCCTACGCCCCCATCGCCGGGGACCGCGCCTACCTCACCGCCCTGGTGCAGCGCTACTGGCCGGACCTGGCCTCCTTCGGCGTGGGTTGCGCCACCCCCGGGGGCACCGGGGCCCTGGCCCTCTCCATCCGGAACTTCCTGGAGCCCGGCGAGGCGGTCATGACCCTCGCCCCCTATTGGGGCCCCTACGCGACCATCTGCGCCGAGCAGGGGGCCCGGCTGGACACCTTCCCCCAGCCCGAGGCGGGGCACACCTTCGACCCGGAGCAGCTCCGGGCGATCTTCGAAGGCCAGATGCACCGCCAGGGGCGCATGCTGGTCTGGTTCAACGACCCCTGCCACAACCCCACCGGCCGCAGCGCGAGCCCCAAGGGGCGCGCCCTGCTGATGCAAGCCCTGCGGGAGGCGGCGAGGCACGGCCCGGTGACCCTGCTCCTGGACCTGGCCTACCTCGAATATTCCGCGGACCCCGCCGAGGTGGACCACGCCCTGCGGGACTACGCCGACTTCGCCCGGGAGGGCGAGGTGCTCGTGGGGGCCTCCCTGTCCACCTCCAAGGCCCTCACCCTCTACGGCGCCCGCGCCGGCGCCCTGGTCTTCCCCTGGTCCACGGACTCCTCCCTGCAGTCGGCCTTGACCATGTCCTGCCGGGGCGCCTTCTCCAACGCCCCCAAGGCGCCCCAGGCCCTCGTCGCCCGCCTCGCCCGGGACGGGAAGGCCCAGGCCCGCCTCAACGACGAACACCGTCACTGGTCGCAGATCCTCGAATCCCGGGCCAAGGCCCTCTCGGACGCCCTCCGGGGGCACAAGCTCCGCGGGCTCGCCTGGCAGGGCGGCTTCTTCGTCACCCTGCCCGCCCAGGACCCCACCGCCACCGCCGAGGCCCTGAAGGCCCAGGGCGTCTTCGTGGTGCCCCTGCCCGAAGGCCTCCGGGTGGGCCTGTGCGGGTTGCGGGCGACGGACGCGGCGCGCTTCGCCGAGGCCTATGCCCGCGCGCTGCCGCCGGCGGCCCTCAGCTGAAGGGGAGTTCCCCGAGCACGGCGTTGCCGGTGCCCTCCTGGCTCCGGAGGACGATGCGGCCCCCGTGCTGGCGGAGCACCGTCGCGGCCAGCACCCGGCCGAGGCTTTCGGGGTTCTCCACGGAGCCAAGGTCGAAGTAGCGGCCCTGGGCCTCCGGGGGGATCACGGGGCCCGTGTCCTGGACCACGATGTGGTAGGCGGTGGGCGCCACCCGGGTGGCCAGGCGGATCCGGCGCTGGGGGGCTCCCGCGGCGCTCTGGATGGCGTTCCGGAGGAGTCCGGCGAGGGCTTCGCGGACCTGCTCGGCGTCGAAGGCGGCCTCCCCCGCGTTGGGGTCCAGGGCCGTCTCCATGCTCACGCCGGCGGCCGCCGCCTCCATCTCGACCTTCTTCACCGCCTCCTGGGCGAGGGCATTGAGGGAGGCGGGCTCCCGCCTGGGGATCGGCGGATTCAGGATCATCATCAACGGCCTCAGGCGCGCCGACAGCGTGTCGAGGCCCTGGACCAGTCGGTTCAGCTGCCCCATGTGGGCGCTGTCCACGGCGCTCTCCTGGATGGCCTTCGCCTGGATCTGCAGGGGCGCGAGGCGGCCCACCAGGTCGTTGAAGACCGGCCCGAGCACCCGCCCGACGCCCACCTGGGCCTCGGACTCGCTCAGCCTGCGCTCCAGGGCCTTCTGCTCCTCCAGGTCGCGGACCACCGCCGAGAAGGCGAGGATGCGGTCGTCGGCCCCCTTCACCGGCGCATAGGTGATGGCCGCGGGGAACTCCCGGCCGTCCTTGCGCAGGCGGATGGTCTGCACGTCCCGGAGGGACTGCCCCTGGCCCACGACGGCCATGGCCTGCTCCGTCTCCTGGGCCTTCGCCGGGGGCGTGATGAGGGCGAGGCTCTGGCCCGCCACTTCGGCGCGGGTGTATCCGAAGATCCGCTCGGCGGCGTTGTTCCAGGTGAGGATGCGGCCGTCGGGGCCGAAGGAGACGATGGCCTCCCCCACGCTCTGGATGAGGCTCTCCAGGTAGCGGCGCGTCTTGAGGTTGTCGGCGTTGGCCCGCTCCAACTGGGCGTTCAGCTGGGCCATCTCCGCGCCCTTGGCCTCGAGGGCGTCCTTGGCCGCCTTCAGCTCCGAGTAGAGCCGCGCGGTCTCCATGTTGGCCTTGAGGGCGTCCTCCAGCAGCTCGCTGGCGTCGGCCACCTTCCCGGGCTGCAGGTCCTCCACCGAGACGTTGCTATGGCGCAGGACCGTGCTCTCGGACTTGGGCGCGTCCTGGAGCATGGACGGCTCCAGCATGCTGCCCCGCAGGTTGGACTCGATGAGGTTCAGCATCTCGTCGAAGTCCTTGATCTTCTTGTCCAGGTGGTACTTCTTGAAGGTCGAGGAGACCGTCTCGCGGGTGATGGCGAGGAAGGTGTCCAGCACGCCGATGCCCTTGTTCGCCACGGCCTCGAAGTAGGGCACGTTCCGGAAGTTCAGGCGGCGGTTCATCACGCCCACCGCCATGGCGTCCGGCAGGTCCCGCTTGTTGTACTGGAGCACGAAGGGGATCTGCTTGATGTTCAGGCGGTTCGCGTTGAGGTTGTGGTACAGGTTCGACAGCGAATCCACGTTGTCCTGCATCTTGGCTTCGCTGGAGTCGGCCACGAACACCACGCCGTCGGCGCCCCCGAGCACCACCCTCCGGCTGGCGTCGTACTGGACCTGCCCCGGCACAGTGTAGATCTGGAGGTGGATCGCGTTGCCGTAGATGTAGCCGAGGTTGATGGGCAGGAGGTCGAAGAACAGCGTGCGGTCCTCCTGGGTGTTCACGCTGAACATCTCGCCCTTGTTCGACTCCTCGCACATCGCGTGCATGATCTGCAGGTTGGTCGTCTTGCCCGACAGGCCCGGCCCGTAATAGACCAGCTTCAGCAGGATCTCGTTGGCTCGGGTGTTGAACTGGACCATGGATGGCGTTGCCGGGGCGGACGGGCCGCGGATGGGTGTCTGCCGCGCGCGGCGCGTGGAGCGATGGGGAGAAGCTCATCCTAAGCTGGCCCCGGGGACAAGCTCCAGTCCAATTCCTGGCTTCCAACTGGTGAAATCTCGGTTTTTGCCCGAATCCGCCGCACGCGGATCCACCGGGCTCAGCATCCCCGCCCCGTCCGGGCGGACCTAGGGGATCGCGGCCAACCGGGTGATACTGGGCCCATGTCCCATGCCTGCCGTGCCGCACGCTTCCGGACGCCCTCCCGCGGGGGCGGCTCCGCGCCGCGCCGCGGGCGCCTCAAGGGCCTGGCGGGGACGCGTCCGTGAGCATTCCGAACCACGTCGCCATCATCATGGACGGCAACGGGCGGTGGGCCGCCCAGCGCGGCTGGACCCGCATCAAGGGCCACAAGATGGGCGTGCTGGCCGTGGACGACGTGCTGGAGACCGCGGCGCGGCTGGGGATCCGGCACCTGAGCCTCTACGCCTTCAGCACGGAGAACTGGAAGCGGCCCGTGGCCGAGGTGACGGCCCTCATGACCATGCTCCGGATGTACCTCCGGATCTTCGTGCCCAAGCTCATGGAGAACGGCATCCGCTTCCACCACATCGGGGACAAGGCGGGGCTGCCGCCGGGAGTGGCGGCGGACATCGCCACCCTGGAGGCCCGCACCGCCCACCTGGACCGCATGACCTTCCATCTGGCGGTGAACTACGGATCCCGCCTCGAGATCCTCAACGCGGCCCGCCGCTGCCTGCAGGAGGGGCTGTCCCCCGACGGCCTGGACGAGGCGGCCTTCCAGGCCCGCCTCTGGACCGCGGACGCCCCCGACGTGGACCTCCTGATCCGGACCTCGGGGGAGCTGAGGATCTCGAACTTCCTCCTCTGGCAGGCGGCCTACGCCGAGTTTTACGTGACGGAGACCCTCTGGCCCGACTTCCGGGGCGAGGGCCTGAAGGAAGCGCTGGAGGCCTTCGCCCAGCGCGAACGCCGCTTCGGCGGCCTGTGAGGGAGCATGGCCAAGCCCAGACACCGCAATCCTGAACCCAAGCCCGCGCCCCAGTCCGCCGCGGCGAGCCCGGCCCCCGCCGCCAAGCCCCGGCTGGACCGGAAGAACCTCGTGGTCCGGGTGGGCACCGCTCTCGTCTTCGCGGTGTTCTTCCTCTCGCTGCTCTACTTCGGCGGCGACACGGTCTGGGGGCGCTATGCCTACCTCGCCCTCATGGGCGGAAGCGCCTTCCTGGGGGTCCGCGAATTCACCCTCATCGGCCGGAAGATGGGCTACAACCCCTCGCTGCCGGCGGCCGCGGCCACCGCGATGCTGCTCCTGCTCCATTTCGCCACCGACCGGGGGCCGGCCTCCGCGGACCCCGCCCTCCCCCTCTGGGTGGTCCTCGTCCTGGGCGGCCTCATCATCCACTTCGGCGCCCTCTTCTTCGACAAGGACCTGGAGAAGGCCCTGCCCAGCCAGGCCATCACGTGGCTGGCGGCCCTCTACCTGGGCCTCGGACTCGGTTTCCAGCAGAAGCTCTTCCAGTTCGAGGGCACCCTGCCCAAGACCGGCAGCCGGCTCATCCTCGCCCTCTATATCATCGTGTGGTTCGGGGACACGGCGGCCTACTTCGTGGGCAGCACCTTCGGCCGCCACAAGCTGGCGCCCCGGGTGAGCCCCAAGAAGTCCTGGGAGGGCGCCGGCGGCAACCTGGCGGGCAACCTCCTGGGCGCGTGGCTGATGCAGGCGACGGTCTGCCCGGAATGGAGCCTCCTCTACGCCCTGGGCATGGGCCTCGTGCTCGGGATCGCCGGGCAGCTCGGGGACCTGGTGGAGAGCACCTGGAAGCGCAGCGCCGGCGTGAAGGACAGCAACGTGGGCGTCTCCATCCCAGGCCACGGCGGCGTCCTGGACCGCGTGGACAGCCTGGTCTTCGCCGCCCCGCTGATGTACGCCTACCTGGTGTATGTCCACTAGGCCGGACCGCCCGCGCCGCCGCCTGGCGGTGCTGGGCAGCACCGGGTCCATCGGGGCGTCCACCCTCGACGTGGTCCGGGCCCACCCGGACCGGCTGGAGGTGGTGGCCCTGGCCGGAGGCCGGAACCGCGAGCTCCTGGCCGCGCAGTGCCGCGCCTTCAGGCCCCGGCTCGTCTCCGTCTCCAGCCCCGGGGACGCCGCCTGGCTCGCCGCCGAGCTGGGCCCGGGCACCGAGGTGGTCCACGGGGACGCGGGGCTCCTGGCCTGCGCCCTCCACCCGGACGCGGACACCGTGCTGGCCGCGGTGGTGGGGGCCGCGGGCCTGGAGAGCACCGAGGCCGCCCTGCGGGCGGGCCGCCGTGTCTGCGTGGCGAACAAGGAATCCCTCGTGGTCGGCGGCGCCCTGATGAAGGCCGCCGAGGCCGCCGGCGGGGGGGAGCTGCTGCCGGTGGACAGCGAGCACGCCGCCCTGCACCAGCTCCTGGACGGCCGGGACCCCGCCTCCATCCGCGAGGTCCGCATCACCGCCAGCGGCGGGCCCTTCCGGGACTGGCCCCTGGAGCGCATCCAGCGGGCGACCCGGGAGGAGGCCCTGAACCATCCCACCTGGAAGATGGGGCCGAAGATCACCATCGACAGCGCCACCCTCATGAACAAGGGCCTGGAGGTCATCGAGGCCGCCGTGCTCTTCGGGCTTTCCGCCGACCAGATCGCGGTGACGGTCCACGCCCAGAGCCAGGTCCATGCCATGGCGGGCTTCCACGACGGCACCTACCAGCTCCAGGTCTGCGCCAACGACATGAAGCTCCCCATCCAGTACGCGCTGCTCTATCCGGAAAAGCTGGACGGCCCCGTCCCGGCCTACGGCTGGGACCAGGCCCGGACCTGGACCTTCGAGCCCCCGGACCTGGACCGCTTCCCCTGCCTGGGCCTGGCCTTCGCGGCCCTCCGGGCGGGCGGCACGGCCCCGGCCCTGCTCAATGCCGCCAACGAGGAGGCCGTGGCGGCCTTCCTCGCCTCGGCCATCCCCTTCTGGGACATCCAGGCCTGCAACGCCGAGGTCCTGCACCGGATCCCGTCCGGACCGGCCGGGTCCCTGGAGGACCTGCGGGATGCGGACCGCCGCGGAAGGGAGCAAGCTAGAACGTGGCTCGCGACCCGCGGGCCTGCCGGAGTCCCATGACGTTCCCGTTCCCCAAGCTGGTCCTGTCCGTCGCCTTCCTGCCCGCCGCCCTCCTGCTCTCGGGGGCCGGCCTCCGGGGCTGGGGCCTCGCGGCCCTGATGATCGGGGCCCTCATCTTCCTCCACGAGCTGGGCCATTTCGCCGTGGCCAAGTGGATGGGCATGCCCGTGGAGGTCTTCTCCCTGGGCTTCGGCCCCCGCCTGGTCGGCTTCCGCTGGCGGGAAACCGATGTCCGCCTCTCGGTGCTGCCCCTGGGCGGCTACGTGAAGCTCGCGGGCTTCAATCCCGAGGAGCCCGAGGCGGAGGATCCCCACGGCTTCCTCCAGCAGCCCGCCTGGAAGCGCGTCCTCTTCTTCAGCGGCGGCATCCTCGCCAACGTGGGCACCGCCTTCGTCCTGCTCTCCTTCCTGGGCGTCCACAGCGTCCGCCTCAAGCCCACCACCCTCAAGGTCATGGAGATCGTGAAGGGCAGCGCCGCGGAGGCCGGTGGGCTCCAGCTCCAGGACGACCTGAAGCGCATCGGTCCCCTGCCCATGCCCGAGACCGCCTGGGAGGAGGCCGTGGCCTACATCCAGGCGCGGCCGGGCCAGGCCATCCCCTTCCAGGTGCAGCGCGCCGGCAGCCCGGTGACCGTCGAGCTCGTCCCCCGCAACGAGAACGGCGTCGGGAAGATCGGGATCCGTCCCCAGGCCGGGGACTACGTGAAGGCCGACCGGCCCCTGGGCCTCGCCGACCTCGGCACCGGCCTGAAGATCGGCGCCCTCCAGACCTGGGGCCTGGGCGGCGAGGTGCTGCGCGGCTACGTCCGGCTGTTCACCTTCCAGGCCAACCTCAAGGAACTGGGCGGGCCCATCGCCATCGTGCGGGCCGGGCGGGACGCCGCGCAGGCCGGCTGGTACGCCTACTTCCTCATCACAGCGATGATCTCCATGAACCTGGCCATCCTGAACGCCCTGCCCATCCCCTTCCTGGATGGCGGCCACGTGACCATGCTGCTGTTCGAGAAGGTCCGGGGCCGCGACCTGAGCATCGCCGTGAAGGAGCGCATCCTCACGGGCGGCGCGATCTTCCTGGTGGCCTTGATGGTGCTGGTGTTCGCCATGGACATCTGGAAGCTCCGGCACTGAAGCCCCCAAGGATCGCCTCGCTTGCGCAGTCGCCTCTGCCCTGGCCCCAGGCCTGTCCCGGCCTAGGGTGAAGCACGGAGGCCCGGGCGTGGAACGCGGCGCTGCGCTCCTGGGGGTGATCGGAGGCGTGACCGCGCTATCCGGACAGGAAGCGCCCCGCTTCGAGAGAACCCTGGGCGCCGCCTTGGCGACCAGCGACCTGCAGGACCGGAGCCGGACCGAACGTCCCGTCTTCGTCCGCACCCCCTCGGGGACGGTCCAGACGGCGGAGACGGTCGAGGTCACCCGGAATGCCCTTGCCCCGGGTCCATGACCTTTGGCGACCGGACCGTCGGACGACGAGCGCCTACCTCGGGTTCAACGCCTCGCCCAGGGCCCCGGCAGGGTGAGGTGCGTCTTCGAGCTCCGGGCGGCGCGCGGTCCGGAATACGACGGGAGGACCGCCACCTGGGCGGGCGCATCCGCGGGCCTGCGGTTCTGAACCCGCCCCTAGTGCGCGCCCACGTGGGCGAGCAGCCGGTGGCCCCCCGCCAGGCAGGTCTTGTGGGTGATGTGGTGCTCGAACTCGTGGCGGAACTTCTGCAGGATCGAGTCCATGGGCCCGCAGGCGGCGTCGCCCAAGGGGCACAGCGTCCGGCCCGCGATGTTGGGCGTCATGGAAGCCAGGAGGTCCAGGTCCTCCATGCGGCCCTGGCCGTGCTCGATCCGGTGCAGGATCATCTCCATCCAGTTGCAGCCCTCCCGGCAGGGGGTGCACTGGCCGCAGCTCTCATGGGCGTAGAAGCGGATGAGGCGCAGGCAGGCCTGGACCATGCAGGTGTCCTCGTCCATGACGATGATGCCCGCCGGGCCCGCCATGGAGCCGGCGTTCCGCACGGCGTCGAAGTCCATGGGGGTGGAGAACTCGTTTTCCGAGAACACCGGGGCCGATGCGCCGCCGGGGATCACGGCCTTGATCTTCTTGCCGGTGCTGGAGCCGCCCCCCAGTTCGTTCAGGATGAAGTCCAGGGGCAGGCCCAGGGGCAGCTCATAGAGGCCCGGGCGCTTGATGTGGCCCGAAAGGCCGTAGATGCGGGTGCCCGTGTTCTTCGGCGTGCCGAGCTTGGCGTACTCCGCGCCGCCCATGCGCAGGATCGGGGGCACCGCGGCGATGGTCTCCACATTGTTGATGGTCGTCGGCTGGCCGAAGGCGCCCCGGGCGGCGGGGAAGGGGGGCTTCACCCGGGGCTCGCCGCGCCGACCCTCCAGGCTGTTGAGGAGGGCCGTCTCCTCGCCGCAGATGTAGGCGCCGGCGCCCCGGTGCACCAGGATCTCCAGGTCGAAGCCCGAGCCCAGGATGTTCTTGCCGAGGTAGCCCTTGGCCTTGGCCTCTTCCACGGCGGCCTCCAGCTTCTCGATGAGCCAGAGGAATTCGCCCCGGATGTAGACGTAGCAGGTGTTCGCCTGCATGGCGTAGGCCGCGATGAGGCAGCCTTCGATCATCTGGTGGGGGTTGTACTCCAGGATCGCCCGGTCCTTGAAGGTGCCGGGCTCGCCCTCGTCGGCGTTGATGACCAGGTAGCGGGTGAACTTCTTCTCGGGAGTGTCCTTGGGCATGAAGGACCACTTCAGGCCGGCCGGGAAGCCCGCGCCGCCGCGGCCCCGGATGCCGGAGGTCTTCACCTCCTCGATCACCTCGCCGGGGGCCATCTTCAGGGCCTTCTTCGCGGCGAGGTAGCCCTCGTGCTTCGACTCGTAGACCTCGAGCTTCCAGTTGTCCAGGTCGCCGGCGCCGCGGAGCATCAGGTTCGGATACTTCTCCGAGCCGAAGCCCGGGAAGGTGTAGCGCTGGGGATCGTGCTTGGTGCGGATGGCGGCCATGGTCGTCCTCCTCACTGCGCCCAGGCGCGGTACTCGCCGCGCTTGCAGCCCTCGAGGATGGCCTCGAGCTTCGCCTCGTCCACGTACTCGTCGTAGATGTCGTGGTTCACCTGCATGCAGGGCCCGCTGCCGCAGCTGGCCAGGCACTCGACCTCCTCCACGCTCCACATCCCGTCCTCGGTCGGCCCTTCCCCGGGCTGGACGCCGGTCCGTTCGCAGACCTTCTCCAGCAGCTTCGCGGCGCCCTGGAGGGCGCAGCTGATGTTGGTGCAGACCTGGAGGTGGTACCGGCCCACGGGCCGCTTCTGGTACATCGTGTAGAAGCTGGCCACCCCGAAGACATGGCCTTCGGGGATGGAGAGGGCCTTGGCCACGGCCTTCATGGCGTCCAGGCTCACGAAGCCGAACTCGCGCTGGGCGATGTGCAGGGCCGGGAGGGTGGCGGCGAGCTTGTCCGGGTACTTCGCCGCGATGGCCTGGATCTCCTTCACCGCGTCGGGCGAAAGCTCCTTCACCTCGGACACGGGCAGGCGTTCTCCCGTGGCCAGGGGCTTCTCGGAGGTCTCGGGGGGCTGGGGATGGTTCATGGCGAACTCGCGGGAACCCCTGAGTTTACCCCGTTCCGGCACGGTCTCCGTCACCAAAAGCCCCGGGCCGGGCGAGGGCGGGCCCGCCCCCGGCCGGCCCGGGCCTCCGTCCGTCCTTACTTCGCCGCCGGCTTGGCGCCCTGCTTCACCGCCTCCACGTTCAGCGTGATGTCCACCTCGTCGCTGAGCATGGTGCCGCCGGTGTCCAGGACCTTGTTCCAGCTGACGCCGAACTCCTTCCGGTTCAGCTTCAGGGTCCCGTCCACGAACCCGGCCCGGACGTCGCCGAAGGGGCTGTTGATCACCCCCAGGTTGGTGATGGGGAAGGTGACGCGGCGGGTGACCCCCCGGAGGGTCAGGTCCCCGGTGACCTCGAGCCTGCCCTTGGCGACCTCGCGCACGGAGGTGCTCTTGAAGGTCATGGCCGGGAACTTCTCCGTGTCGAAGAAGTCCGCGCTGCGGAGGTGCTTGTCCCGGGCCTCGTTGTCCGTGTTGACGCTCGCGGTGTCGATGCTCACCTCCACGCTGGACTTGGAGATGTCCTTCTCGTCGATCTGGATGGTTCCCTGGAACTTGGAGAACCGTCCGGGGGTCTTGGACAGGAAGTGCCGGACCTTGAACCCGACCTCCGAGTGGGTCGGGTCGATGCGGTAGGTGTCCGTGGCGAAGGCCGGGAGGAAGGCGGCGCCCAGCAGGAGGGCGAGGGGTGCGAAGCGAGGGTTCATGGGGTTCTCCTTAAATTAGATGTTACAACATCTAAATTGTAGGGGGTCCCCGCCCCCGCGCAAGGGGAAACTTCCCGGGGCCGCTACGATATCTGGACAACCATGAACATCCGCGAAGAGCTCCACATTGGCCGGCCCCTGGACAGCGGGCACGAGGTCGCCCTCGCCCTGCTCCTCACCCGGGAGTACGTGGGCCGGCTCTTCGAGGAGCAGGTGTTCAAGGGCTCGGGCCTGACGGACCAGCAGTACAACCTGCTGCGCATCCTCAAGGGCGGGCCCGAGGAGGGCTACCTCATCAAGGACCTGCGCTGCCGGATGATCTACCGCTTCGCCGACGTCCCGCGCCTGGTGGACCGGCTCGTGAAGATGGGCCTCGCCCTGAAGACCCCCTGCCCGAAGGACCGCCGCGGGTCCCGGGTGCGGATCTCGCCCGAAGGCCTCGCCCTGGAGTCCGAGCTTCGGAGCCGCCACGCCGCGCTGTGCCGCACCTTCGACCGCGTGCTCAACCCGGCGGAGCGGCAGACCCTGCTCGCCCTGCTGGAGCGCCTGCGCAACGACTACAGGACCAAGCTCGCCGCCAGCGACCCCTCCCGCGACGAGTAGCGGACCCGGCCCAGCCCTCAGGAGGCTGCTTCAGGGAACATGGATGCCAGGTGGTCTCCCACCTGGGCAAGGACCGTCCCCCAATCCCCGCTGGTCTCCTGACGGAAAAGTGTGTGGCGCGGGTACCAGGGGGTGTCGCTCCGGTCCCTCATCCAACGCCACTCTGATGCGCGGGGCAGCATCAGCAGTACGGGCCTGTCGAGCGCGCCGGCGAGGTGGGCCACACCGGTGTCGACGGACACGACAGCATCCATCGCATTGACGATTCCTGCGGTGTCCAGATAGTTCTGAACTTCCGGCATGGGATCGGTCCACAATCCTCGGATGCTTCCTGGATCGGGTACCTGACGGCCCTTGTTCAGATTGACCCACTCGATTCCGGGAAACCGTTCGAATAGGGGCGAGAGTTCGACGAGTTCCATCGAACGGTAGTGGTCGTTCCAGTGGAAGGGTGATCCAGAATAGGCGATGCCAACCCTTGCCCGGGCCCGCCCAGGATCCCGACTCGGCAAGGTGGGCAGGCCCCGATCCGGGATGGAGAGATATGGGCCGCGCCAAAGGTCCTCCTGGCCCATCGAGCGCAGGTGGACCAGGCTCATCAGGGGAGCGTAGGCATGGACGGAGGGAAGAGATTCCGATGTCCGGATCCATTCGACGGGCAGTCCCTGGGCCGATAGAAGGGGCACGACCGGTTCCTGGGATGGAGGATATTGAATGGTGAGGTGCATTCCCTCCTCGAGCAGACGGGGCACGAACCTCCAGAACTGGAATGAGTCTCCGGCGCCCTGCTCAAGCTGAAGAAGGAGGCGGAGTCCCTGGCGTGCGCTTCCATCCCAGGGCGTTCCCGCGATCGGCTTCGGAAAGGCAGGATTCTGCTTGGCGCGTCTCCGCGCCTCGTATTCCTTCCAGCCCTCGGTCCAGCGTCCCCACTCCAGAAGCGCGCAAGCCCATTGGAAGCGGGACAATGCATCCTCGGGGTGGGCCTCTGCCAATGCCCGGAAGGATTCAAACGCCTCTCGATCCCGTCCCAGGAGCCGAAGCATCTCCGCCCGCTGGTTCATGGCATCCCGGTGCTTCGGATCCAGGGACAGTGCATAGCTGAATTCCTGGAGGGCTTCCTCGGGCCGGCGCAGGTGGGAGAGGGCGATGCCTCTCCGGACCCTGGACTGGACGGAGTCCGGGCGGGCCTGGACGACCCGGGTGAAGATCTCGAGGGCTTCCTCGCGCCGCCCCTGGATGTCCACGGTGACGCCCAGGTCCTCGAGCACGTCGAGCCGCTCGGGAGCGGCCTTCAGGCACTGGCGGAAGTGGAATTCCGCATGGTCGAACTTGTTCACCATGGCTGCGAGCTTGCCCATGGCCTCATGCAGGTCCGGGTTCTCGGGGAACCGGCGCAGGAGTTCATAGTAGGCCTGGCCAGCCTCTGGCACGCGGCCCTGGGCATGGAGCCTCTTCGCGGCGGCGAAGGCCCTCTGGTCCTGCGCGGAGAAGGAGGAAAGGAACATCGAGGTGGGCACCCGCGCGGGAAGGACGCCTCAGCGGTCCAGTTCGCCCGCGATGATGTTCATCGCGCCCAGTTCGGCGACGGCGTCGGCGATCAGGCGGCCCTTCACCTTCTCGTTGAAGCTGCTGAAGATCGGCAGGCAGGGCGGACGGACGCGGATGCGGTAGGGGCTCTTGCCGCCGTCGCTGACGATGTAGAAGCCCAGCTCGCCGTTGGCGGCTTCGGTGGCGCTGTAGACCTCGCCCACGGGCATCTCGATGCCGTGCATCACCAGCTTGAAGTGGTGGATGAGGCTCTCCATGCGGGTGTAGACCTTCTCCTTGGGCGGAAGGGCGACCTTGTAGTCCTCGACGATCACGGGGCCGGGCTCGAGGCGCTTCACCACCTGCTCGATGATCCGCAGGCTCTGGCGCATCTCCTCCATGCGCACCAGGTACCGGTCGAAGACGTCGCCGGTGGTGCCCACGGGCACGTCGAAGTCGTAGTCCTGGTAGCCCATGTAGGGCTGGGCCACGCGCAGGTCCTGGGCGAGGCCGGTGGCCCGCAGGCAGGGCCCCGTGTAGCCCCAGTTCACCGCGTCCGCCGGGCTCATGGCGCCGACGCCCTTGGTGCGGTCGTGCCAGATGGGATTGCGCGTGAGGAGGCGGTCCATCTCGTCGATGGAACGCGGCATGGATTCCATGAACTGGGCCAGCAGGGGGAGGAAGTCCTCCGGGATGTCCCGGAAGAGGCCGCCCACGCGGGTGAAGCTGGTGTGCAGGCGCTGGCCGGCCGCCATCTCGAAGAGGTCGTAGACCGTCTCCCGCTCCTTGAAGAGGTAGAGGAAGGCGGTGAAGGCGCCGATGTCCACGGCGTTGATGCCCAGGCAGATGATGTGGTCCGCGAGGCGGGCCAGCTCGCTCACCAGCACCCGCAGCTGCTCGGCCCGCTTGGGGATCTCGATCCCGAGCACCTTCTCGACGGCATGCGCGTAGCCGACATTGTTCATGATGGAGGAGCAGTAGTTCAGCCGGTCCGTGAGGGGGACGAACTGGTTGTAGCCGAGGTTCTCCCCCAGCTTCTCCACGCCCCGGTGGAGGTAGCCGATCTCCGGCGTGGCCTTGCGGATCAGCTCGCCCTCCAGCTCCAGGACGATGCGCAGGGTCCCATGGGTCACCGGATGGGTGGGACCCATGTTCACGATCATGTGGTCGCCGTCCTGGGAGGTGATGGAGGTGGCGACGCTGCTGAGGGGGGTGCCGAGAGCGGAATCCATGGGTCAGCCTTGGAGGGACTTCGCATGTCCCGCGTAGGACGTGCCGGTGTCGCTGGTGCAGAAGGGG
>JABLTH010001666.1_pt1 | contig 46808 bp, 33 predicted proteins | sample 7875711 | NCBI WGS metagenome assembly JABLTH01 (sample SAMN14941262, study PRJNA633318) | bioreactor metagenome | isolation source: bioreactor | place: China | collected 2019-03-05 | reverse complement strand
GTCGATCCGGATGCAGTCCAGGCGTAAGCTGCGGTTCCGCCTCGTCGTCTCCTTCGCGCTGTTCGGCTTCGGCCTCAGCGCGTTGTTCGCGTTTGCGGCGCTGAACATCCGCACTCGTGTCGAGGACCAGCTGGTCAACGCCAGCCTGCTCGACGACGCGAAGTACTCCAACCATTTCGCGCAGGAACATCCGAACGCCCCGGGGCCCGGATCCCGCCTCATCACGGGCATGGTCAAGAGTGACCGTACCCTCTACAAGGCGCCGCTGGCCTGGCAGAATCTCGGCACCGGGGTCCACGACATCCACGAGCCCGATCCCGACGACGGCGGCCGGATCCATCACTACAAGTTGGCCGTATATCGCGAAAACGGCATCATCAGCTTCGTCCGGTACGACGTCTCGCGCGAGGAGCTTGGCAAGCAGCAACTGCTCGTCAGTGTCATCGGTGCCGTGTTCCTGTTCGGCCTGCTCTCGCTGGCGATCGGCCTGTGGCTGTCGCGCAAGGTGCTCAAGCCGGTCAGCCAGCTGGCCCGGCGCCTGCGCGAGTTCCGCCGGCTGGGCAAGGCCGAGCCGCTGGCACCGGAGTTTGCCGACGACGAGGTGGGCGAGCTGGCACAGGCACTGGACGACTACGCCGCGCGGCTCACTTCGATGGTCGAGCGCGACCGCGAATTCAATTCCGACGTCAGCCACGAACTGCGCACGCCGCTGGCGGTGATCGCCAGCACCACCGAACTGCTGCAGGGTTCGCCCGACCTCACGCCCAAGCTGGCCGAGCGGCTCAAGCGCATCGAGCGCGCCTCGCGCCAGGCGGCCGAGCTGATCGAGGCGCTGCTGCTGCTGTCACGCGCCGAGCGCCGCGGGCCGACCCGCGGTGAGACCACCGACGTGGCCAAGGTCGCCGGTGACGTGATCGAGAGCCAGCGTCCGCAGGTGCGCGACAAGCCGATCGCGGTGCACCTGGACGTGCGCACGCCGGTGAGCGTGAACGCCCCGGCCTCGGTGCTGGCGGTGGCGCTGACCAACCTGATCGGCAACGCGATCAAGTACACGCTGGAAGGCGAGGTGCGGGTGCAGGTCGACGCCAACCGGATCGAGGTGATCGACACCGGTCCGGGAATCAAGCCGGAGGACGCCGAGCGGTTGTTCCAGCGCGGCGTGCGCGGCGAGGGCGCCGGTGGCAGCGGCGCCGGACTCGGCCTGGCGATCGTGCGCCGACTGTGCGAGCTGTACGGCTGGCAGGTGGCGATGCGGCCGCGCAACGACCGCAACGGCGCCATCGCCAGCCTCGTCTTCGGCTGATCCACTTGCCGCTGTAGGAGCCCGCTCGCGGGCGATGCTTTTCGCTCTGAATCGACATCGAAGCCGAGAGCATCGCCCGCGAGCGGGCTCCTGCGGTGGGCAAAAAAACGCCCCGCTGTGCGGGGCGTTTTCGGGTGGGCTGTGGTGGCCGGGTCAGACCGGCTCCAGCCAGCCCCACTGGTCGTTGGTGCGGCCGTCGAACAGGCCGAAGTACAGCTCCTGCAGGCGACGTGTCACTGGGCCGGCGGTACCGTGGCCGATCTGCTTGCCATCCACCGCGTTGATCGGGGTGATCTCCGCCGCGGTACCGCACATCAGCAGCTCGTCGCACAGGTACAGATACTCGCGCGGGAGGTCGCGTTCGACCACCTCGATGCCTTCCTCGCGAGCCAGCACCTTAAGCGTGTCGCGGGTGATGCCGGTGAGAATCGAGGCGCTGGCCGGAGTGGTGTGCAGCACGCCGTCGAAGACCAGGAACAGGTTCTCGCCAGCGCCCTCGCTGAGCAGGCCGGTGGAGGCCATCGCGATGCCCTCGCCGAAGCCCAGGCGGCGCGCTTCGCGCGCGATCAGCTGGCCGGAGAGATAGTTGCCGCCGGCCTTGGCGCCGGCCGGGATGGTGTTCGGGGCGAAGCGCTGCCAGCTCGACACGCATGCGCTGATGCCCTTCTCCAGCGCGCCTGGGCCGAGGTACGGACCCATCGGCCAGGTGGCGACGGCCACGTCGATCGGCGTCTCGGCGGAAAGACCGAAGCCGCCCAGGCCGCGGTAGGCCACCGGGCGCAGGTAGGCCGCGGTCAGCTCGTTCTTCTTGACGATGTCGCGGCAGGCCTGCGCCAGCTCGTCCATGGAATACGGGATTTCCATGTCGTAGATGCGCGCGGACTGGTACAGGCGCTTGAGGTGGTCGGTGAGGCGGAAAATCGCCGCACCATCCGGCGTGGCATAGCTGCGGATGCCTTCGAACACCGACGAGCCGTAATGCAGCGCATGCGACATCACGTGGGTGGTGGCGTCTTTCCACGGCTTGATCTCGCCGTTCTGCCAGATCCATTCGGGGTATTGCTGCGCCATGACGGTTCTCCGTTGGGGACCGCCCATCATAGCGGATCGCTCCACCAGCCGCCCCCGTGCCGGCTCAGTCGGCGGGCGGCAGCAGCCACAGGCAGCCGGCGCGGGGTTCGACGGCGAAACGCGTGTCCTGTGGACTGCCGTCGGCACCGCGGGTGACCGCGACCAGCGCCTGCAGGTCCTGTGCGGCGACGGTGGCCTGGATCGGCGCGCTACGGTCGTCGAGCTGCTCGCGTAGCGGGCGGCTGGGGTCGTAGATCGAGGGGGCGGGGCCGGTACCGGCGGTACGGCTCGCCGCAACGTCGCCGTCGTCGCGCAGATCCAGCAACGGCCGGTCGACCAGTGCGCCGAGCGCTCTGATCTGCCCGACGGCGCCGCGCTCCCCATAGTCGTCCCACAGCATCAGTCCCGCCAGCCGGTTGGGCTGGTGCCGGGCGAATGCCTCCAGCACCTGCTGCCTGAGCACGGCCGGGTCGGCGGCGCAGAGCTGTCCGGCCTGATTCGGCGATGGTGGCCCGACGGGGGGAGTGCTGGTTGCTGCCGGCAGCACCGGCGTGGCGTCCAGCGTGGCGCAGCGGCGGTCGGTGAAGACCGGGTGGCCGGCTGGGTCGACGCAGCGGTGGATCGCCCCCTGCGCATAGGCGACCGGGGTGGCACCGAGGGCCAGCACGAGCAGGACCGGGGAGGGCGGCGGGCGCATCGGGGCAGCATAGAGCCGCTGCCGTATGCGATCAGTGCAGTTGGTCCAGGATCGCCAGCGTCGGCCTGGCCCGGTTCAGCGTATAGAAGTGCAGCCCGGGGGCACCGCCCTCGAGCAGGCGCCGGCACAGTTGCGCCACCACCTCGGCGCCGAGCTGGCGGACCGATTCGGCGTCGTCGCCGAAGGCCTGCATGCGCTTGACGATCCAGCGCGGGATCTCCGCCCCGCAGGCATCGGAGAAGCGCTTGAGCTGGCTGAAGTTGCCGATCGGCATGACGCCCGGCACCACCGGCACCGCCACGCCCAGCCGCCGCACGTCGTCGACGAAGCGGAAATAGGCGTCCGGGTTGAAGAAGTACTGGGTGATCGCGCCGTTGGCGCCGGCGTCGACCTTGGCTTTGAAGTGGCGCAGGTCCGCCAGGGCGTCGTCGGCCTGCGGGTGCATCTCCGGGTAGGCGGCCACCTCGATGTGGAAATGGTTGCCCGAATGTTCGCGGATGAAGCGCACCAGCTCGGCGGCGTAGCGGAAGTCGCCGGGCGAGGCCATGCCCGAGGGCAGGTCGCCGCGCAGCGCCACGATGCGGCGGTAGCCGGCGGCACGGTAGCCGTCCAGCAGCTCGGCGATCTCCGCCCGGGTGCCGCCCATGCAGGACAGGTGGGGCGCCACGTCCAGCCCGTGTTCGCGATGCAGCCGGGCCACCGTCTCGCCCGTGTAGCTGAGCGTGGAGCCGCCGGCACCGAAGGTCACCGAGGCGTACTCGGGCCCCCGCGCCCGGAGCAGGGCAGCGGTGCGGTCCAGTTGCGATCGTTGCTCGTCGGTCTTGGGCGGGAAGAATTCGAAGCTGATCGGGGGCATAGCGATGGGGCCGGGAAGACGTCCGGTGCAGTATATATCTTTCTTTCGCGATGAAAAGATGGATAGCCGTACGGTGCCGTGACGTATGCCTGCGACAAGCTGTCCGCAAGGCGATCGCAAGTATTTTTGACCGGCATCAGTTAGCCCGCCCCCCACATCGCCGACCATGCGCACGTTCCGACGCTCAGGAGGGGGCCCAGTGGGCAACTACAACGACAAGGTCGTACGGCAATTCGCCGTGATGACCGTGGTATGGGGCGTGGTCGGCATGCTGGTAGGCGTGCTGATCGCGGCGCAGCTCTATTTCCCGGCACTGAACTTCAACGTGCCGTGGCTCAGCTTCGGCCGCCTGCGGCCGTTGCACACCAATGCGGTGATCTTCGCGTTCGGCGGTTGCGCGCTGTTCGCCACCAGCCTGTACACGGTGCAGCGCACCTGCCATGTCCGGCTGCTGTCGGACAAGCTGGCGGCGTTCGTGTTCTGGGGCTGGCAGCTGATCATCGTGGCGGCGGCAATCAGCCTGCCGCTGGGCTACACCCAGGGCAAGGAATACGCCGAGCTTGAATGGCCGATCGACATCGCCATCGCGATCGTCTGGGTCGCCTACGCGGTGCTGTTCTTCGGCACCATCGCCAAGCGCAAGGTGAAGCACATCTACGTGGCCAACTGGTTCTACGGCGCGTACATCATCACCATCGCACTGCTGCACATCGTCAACAACCTGTCGATCCCGTCCGGCTGGATGACGTCCTACTCCATCTATTCCGGTTCGGTCGACGCGATGGTGCAGTGGTGGTACGGCCACAACGCGGTCGGCTTCTTCCTGACCACCGCCTTCCTCGGCATGATGTATTACTTCGTGCCCAAGCAGGCCGGCCGGCCGATCTACTCGTACCGGTTGTCGATCGTGCACTTCTGGGCGCTGATCGCGATCTACATGTGGGCCGGCCCGCACCACCTGATGTACACGGCGCTTCCGGACTGGGCGCAGTCGCTGGGCATGGTGTTCTCGCTGATCCTGCTGGCGCCCTCATGGGGCGGTGCGATCAACGGCATCCTCACCCTGTCGGGCGTCTGGTACAAGCTGCGCACCGACCCGATCCTGAAGTTCCTCATCGTCTCGCTCTCGTTCTACATGATGAGCACGTTCGAGGGGCCGATGATGTCGATCAAGACGGTCAACTCGCTCAGCCACTACACCGACTGGACCATCGGCCACGTGCATTCCGGCGCGCTGGGCTGGGTGGCGATGATCTCGATCGGCTCGATCTACGCGATGCTACCGCGGCTGCTCGGCCAGCAGCAGATGTACTCGGTCAAGCTGATCGACACGCACTTCTGGATGCACACCATCGGCGTGGTCGTGTACATCGCCTCGATGTGGATCGCCGGCGTGATGCAGGGCCTGATGTGGCGCGCCACCGACCCGGACAACGGCACCCTGGTGTACTCGTTCGTCGAGTCGCTCAACGCCACCAAGCCCTACTACCTGTTCCGCCTGGGCGGCGGCCTGATCGTGCTGAGCGGCATGTTCGTGATGGCCTGGAACGTGTTCAAGACCTTCCAGCAGGCCCGGGGTGCCGTCACGGCCCAACCTGTGTTGCCGCCGGACGCCGCGGATGCCAGGGCCTGAGGGGACGGACATGACCGAGACGACACATCTTCACGACAAGATCGAAAAGAACATCGGCCTGATGGCCATCCTGATCGCCGCCGCCGTCTCCTTCGGCGGCCTGGCGGAGATCGTCCCGCTGATGTTCCAGGCCGAGACGATCAAGCCGTTGCCGGGGATCAAGCCGTACCCCGCGCTGCAACTGGCCGGGCGGGACATCTACCTGCGCGAAGGCTGCTACAACTGCCATTCGCAGATGATCCGCACGCTACGTTTCGAGACCGAGCGCTATGGCCACTACTCGCTGGCCGGTGAATCGGTCTACGACCACCCGTTCCAGTGGGGCAGCAAGCGCACCGGTCCGGACCTGGCCCGCGTCGGCCTGCGCGGGTATTCCGACGACTGGCAGCGCGCGCACCTGCACAACCCGCGCGACGTGGTGCCTGAATCGATCATGCCGGCCTATCCATGGCTCGAGAAGAACAAGCTCGACGGCGACGAGGTCGCCCGGCACATGAAGGCGCTGCAGCGCATCGGCGTGCCTTATACCGACGCCGAGATCGCCGCGGCGCCGGAAGCGGTCAAGGGCAAGACCGAGCAGGACGCGGTGGTCGCGTACCTGCAGCACCTCGGCACGCACCTGACGCCGGCCGACGACAACGCACCGCATGGGGGCGACTGACATGGTGGCTGGACTGATAACCGCAGTACTGCTGGTGCTGTTCGTCGGCGGCTGGATCTGGCTGTGGCTGCCGCGCCACAAGCCGGCGCTCGACGCGGCCGCACGCATGCCGCTGGAAGACGATAACGGGGAGGAAACGCCATGATGACCTCGGGATGGACGTGGTACGTGGTCATCCTGGTTGCGCTGAACATCGCCGGCTGCTTCTGGCTGCTGATGACGAACGTGAAGCGCCGCCCGGGCGACCCGGCGCCGGAAGACACCAGCCATGTGTGGGACGGCGACATCACGGAGTACAACAAGCCGCTGCCGCGCTGGTGGATCAACCTGTTCTACATCACCATCGTGTTCGGCATCGGCTACCTGTTCTGGTACGGCGTGGGCCGCATGCACGGGTTCGGCCACTGGAGTTCCAAATCGGAATGGGCGCTGGACAAGGCGGCGGAGGATGCGCGCCTGGAGGAGACCCTGAAGCTCTATACCGGCAAGCCGATCGACGTGCTGGCCAAGGACCCGGGCGCGGTGGCGATCGGCCGCACGATCTTCGCCAACAACTGCGCGGCCTGCCATGGCTCTACCGGACTGGGCGCCAAGGGTTTCCCGAACCTGGCCGACAAGGCCTGGTACTGGGGCGGTTCGCCGGATCGCGTGCTGGAGACCATTCTCAAGGGTCGCAACGCAGTGATGCCGGCGTGGGGTACGGTGCTCACCGCGCAGGGCGGCCCGCTGGCGGTGGATGACGTGGTCGCCTACGTGCAGTCGCTGTCCAAGCCCGGCCAGCCGGAGGATGCGGCGGCGCAGCGTGGCAAGGCGATGTTCGGCACCCTCTGCGTCGCCTGCCACGGTCCTGACGGCAAGGGCAACCAGATGCTCGGAGCGCGCGATTTGACGACGGCGCACTGGCTCTATGGCGGCAGCAAGGCGGCCTTGCACCAGACCATCGCGGAAGGCCGCAACGGCGTGATGCCGGCGTGGGAACCGGTACTCGGCGAAACCCGCGTGCGCTTGGTCGGCGCGTATGTCTGGACGCTGTCCAAGCATGACGATGCCGCGGCGGCCGAGGCGGCTCCGTGAACCGGCTGGCGGAAGGGCAACCCTCCGCCCCGGCGCGCCGGCTGCTTCGGCGCGCCGGCGCCATCCTCTGGCCGAGCTTCTTCTGCGCCGGCGTGATGACCATGGTGTTCTTCGCCTACGTCGATCCGCAGGCGCTGCAGGACATGACCTTCCCCACGCTGCACCTGGATCGCGAGCTGGGCTACACGCTCGGCTTCTTCCTGGCCTGGATCGGCACCGCCTCGTCCAGCCTGTTCACCTGGATCCTCCTGCGACCGCGCAAGGCCTTCCACCACGCGCCCGGTACGCCTGAATACCGACCATGACATCACGCATTCCCCTCAAGCTCGTCGAGGAAGGCAGCGACTCGTTCTACGTGAGCGAGCGTAAGGTCTACCCACGCGAGGTCTCCGGTCGCTACAACCGCCTGCGGGTCGCCGCGGTGGTGTGGCTGCTGGGCATGTTCTACCTGTTCCCGTGGTTGCGTTGGGATGGCCGCCAGGCCGTGCTGCTGGACCTGCCGGCGCGGCAGTTCCACATCTTCGGCCTGCTGTTCCTGCCACAGGACTTCCTGTTCCTGGCGATGCTGCTGATGATCGCCGCGCTGGCGCTGTTCTTCTTCACCGCGCTGGCCGGGCGCCTGTGGTGCGGCTACGCCTGTCCGCAGACGGTGTGGACCGAGGTGTCGTTGTGGATCGAGCAGTGGATCGAGGGCGACCGCAACAAACGGATCAAGCTCGATGCGATGCCGTGGAACCGCGAGAAGATCCTGCGCAAGGGCGGCCGTCACCTCGCATGGGCGCTGTTCTCGCTGTGGACCGGCTTCACCTTCGTCGGCTTCTTCAGCCCGATCGTCGACCTGGCGCGACGGGTGCCGTTCCAGCTCGGCGGTTGGGAGGCGTTCTGGATCGTCTTCTACGGCATCGCCACCTGGGGCAACGCCGGCTTCCTGCGCCAGCAGGTGTGCAAGTACATGTGCCCCTACGCGCGCGTCCAGAGCGCGATGTTCGACCGCAACACGCTGATCATCGCCTACGACCCGATGCGCGGCGAGCCGCGCGGTCCGCGCAAGCGCGGCCTGACCAGCGTGCTGGCGCGCGCCCGCGGGCTGCTGGACAAGGTCGTTGCCTACGACTACGTGTTCCGCGCCAGCCGGCATCCGTCGGCCGCCGACAACCGCACCCAGGCCAGCGGCACGATCACGCTGAGCGGGCCGGGCGTGAAGGTCGAACCGCTGCCGAAGTTCGGTCTCGAGGAGTTGGGCGACTGCATCGACTGCACGGTCTGCGTGCAGGTGTGCCCGACCGGCATCGATATCCGCAACGGGTTGCAGTACGAGTGCATCGCATGCGGCGCCTGCATCGACGCCTGCGACGAGGTGATGGACAAGGTTGGCTATCCGCGCGGATTGATCCGCTACGCCACGCAGAATGCGATCGACGGTGCGCCGGCGAAGGTGTTGCGTCCGCGCATCATCGTGTACGGCATGCTGTTGACCGTGCTGGCTGCCGCCTGGGGCTGGGGCGTGACCCATCGCAGTCCGTTGCTGGCCGAGGCGCTGCGCGACCGCAACGCGATGTACGCGCAGGCCGATGACGGCAACATCGAGAACAGCTACACCATCAAGCTTGTGAACAAGACCCGGGAAGCCCACCACTACCGGATCGAAGTGGCTGGCGGCGCGGACCTGGAGGACCTCACCCTGCGCGGCGGGCCCAAGACGGTCCAGGCGCAGAGCGGCGAGGTACTCTCGGTACCGGTGACCGTGGCCGCTTCGTCGGAAACCACCGGTCGCCATGCGGTGCACTTCACCGTGCGAGGCGTGGACACGCCGGCGACCACCACCATCGACAGCAGCTTCTTCGGACCCGCGCCATGAACAAGCCCCGCAAAGCCTGGCGTGAACCGATGGTATGGATGCTTATCGGCTTGCCGCTGGCATCCGTGGCGATCGGCTTCGCGCTGCTGTTCGCGGCCGTCGACCACGCCGGCCCGACGGCCGAGACGCCGGACAAGGTCACCCGTCTGGGCCACCTGCAGCTGACTGCGGAAGAGTCGCCGCAGACCCGGGGATCCAAGCCGGTGACCGAGCTGATCCTGCGCCACAACGGCGGCATGATCGAGGCGGTGCCGACCGACTCGCGGATCGCCCGCGGCGGCGATCTCACCGTGATCCTGACGGCGCAGGACAGCCCGGCCCAGGTGCTCGTCGTGCATCTCAAGCCCAGCGAGCTCGGCTGGCGCGGTGCCGGCGTGATCAACGACGCCCGCAGCTGGCACATCGAGGCCTCCTCCAACCGGGCGCCTTGGCGGTTGCAGGGGCAGTGGCCGGCCGAGGCGCGGTTCGCGCGGCTCGCGCCGTAAGGCGGCGTGCCGGTGGACCAGCGCGTCGCACACAGCTGCTACCACTGCGGCGAGCGCCTGCCGTCCTCGCCGGTGTGGGTGGCGCTCGGCGGCCAGCCGCAGCCGTTCTGCTGCCACGGCTGCGCCACCGCTGCGCAATGGATCCGCGACGCGGATCTGGGCGACTACTACCGGCTGCGCAGCGATGCCGGCGCACGGGTCGATGCCGAGGCGGCCGATCTCGGCGCCTGGGACGGCACGGAACTCCTGGCCGAGCACACCGTGCCGGTCGACGGCGGCTGCGAAATCACCGTGCTCACCGACGGCATGCGCTGTGCGGCCTGCGCCTGGCTGGTCGACCGCGCGCTGGAGCGCACGCCTGGCGTGATCGATGCCGGCGCCAATGCGGTAACCGGGCGCATCCGCATCGCCTGGGATCCTGCCCGCACCCGGCTCTCGGCGGTGCTGGGTCAGCTGGCGATGCTTGGTTACCGGCCCTATCTTGCGGGCGATCCGGCCAGCGAGCGCCAGCGCGTGGCCGACCGCCGCCAGTGGCTGCTGCGCCTGGGCGTGGCTGGTCTTGGGGCGATGCAGACGATGATGCTGTCGGAGGCTTCGTACCTCGACTTCGGTCACCACATGAGCCTGCCCACGCGCGACATGTTCCGCTGGTTCACCCTGCTGGTGTGTACGCCGGTGGTGTTCTATTCCGGCTGGCCGTTCATCGAGGGCGCGTGGAACGGCCTCAGGCGTCGCCATCTCGGCATGGACGTGCTGGTCGCCGGGTCGACCCTGCTGGCCTACTTCGCCAGCGTGGTCGCCACCATGCGCGATGGGCCCCACGTGTGGTTCGATGCGGCGGCGATGTTCGTTTTCCTGCTGCTGCTGGCCCGGCTGCTGGAGCAGCGCGCACGGCGCATCGCCAGCGCGCAGGTGGACACGCTGGCGCGCGCGCGCCCGGTGCGGGCGGTGCGCGAGCGGCCCGACGGCACGCGCGAATCGGTGCCGTTGTCGGCGCTGCGGGTGGACGATGTCGCTTGCGTGGCGGTCGGCGAGGCGGTGCCTGCCGATGGCGAGCTGCTCGATCCACAGGCGCTGTTCGAAGAAGCCCTGCTCACCGGCGAATCGCATCCGGTGACCAAGCGCAACGGCGATCCGGTCTATGCCGGTACCCATTGCCGCGAGACGCCGGCGCGCCTGCGCATCACCGGCATCGGCACGGCTACACGACTGTCGCAACTGACCCGGCTGGTCGAGCAGGCGCAGGCGCAGCGACCGCCGTTGGCGCAATTGGCCGATCGTATCGGCGCGGTGTTCGTCGGTGGCGTGCTGCTGGCCGCGTTGGCGGTTTACCTGGGCTGGCGGGCGATCGAGCCGGAGCGTGCGTTCGAGGTGGCGTTGTCGCTGCTGGTGGTCAGTTGCCCGTGCGCGCTGTCGCTGGCGGTGCCGGCGGCGTTGGCCGCGGCCAGCGGTGCGCTGGCGCGGCGCGGCATCCTGCCGGTGCGGGCGGGCGCGCTGGATCGCCTGGCCCGCGTCACCGACCTGGTCTTCGACAAAACCGGCACGTTGACCCGCGTGCACCCGGTACTGGAGGCGGTCGAGGTATTCGACGGCATCGGCGAGGCGCATGCGTGCGCTGTCGCTGCCGCACTGGAACGCGACAGCGGCCACCCGATCGCGGCCGCCTTCGCCGACGACGAAGCGCATCTCGCGGTCGAGTCGCTGCAGCTGGTCGCCGGGAAGGGGCTTGCCGGCCGGGTCGACGGCGCCGACTGGCGGCTGGGTATTGCACCGTTCGCCGCCGGCCGGGTCGACGATGGGCATCTGTGGCTGGGCGACGGCGCGCGAGCGGCCGCCCGCTTCACCATGCGCGAAGGCCTGCGTGCCGACGCGGCCGATACCGTCCGTGCGCTTCGGGCACTCGGCCTGGCCGTGCACCTGGCCAGCGGCGATGGCGCCGACGCGGTCACGCGGATGGCGGCCACGCTCGGTATTGCCGACGCGCGGGCACGCCAGCGCCCGGAAGACAAGCTGGCCCTGGTGCGCGACCTGCAGGCACAGGGCCGCATCGTGGCGATGGTCGGCGACGGTCTCAACGACGCCCCGGTGCTGGCCGGTGCCGATGTCTCGCTGGCGATGGGCGAGGGCGCGGCGCTGGCGCAGCGCGCGGCTGACCTCGTGCTGACCGCGCCCGAACTGATGCGTGTGCCGGCGGCCATCGCGTTGGCACGCCGTACCCGGCACATCGTCCGCGAGAACTTCGCCTGGGCGGTGGGCTACAACCTGATCGCGCTGCCGCTGGCGGCGATGGGGCGGGTGACCCCGGGCTGGGCCGCGGCAGGAATGGCGGTATCCTCGCTGGTCGTCACCATCAATGCGTTGCGGTTGATGCGCCGTTCGCGCGAGGAGCGCCGTCCATGACCATCCTGCTGATGCTGATCCCGCTCAGCCTGGTGCTGCTGGCCGTGTCCATCGGCGCCTTCGTGTGGGCGGTGCGCAAGGGCCAGTTCGACGACCTGGACACGCCGGCGCTGGACATCCTGCGTGAGGAGCCGCCCGCCACGCCGACCGACGCGGACGATGGCGCTCGATAGCCTGACACTCGGCGCGGCGTTGCTCAGCGGGCTGCTTGGCGGAGCGCACTGTGCGGCGATGTGCGGTGGTATCGCCACCGGCTTCTCCGCGCGTGCGCCGCAGGCCGGCTGGGCCGGAGCGGCACAGCTCAACCTCGGCCGCGTCGGCGGCTATGTGCTCGCCGGGGCGCTGGTTGGCGGACTCGGCGATGGCCTGCTGCGCGTGTTCGAGATTCCCGGCCTGGCGGTGGCGATGCGGGTGGCGGTCGGCGGGGTGCTGGTGCTCGCCGGTTTGCGCCTGCTCGACCGCAGCGGCCGCTTCCATGCGCTGTCGCGTCCTGGCGCGAGGGTCTGGCGCTGGTTGCAGCCGCTGCTGCGCCCGTTGTTGCCGGCGACTACGGCGCCACGTCGGCTGGCCGCGGGCATGCTGTGGGGCTGGCTGCCGTGCGGACTCAGTACCACCTTGCTGGCGGCGGCCTGGATGCAGGCGAGCGCTGTGCATGGCGCGTTGACCATGGCGGCTTTTGGGCTGGGCACGCTGCCGGTGATGCTGCCGTTGACCTGGTCCGGCGCGCGCATGGGACGCTGGCTTCAACGCCCGGGAGTGCGCCACGGCGCGGGCGCGCTGGTGCTGGTGGCGGGGCTGCTGACCATGGCTGCGCCGTGGCTGATGCAGGTGCCCGCGCTGCACGACGCGCTCACCGCACTGGGCTGCGGGCCGCGATCCCGATGAAGGCAACGCGCCGCAAGCTTTGGGGCTCGCGGCGCGTCGGGTTCTGCCCTGCCGTGTCGTGTCGACTCAGTCCCGATCGGGTTGAGCCTCGTGGTAGCCGGCGGGGATTGCGGTGCTGAAAAGCGAGGCGTCCAGCGGCGGATCGACGGTGACGTGGATGCGCTGACTCATCGCCATGCCATGGCCGCCGACCTCGACCGCCCGCGGCACGCCGTCGTCGTCGGCCCACAGCGCGATGCGCATGCCCTGCACGTCGAGTTGCCAACCGTGGGTGATGCGGCCGTCGATGATGCGTTGACCGGGCAGTTCGGCGGCCTTGCCCTGGAACTGGCGGATCGCGTCCAGCCATTTCAGCGCGGCGTCGGGTTGCGGCTTCGCATCCGCCGGCAGGGTGACCACCATCGCCATGCGCGGACCGTGCAGCAGGGTCAGCACGCGGTGCTCGGCGGCGTTCACCACCACGCTGGTGGCCTCGCCGATGTCGGTGCGGGCATCGCCGGCGCGGTCCATGCGGACCTGGATCGCCGGCATCGCGATGCCCTGCGACTGCTGCTCGATGGTCATCGACAGGGTTCGGAAGTCGCGCAGGTGCTTCAGCGCCAGGTCGAAGGCGACGCCACGCGAGGTCGGCATCAGCACCAGGGCGAGCACCAGGCAGGCGGTGGCGGCGGTGGCGAACGCGCCGATCCAGCGGGCCGGACCGACGCGGCGCGGACGGGCGCCAGCGAGGCGGCGCTCCAGCTTCGCCTGCGCGGTGTCGAGTGCGGCCGGCGACGGATCACGCGCCAGCGCCTGCAGATGGCTGGCCAGGGCGGGGGACAGGATCGGTTCCATCACAGCACCTCCTGCGCGGAGCGCGCACGGTCGTTGAGCAGCGATTCCAGCGCCTGTGCCGCACGGTGCAGGCAGACGCCGACGTGGTTCGGGGTGAGGCCGGTAGCGCGGGCGATCGCCGCGGTGTCCAGGCCGTGGAGGTGCCGCAGCACGAAGCATTCGGCGTGCTGCGGCTTCAGCCGGGCCAGGGCGGCGCGCAGGCGCTGTGCCCGTTCGGCCTGTTCGGCACCGTCCGCGGCGGTATCGGTGGCTTCCGGCTCGGCGGCTTTCCACAGCGGACGCAGGCGGCGCCAGCGCTGGCGGCTGCGCAGGCGGTCGATCGCCTGCCGGGTGGCCATCGCGGCGAGGTAGGCGGGCCACGAGGCGACGTCGGTCGGCGGCTTTTCCAGCAGGCGCAGGAACACGTCCTGCTGCACGTCTTCGGCCTGGCCGGCGTCGCCGAGCACGCGCCAGGCGGCGAGGTAGACGGTGCGGCCGTAGCCGCGGGCCAGGGCATTGACGTCGGGCGGTGCGGTGTCCGTCATGGGCTCGCCTCCGCGGGAGAGTGAGAGGGGCATGGTGCGTCTCCGGGTGGATTCACCCCTTCAGACGCGTCGGCCCACCCGATTCTTACAGCAGAGGAGGCCGGAAACGACGAAGGGCGCATCGCTGCGCCCTTCGCTTCGTTGCTGCGGAACGCTGCCGCCGATCAGTAGCGGTAGTGCTCCGGCTTGTACGGACCTTCCACCGCCACGCCGAGGTACTTCGCCTGGGCCGCGGTGAGCGTGGTCAGCTTCACGCCGATCTTCTCCAGGTGCAGGCGGGCCACTTCCTCGTCCAGCTTCTTCGGCAGGATGTAGACCTTGGGCTCGTAGATGTCCTTGTGCGCCCACAGGTCGATCTGCGCCAGGGTCTGGTTGGAGAACGAGTTCGACATCACGAAGCTCGGGTGGCCGGTGGCGCAGCCCAGGTTGACCAGGCGGCCTTCGGCCAGCAGGAAGATCGCGTTGCCGTTGGCGAAGGTGTACTTGTCCACCTGCGGCTTGATGTTGAGCTTGGTGGCGCCGGACTTCTGCAGGCGCTCGACCTGGATCTCGTTGTCGAAGTGGCCGATGTTGCAGACGATCGCCTGGTCCTTCATGCCCTGCATGTGTTCCAGCGTGATCACGTCCTTGTTGCCGGTGGTGGTGACGTAGATGTCGCCACGGCCCAGGGTGGACTCGACGGTGTTGACCTCGAAGCCTTCCATCGCTGCCTGCAGGGCGTTGATCGGGTCGATCTCGGTGACCACCACGCGGGCGCCGTAGGCGCGCAACGAGTGGGCGCAGCCCTTGCCGACGTCACCGTAGCCGCAGACCACCGCCAGCTTGCCGGCCAGCATCACGTCCATCGCGCGCTTCAGGCCGTCGGCCAGCGACTCGCGGCAACCGTAGAGGTTGTCGAACTTGCTCTTGGTGACCGAGTCGTGGTCGTTGATCGCCGGGATCAGCAGCTTGCCGGCCTCGGCCAGCTGGTACAGGCGGTGCACGCCGGTGGTGGTCTCCTCGGAGACGCCCTTCCAGTCCTTCACCACGGTGTGCCAGAAACCCGGGCGCTCGGCGTGGACGCGCTTGAGCAGGTTCTTGATCACCTGCTCCTCGTGGCTCTCCGAGGCGGAGTCGACCCAGCGGTCGCCCTTCTCGAGCTCGTAGCCCTTGTGGATCAGCAGGGTGACGTCGCCACCGTCGTCGACCACCAGCTGCGGGCCGAGAAATCTATCCTTACCGTCAGCGCCCTTGCCGTCGGGGAAGGACAGCGCGTCCAGCGTGCAGTCCCAGTATTCCTCCAGCGTCTCGCCCTTCCAGGCGAACACCGGGGTGCCAGAGGCGGCGATCGCCGCGGCGGCGTGATCCTGGGTGGAGAAGATGTTGCACGAGGCCCAACGCACGTCGGCGCCGATGTCCTTCAGCGTCTCGATCAGCACGCCGGTCTGGATCGTCATGTGCAGCGAGCCGGTCACGCGCACGCCCTTGAGCGGGGCGCTGGCGGCGTACTTCTTGCGGATCGACATCAGGCCGGGCATTTCCTGCTCGGCGATGTCCAGTTCCTTGCGGCCAAAGTCGGCCAGGCCGATGTCGGCGATCTTGTAGTCGTGCGAAACGGGTTCGCGGGTCACAGCATTCATTCGGAGAGCTCCAGTTCTGTGCGGGAGCCCCGCGGCGCCGGGGAGGGTCGCTCGCGAGACTGCCGCGTGATAGCAACCGGGCGCCGTTTTCGAACCTGCCGCGTCGAGCCTGGCCACCGGTGCGTTCCGGCCCGGGAAACCGGGTGGAAAGGCGGAAGTCCGCCAGCCGTGTGGTCGCAGCGCCCCTCGACGGGCAGCGCACCATTCTAGCGGCATTCCGAGCGGGCTGCCTGCCAAGGGGTGCAGCGCGGACCGATTCTTGACATGCTGCACTCGCAGCATTTGCTAGTCTTGACCGGATCCACCCTAGGGAGACCTCCATGCCTTTCCAGCCCGACACCCCCGACCTGCCGCACGACGCCCCGCTGCGCGAGGATGTCAGCCGGATCGGTGCGATGGTCGGGCAGATGCTGGCCGAGCAGCGTGGCGAGGCCTTCTTCGAGAAGGTCGAGGCGGTACGCACCACGGCGATCCGCCGCCGCCGGGAGGACGAACCGGTGGCCCTGCTGGATCGCGCGCTGAGCGGCATGCAGGCGGATGAGGCCGAGGCGCTGGCGCGCGCCTTCGCCACCTATTTCCAGGCGGTCAACATCGCCGAGCGGGTGCACCGCATCCGCCGCCGCCGCGACTACCAGCGCAGCGGCAATACCCCACAGCCGGAGTCGCTGCTCGACGTGCTGACCCAGCTCAAGGCGCAGGGCGTCACCGCCGCCGAGCTGGTCGACTGGCTCGGCCGCCTGCACGTGGAGCCGGTGTTCACCGCGCACCCGACCGAGGCGGTGCGCCGCTCGTTGCTGGAAAAAGAGCAGGCAATCGTCCGCTCGCTGGTGGACAACTTCGATCCCACCCGCACCCCGCAGGAGCGCAAGGAGGACGACGACCGCATCTTCATGGCGCTGTCCTCCGGCTGGCAGACCGCCGAGGCCTCGCCGGTGCAGCCCACCGTGCAGGACGAGCACCACCACGTCGGTTTCTACCTGGCCAACCCGATCTACCGCATCGTGCCGGCTTTGTACGAACAACTGGCCGACGCGCTGCAGCAGGTCTACGGCATCGCGGTACCGATGCCGCGCCTGCTCAGCTTCGCTACCTGGGTCGGCGGCGACATGGACGGCAACCCCAACGTGGGCGCCGACACCATCGCCGCCAGCCTGGCCAGCCAGCGAGCCCACGTGATCGAGCACTACGAACAGGACATTGCCGGCCTGGCCCGCCTGCTCAGCCAGACCGAGGGCCGCGTGGACGTGTCGCCGGAACTGCTGGCGCGGCTGGAGGACTACCGCGCACGCTTCCCGGAAGCAGCGAAGAAGATCCGCCCGCGCCATGCCGACATGCCCTACCGCACTCTGCTGACCCTGATCGGCGCGCGGCTGGAAGCCACCCACGAGGACGACCATCCGGAAGGCTATACGTCCGTCGACGAGCTGGCCGGCGACCTGGAACTGATCGCGCACAGCCTGATCGACCACCACGGCCTGCATGCCGGCGCCTACGCGGTGCAGCGCCTGGTGCGCCGCGTGCGCACCTTTGGCCTGCATCTGGCCCGGCTGGATGTGCGGCAGGACTCGCAGGTCCACGACGACGCCCTCGCCGCGCTGCAGGGCGACGCCGATTGGGGTCGGCGCAGCCCGGCCGAGCGGGTCGAGAAGCTGCATCCGTTCGCCAGCGGCGAACAGTCGCTCGCGCCGGTCGAGGAGGAGAACGCCCAGCGCATGCGCGCGGTGTTCCGGGCGCTGGGCACGGCCCGCCGCCGCTACGGCGCCGAGGCGATCGGCCTGTACATCATCTCGATGGCGCGCACCGCAGCCGACGTGCTGGCCGTGCTCGCGCTGGCCCGTCACGGCGGGTTGGCGGCGGACGGCGAGTCGGTGCTGTTGGACGTGGCGCCGTTGTTCGAGACGGTGGACGACCTCAAGAATGCCCCGGACACGCTGCGCGCGCTGCTCGCCGACCCGGTGTACCGCACCCACCTTGCCTCGCGCGGCGGACGCCAGTGGGTGATGCTCGGCTACTCCGACAGCGGCAAGGACGGCGGCACGCTGGCCTCGCGCTGGGGCCTGCAGCGTGCCCAGGTGGAGCTGCTGGACATCGCCCACGAGGCCGGCATCCAGCTCGCCTTCTTCCACGGTCGCGGCGGCTCGGCCAGCCGCGGCGGCGCGCGCATGACGCCGGCGCTGATGTCCTCGCCGCGCGGTTCGGTGGCCGGCGTGCTGCGCGTCACCGAGCAGGGCGAGGTGATCCACCGCAAGTACGGCATCCGTGCGCTGGCGCTGCGCAACCTGGAGCAGACCGTCGGCGCCGTGCTGCGCGCCAGCCTGCGCCCGCGCGATGTCGAGGCGCGCGAGGACCTCTGGCGCGAGCGCATGCACGTGCTCTCGGCGACCAGCCGCAAGCACTACCGCGCCTTCGTCGACCGCGAGGGCTTCGTCGAATATTTCCGTGCCGCCACCCCGATCGACGTGATCGAGCGGATGACCCTGGGCTCGCGCCCCTCGCGCCGGCGCTCGATGCGCGGCGTGCAGGACCTGCGCGCGATCCCCTGGGTGTTTTCCTGGACCCAGTGCCGCTCGATCATCACCGGCTGGTACGGCCTGGGTACCGCGCTGGAGCGCGGCGCGGCCGAATTCGGCGAAGCGGCGCTGGTCGAGATGGCGCGCGACTGGTCGTTCTTCAGCAACATGCTCGACGACGTGGAGATGGTGCTGGCCAAGTGCGACCTGGCCATCGCCGAGGCGTTCTCCAGGCTCGCCGGCGAGCTGCACGCGCCGTTCTTCGCGCTGATCCGCGAGGAGTTCGCGCGCACCTGCCACTGGGTGCTGCGCCTGAAGGGCAGCGACGAGCTGCTGCAGGACTCGCCGCGACTGGCCCAGTCGATCCGCCTGCGCAACCCGTATGTGGACCCGATGAGCGTGCTGCAGATCGACCTGCTCAGGCGCTGGCGCGCCAGCGACCGCGAGGATGAGGCCCTGCTGCGTGCCCTGGTCGCCTGCGTCAACGGTGTCTCGCAGGGGCTGCAGAACACCGGCTGAGCGGTCGCCGTCCCGGGGCTGTCCGTCTTTGGTCGGGCGATTCCGGAAGCGGACACTGTGACCGGACACATCGGCGTGTCCGCTTCCCGAAAACGGCGCTACGGCGCCGTTTTCGCTTTTCGCGGGTAGCTGGCACGCTGCTTGCGATGTCCTGTCGCATGGATATCGCCAACCCCCAGTTCAGGATCCAGCGGCGTCGCCGGCTGCGGTGGTCGATCGCCGGCGGCGCGGTCGCGCTGGTCGCCGTCGTGGTGCTGGTGATGCGGCTGGGGCCGGCGTTGCCGGTAGTCGAGCGGGGCAGCCTGTGGATCGATACCGTGCAGCAGGGGCAGATGCTGCGCGAGGTGCGCGCCACCGGCACCCTGGTGCCGCGCTCCAGCCGCTGGCTGGCCGCATCCACCGCGGCACAGGTCGAGCAGATCAAGGTCTGGCCCGGCGCCACGGTGAAACCTGACACGGTGCTGATGACGCTGGCCAATCCTGCGGTGGAGGATGCGCTGCGCAACGCCCAGGCCCTGGTGGCGGCGGCGGAAGCCGACGTCGCCGCCAAGCGCGCGGAACTGCGCTCGCAGTTGCTGGACCAGCGCTCGGCACTGGCCCAGGCCGAGTCCGACTACGCCTCGGCCAAGGTCAAGGCCGACGCCGACGCCACGGCGGCCGCGCTGCACCTGATTCCCGACGTGCAGTTCCGCCAGGGCCAGATCGCGCTGAAGCAGCTGGCGACCCGCCGTGACATCGAGCGGCAGCGCGTGGCCGCTTTCGCCGGCAACATGCATGCCCAGCTCGACGCGGTGCAGGCCAGGCTGCGCCAGCAGCAGAGCAACCTCGAACTGCGCCAGCGCCAGGCCGATGCCCTGCAGGTGAAGGCCGGCATCGCCGGGGTACTGCAGGAGGTGGCGGTGCAGGAGGGTGCGCAGGTGGCCGAGGGCGCCAACCTGGCGCGGGTGGCGCGGCCGGATGTGCTGATCGCGCGCCTGCAGGTACCCGAGGTACAGGCCAAGGACGTGGCCCTCGGCATGCCGGTCAGCGTGGACACGCACAACGGCCTGGTCGCCGGCGCGGTCGAGCGCATCGACCCGGCCGTGCGCGACGGCAGCGTGCAGGTGGATGTGCGGCTGGACGGCAAGCTGCCGCCCGGCGCACGTCCGGACCTCTCGGTGGACGGACGCATCCGCGTCGCCACGCTGGACCACGTGCTCTCGGTCGGTCGGCCGGCCTCCGCGCGCGCCGATGCCGACATCACGCTGTTCCGCCTCGATCCGTCCAGCGGCATCGCCACCCGCGTGCCGGTGCGGTTGGGCGCGGCCTCGGTGGACCGGGTGGAGATCCGCCGTGGCCTGAAGGCCGGCGATCAGGTGATCCTCTCCGACACCAGCCAGTGGGACCGCTACGACAGGATCCGCGTGAAGTGAACCGTGCCGCAGGGTAGGAGCCCGCTCGCGGGCGATGCTTTTCGGCTTTGATGCGGATCAGGATCAGGAGCATCGCCCGCAAGCGGGCTCCTACACACAACCAACCATGTAGACGGGAATCATGATGAACCCATCGTCCAGCGTCATCGCCCTCGACGGCGTCCGCAAGGTGTTCCAGGCCGACGAGGTGGAAACCCACGCACTGAGCGACGTGCACCTAGCGGTGCATCGCGGCGAGTACGTGTCGATCTCCGGCCCGTCCGGCTGCGGCAAGACCACGCTGTTGTCGATCCTCGGCCTGCTCGACACCGCCAGCGCCGGCAGCTACGTGCTCAACGGCCATGACGTGGCCAAGCTCGACGCCGCGGCGCGGGCGCGCATCCGCAACGCCGAGATCGGCTTCATCTTCCAGGCGTTCAACCTGATCGGCGACCTCACCGTGCAGGAGAACGTCGAACTGCCTTTGACCTACCGCGGCGGCATCGGCACCGCCGAGCGGCGCGCGAGGGTGCATGAGGCACTGGAGCGGGTGGGCATGGCGCACCGCATGCGGCACTACCCGGCACAGCTCTCCGGCGGCCAGCAGCAGCGCGTCGCGGTGGCGCGCGCGCTGGTCGGCAAACCGGCGATCCTGCTCGCCGACGAACCCACCGGCAACCTCGACTCGCGCAACGGCGAGGCGGTGATGGCGCTGCTCGACGAACTGCACAAGGGCGGCGCGACCATCTGCATGGTCTCCCATGACGCCCGCTATGCCGAGCTGGCCCAGCGCAAGATCCGCCTGTTCGACGGCCGCGTGGTGGACGAAGACACCTTTGACCGCCTGCGCCGCGAGGACGAGGCCCGGCTGGACGCGCTGATCGGCTCGCGCGAGGGCCTGCAGGCATGAGTCCCTGGCTCGCCGAGCTGTGGCGAGCCTGGCGGGCCAGCCTGCGCCGGCCGGGCTTCCTGCTGCTGGCCAGCGGCGTGCTGGCGCTGGGCGTCGGCGCCAGCGCGGCGGTGTTCGCGTTGCTCGATGCCACCTTGCTGCGGCCGCTGCCGTTTCCGCAGGCATCGCGTATCGCGGAGGTCGGCCGGATCTTCGGCGGCGAGGTCGGCACCATCTCGCCGCACGAGTACCAGTTCCTCGACGGCATGCATGGGGTAAGAGCGCTGGGCCTGATTCGTCCGGGCTCGGTCGCCAACATCGCCGGTGCCGGTGCGCCGCGGCAGGTACCGGTGACCTACATCGACCGCGGCGTGCTGGCCGCGCTCGACATTCGCCCGGTGCTCGGGCGCAACTTCAGCGAGTCGGAAGACCGGCCGAACGGGCCGGCCGCCGTGATGCTGAGCTACGGCCTGTGGCAACGCGACTACGGCGCCGCTGCCGGCGTCGTCGGTCAGGCCATGCAGGTGGAAGGTCGGCCGGCGACCATCGTCGGTGTGCTGCCGCAGGCGTTCGATAGCCTCCCCGATCCCGGCGGCATCGTGCTGCCGCTGGCCCTGCCGCCGGCCAGCCGCGACTACAACCACAACGGCCACCTGGCGATCGCGCGTCTGGCCGCGGGCGTCAGCCTGGCGTCGGTCGGTGCCCAGGCGGATGCACGCGAGCGCGCGATGTACCGCGACATGGCCATGGGCGGGAACTGGAAGCAGCCCTGGTTCGGCGCCACCTCCCTGCAGGCGGCACTGCACCGCGGCGAGCGCCCGGTGATGATGCTGTTCGTGGCCAGCGCCGTGCTGATCCTGCTGATTGCCCTGGTCAACCTGGTCAACCTGATGCTGTTGCGGACACTGTCGCGCAGCCACGATGCGGCGGTGCGCAGCGCGCTGGGCGCACCGCTGCTGCGGTTGCTGTTGCCGGCGGCGGCCGAGGGCCTGCTGGTCGGAGTGGTGGGGACGGCTCTGGGCATGCTGCTGGCATGGTCCGGGCTGCGCCTGCTGCTGCCGTTCATCCCTAGCCAGTGGCTGCACGGCAACCGGATCGACATGGGGGCGTCGCAGTGGGCCATGGCGCTTGTTGTCGGACTACTCGGTGCCCTGCTGGCTGCCGCGCTCGGCTTGTGGCGAAGCCGTGGTGCGACCGGCGTCGACGAGCTGCGCGAGGGCGGACGCAGCGGCATGGGCGCGCGCAGCGGGCGTCTCGGGCGCGTGCTTGTGGTGGTGCAGGTCGCGCTGGCGGTGGCCCTGCTGTGCTCGGCGGGCGCGATCGCCCATGGCGTGCTTGCCGCTTCACGGGTGCAGCTCGGCTTCGCCAGCGACCAGCTGCTCACCTTCGAACTGGTGCCGGTGAAGGCGCATTACCCGGATGTCGGAGCCGTGCAGACCCTGGCGCAGCGCGTGGCGCGACGCCTGCGCGCCATTCCCGGGGTCACCGGGGCGGCGGTGACCACCAACCTGCCGGCCAGCGACGGGCTCTACGGCCAGTTCAACAACGGCATGAAGACGCTGGAGGGCAAACAGTTCGAGGCGCAATTGCATGGCGCGGGCACCGGCTTCTTCCAGGTGTTTTCCATCGCCCTGAAACAGGGGCGGGTATTCGGTCGTGACGACACCGCCGGCAGCGAACCGGTGGCGGTGGTCAGCCGCGATCTGGCCGACCGCTACTACGACGGCAACGCGATCGGCAGGACCGTGATGGTCGAAGTCAGCCACGGCCCGGATCTTCCGGTGCGCATCGTCGGTGTGGTCGCCAACACCTACCAGCGCGGACCGCTGCAGCCGCGGCAGCCGATGGTGTACCTGCCGCTGGCGCAGATGCCGCGCAACACGATGGACATCTTCCTCGGCCTGGAACCGCTGCGCTTCGTCCTGCGTGTCCACGGCCGCCCGGCCGACTGGCGCGCGAGCGTGGAGCAGGCGGTGGCCGAAGTCGCGCCCGGTCAGCCGATCGCCCACCTGGAATCGATGCGCAGCATCGTCCGCCAGACCACCGCCGACGCACGTCTGGGCATGCTGATGGTCGGCCTGTTCGCCGCGCTGTCGCTGTTGCTGGCGGTGGCCGGCATGTACGCGGTGATGGCGGTCGCGGTGGCGGCGCGCGAACGCGAGTTCGGCGTGCGCACGGCGCTGGGTGCCTCGCCTTCACGCATGACGCGACTGGTGCTGCGTGGCGGCCTGGGACAGGTCGTTGTCGGCCTGGTGATCGGTGTCGGTCTCGCGCTGGGCGCATCGCGGTTGCTGGCAAGCCTGTCGATGGCGGTGGCGATGTCCTCGATCGGCCGCATCGGCGTCTTCGACCCCGTCGCGACGCTCGGCGTATGCGTCGTGCTCGCCCTGTCCGGCCTGCTGGCCTGCCTGCTGCCGGCGCTGCGTGCCGGCCGGGTCCAGCCGATGTCGGTGCTGCGCGGTGACTGAGTAGCGAGGGCTCCCGTGACTCCATCTTCTGAAAGGAATTCGGCATGAGCGTCTGGTTGAGTGAGATCTGGCGTACCTGGCGGGCCAGCCTGCGCCGGCCGGGTTTCGTGTTGCTGGCCAGTGGCGTGCTGGCGCTGGGTGTTGGCGCGGCCAGCGCCGTGTTCACCCTGATCGATGGCGTGCTGCTGCAGCCGTTGCCTTATCCACAGCCGCATCAACTGGTCGCGGTTGGCCATGTCGAACAGGGCGATGTGCAGGCGGTCTCGCCGCAGCAGTACCAGCACCTCGCCGGGCTGCCCGGGATCGCATCGATGGGCCTGTTCAAGGATGGCCAGACAGCGTCCAACATCGCCGGCGACGGCCGGCCGGAACAGGTTCCGGCGCTGGAGATCGACCGGGGCCTGCTGCCGACGCTCGGCGTGCAGCCGGCGTTGGGCCGCAACTTCAGCGCTGAGGAAGACCAGCCCAACGGCCCGCCTGCGGTGATGCTGTACCACGGTTTCTGGTTGCGCCGTTTCGGCGGCAATCCCTCGGCGATCGGCCAGACCCTGACGGTGGAGGGCGTACCGCACGCCATCGTCGGCGTGCTCCCGGCCGGTTTCGATCTGGGCCAGGCGTCGATCGCCCTGCCCACGGCATTTCCCGCGCATTCGGGCGACGACGGCACCAACTACACCGCGGTGGCGCGATTGGCGCCCGGCACCACGGTTGCGACACTGGCGGCCGAAGTGAATACCCGCCTGCACGCGTTCTACGCCGAGCAGGGGAAACAGGCCTATGCCGGCAGCTTCTGGCAGCGCGTGCACTTCGGTGCCCAGGATTTCAGTGCCGCGCAGCATGCCGGGCAGCGCAGTACTTCGTTGATGTGGGTGGCCTGCGCCGCGCTGCTGCTGCTGCTCGCACTGGTCAACCTCACCAACCTGATGCTGCTGCGCGCGATGGGACGAAGTCATGACGCCTCGGTACGCGGGGCGCTCGGTGCCTCCCGCTGGCGGGTCGCCTTGCCGTCGATCGCCGAGGGCATGCTGGTCGGTGTGGTCGGTGTGCTGGTCGGTCAGGGGCTGGCGGCGCTGGCCCTGCTCGCCGTGCGCACGTGGATGCCGGTGGACTGGATGGCCGTGGAGTGGACGCGCCCCGGAGGCCTGAACCTTGGCGGGATGGCCTGGACGATCGCCGTCGCGACCGGTCTTTTCGGCGCGCTGGTCGCGACCGGGCTGGGGCTGTGGCGCGGGCAGTCTGCGTTGTCGATGGACAGCCTGCGCGAGGGCGGTCGCAGCGGCCTGAGTCGCCGCAGCGGCCTGCTCGGTCGGTTGCTGGTGATGGCGCAGGTGGCGCTGGCCTCGCTGCTGTTGTGCACGGCGGGCGTGTTCCTGCACAGCCTGCTGGCCAGCGCGCGGGTGGATCTGGGCTTCAAGCCGGACCACGTGCTCACCTTTGAGCTGGCGCCGGTCAAGGCGACCTATCCGGACGCCGCTTCGGTGCAGCAGTTGTCCAGCCGACTGGTCGAGCGTCTTAAACAGATCCCCGGTGTGCAGCTTGCGGCGGCCGGCACCAATCTGCCTGCGGGCGACTTCAGCGGGCAATGGAACATGGGCGGGCTGCATCTGCCGGGTGGCGAGCAGTTTGGCGCGCAGTTCCACGCGGCCGACCCGGGGTTCTTCCGGGTGTTCGGCATCCATGTGCGACAGGGGCGTCCGTTCGCCGCCAGCGATGTGCGTGGCGGCGAGGACGTGGCCGTGGTCAACCAGCGCTTCGCCGACGTGCGTTTCCAGGGCCATGCGCTGGGGCAGACGATCCAGCGGGGCGAAGGCAAGGGCATGTGGTCGGCGCGCATCGTTGGCGTGGTGGCCGATACCTACCAGTTCGGGCCGGAGGATCCGGACTCGGTCGTGCCGATCCTGTACCTGCCGCTGGCGCAGATGCCCGACGACGCCCTGCGCGCGTTTCGCATGTACGAGCCGCTGCGCTTCGCGCTGAAGGTCCAGGGCGACCCCGACAGCTATCGCGATGCCGTGCAGCGGGCCGTGGCCGAAGTGGCGCCCGACCAGCCGATCGACCACGTCTACAGCATGGCCCATGTGGTGCACGACACGATCACCGATACCGAATTCAACCTGATGCTGGTCGGCCTGTTCGGCGGCCTGGCGCTGTTGCTCGCCGGCGTAGGTGTGTATGCGGTGATGGCGGTTGCGGTGGCCGCGCGCGAGCGCGAGTTCGGCGTGCGCGCCGCGCTCGGCGCGGCGCCACGAGGGCTGCTGATGCTGGTGCTGCGCGCCGGCCTGGTGCAGATCGTCCTCGGCCTGCTCGCGGGCTTCGTGTTGGGGTTTCTGGGTTCCGGCGTGCTGCGGGCGGTGGTGGTGCAGCTCGGGCGTAGCGTGTTCGATCCCTGGTCGATCGCCGCGGCAGCCGCAGTGCTGGCACTGTCCGGTCTGCTGGCCTGTCTGCTTCCGGCGCTGCGCGCATCGCGCGTGCAGCCCATGCGCGCGCTGAGGGGAGAGTGAGGATGATCGTGCAGGAGTTCCGTGGGGCCATGCGGCGACTGCTCAAGCGGCCGGGATATGCACTGCTGTCGATGACGGTGCTGGGGGTGGGGTTGGGTGTGACGCTTTTCCTGTTCTCCCTGGTCAACACGCTGATCATCGAACCGTTGCCGATGCCGCAGCCGGATCGACTCCTGGCGGTGGGCGAACCGTCGTTCCACGACAACGGCATCGAGACGATCGACAGCGCGGACTATCTGGCCCTGCGCGAGGGCATGCGCAGCATCGACGCGATGGGCGCCTACCTGGGTACCGGGGTGAGCGTGGACCAGGGCCACGGTGCCACCTATCACGTGGGCAGTCGCATGACCGCATCGATGATGTCCCTGCTCGGCATCAAACCCTTGCTGGGCCGCGTCCTGCAGCCATCGGACGAAGTGCCCGGTGCGCCGAAGGTGGTGATGCTGGGCGAAACGCTGTGGCGGAACGGTTTCCGTGCCGATCCGCACATCGTCGGTCGCGCGATCCGCGTGGACGGCACGTGGGCCACGGTGGTGGGTGTGGTGCCTGCGCGAATGACCCGCCTGCCGGTCACCGACAACCAGGTCTGGATGCCGATGACGCTGCGCCCGGGCGAGCATCGTGACGTGTGGGGCGTGGCACGTCTGGCGCCCGGCATCCAGCTGGGGCAGGCGCGGGCCGAACTGGACGCGTGGAACGCGCGGCTGCAGGCGGCGATGCCGGCCGGCACGCACATGCGCGGCGTCACGATCAAGCCCTGGAAGTACGGTTTCGTGCCCGAGGACATGCGCCACTGGGTGTGGCTGATGTTCGGTGCCGCCGTGCTGGTGTTGTTGCTGGCCTGCGTCAACGTGGCCAACCTGCAGCTGGTGCAGGCGCTGCAGCGGCGGCACGAGCTGGCGCTGCGCAGCGCGCTGGGCGGTGGTCGCGCGCGCCTGATGACCGGCGCGCTGGTGGAAAGCCTGCTGCTCAGCCTGGCCGCGCTGGCGGTGGCCTTGCCCGTCGTGTACGGGGGCAACCGCTGGTTCATGGCGATCGTCTTCGCCCATTCTCCGGACGGGACGCCCGTGTACAACTTCAGCATCGACGCCCGCGTGCTTGCGGTGGCGGTACTGGCCGCGTTGTTCAGCACCGTGCTGGCCGGTGTGATTCCCGCGTGGCGCGCCTCGCGCCCCGACCTGCAGGATGTCCTGCGCGATGGCGCCAAGGGTTCGGGCGGCGGTTTTGCGCGGATGGCCAAGATCATGGTGATGGCGGAGATCGCGCTCACCGTGGTGCTGCTGGTCGGGGCGGGCACCTTCGTGCGTGCGGTGGACATCGTGCTGTCTCAGCCGACCGCAGGCACATCGCACGCCACGCAGGTGCTCACCGCCGACGTGCTGCCGCCACCCGCGGCCTACGCGGACGATGCCCAGCGCATCCGCTTCTTCGACGCGGTGATCGAGCATCTGCACCAGCAGGCCGGCGTGATCGCCGCCACGGCGTCCGACACCGTACCCGGTGCGGTGCTCGGCAGTCACGAGTCGTTCTCGCTGCCGGGTCAGCCCGAGCCGACGGACGGCTGGCCGCGGGCGCAGATGGGTATCGTCGATCCGCACTTTCTCGAGACCTATGGCGTGCACCTGCGCGAGGGGCGCTTTTTCGACGCACGAGATCGCATGGACAGCGCGCCGGTGGCGGTGGTGGACGCCAAGATGGCCGCGGCGATGTGGCCGCATGGCGATGCGCTGGGTCGAACGCTGGTGCTCTGGCCCGGCCGGCCACAGGCACGGCGCCTGACGGTGATCGGCGTGATCGAGTCGCTGCAGCTGGATCGCCTGCTGGAAAGGTCGCTGCCCGGGCTGCTGCTGCCCCTGTACCAGTCGGTGGGCCAGGGTCCACTGCATGACGTGGGTGTCGCGCTGCGCACGCATGCCGATCCTCGGCGTTTCGAGCCACAACTGGTCGATGCCGTGCGCGCGGTCGATCCGCAGGCTGCGGTCTACGGCGTGCGCAGCCAGGCAGCCGCGGTGGCGGAGGGGCGCGTGTACCTCACCGTGCTCACCAGCGTGTTTGGCGCGCTGGGGCTGGTTGCCCTGCTGCTGGCCGGCGCGGGCCTTTACGGCGTGCTGGCATTCTCGGTGGCGCAGCGCACGCGAGAGATTGGCATCCGTCGCGCGATCGGTGCCGGGCATGGCGCGATCCTAGGCGACGCGGGGCGGCAGCTGCTGTGGCAGCTCGGGATCGGGCTGGGGATCGGCCTGCTGCTGTCGGTGCCGTGGTCGAACGTGCTGGCAGACCCGGGTTTGCACACGCGGGCTCGCGATCCTGCGGTGTTCGTGACGGTTTTCCTGCTGGTAGCGGGCGTGTCGATGCTGGCCGCGCTGGTGCCGCTGCTGCGCGCCTTGCGGGTCGATCCTGCCGTCGCCCTGCGCTACGAGTGACCACTACACTGGCGGGATGGAAGACAGCGTGGCGCGCGAAACGAATCCGACGGTATTGCTGGCCGACGACCAGGCCGACGTGCGCGAGGCGCTGCGCCTGCTGCTGAAGTCCGAGGGCATCGCCAGCACCGGCGTGGACGGTCCCGCCGGTGCGCTGGACGAGGCCCGGCGGCGCGGCTTCGACGTCGCCCTGGTCGACCTCAACTACACCCGCGATACCACCTCGGGCGCCGAGGGCATGGAGCTGCTCGAGCGCCTGCGCCAGCTCGATCCGGAACTGCCGGTGGTAGTGATGACCGCCTGGGGCAACGTGCCGCTGGCGGTGGAGGCGATGCGCCGCGGTGCGGCCGATTTCATCGAGAAGCCGTGGGACAACGCCCGCCTGCTCGGCGTGCTGCGCACGCAGATGGCGCTGGCCCGCAGCGTGCGGAGGCAGCACCGGCTGGAGGCGGAGAACGCGCTGCTGCGCGGGGAGGGCGATGCCGAATTCATCGCCGAGTCGGCGGCGATGCAGCGGGTGCTGGCGCTGGTGGCGCGGGTCGCGCCCAGCGATGCCAACGTGCTGGTGCTGGGCGAGAACGGCACCGGCAAGGGCGTGATCGCGCAGCGCATCCATGCGCTGTCGGCGCGGGCGGCGCAGCCGTTCGTGAAGGTCAACATGGGCGGCATTGCCGAGACGGTATTCGAGTCGGAGATGTTCGGCCACGTGCGCGGTGCGTTCACCGACGCCAAGAGCGAGCGCATCGGCCGCTTCGAGCTGGCCGACGGCGGCACGCTGTTCCTCGACGAGGTGGGCAACGTGCCGGCCTCGCAGCAGCCGAAGCTGCTGCGCGTGCTGGAGGACGGCGAGTTCGAGCGGCTGGGTTCCTCGCGCACCCAGCGCACCGACGTGCGGCTGGTCTCGGCCACCAACGCGGACCTCGCCGCCGACGTGGCTGCCGGGCGCTTCCGCCGCGACCTCTTGTACCGGCTCAACACGCTGGAGATCGTGCTGCCGCCGCTGCGTGAGCGCGGCGACGACATTGTGCCGCTGGCGCGTGCGGCGCTGGCACGCAGTGCGCAGCGCTACGGTCGGCATGGCCTGCGGCTGGCGCCTTCGGCCGAGCGGGCGCTGCAGGCCTATGCCTGGCCAGGCAACGTGCGCGAGCTGGGCCACCTGATGGAGCGCGCCGCGCTGCTCGCCGAGCACGACGAGGTCGGCGCCGCGGCGCTGGCCTTCGGCCGCACCGAGTCGGCCGAGGGGGGCTTCGAACAGATGACGCTGGAGCAGGCCGAGGGCTGGCTGGTGCGGCGCGCACTGGATCGCTTCGACGGCAACCTGCTGCGCGCTGCCGACGCGCTGGGCATCACCCGCCAGGCGCTTTACCGCCGGCTGGAAAAGCACGGCCTGCGGGATCCGGCGGACGCCGACGATGGCGACGCCTGAGCCGCCACCGTCGACATCCGCACGCCCCGCCGCGTCGCGGCTGCCGGCTTACGAGCGGCGCATCCTCGGCGGCAGCGCGCTGATCGCCGCGCCGGGGCTGCTGGCGGCGGCGTTCATGGCCTGGAGCAGCAGCGGCTGGCGCGAGGCGGATGGCTGGGTGCTGGCGGCGGCGGTGATCGTTACCGCCTTGCTGGTGCGCTGGCAGCGGCGACGGCTGGTCTATCCGTTGCAGTCCTTCGCCAGCCTCCTCGACGCCCTGCGTCTGGGCGACTACAGCCTGCGCGGCCGCGTCGGCGGCGCGCTGGACGACCTGGTCTACGACATCAATGCGCTGGCCGAACGCCTGCAGCAGGAGCGGCTGCAGTTCGAGGAGTCGTCCTATCTGCTGGGCAAGACGCTGGCGGCGCTGGACAACGCGGTGCTGGTGTTCGACCAGGACACCCGCCTGCGCCTGCTCAACCCCGCCGCGCAGCAACTGTTGCAGGCCGACCGGCACCAGTTGTTCGGTCGCCGCGCCGAGGAACTGGGACTGCAGCCGCTGCTGGACCAACCCTCCGGCCAACTGCTGAATCATCGGTTTGCCGGCCGCAGCGGGCGCTTCGAGATCCGCCATGCGCCGTTGCGCACCGAGGGGCGCGGCGGCCTCCTGCTGGTGATCAACGACGTCGGCCGCGTGCTGCGCGAGGAGGAGCGCCAGGCCTGGCAGCGACTGCTGCGCGTGCTCGGCCACGAAGTGAACAATTCGCTGGCGCCGATCCAGTCGATGGCCGGCACGCTGGCCACGCTGGCGCTGCGCGACCCGCTGCCGGAGGACTGGCGCGAGGATTTCCGCAGCGGCCTGGAGCTAATCGGCCATCGCTCCGGGGCGCTGTCGCGCTTTCTCGCCAGCTACAGCCGGCTGACCCGGCTGCCGCCGCCGCAACGGCGCACGGTGGCGCTGGGTCCGTTGCTGGAGAAGGTGGCGCGGCTGGAGTCGCGGCTGCCGGTGACACTGGAGGCGGGGCCGGCGCTGCACCTGATGGCCGATCCCGACCAGCTTGAGCAGGCGCTGATCAACCTGGTGCGCAACGCGGTGGAGGCGAGCCTGCCGACGCGGGGAAGCGTGGTCCTTCGTTGGCAGGCGAAGGTCGAGCGGGTTTCGATCGAGATACTGGATGAGGGCGACGGCCCGCCGGCCAGCGACAACCTGTTCGTGCCGTTCTTCACCACCAAGCCGGGCGGCTCGGGGATCGGGCTGGCGCTGGTGCGGCAGATCGCCGAGGCGCACGACGGCGGCGTCAGCTTGCTGGCCCGCACCAACACGCGCGGTGCCGTGGCGACGCTCTGGCTGCCCCGGCCCGCCGACCATTCGTAACCCAGGTAGGAGCCCGCTCGCGGGCGATGCTCTTCGCTCTGATGCCACATCCATAGCCAAAAGCATCGCCCGCGAGCGGGCTCCTACGGTCGAGGTTTTGGCGGTGGACGGTGACCGTCGTTGGTGCAGATGCGTGGCGGGAGAATGCGCTCCCGGGTACGCTCTGGCTCCCCATTGGAAACGCATTCCATGACCACTCCCGTTCCACCCCGCCTCAACCCGCTGGCCTTCCTCATCTTCAGTTCGCGGTGGCTGCAGCTGCCGCTATACCTGGGGCTGATCGTCGCCCAGTGCGTCTACGTGTTCCTGTTCGGCAAGGAGCTGTGGCACCTGATCCACGAGGCGTCGCACCTGGGCGAGCAGGAGATCATGCTGATCGTGCTTGGCCTGATCGACGTGGTGATGATCTCCAACCTGCTGATCATGGTGATCGTCGGCGGTTACGAGACCTTCGTCTCGCGGCTGGGGCTGGAGGACCACCCGGACCAGCCGGAGTGGCTCAGCCACGTCAACGCCTCGGTGCTCAAGGTGAAGTTGGCGATGGCGATCATCGGCATCTCCTCGATCCACCTGCTGAAGACCTTCATCGCTGCCGGCGCCCTGCAGGGCCTGCCGTTCTGCTCGCCCGAGGTGCTCGCCACGATGGCCGACACCATGAACACCGCCAGCACCCTCAAGTGCTCCACCCTTACCACGGTGGGCGTGATGTGGCAGACGATCATCCACGTGGTGTTCATCGCCTCGGCGATCGGCATCGCCTGGACCGACCGCATCATGCAGGCCGGCGTCGCTCGCGTGCGCGACGGCCACTGACGCGTCTTTCGTGTAGGAGCCCGCTCGCGGGCGATGCTCTTGCTTTTGATGTCGAATCAGAGCGAAAGGCATCGCCCGCGAGCGGGCTCCTACAAAGGTGGTGAGTCGCCCCGATCCAGCCAAGCGGCGTTCCAGTAGGGATATGCCAGCACCGAGTCCACCAGCCCGGCACGTAACGGATTGCCGACGATGTAACGCGCAACTCCAAGCAGACTCTCTTCGCGACGGAGGGCGTGATCGTGGAAGCTGCGGTCCCACAGCTTTCCTTCGAATAGCCCGGACGCATGCAGCTCGCGGGCGACGGCGGCCTTGAAACGGGCCACCACGCGATCGAGTGGGTCCTCACCGAGTTCGAGCAGCCCGTGCCAGTGGTCGGGCATGAGCACCCACGCCAGCAACTGCGCGTCGCCCCAGTGGGTGGAGGTGTGGATGATCCGGCTGGCGACGCGCGCGGCTTCGTGATCCATAAAGATCGGCTGGCGATGCGGGGTGGTCACCGTAACGAGGTAGACCTGTCCCGGCCGCGATACGCGACCACGACGTAGCGCCGAACGACCGGTGGCAGGAAACGCGGGCATTGCTAGAACTTGCCGGCGAGCGCGGTGCGTACGCTGCCGTCCCGCACCGCAAGAACCTGTAGGAGCCCGCTCGCGGGCGATGCTTCTCGCTCTGATGCCACATCAAAAGCATCGCCCGCGAGCGGGCTCCTACAAGGGCGGGGGTTACACCTCGAGGCGGTCGTCGGGACGGGCGACCAGGGCGTATAGGGCCGGCATCAGGAACACGCTGATCAGCAGGCGGGTGAACAGGCCGCTGACGATTACCAGTGCGAACGGCCGCTGCGTGTCGGTACCCACGCCTGTGGCCAGCGCAGCCGGCAGCAGGCCGAGCGCGGCGACCAGTGCGGTCATCATGATCGGCCGCAGGCGCAGGATCGCCGCCTCGCGGATCGACGGCGCCAGCGCCATGCCACCCAGGCGCAGTTCGTTGACGTAGGAGATGTAGACCACCGCGGTCTGCACCGACACGCCGAACAGCGCCAGGAAGCCGATGCCCGAGGACACCGAAAACGGCGTGCCGGTGAGCCACAGAGCCACGATGCCGCCGACCGGTGCCGACAGGGCCACGCCCAGCACGGTGATGAATGGGAACTTGAAGTTGCTGTACAGGGTGAACAGCAGCAGGAAGATCAGCCCCACCGTCAGCGGCACGATCACGTGCAGCTGGGCGCTGGATGCCACGTACTCGGAGTACTCCCCGCCCCAGTCGGTGCGGTAGCCGTGCGGTAGCGCCACCTGCTTCTTCACCTGTGCGATGGCGTCGCCCACCGCACCGGCCAGGTCGCGCCCCTGCACCGAGAACTGCACGCCGATGTAGCGCTCGTTGTCCTGCCGGTAGATGAAGGAGGCGCCGTTGGTGACGCGGATGTCGGCCAGCGCCTTCAGCGGGATCTGCTTGCCCTCGGGCGTCACCACCAGCAGGTTGCCGATCGCCCCGGGGTTGTCGCGGTAGCGCTTGGCCAGCCGCACGACCAGGTCGAACTCCTTCTCGCCCTGCACCACCTGGGTCGCCACGTCGCCGCCGATCGCGGTCTGGATCAGGTCGTTGATGTCCGACACGTTGACGCCGTAGCGGGCGATCGCCGCGCGGTTCACGTCGATGGTCAGGCTGGGCTGGCCGAGCTCCTGCACCAGGGTCACATTGGTGATGCCGCGGACCTTCTCCAGCACGTGCTTGATTGCCTGGCCCTTGGCTTGCAGCGTGGCCAGGTCCGGGCCGAATACCTTCACCGCCAGCGCGCTCTTCAGGCCGGTCTCGGCCTCGTCCACCGCGTCCTCGGCCGGCTGGGTGTAGTTGAAGGTGATGCCGGGGAACTGCGCGAGTTTCCGGTTCATCGCCGCGATCAGCTCCGGCTTGGTGCGGTACGCGCCGGTCCACTGCGAGTAGGGCTTCAGGCCGACGTAGAACTCGGCGTTGAAGAAGCCGGTGTGGTCGGTGCCGTCATCCGGACGGCCCAGCTCGCTGGACACGGTGGTGACCTGCGGAAAGCTGCGCAGGATCGCGCGGATCTGCGGGGTGACCTTGGCCGCCTCGTCGAACGAGATGGTGTACGGCATGGTGGCGCGCACCCACAGCGCGCCCTCGTCCAGGTGCGGCATGAACTCGGCGCCGATGCGCGGCACCAGCAGCAGCGAGGCGGCCAGCACCACCACCGAGGCCAGCACGGTGCCGCGGGCGCGGGCGAGGCAGAAGTCGAGGCCCTTCGTGTAGACCGACTTGACCGCCTCGAACGCGCGGTTGCGACGCTCGCGCACGCCGTTGCGCATGAACCACGAGCACAGCACCGGCAGCAGCGTCAGCGTCACGATAAGCGAGCCGACCAGGGCGAAGATCATGGTGTCGGCCATTGGCTTGAACAGCGTGCCGGAGGGGCCGGAGAGCACGTAGATCGGCAGGAAGCTGACCACGATCACCGCCACCGCGTAGAACAGCGGCCGGTCCACTTCCGCTGCCGCGGCGCGGATCACCTCGAACACGCTGGTGTTCTCGTCTTTCCGTTCGGCCAGCTGGCGGTAGATGTTTTCCACCATCACCACCGCCGCGTCGACCAGGATGCCGAAGTCGATCGCGCCGATCGACAGCAGGTTGGCCGAGGCGCCCTGCGCATCGAGGCAGATGAAGGCGAACAGCAGCGCCAGCGGGATGGTGGTCGCGACGATCAGGCCGGCGCGCAGGTCGTACAGGAAGAACACCAGCACCACGACCACCAGCAGCATGCCGCGCACCAGGTTGTCGCGGACCACGTCGGTGGTGCGGCTGATCAGTTCGCTGCGGTCGTAGAACGGGACGATCTTCACGTCCTTCGGCAGCACGTTCTCGTTGAGCTCGCGCGTCTTCGCCTCGACCCGCTTGAGCACGTCCTGGGTCTTCGAGCCGGTGCGCAGGAAGATCACGCCCTCGACCGCGTCGTCCTGGTCCTGGTAGCCGAACTCGCCCAGTCGCGGCGCGATGCCGGTGGTGACCGTGGCGACGTCCTTGACCAGCACTGGCGAGCCGTTGTGCTCGGTGAGCACGACGTTGCCGATGTCTTCCAGCGTCTTCAGCCGGCCCTCGCCGCGGATGTAGTAGAACTGGCTGCCCTGGGTGTAGAAGCCGCCGCCGGCATTGGCGTTGTTCGCCGCCAGCGCCGATTCCACCTGGGTCGCGGTGAGACCGAGCGCGGCCAGCCTCGCCTGGTCCAGGTTCACCTGGTACTGCAGCGTGCCGCCGCCGAAGCCGGAGTCGTCGGCCACGCCGGGCACGGCGCGGAACGCCGGCTCGACGGTCCAGTCCTCGATCGTCTTCAGCTCGGTGGGCGAGCGGTCCGGACTCTGCAGCACGTAGCGGTAGATCAGCCCCGAGGGCGAGGACATCGGCGACACCGAGGGCGTGACGCCGCCGGGCAGGCCGAGGTCGGCCATCCGGTTGAACACTTCCTGTCGGGCGAAATACTTGTCGGTGCCGTCGGCGAAGGTGATGTCCACCACCGACAGGCCGTACAGCGAGATCGACCGGGTGACCATGGTGTGCGGGATGCCGGTCATGCCGCGCTCGACCGGCACGGTGATCAGCCGCTCCACTTCTTCGGCGGCGTGGCCGGGCCACTGCGTCACCAGCTCGACCATCGGCGGCGACAGGTCGGGATAGGCGTCCACCGGCAGCCGGCCGATCGAATGCAGACCGGCGCCGACCAGGATCAGGGTGAGCAGCAGCACCAGCAGGCGCTGGCCGAGCGAGGCGCCGACGATGCGGTTCATCACCGAGGCGGTGCGGGAGGGGTTCTCGCCCCCGGGCGTCGTCGTACTCATTGGTTCTGCATGAACTGCATGAACAGGCCGCCGTCGACCACCACCTTGTCGCCGGCCTGCAGTCCCTTGTCCACCACCACGTTGTCGCCGGTGCGCTGGCCCTGGGTGATGTGGCGACGGGCGAAGCTGCCGTCGGGCTGCGCGACGTAGACGAACGGCAGGTTCTCGTCGTCGCGCAGGATCGCCGAGACCGGCACCAGCAGACCTTGCGCAACCGCCTTGGCGCTCAGCGTCACGTTGACGTACATCTGTTTGCGCAACGCGTCGCCCGGGTTGGCGGCGCTGACGCGCACGTCGACCAGCCCGGTATCCGGATTGACCACGCCGCCGATGCTGGTGACGGTGCCGGCGATCGGCTGGCCGCCATCGCCGGTGCGGATCTCGGCGGTGTCACCCAGGTGCACACCGGTCACTTCGGCGGGTGTCACCTGCGCCATCACCCACATATGCGACAGGTCGGCCACGGTGAAGCAGGCGGTGCTGCCGGCCTGCAACAGCTGGCCCGGGCTGATCAGCCGCTCGACCACGGTGCCAGCGATCGGCGCGCGGATCGCGCCGCCGGCGTCGGGTACCGCGCGCCCGGCCGCGATCGCGCGGATCGAGCCCTCGTCCACGCCCATCGCCAGCAGGGCCTGGCGCGCGGCATCGCGATCGGCCTCGGCGCTGGTCGCATCGGTGGACGCCTGGGCTGCCTCGCGTGCCGAGACGCCGTGATGGGCGAGCAGGTCCTGGTCCATGTCGGCGATGTGGCGGGCGTTGCGCGCGGCGACCAGCGCCTTGCGATACCCGCCGATGGCAGCGGCAAAGTCGGACGAGGCCACGGTGGCCAGCACCTGGTCCTTCGCCACGTGGTCACCCGGTGCGACCCGCAGGCGCACTACCGGGCCGGTGAACGGCGCGATCACGCTGGTGGCGCGTTCGTTGTCGAAGTCCACCCGGCCGGTGGTATCGATGGCCGGATGGAAGCTGCCCGTCACCACCGCCTGCAGGTGGATGTGCTGGCGCTGCGCGGCGGTGAGCGTGACGTCGTGGGCGGTGACCTTCGCCGCCTCGGTCGTGTCGTGCCGGCCGTCCGAGCAGCCGGTCAGCGCCACGGCGCCGAGCGCCAGTGCCAGGGCACCGGCGTGGATCCGCACCAGGCGGGGAGCATTACTGGTCATGGGTGTTCCCGTCGGAAGGGGGCGGGGTGTGGGACTCGGCATGCCACCAGCCACCGCCGAGTGCCTGGAACAGCGCGGCGGTGTCGGCGAGACGGGCGGCCTGCGCCTGCACCAGGGTCATGCGTGCCTGCTGGTACCCCTGTTCGGCGTTGAGTACGGCGAGGTAGTCGGCATAGCCGTCCTTCCATTGCCGCTGCGAGAGATCGAGGGTGACCTTGGCCGCGTCCGCGGCACTCGCCGCGGACTTCAGTCCGTCGGCGTCCTGCTGCAGCGCGACCAGGGTGTCGGCGACGTTCTGGAAAGCCACCAGCACGGTGCTGCGGTACTGCTCGGCGGCTTCCACGTAGGCGGCCCGCGCCGCGCGCTCCTGGTGGCGCAGCGCGCCGCCCTGGAACAGCGGTGCGGTGATCGCTGCGCCGACATTCCAGAAGCCGGTGCCGGCGTGGAACACCTGGTTGATCGCCAGCGCGGTGCTGCCGGCGGTGGCACTCAGTTCGATCTGCGGCAGCCGTGCCGCTTCGGCCACGCCGATCGCCGCACTTGCCGCGTGCAGGTTGGCCTGCGCCTGCAGCACGTCGGGCCGCTGCGCCACCAGCTGCGAGGGCAGGCTCAGCGGCAACTCGGTCGGCAGGGTGAAGCCGTCAAGGGTGAAGTGCGCCGCATCGGCGTCGCCGGGGAACTGGCCGCTGAGTACCGCCAGCGCATGCTGCTGCTGGGCCAGTTGCAGCCGCAGCGGCGGCAGCGTCGCGGTGACCTGGGCCAGCTGCGACTGCTGTGCTGCCAGGTCGAGCCGGCTGGCGTAGCCCTTGTCGTACTGGCGCTGGACGATCTGCAGCATCTGCCGGTTGAGCTTGAGCAGGTCCTGCGTGGCATCGAGCTGCGCCTGCAGGGAGGCGACCTGCACCGCGGTGTTGACCACGTTGGCGCTGAGTGTGATCCGCGCGGCGACGAGCTGGTAGCGGGTGGCGTCCTCCTGCGCGGCCAGCGATTCGACCGTGCGCCGGTTCAGCCCGAACACGTCCGGCACGTAGGACACGCTGACCTGCGGCGTGAACAGGTTGTACAGGTAGGCGTTGGAACTGGGTACCGGGGCGAGCGCGCCGGGCGGATCCTGCTCGCGGCTGGCCGACACGCCCGCGCTCACTGCCGGGAAGTAGCTGCCGCGGCCGGCCAGCGTGGTCTCGTGCGCCACGGTGAGCGCCGCCTGCGCGGCCTTCAGATCGTGGTTGTTGGCCAGCGCCTGGCGCACCAGCGCGTCCAGCGGCGCGGAATGGAACAGCGTCCACCAGTCGGCGGGGATCGAACCGCCCTCGTCGAAGTGCTGCGTCGCACCCTCGGCGATGCCGGGTTGTCCGGTCGTGCCGGCTGGTCTCGTGTCGAGATAGCGGGCGGTGGCCGGCGCGGCCGGTGGCTTGAAGTCCGGACCGACCGCACATCCGCCGAGGAGGGCGGTGGCGAGCAGCAGGCTTGCCGGGCGCCAGGCGAACCGGGAAGGTCGGGCGCGATACGAAGGGGGCCGTGATCGGGGCATCCGGGATGCGTCGCTCGGGCGTGGCGGAAACAGCGGACGCTATAACGTTGCAAGGGCTGCTGGAAAGACCTGCCAGAAGTCATGCATCGAATCGCAAAAACATACGTCATACAATGACTTGGCGAGACCATCGCGGCATTGCGTGGCGGCGGGGCGGCGGCTTGCGCCCGGTCGGGTTTCGACCGGTAATGTGAATCGACAACCAAAGGTTAAACAATCATTTGGATATGTATTCTGAGCAGTGACCTGTGGATTTGATGCGGTCTTCACGATACGGTTTGCACCAGTTCAACGAGCGCTGTCCGCATGGCCGTCCTACGTCTTCCTGCTTTTCCCCGCCACGCCTGGCCCATTCGCCTCGCCGTGGCGACGATCCTCGCGCTTGCGCTCGCCGGCGTGGTGCATGCCGAGGACACCTCGGTGATCATCGACGGCAGCACGGGGTTGGTACTGAGCGAACACCATGCGGACGAACCGCATGCGCCCGCCTCGCTGACCAAGATGATGACCATGTACCTGGCCTTCCAGGCGCTGCGCGACGGCCGTCTGAAGATGGGCGAGAAGATGCCCGTGTCGGCGCACGCGGCAGGCATGGAGCCGACCAAGCTGGGCCTGCGCGCAGGGCAGACGATCACCGTGCACGATGCGATCCTCGGCATGATCACCAAGTCGGCCAACGACGCGGCGACGGTAGTCGCCGAGCGGTTGGGCAAGGGGTCGGAAGCGCGCTTCGTGGACGCCATGAACGCGCAGGCGCTGCTGCTCGGCATGAGCCACACTCACTTCACCAACGCCTCGGGCCTGCCTGGCGGCGACGAAACCACCACCGCACGCGACATGAGCCGCCTGGCGATGGCGCTTTACCGCGATTTCCCCGCCCGGGCCAAGTTGTTCGCGACCACCCAGTTCCGCTTCCGCGGGCGCCTGGTCCGTGGCCACAATCACCTGATGGCGCATTACGCGGGGATGGACGGGCTGAAGACCGGCTACACCAATGCTGCCGGTTACAACCTGGCCTCGACCGCGGTACGCAGCGGCCACCGACTGTTCGGCGTGGTGCTCGGCGGGGACACCTGGCGCGCGCGCGACCACCGCATGGCCGAGTTGCTCGACCGCGGCTTCGCCGATCGCACGCGGGAAGCGGCCGTGTTCGCCTCGGCGCCGCATCCGCAGCGCCATGGGCTGGCACATCGCGTGCTCAATGCCCTCTCGCCGATCGGCACGGCCGAAGCGGAAACGCTGCGACCGCCACCGCTCCAGGTGGCTACGCCGCACGCCGTCGAGCCGATGAAGGCCCAGCCGGCACCGATCCGATGAGCGCGCTCGCGCCTCAGCCGTCCAGTTCGCTCCAGCGCGCGTAGGCGGCATCCAGCTCGGCCTGGGCCTTTGCCAGCGCATCGTTGGCAGCGGTGACCGTGGCGCTGTCCTGCCGGAAGAAGGCCGGGTCGCTCATCGCCGCGGTGCGTTCGGCGATGCCGTTTTCCAGTGCCTCGATGCGTGCGGGCAACTGCTCCAGCTCGCGCTGGTCCTTGAAGCTGAGCTTGCGCTTCGCGGCGGCCGGTGCGGACGCCGGTGCGGCGCGCGCCGGCGTCGCGGCGACGGTAGCGGCTGCAGCCGTCGGCCGCTGGCGTAGCCAGTCGCTGTAGCCGCCCACGTACTCGCCGACACGGCCATTGCCCTCCAGCACCAGCGTGCTGGTGACCACGTTGTCGAGGAAGGCGCGGTCGTGGCTGACCAGCAGCAGGGTGCCGGGGTAGTCGGTGAGCAGTTCTTCCAGCAGTTCCAGCGTCTCGACGTCGAGGTCGTTGGTCGGCTCGTCCATCACCAGCAGGTTGGACGGTTGCGCGAACAGCTTGGCCAGCAGCAGGCGATTGCGCTCGCCGCCGGAGAGGCGGGTGATCGGCGCGCGCGCCCGCTCGGGCGAAAACAGGAAGTCCTGCAGGTAGCCGACGATGTGCTTGCGCTGGCCGTTGAGTTCGATGAACTCGCGGCCCTCGGCGACGTTGTCCAGTGCGTTGAGGCTGTCGTTGAGCTGGGCGCGGTGCTGGTCGAAGTAGGCGATCTGCAGGCCGGTTCCGAGCGTGGCGGTACCGCGCTCGGGGGTGAGCTGGCCCAGCATGATCTTCAGCAGCGTGCTCTTGCCGGCACCGTTGGGGCCGACGATGCCGATGCGGTCGCCGCGCATCACCGTGGTGGTCAGATCGTCGATCAGCACGCGACCACCGTAGCTCTGGTGGACATGCTCGAGGTCGATGACCTTCTTGCCCGAAGCCTGCGCCGCGGCGGCGGTCATCTTCACGTTGCCGGACAGCTCGCGCCGCTGCGCGCGCTCCACGCGTAGCGCCTTCAGCGCGCGCACGCGGCCCTCGTTACGGGTGCGGCGGGCCTTGATGCCCTGGCGGATCCATACCTCTTCCTGCGCCAGCTTCTTGTCGAACAGCGCGTTGGCCTGCGCCTCGGCGTGCAGGCGCTCCTCGCGGCGACGCAGATAGTTGTCGTAGTCACCCGGCCAGTCGGTCAGCTTGCCGCGGTCGATCTCGACGATGCGCGTGGCCAGAGCGCGCAGGAAGGCGCGGTCATGGGTGACGAACACGATGCTGCCGTCGAACGACTTGAGGAAACCCTCCAGCCAGTCGATCGCCTCGATGTCCAGGTGGTTGGTCGGCTCGTCCAGCAGCAGCACGTCGGGCTTGCGCACCAGCGCCTGGGCCAGCAGCACGCGGCGCTTCATGCCGCCGGAGAGCGCGGCGAAGTCGGTGTCGCCGGGCAGCTCCAGCCGGGCGATCACGTCGGCGACGCGGCGGTCCAGGTCCCAGCCGTGCCGCGCTTCGATCTGGTGCTGTACGTCGCCGAGAGCCTCCAGGTCGCCTTCGGCCAGCAGGTGGTGGTAGCGCGCGAGCAGGTGGCCCAGGTCGCCGAGGCCGTCGGATACGACGTCGAACACCGTGCCGGCCGTGCCCTGCGGCACCTCCTGCGCCATGCGCGCGACGACGATGCCGTTCTGCACGCGCACCTCGCCGTCGTCGGCCTGCAGTTCGCCGGCGATCAGCTTCATCAGGGTGGATTTGCCTTCGCCGTTGCGACCGACGATGCACACGCGCTCGTTGCGGTCGATCGACAGATCGACGCTTTCGAGCAGGAGAGGGCCGCCGATCGAGAAGTCGACGCGCTGCAATTGGATCAGGGACATCCGCCTATTGTACGGGGCCGGGGCGCCCGGCTGGCGGTCGGGGCATGCAGCGCCGGGCGTCCTGGTCTAGACTCCGGCGGCTGCCAGCCCGGAATCCATGATGAATCGCTGGAACGAACGCTACGCGGGTGAGGATTTCCTGTTCGGAACTGCACCCAACGCCTTCCTCCGCGCCCAGCGGCACCGGTTGCCTGCCTGCGGCAGCGCCCTGGCGGTCGCCGATGGCGAGGGTCGCAACGGCGTCTGGCTGGCGGAGCAGGGGCTGGAGGTGCTGGCCGTGGATGCTTCGGAGGCGGGGCTGGCCAAGAGCCGCCGCCTGGCCGCCGAGCGCGGCGTGAAGCTCGCCTGGGAGCTGGCCGACCTGGCCGGCTGGGAGTTCGGGCGCGGGCGCTTCGACGTGATCGCGGCGATCTTCATCCAGTTCGCCGATCCGGCATTGCGTACCCGGATCTTCGACGGCATCAAGGCCGCGCTGAAGCCTGGTGGCGTGCTGCTGCTGGAGGGCTATCGGCCGGAGCAACTGGCATACCGCACCGGCGGACCGTCAGAGCTGGCCAACCTGTATACCGAATCGATGCTGCGCGAAGCCTTCGGCGACCTGCACATCGAGTATCTGGCGTCGTACGACGCCGAACTGGACGAGGGCGCCGGCCATCGGGGGATGTCCGCGCTGATCGACCTGGTGGCACGCAAGCCCGGCTGAGTCCGGGCCTGGGGTATCCCTCGGGGGGAGGGCATGAAGGGGGCACTGACCGATCGTTATGCCGAGGCCAAGCGCGTCGCGCTGGCCGCCGCCGACCTGCCGGAGTCCGCGCGGGACGGCTTCGTGGTGGGCGAATGCGGGCTGGACGAGACCTTGCTGCGCGAGGTGCGCTGGATGCTCGCGGCGATCGATTCCACCCATACTGCGCCGCTGCCGGTGCTGCAGGTCACGTCGCCGGACCTGACCGGGCAGGACGCGCAGGCGCGGGATACCCGCCACTACCGGCTGCTGCGGCACCTCGGCGAGGGCGGCATGGGCACGGTCTACCTGGCCGAGCGGGTCGACGACGACTTCAGCCAGCAGGTGGCGCTGAAGCTGCTGACGGCGGCGGCCGAGGGCTCGCCGGTGCTGACCGAGCGGTTCTGCCAGGAGCGCAAGCTGCTGGCCCGCCTCGAACACCCCGGGATCGCGCGCCTGCTCGACGGCGGCCTGCTCGCCGACGGGCGCCCCTTCCTGGCGATGGAGTACGTCGACGGCGAGCGGATCGATGTGTGGTGCGATCGCCGCGGACTGGACCTGGCCGGGCGGATCGAGCTGTTCCTGCGGGTATGTACGGCGGTGGAGTACGCCCATCGCAACCTGATCATCCATCGCGACATCAAGCCGGCGAACATCCTGGTGACGGCTGACGGGTCGCCGAAGCTGCTGGATTTCGGCATCGCGCGCATGCTCGGCGATCATCTCGATCCGCAGCGGACCGCCACCGCCGCACAGGCGATGACGCTGGCCTACGCCAGCCCGGAGCAGATCGAGCGGTCGCCGCTGACCGCCGCCGCCGACGTGTATTCGCTGGGCGTGGTGCTGTATCAGCTCGTTGCGGGCCGCAGGCCCTACCAGGAATTGGTCGCTCCGCACGTGCTGTCCAATGCGATCATCGCCGGCAACGTCGTGTCGCCCAGCCGCGCCGCGCGCCTGGCCAGGCAGGAGGCGGGCCTGCCGCCCGCCCGCGGGCGGGCGGTGCCGTCCGACCTGGAGGCGATCATCCTCAAGGCGCTGCGTCGCCGGATCGACGAGCGCTACGCCAGCGTCACCGCACTGGCGGTGGACCTGCGGCGCTTCCTCGAATGTCGGCCGGTCGAGGCCAGGCGTGGGCGGCACTGGTACCGCGCGCGTCGCTACATGCAGCGCAACCGCTGGCCGCTGGCTGCCGCCACGGCGGTCTTGCTGACCATGCTGGCGGGCTTGTTCGCCTCGCTGGTCGCGCTGGATGACGCGCGCGCGGCGCGTAGTCTGGCCGAGCAGCGACAACAGCAGCTCGAGCGCGTGGTGGCCTTCCAGCAGTCGATGCTCGACAGCGTGGACATCGATGCGATGGGACACGCCATCGCCGACGTGCATCAGAGCGGTTCCTCGGCAAGCCCCGCCGGCTTTACCGACCTGGCGCGGCGGATGCTGGACACCTTCGTGGTGAATCATGCGCTGGATCGCATCGGTCACGACTTCGCCGACGCGCCACAGCTGGCTGCCGACGTGCGCCAGTCACTCGCGCGGGTGTTGCTCAACATCGGCAGCTACGACCATGCCGCGGCGGAGCTGGAGCAGGTGCTGGAGGCGCGACAGAAGCTGCAGCCGGCCGACCCGGACGGGGTGCTGTCGGCACAACTGGATCTGGCGCGCGTGCGCCTGCGCCAAGGCGACCTGGCCTCCGCCGGGGCGCTCTATTCCGGCGTGGTGGCGGCTACTGCGCTGCGGTCGATTGGCGACCCGGTACGCGTCCGCGCCGAGGCCGGCCGGGCCGAAGTGCTGGCCGGCCAGGGGCATCTGGACGAGGCGCGGCAGGAGCAGCAGTCGCTCTACAACACGCTCAGCCAGACCATGCCGGCCACCGACCCGGGGCTGCTGCGGTTGCGTCGCGATCTGGTCATCACCCTGATCGGTCTGGGGTTGCGCGACGAGGCGCTGGCACTGGCCGAGCCGATGGTTGGACTGGATCGCTCGACGTTCGGCGCCGAGGCGCCGGAAACCCTGGATGCCATGATCACCCTCGCGCAACTGCAGCACTATCGCCACAACTTCGAAAAGTCGTTGGCGCTGGCCCGCGAGGTAGTCGCGATCCGCACCCGCCGATTGGGGGCGAACCATCCCGATACGCTGGCCGCGCGCCACATGCTGGCGATGGACGAGGTCTATCTCTCGGGCGACGAGGCGACCTACGCAAAGGCGGACCAGGACGTGAGCGCCGTGATCGACGCGCGCAGCCGCATCCTGGGGCCGGAGCACCCGGCGACGATCGCATCGATGACCCTGATGGTCCGGTTGCTGGCCAAGCGCGGCAACGCCGCCGACGACCCGGCGGTACGGCATAGCTTCATGGCGCGGGCGATTGCCATCGAGCGGCGGATTCTCGCCGCACACCAGAGCCAGTTCGGCGAGAACCACCCCGACACGCTGATGGCACACGGCAGCCTCGCCAACCTGCTCAGCTACGATGGGCAGTACCAGGAGGCGATGAGCCAGGCGCGACTGACGCTGGCCGGCCAGATCCGCGTGCTCGGGCCGCAGCATCCGATCGTGTTCGCGACCTACAACCTGCTGGGCGACATCGAGGCCGCCGCCGGCCACTGGGCCGCAGCCCGCGAGCCCTACGAAAAGGCGCTCCAGGGGCGCAACGAGCTGCTCGGAAAGGGCGATGCCCACACCATCGAGAGCGCTTCGCGGCTATACGGCGTGCTGGAGCACCTGCATGACACGGCGGCGGCCCAGGCGGTGCGCCAGCGCTACATGGACCCGGTCATTGCGATGGACCCGGGCAAGCTCAACGCGAGCCTTCGCGGCGAACGCCAGGAGGCGCTCAGCATGCTCGGGACGGCCAAGTCACCGCCACGGCCCTGAGCCAGTCGATTCCGGCCCGGCGGGCCGGTCGCGTGCCGCGCCGAAGCGAAAAAAAGCCCCGCGCCTGGGCGCGGGGCTCTGGACGCCTCCCGTCGGGGGCGAGTCGCTTATTTCAGCTTGGCGTCGGCGCGCAGCGCGTCGGCCTTGTCGGTCTTCTCCCAGGAGAACGCGGTGAAGGTATTGCCGGCGGCGTCCTTCATCTCGTAGGGCTTGCGGCCGAAGTGGCCGTAGCTGGCGGTCTGCTGGTACATCGGGTGGATCAGGTCGAGCATCTTGATGATGCCGTAAGGGCGCAGGTCGAAGTGCTTGCGGATCAGCTTCTCGATCTTCTCGTCGGCGATCTTGCCGGTGCCGAAGGTAGTCACCGAGATCGAGGTCGGTTCGGCCACGCCGATGGCGTAGGAGACCTGCACCTCGCAGCGGTCGGCGAGGCCCGCGGCCACCACGTTCTTGGCCACGTAGCGCGCGGCGTAGGCGGCCGAGCGGTCGACCTTGGACGGGTCCTTGCCGGAGAACGCGCCGCCGCCGTGACGGGCCCAGCCGCCATAGGTGTCGACGATGATCTTGCGGCCGGTCAGGCCGCAGTCACCCACCGGGCCGCCGATCACGAACTTGCCGGTCGGGTTGATGTGGTACTTGGTGCCCTTGTGCAGCCATTTCTCGGGCAGCACCGGCTTGAGGATCTCCTCGCGCACCGCTTCGATCAGGTGCTTCTGCTTGACGTCCGGGTCGTGCTGGGTCGACAGCACCACCGCGTCGATGGCAACGGCCTTGCCGTTCTCGTAGCGTAGGGTGACCTGGCTCTTGGCGTCCGGACGCAGCCACGGCAGCGGCGAATTCTTCTTCTTGCGGACCTTCGCCTGCTGCTCGACCAGGCGGTGCGACAGGTAGATCGCCGCCGGCATGAAGCTGCTGGTCTCGTTGGTGGCGTAGCCGAACATCAGGCCCTGGTCGCCGGCGCCCTGTTCCTCGGGCTTCTTGCGGTCCACGCCCTGGTTGATGTCGGGCGACTGCTTGCCGATCAGGTTCAGCACGCCGCAGGTGGCGCCGTCGAAACCGACCTCGGAGGAGTCGTAACCGATGTCGACGATGACCTTGCGGGTCAGCGCCTCGAGGTCGATCCAGGCGCTGGTGGTGATCTCGCCGGCGACGATCGCCACGCCGGTCTTCACCATCGTTTCGCACGCCACGCGCGCACGCGGGTCCTGCGCGAGGATCGCGTCGAGGACGGCATCGGAAATCTGGTCGGCGACCTTGTCCGGGTGGCCTTCGGAGACCGACTCGGAGGTG
>JABLTH010031746.1_pt1 | contig 46978 bp, 40 predicted proteins | sample 7875711 | NCBI WGS metagenome assembly JABLTH01 (sample SAMN14941262, study PRJNA633318) | bioreactor metagenome | isolation source: bioreactor | place: China | collected 2019-03-05 | reverse complement strand
GCGATCAAGGCCGACCGGAGCGCGTCCTGGGCGAGCATCGCGCCGCTCCGCATGACGCGCGCGCAGCTGCGCCAGCACCTCGACGACGGACACGGCACCGAGGCCGGTGTGCACGAGGAGCTCGGCTTCTTCTCCGGCGGCGGTGCATGGGCGGTGCTGGCGGCGCTGGTGGCCGGCGTCGCGCTCTTCGCCTCGCTGCTGGCGTGGCCCGCCCTCGGCGGGGGAGCGCTGCTGCCCATGCGCGAGACCGTCGCAGCGCTGTGGCGCGATGCCGCCTACGGGCAGCGCGGCTTCGGAGTGGGGGTGGTCGGCCCGGCCGATCCGTTCTCCGGGGTGCTGGCCGTTCTCGGGTCGCTGTGGCCGGGCGCGCCGTCGTTCTCCCTCGTGCTGCTCTGGGTCGCGGCGCTCCCGCTCGCGATGCTCGGCGGCTGGTTCGCGGCCACGCGGATCACGGATCGCCCCGGCCTGCGCATCCTCGCGGGGACGGTGTGGGCGCTGGCGCCGACCTTCCTCATCGCCCTCGCAGACGGCCGCCCCGCCGCCGTCCTGCTGCACCTGCTGCTGCCGTGGGTCTTCCACACCGTGCTCGTCGCGCAGCGCTCCTGGGGAGCCGCCGGAGCTGCGTCGCTGCTGACGGCGGCGAGCCTCGCCTGCGCCCCCTCGCTGGCTCCGGCGTTCGTGCTGCTGTGGCTGATCGCGATCGTGTGGCTGCTGGTGCTGCGTCGGGTGCGCGGCGCGGTGCGCATGGTCTGGGTGCTCGTGCCGTCCGTGGTCGTCTTCGCTCCGCTCGCGATCTGGCAGGCGGCGCGCGGAACGCTCTGGGCGCTCCTGTCCGACCCCGGCGCGATCCTCGCGGCACCCCAGGCGACGGCGGATGCGGCAGGGCGCCTTGCGCTGCTCGGCGGGCTGCCGACGATGGACCAGGCGGGCTGGCCCGCCCTGCTGCACGCGCACGGCGCGCCCTGGGTGCTCTGGCTCGCCGCGCCCCTCGGCGTGCTGGCCGTCGTCTCGACGATCACGCGGCGCTGGAGCGTCGGGATCGGATCCCTCCTCGTCGCCGTCGCGGGTCTTGCGACGGCGTTCGCGGTCGTGGGCATCGCGGTCGCGTTCACGCAATCCCAGGCCGTGCCGATCTGGCCGGGATCCGCGCTGAGCCTCGCCTGGATCGGCGTGCTCGGCGGTGCACTGGTCACGCTCGACTGCGCCATCACGCGCCCGATGTCGCGAGGGCTGGCGGCCCTGGTCGCCGCCGCGGGAGTCGTGGTGTGCGCCGTGCCGACCGGCGTCTCTCTGGTCACGGGTGAGGCGACGATCCACCGCGGAGAGCTGACCACGCTTCCGGCCTACGTCAGCGCGCAGGCGCGGGGGGACCGCGAACTCGGCACCCTCGTGCTGACCGCTCAGCCGAGCGGCGCGCTCGGCACCACCGTCGTCTGGGGCGCGAGTGCGACCCTGGGCGCGCAGGCCACGATGGTGAGCACGGCGACCGCCCCGCAGGGCGTCGATCTCACCGAGCTCTCCGTCGACCTCGTCTCCGCGCGGCAGTTCGATGCGCCCAAGGCACTCGGCGCCCTCGGCGTGCGCTTCGTGCTCGTGGAGTCCGCCGCGGACAAGGAGACCTCCGCGGCGCGCTCGCTGCGGCTGCAGGCGGGCACCGCCCTGGACCAGCGCACCGGCTTCGTGCGCGTCGGCGAGACGCCCCGCGGCGTCCTCTGGCGTATGGAGGCGGCGCCGGCCGCCCGTCAGGGACTGACGGCCGGGCAGCGCGCGACGGCACAGCTCGTCGTCGCGATCGAGATCATCGTGCTGCTCGCCGCCCTCCTCCTGTCGATCCCGACGCGGTCGTCTCGTCGCGCCGCCCGGGCGGTCCCGCGCGCGGTCGGGGTGCTTCCCGAGCGCGCACCGCGTCCGGCCAAGCCCGAACGGGAGCGGCGGGCGCGTCCGCGGCGGAAGCCGAAGGCGTCCCCGGAGTCGCTCGTGATCCCCGCCGTCGCCGGCGCCGGGTCCGCCGATCCCGCCGGTGAGGCGCCGGATGAGCAGAGCGCGCCGTCCGCGCAGGAGACGGCGGCGCCGGAGCCCGAGGCGGAGTCGACCACGAGTACCGAAGCCCTCCTCGACGCGGAGGAGACGGACGGCGTCGCGCCGCCGGAATCCGCGACCGAGGTCGACGTCGACGATGCGTCAGAACCCCGCACCGGATCCGCACCCGCGAAGGAGGCCGACGAATGAGCAGCAGGACCTCCACGCGCGTGGTCGCCACGGGCGCCCGCCTGGTCGCCGGAGCCATCGTGTCCGCGGCATGCGTCGCAGGCGCGGTGATCGCGGTCCCGGCCGCCTGGCCGACCGTCGAGCACACGGCGCAGCACGCGACGATCACGCCGGTCGCCGGAGACACGCTCCTCAGCTGCGCCGGATCCTTCCTCGCGCTCGGCCGGGACGCGTCGCAGGCGTCGCAGCTGAGCGTCGCCGCGACCCCGCAGGTCGTGCGCGGCGCGGCGGGATCCGCGTCCCTCGACGCGATCGAGCTCGGCATGACCGGGGTCCTGGACGACCAGGCGGCGCCCGGATTCAGCGCAGCGCCGGAGGGTCGCAAGCCCGCACTCGTCGCGGCGGCCCAATCGCTGACCGTGACCGCGGACGACCTCGCCGGCTTCGCCGCCTCGGCCTGCCGTCCGCCCAGCATGGAGTCGTGGATCGTCGGCGGCGCCGGAACCACCGGCTCGAGCGACATCCTCCTGATCGCCAACCCCGGTGCCGTCCCCGCGAACGTGGTCTTCACGGAGTACGGGTCGCAGGGCGGCACGCACTCGTCCGAGCTCGTCGTCCCCCCGCGCACCCAGTCGACGGTGCCTCTCGTCGCCGGATCGGCGGGGGAGAGCAGCCCGGTCGTGAAGGTGACCTCCAGCGGTGCGCCGGTGCGCGCGGCGCTGCAGTCGAGCCTGATCCGGATCCTCGACCCGGTGGGCGTCGACGTGCAGGACGCGATCGCCCAGCCGTTGAAGGACTTCTCCCTGCTGGGAGTGCGCGCCGTGGTCGGCTCCTCCGACGACGACAACGCCTCCACGGCGGTGCGTCTGCTGTCCCCGGATGCGGACGCCACGGTCACGCTGCAGCCGCGCAACGCCGCCGACGGGTCCAAGGTCGGCGAGCCGAAGACCGTGAAGCTCACCGCGGGCCAGGTCGGATCCGTGAACTTCTCCGCCCTCAAGCCCGGGCTGTACGGCATCGACGTGTCGGCGACGGCGCCCGTCGTCGCGGCGGCCTGGCAGACGACCGGCTTCGTGAAGGGGTCCGACTTCGCCTGGATGACGCCCGCGCCTACCATCACCGGGGAGACGGCGTTCGCGGTGGCCGACGGCCCCGCTCCCCAGCTGCACCTGCAGAACGCCTCCGATCAGGCGACGACGGTGCAGATCGCCCCGGTCTCCGGCGGCAAGGCGCAGAGCGTCGCGCTGAAGCCCGGCGGCGGGGCGACGATCGCCCTCACCGGCTCCACCACCTACACGCTGACGTCGCCGACCGCCGTGCGCGCAGCCGTGGCGTACTCGGGCATCGGACGCCTCGCCGGATATCCGGTGTGGGCCGCGGACGCGGCGGCGGCGCCCGTCACCGTGTACCAGCGCTGATCGCGTCGATGGCCCCGGTGGTGCGGTGAAGACCGGGGTCGTCGGGCCGGGTCACTCGTCCGTGTCGAAGCCCCGCGGATCCATCTCCCAGGGCTCGCGGCCGATGTACTGCGCGGCCGCGCGGAAGACGGCCCCCTCGATCGCGATCCTGCGATGGGCGGCGTCGTCATGACCGGGCTCGAGCAGCCGCTCGATCGGCACGCGGAACAGCACGATGCGCTGCGCGGCGGTGTCGATGAGCCACCGGGGCAGCCCGTCGGCGTCGGAGTGCGACGGCATCGCAACGATCTCGATGCGCACGGGTCGCAGATCCGGCCACATCGATCGGAGCAGCTCGACCGCCGATCCGACGTGCAGGTCGAACGTGTCGAGCCGGCCGTCGAGCGGGGGGAGCGGCGGCCGCACCACCGAGCTGCGGCCGAGCCGCCCGTGGCGGCCGTGCCGGTCTCCCCGAAGCGGCGCGACGGCGGCACGACGGGGTCCACGAGCGCGACGCATGCGGCAAGTCTAAGCGGCGGGCGAGAGGTCCGCGGCTACCCTGAAAGGGATGTACGGACGACTCTGCTCCAAGGTGGGCTGCGCGCGCGAGGCCGTGGCGACCCTCACCTACGACTACGGCGACCAGATGGCGGCCCTGGGGCCCCTCGGCGTCGAGAACGACCCGCACGCGCACGATCTGTGCGCGATCCACGCCGAGCGCCTCTCCGTGCCCACCGGCTGGATCGTCGTGCGGCATGAGACCCTGCAGGCCTGACCGGCCCGCGGGTCGGATCCTCAGACTCCGACGTCGAGGCCGCTGAGCTTCTGCACCCGCTCGTCGGCGAGGCGCAGCGCACGGCTCTCCCGCTCGCGGCGCAGCACGGTCGCGGCGATCAGCACGACCTCCGGCGGGGCGGCGGGGACCGGTGAGATGAAGGCGGACGCCTCGGCGAGCAGTTCCTGCGCGATCCGGGCGCGGGCAGCGGGGAGCAGCTGCGGCGCGCTGTCCAGGAACTGCGAGATCCGCCGGGCGAGCCGGTCGGGCATGCGTGCGACGTCGGCGATCGCCGCCCACGCCTCCAGGCCGGGGGGCATCGCGATCGGCCGGGGCGAGAGCCGCGGCGTGCGCACCTTCTGGCAGTACGTGCCGGCGACGAGGTCGCCCAGGCGCTGCGAGCGGGCGGTGAAAGCCCCGGTGAGGAACGCGACCGCGCCGAAGGTCATATAGGTCTCGAACACGCCGACGAGCGCGCGGATGAAGGCGTGGCGGAAGCCGGCGGCGCCGCCGTCGACGCGCACGATCCGCCCGCCCACCGCGAGCCGGCCGAGACTGCGTCCGTGGGTGAGGGTCTCGATCGCGCAGGGCACGACGAGGAACGCGGTGACGAGGGCCAGGACGCCCAGGATCCGGTCGAGTGCGGAGTCGGCGATCGTGACGATCAGCCAGAGACGCACGGCGATGTAGCCGAGATAGATCGCCCAGCACAGGGCCCCGTCGATCAGCGCGCCCAGGGCCCGGAGGAAGAGCCCCACCGGCTGCACCTCGATCGCGACGGCCTCGCCGGAGAGCACCTCGTCGTCGCGGTCGAGGGCCGCGGAGTGCGCGCTCGCGGCCGTGCTCGAGGGCAGGGCATCCGACATGAGTACAGTAAAGCAGGTGGACGCCGACGCACTCGCCGATGCCAGGAGCCGCGAGTGGGCGCGCCTGGACGACCTCAGCCGGCAGCGTCTGGACGGCGCCGGGGTCGACGAGCTGATCACCCGCTACCGCGCGGCCTCGGCGGATCTCGCCGATCTGCGCAGCTCCGTCGGATCCTCGCCGCAGAGCGCGCACGTCTCGACGATCCTCGCCCGGGCGCGGCTGCGGCTCACCGGGCAGAGCGACAACGTGCTGCGCCAGACAGGGCGCTTCTTCACGCGTCAGCTCCCCGCGGCGCTGTACCGCCTCCGGTGGACCACCCTGGTGATCGCGCTCGCCAGCCTCGCCGTCATCGTCGTGGTGGCCGTGTGGATCACCTCGGATCCGGCGCTCGTCGCGGCCCTCGGGTCCAAGGCCGACCTGAAGTACTACGTCGACCACGCCTTCACCGAGTACTACACGGAGAACCCCGCCGCGACGTTCGCGGGCCTCGTGTGGACCAACAACGCCTGGATCGCCGCGCAGTGCGTGCTGTTCGGGATCACGGGGATCTGGCCCATCGTCGTGCTCATGCAGAACGCCGTGAACGTCGGCCTCGCCGTCGGCGTCATGTTCGCCTACGGTCGCGGCGACGTGGTGGTGCTGTATCTGCTGCCGCACGGGATGCTCGAGCTCACCTGCATCTTCGTCGCCGCGGCGGCGGGCCTGCACATCTTCTGGGCATGGCTGGTGCCGGGGGAGCGCGGCCGGGGCGAGGCGCTCGCCTCCGCCGGACGATCGCTCGGCACGGTGGCGCTCGGACTCGTGTTCGCGCTCGGGCTCTCCGGCCTCGTCGAGGGCTTCGTGACCGGATGGGGCCTGCCGTGGCCCGTGAAGATCGGGATCGGCGCCCTCGCGCTGGCCGTCTTCCTCGCCTACATGCTGATCGTGGGTCGACGTGCGCAGCGGCTCGGGGAGACCGGCGATCTCACGGAGTTCGAGGCGGGCACGCCGACGCTCGTCGCGGGCTGAGAACCGGATCCGGCGCTCGCCCCCTGCCGGGGTGGTCGCGGCGTGGTCAGCTCGAGGGGCGGGATCCCCGGTCGACGGGAACGTCGAACAGGGCGCGGTAGGTGAACCCTGCGATCAGCGCGCCGACGACGGGGAAGACCAGGAACACCCACAGCTGCAGCAGCGGCCCGACGCCGCCGTAGATCGCGGTCGCCAGAGAGCGGGCGGGGTTCAGCGAGGCGTTGTCGATCGGCAGCGTCGCCAGCACGCCCAGGGTGAGTGTGAAGCCGATCGCGACCCCGGCGAACGGCGTGCCCCGCACCGGGTGGGTGACGCCGAGGATCACGAACAGGAACAGCGCCGTGAAGACGACCTCGGCGATGATCGCGGCCCACGCGCCGAAGCCGCCGGGGGACAGCGTGCCCCATCCGTTGCTCGCGAAGCCCGCGTCCTGTGCGCGGGGCAGCCAGCCCTCCGGGCCGAACGTGCCGATCAGGGTGAGCACCGTGGAGGCGACGACGCCGCCGACGCACTGCGCGACCACGTACGGCCCGGCGTCCTTCCACGGGATGCGGCCGGCCGCGGCGGCGCCGAGCGTGACGGCCGGATTGAAATGGCCGCCCGAGATCGGCCCGAAGGCGTAGACGCCGACGAGCACCGAGAGCCCGACGGCGAGCGCGACGGCGAGGTAGATCGCCCCCTGCGCTCCGGGGTCGGTGAAGTGGTTCGATGCGAACAGGGCCGTGCCCATCGCGGCGGCGACCAGCAGGAACGTCCCGAGCCCCTCGGCGACGAGGCGAGCGGGGAGCGGGGACGCCGGCGCCGCGGGCGATTCGATGCGGGACATGGGACTCCTTGCTGTCGGGCGCCGGGCGGGCGCCGCCCTCAGCGACACTACCGGCGAAGCCGTGCGCGGCACCGCAGCGCCGACGGCCCGCCCCGGGATCGGGACGGGCCGTCGGGCGTTCGCGCTGCGGTGGGCTCGCGGGATCAGCGCACGTCGAAGCGGTCGAGCTCGGCGACCTTGACCCACGCCTTCACGAAGTCGTCCACGAACTTCTCCTGGGCGTCGTCGCTGGCGTACACCTCGGCCAGCGCGCGGAGCTCGGAGTTCGAGCCGAACACGAGGTCGGCGCGGGTGCCCAGCCAGGTCTTCTCGCCGGTCGCGTCGTCCGTCGCCTGGAACGCGTGGGATCCGGGATCCAGCGGCTTCCAGGTCGTGTTCAGATCCAGCAGGTTCACGAAGTAGTCGTTCGTGAGCACGCCGGGGGTGTGCGTGAGCACGCCGTAGGGGGATCCGTCCCAGTTCGTGCCGAGCACGCGCAGTCCGCCGACGAGGGCGGTCATCTCCGGCGCGGACAGGATGAGCAGACCCGCCCGGTCCACGAGCAGCACCTCGGCGGGGATCGCGCGCGCCACGTCGCTGACGGAGTTGCGGAAGCCGTCGGCCTGCGGGTTCAGGTACTGGAACGACTCGATGTCGGTCTGCTCCTGCGTCGCGTCGGTGCGCCCGGGGGTGAACGGGATCTCGACGGCGCGCCCCGCGGCCGCCGCGGCCTGCTTCACGCCGACGTTGCCCGCCAGCACCACCAGGTCGGCGAACGACACCTGCGCTGCGCCGGCGGCGTTGAACGCCTCCTGCACGCCCTCGAGCGCCGCGATGACGCGGGCGAGCTCGGCAGGCCGGTTGACCTCCCAGCTGCGCTGCGGCTCGAGGCGGATCCGGCCGCCGTTCGCACCGCCGCGCTTGTCGCTGCCGCGGAACGACGCGGCGGCGGCCCAGGCGGTGGAGACGAGGTCCGAGACGCTGAGCCCGGTCGCCGCGATCCGCTGCTCGAGGTCGGCGATCTCGGCCGGGCCGATCAGGGCTCCGGTGTGCGCGGGCAGGGGGTCCTGCCACAGCAGGTCCTCTGCGGGAACCTCGGGTCCGAGGTAGCGGCTCTTCGGGCCGAGGTCGCGGTGCGTGAGCTTGAACCACGCCCGGCTGTACGCGTCGGTGAACGCGGCCTGGTCGTCCTTGAAGCGCAGCGAGATCTCCCGGTAGACCGGGTCCTCGCGCAGCGCGAGGTCGGTGGTGAGCATGCGCGGCTCGCGGCGGCCCTCGCCGTGCGCCTCGGGCACCATGTCGGATCCGGCGCCGTCGGCCGGCTTCCAGTGCTTGCCGCCGCCGGGCCCTGTGGTGAGCTCCCAGTCGTAGGCGAAGAGGATGTGGAAGAACTCGTTGTCCCAGCGGGTGGGGTGGTAGGTCCAGGTGATCTCGAGTCCGGATCCGATGGTGTCGTTGCCGTGGCCGGCGCCGTGGCTGCTCTTCCAGCCGAGGCCCATCTGCTCCATCGGAGCGCCCTCGGGCGACTCTCCGACGTTGCCGGCTTCGGGGGCCGCGCCGTGCGTCTTGCCGAACGTGTGACCGCCGGCGATGAGGGCGACCGTCTCCTCGTCGTTCATCGCCATGCGGCCGAACGTCTCACGGATGTCCTTCGCGGCGAGGAGCGGGTCGGGGTTGCCCTCCGGTCCCTCGGGGTTCACGTAGATGAGGCCCATCATCGTGGCGGCGAGGGGCTTCTCGAGCGAGCGCTCGCCCTGCTCGTCGGTGCTGATGCGGGCGCTCGAGTCGAGCCAGATCTTCTCGGATCCCCAGTACACGTCGTCGTCCGGCTCCCACACGTCGGGGCGTCCGCCCGCGAAGCCGAAGGTGGGCATGCCCATCTCCTCGTGCGCGACGTTGCCGGCGAGGATCATCAGATCGGCCCAGCTCAGCGCCTTGCCATACTTCTTCTTGACCGGCCAGAGCAGGCGGCGGGCCTTGTCCAGGCCGACATTGTCGGGCCAGCTGTTCAGCGGCGCGAACCGCTGCTGACCGGTGCCGCCGCCACCGCGGCCGTCGAAGACGCGATAGGTGCCCGCGGAGTGCCACGCCATCCGGATCATCAGCGGGCCGTAGTTGCCGAAGTCGGCGGGCCACCAGGGCTGCGACTCGGTGAGGAGGGCCGCGATGTCCTTCTTGACCGCGTCGAGGTCGAGGGTCGCGAAAGCGGCGCGGTAGTCGAAGTCCTCGCCGTGCGGGTCGCCGACCGCGGGGTTCTTCGCGAGCTGGCGCAGGTTGAGGCGCTCGGGCCACCAGTCGGTGTTGCCGGTGCGGCCGCCCGCGGGGCGTGCCGCTCCTCGGCCGGCGTGATCGATGGGGCATTCCGCGGTGTTCTGGGATGCTGTGCGGGTCGCAGCAGCGTTCGTGTCAGACAAGGCAGATCCTTTCTCTCTTCTGGGTGGCATTTCTGGCGCGCCGATCACCGCTCCCCGGAGACGGTTCCCCGGCGGCGGTCGGCGTGCGTCTCGGTCACGCGGAGTCGTGCACCTCGTCGCAGGCGGCGCAGATCGCGCGGTAGGTGACGGAGGCCTCGAGCAGCCGCATCCCGTGGTCCTCGGAGGGATGCAGGCACGGCGACGCCCCGACCGCGCACGCGACGACCTCCAGGCGTCCGCACCGCACGCACTGCATGTGGTGATGGTTGTCGTCCGGCTCCACCTCGAACAGCGCGCGGTCGGCGTCGGGCAGGCTCACACGGCGGACGATGCCCGCCGTGGCCAGATCCCCGAGGATCGCGTGCACGGTCGGCAGCGCGATGTCCGCACCCGCGACCGCGTTGTGGATCCGGTCCGCCGAGCTGTGCGGGGCGAGGGCCAGCGCCTGCAGTACGGCGATGCGCTGCACCGTGACGCGCAGTCCCGCGCCGCGGATGATCGCCGAGGTGTCCATGCCTCCACCGTAGCCTTTTCCTGAATGATTCAGGAAAACGGGCGCGGGTCGGCGTGTCGTCGCCGAGGAATCCCGCCCCGGCGGACGCCGTGTGCTCAAAGACGCCCCGCGGCCTTGAGGTCGAGATAGCGGTCGGCGATGCGCGGCGGGAGGTCCTCGGGATCCGCGGCGAGCGGCTCGGCCCCGGCGCGGCGGATCGCGTCGGCCACGCGGGCGGCGTCGGCCAGCGTCCGCTCGGCCGCGGCGGCGAGGTACACGTCCTCCCGGGAATCGCGGGCACGCGCGAGGTCGGCGATCGCGACGTCGGTCGCAGAGCCCACGAGGATCGTCGTGGCGCGGGAGGCGGTCGGGAACGCGCCCAGGAACGAGCGGGCGCTCTCCACGGCGTCCTGCGCGGTGAGCACCACGATCAGCGACGGGCGGGTCGTCACCGTGCGGATCGCGGCGCACGCCGCGCCCCAGTCGGTGTCGACGAGCCGGGCGTGCACCGGGGCCATGGCGTCGGACAGCGCGGGCAGCAGCGCGGGGCCGTCGACTCCGCTGACCCGCCCACGCACGGTGCGGTCGAACAGCAGCAGGTGCACGTGGTCGCCCGCACGCTGCGCCAGCGCGGCCAGCAGCAGGGCCGACTCGTACGCCGCGTCCAGCCGTGTGCCGTCACCGACCCTTGCCGCCGCCGTGCGTCCGGTGTCGATCAGGATCACGACGTGCCGATCGCGCTCCGGACGCCAGGTGCGCAGCATGGTCGTCCCCGCGCGAGCGGTGGCGCGCCAGTCGATCGAGCGCACATCGTCGCCGCGGACGTACTCGCGCAGCGAGTCGAACTCGGTGCCCTGACCGCGCACCTGCACGCTCGTGTTGCCGTCGAGCTCGCGCAGGCGCGCCAGCCGGGAGGGCAGGTGGCGGCGCGAGGTGAACGGCGGCAGGATCCGGATCGCGCCGCGCACCCGGTGGCGTCCCTGGCGACCGGCGAGGCCCAGCGGACCCGTGGAGCGCACGGCGATGAACTCGCTCGACAGCTCGCCCCGGCGGCGGGGGAGGAGCGTGATCGACAGCCTGCGGCGCTCGCCGGCGGGCAGGTCCAGGCGCATCCTGCCCCGCTCCGACGCGCCCGCGGTGGGCTGCCAGCCGTCCCGGAGGGTTCCCCGCAGCCGTCGCTCGCCGAGGTTCTGCACGATCACCGTCGCGGTCGCCGGCTCCAGCTGGCGCCCCCGGCTCGGCACGTCCCGCGTGATGCGCAGGGCGCCGAGCGGAGCGGCGAGCAGCACGTCGATGCCGACGAGCACGGCGCACAGCGCGAGCCAGCCGAGCAGCACGGACCACGGCGGCACCCCGAGGGCGTCGAGCAGCACGATCGGCACGACGCCGAGGGCGGCGACGATCACGAGGCGACCGGTGAGGAACATGGAGGCGTCTCCGGGGTCAGATCGGGACGCGGGTCTGCTGCACGACGCTCGTCAGCACGGCGTCGGCGGAGACGCCCTCCATCTCCGCGTCGGGCCGCAGCTGCAGGCGGTGCCGCCAGACCGGGATCAGCATCGTCTGCACATGATCGGGGGTGACCGCGCTCGATCCGTTGAGCCAGGCCCAGGCCTTGGCCGCCGCCAGCAGAGCGGTGGAGGCGCGGGGGCTGGCGCCCAGCTGCACCGACGGCGACTGCCGGGTGGCGCGCGCGAGATCGACGACGTAGCCGAGCACGTCGTCCGTCACCTGCACGCGTCCTGCCGCCTGCTGCGCGGCGAGGATCTCCTCCGCCGTGACCACGGGATGCAGGTCGGTGAGCGCGCGCGGCGAGAACCCATCGGCGTGACGGCGCAGCACGGAGACCTCGGCGTTGCGCTCCGGCATGCCGACGACGAGCTTCATGAGGAAGCGGTCCAGCTGGGCCTCCGGCAGCGAGTAGGTGCCCTCGTGCTCGATCGGGTTCTGCGTGGCGGCGACGAGGAAGGGATCGGGCAGCGGCAGGCTCGCGCCGTCGGACGAGACCTGGCGCTCCTCCATGGCCTCGAGCAGGGCGGCCTGGGTCTTCGGCGGCGTGCGGTTGATCTCGTCGGCGAGCAGGATGTTGGTGAACACCGGACCTCGGCGGAACTCGAACTCGCCGGTCCTTGCGTCGTAGACGAGGGATCCGGTGACGTCGCCGGGCATCAGGTCAGGGGTGAACTGCACGCGCTTCGTGTCCAGGCCCAGCGCGCGGGAGAAGGAGCGCACCACCAGCGTCTTCGCGACGCCGGGCACGCCCTCGAGCAGCACGTGTCCGCGGGCGAGCAGCGCGACCAGCAGACCGGTCACGGTGCCGGCCTGGCCGACCACGGCCTTGTCGACCTCGGCGCGCACGCGCTGCATCGCCTGTCGCAGCGCGGCGTCCTCCGATGCCGGCGCGGGCGTCGGCACGGCCGGGGCCGGGGCCGAGGGCGCGCTCGGCGGGGCGGGAGGCGCGGGGGGATAGGCCGGGGCGGCGGACGGGTCGAAGCCCTCACGTTCTGTCACGGGCTGCTCCTTTCGATGCGGTCGGCGTGCTCGACGGCGGCTTCCAGCTCGGCGAGGCGGCGGGCGTAGGGGACGAGATCGGCGTCGGTGCCGGGGAGGTCCCCGGTGAGCAGGGCCCGGCAGGCGGCGCGGTCCACCCGGATCCGGTCGGCCGCGGCGTCCGCGACGGCGCCGGGATCCGCGCGGGCGGCGAGCCCCAGGCGTGCGGCGAGGCGGGCGAGTGCGCCGCCGCGGAGCGCCTCCGCGGCGTGGGCGGCGTCGGCCGCCTTCGCGGTGAGCCGGGCGCGGCCGAGCATCGTCTCGGAGGCGCGCACGGTGACCGGCAGGGTCTCCGCGACCAGCGGGCCGAAACGGCGGCCGCGCCAGACGGCGGCGAGCAGCCCCGTGATCATGCCGAGCACGATCACGGGCGTCACCCAGCCGGGGGTGAGGTCGGCGAGGCTCTTCGGCACGTCGATGTCGGAGCGGTCGGAGTCGTCGAAGGACGGCACGTACCAGATCACGTGCGGCCGCGTGCCGAGCAGGGCGAGGCCGAGGGCTGCATTCCCGCGTTCGGCGAGTCGATCGTTCGTGAGCAGGGCGGTGCCGTCGACGATCGCCCGACGCCGGCCGTCGTGCTCCGAGATCAGCACCGCGGCACCGTCCGCGTCGCCGAAGCACGCGGTGACGCCGGCGCCCGGAGTGAAGAGCTGCCCGGGCGCGATCGTGCCGACATGCGCGAACGACGGCACGTCGCACCCGGCGCTCACCGTCGGCGGGGCCGACGAGAACGCGTAGTCGCCGAGGTCGAGCAGGCGCAGCATCCGCCCGCTCGCCGACACCAGCACCACATCGCTCGCGGCGTCGGTCAGCTCGGTGACGGCGGCATCCGTGAGAGGGAAGGGGTCGCTCATCACGAGGGTGGTCTGGCCGTCGAGCTTGCGCGCGGCCTCGGTGCGGCTGCGCACCACGTCGACGGTCACCCCTTGCTGCCGCAGGATCTGGGCGAGCGCCTGCATGCCGCCCGGCCCCGGTCGCTCCGGATCCAGACTGTCGCGCTGTGCCGCGGTCGGCGCGGAGAGCAGCAGTCCTGCCGTGGCGACGGCGAGGAGGAGGACGATCACGAGGACCCAGCCCAGGGCGCGGCGCAGCCGGCCGGGGATCCGCACGAGCGTGCCGGACGGCGAGGGGTCCGCGTCCGTATGCTTCGGGACGCGCGCCGGCGCCGCGGGCGGTGCCGCGGTCACGCGGGCACCGCTTCGATCGGCACGGGGCGCTGGGAGCGCAGCCGTTCGTCCGTCTGCACCAGTGCGCGGTACAGCTCGGCGGAGCCCGGGTGGCCGAGGTAGCGCACGTCGTCGAACGCGACGGCCGCCTCATGCAGCGCGTCGCTCTCGGCGGGGAAGGGCGCCACGGCCTCGCGGGCGATCGTCTGAGCCGTCGCGCCCGGTGCCGGGGCGATGAGGTCGCGCTCGATGAGCGACCGGGAGACGGCGCGGTAGCGCAGCACGATCGCTTCAGCCCAGTCCTCCTCGCGGGCGGCACGGTCGGCGTCGGCGCGGAGCTCGGCGGCGGTGCGGTCGTCGGCGGAGCCGAGGAGCACCGACGGCGAGCTGCGCACCCGGGAGCGGCGCGGGCGCCCCCAGATCAGCAGCACCGCGATCAGGACGGCGACGAGGAGGACGCCGATCACGATCGCGGCCCACGGACCCAGGTCCGCGCCGCGCTGCGGCGTGAACAGGTCGATCAGGAAGTCCGCCACGGCGCGCGCCCACTGGTCGATGAGCGTCGGCTTCGCGGCCTGGTACTCGGGCTTGGCGAGCTCCTTCTCCGCGAGCTCGCGCGCGCCGTCCCCGTCGGGGATCAGCGGCGTGGAGGCGAGCGCCACGAGGACGGAGGAGACGATCATGGGCGATCGGATCCCGGCGCGGCCCAGCCCTCGTCCTGCGACGGCGTCCACGGGCTCTCCTGCGCGGGCGGGATCGGCGCGACGGGCGGCGGCGGAGGAGCGGCCGGCGCGGTGTAGGGCGCCGGCGCGACATACGGCGACGGTGCGGAGGGCTGGCCCTGAGCCGTCGGATAGCCCTGAGCCGTCGGGTAGCCCGGGGCGGCCGGATAGCCCTGAGCCGCCGGATAACCCGGGGCGGCCGGATAGCCGGGCACCGGACCCGGGGGCAGAGGAGAGGGCGGTACGGGCCGTGGCGGGCGGAACCCGGTCCGGACGGCGCGTGCCGGATCCGGTCGGAACGGATCGGATCCGTCGTCGTTGCCGGCGGCCCGGCGCTCCATGGCCGCCATCAGATCCTGATCGAGTCCCTCGTAGCGCATCCGGCAGTCGACGTACACGAGCGCTCCTGCGGTGGACTGCACGACCGCGCCGATCGACTGGAGGATCACGATGAGGACCTGGGTGATCACCAGTCCGACGATGCCGCCCACGCCCACCGAGAGCTCCGTCATGCCGGTGGGGTTGAACACCGGGCCGAACAAGGAGGTGATGACGTTGCCGACGACGCTGATGGTCTGCGTGACGACCCACAGGATCGCCCCGATCACGAAGACGATCCCGAAGGCGAACCAGAACCGGCCGCGGGTGAGCCGCCAGGAGCGGCCGATCGCGTCCCGCACGCCGGCGCCCTCGAGCACCAGGAGCGACGGCACGAGCATGAGCTTGGTGCCGATCCAGGCCGCCAGCACCACGAGGCACAGCATCCCGAACAGCATCCCGAGCACGGTGAAGAGGGTTCCCATGGCGTCGAAGCCCGTCGGCAGGCCGACCGCGACGAACGGCACGCCCAGGATCACCGCGGCGGCGACGACGCCGGCCGCGCCGTACAGCAGGGTGTAGCCGATCAGCCGCCAGGCCGCGGGGCGCACGCGTGCCCAGAGGGCGCCGAGCGTCGCGTTCTCGCGCAGCACGGCGGCGCGCACGTCCGCGGCCACGACTCCCTGCACGATCGCGGTGAACGCGACCGAGAACAGTCCCATGAGCAGACCCGCGCCGCTGATGAACGCGATCGAGCCCAATGACAGGGTGGTCCATTCGTCGCTGCCGGGCCGCACCGTGTTGAGCCGGCTCAGCGTGGTGAATGCGACGGCGCCGACCACGGCCAGGACCACGAGCATCACGACCAGCTGCACGACGACCGCGAACCCGAACAGGACCTTGGGGTTGTGCCGGAGCGCGGCGAACGACTTGCCCAGCACCGTGCCGAAGCCGAGGGGGCGCAGCGGGATCAGGCCGGGCTTGGGAGCAGGGGTCCAGCTGGGTTGGCTCACGAGTCCTCCGGTTCGCGTGTCGCTCCATCGTGTCACACCGCCGACGGGCTCGGGAGGACGGCGCGAAAGGCGCCGGCGCGGCTGCTCGGGCCACTTCGGCGGGCGGTGAAGTACGCTGGACCGACGTGGGGGCGCCGGTACGCGCCCGCACGTCACAGAAGATCCGAACACCGCGAGATCCGAAAGACGACTGCCCGCCCATGACCTCACGCATCCTCGTGGTCGATGACGACACGGCTCTGGCCGAGATGATCGGAATCGTGCTGCGCACGGAGGGCTTCGAGCCCGTGTTCTGCGCGGACGGCGCCAAGGCCGTGGACGAGTGGCGCGCGCAGCGTCCCGACCTCGTGCTGCTGGACCTGATGCTGCCCGGCATGGACGGGATCGAGATCTGCACGCGGATCCGTGCCGAGTCGGGCGTCCCCGTGATCATGCTCACGGCGCGCAGCGACACCGCGGACGTCGTGCGCGGACTCGAGGTCGGCGCCGACGACTACATGGTCAAGCCGTTCAACCCGAAGGAGCTCGTCGCCCGCATCCGCACCCGGCTGCGTCCGACGCCGCAGTCCACGAGCGAGGTGCTGCGCATCGGCGACCTCACGATCGACGTGGACGCGCACGAGGTGCGGCGCGGCAGCGCGCCCATCGCGCTGACCCCGCTGGAGTTCCAGCTGCTGGTCGCCCTCGCCTCCAAGCCGCAGCAGGTGTTCTCCCGGGAGATGCTCCTGGAGCAGGTCTGGGGGTATCACTACAAGGCCGACACCCGCCTGGTGAACGTGCACGTGCAGCGCTTGCGCGCGAAGGTCGAGCTCGACCCGGACAACCCGCGCATCGTGACCACCGTGCGCGGCGTCGGCTACCGCGCGGGGAGCGTGGTCTGACCCCTCGGGGTCCCGTCCGCGCCGACCGCCGCCGCAGAGCCCTCCCGCCGATGAAGGTCCGCCGATGACGAACACCGTGGCGCTGGCGAACGCTGCGGTGCGCGGTGCGCGCCGCAGCGGGCGCCGTCTCGCACGGCTGTGGCGCCAGTCGCTCCGGTTCCGCACCCTGGTCATCGCCCTGGCGCTCACCAGCGTCGCGGTGCTGGTGACGTGCGTGCTCATGGCGCTCGCCGTGCAGAACAACCTCTGGGAGTCGCGCAAGGACCAGGCGCTCAACGACGCGTCCCGTGCGGCCAAGTCGGCGCAGACGGTACTGAGCTCCGCCAACACGCAGGGGACGCAGACGGCCGTATTCGGCCTGATGCGCGACGTCAGCGACACCGTCCAGAGCGTCTCCTCGTCGAGGGTGGTCGGCGTCTTCCCGCTCGACTCCCGGCCGTCATCCGCCGGATTCACGCTCGGCGGCTTCAGCCGCGACGAGCTCGTGACCGATCAGCTGCAGCAGCGCGTGGCGAAGGACAGCGCCAAGCAGTGGTGGCAGCCGATCGCGCTCCGCGACGTCGACGGATCCACGCACGCGGGGATCCTGGTGGGTCAGCAGCTCACCGCCTCCGGGTCGGGCTCGTACGCCCTCTACATCGCCTATGACCTGACCGACACCGAGCAGACCCTGGTGCTCGTGCAGGGGAGCCTGTGGGTGGCGGGCATCGTGCTCGTCGCGCTGATCGGGCTGATCGCGTGGTTCGCCCTGCGCACCGTCGTGCACCCGATCACCGAGGCGGCCGACACGAGTGCGCGCTTCGCCGGCGGCGACTTCGACGTGCGCCTGCCCGTGCGGGGTCAGGACGAGCTCGCGACGCTCGGGCGGTCGTTCAACGCGATGGCCGACAGCATCGAGGCGCAGATCAAGGAGCTCGGCGAGCTGTCGCTCGTCCAGCAGCGGTTCGTGTCCGACGTCTCGCACGAGCTGCGCACGCCGCTCACCACGATCCGGCTGGCCGCGGAGATGCTCAATGACCGCCGCGAGGAGTTCGATCCGACCACCGCGCGCACCGCGGAGCTGCTGCAGACGCAGGTGCACCGCTTCGACACGCTGCTCGCCGACCTGCTGGAGATCAGCCGGTACGACGCCGGATCCGTGCAGCTGGAGACCGAGGCGATCAGCCTCGCGCACCTGGCCGAGGACATGGCCGACGAGATGCGCCCGCTGGCGCAGACCCACGACACCGAGCTGCGCTTCGTCGCCCCGGGCGGTCACACCCCGGTCGATCTCGATCCCCGGCGGGTGCGCCGCATCCTGCGCAACCTCATCGGCAACGCGATCGAGCACGGCGAGGGCCGTCCCATCGTCATCACGGTGGACAGCAACCAGAACGCGGTCGCCGTCGGGGTGCGCGATCAGGGGATGGGCATGACGCCCGAGGACGCGGAGCGGGTCTTCGATCGGTTCTGGCGAGCGGATCCGTCGCGCCAGCGCACCATCGGCGGCACCGGGCTCGGGCTGTCGATCGCGCTGGGCGACGCCCGGCTGCACCGCGGCACGCTGGCCGTCTGGTCGCGTCCCGGGGAGGGCACGAACTTCGTGCTCACGCTGCCGCGCGGTTCCCGTCCGCTGGACGGGACGTCGCCGGTGCCGCTCGAGCCCGTCGAGGCGATCGCGGAGATCGGGGTGAGCACCGACCCGATCGTGATCGCGCCGGCCGGCACGGCGAGCGCCCCGGGCCAGGAGCCCGAGAACGCCGAGGAGGAGTCATGAGGATCGCACGCATCGTCCACGCGGCGGCCGTCGCGGTGACGCTGCTCGCGCTGACCGCCTGCGCGTCGCTCCCCGTCACCGGCGATGTGCGCCCGGGCCTGGCCGCGGACCAGAACAGCGGCGGGTCGGATCTGGCGTTCGTGCCGCAGGGGCCTTCGGACGGGATGGATCCGAAGGAGATCGTGCGCGGGTTCATCGACGCCGCGTCCAGCCCCAAGGACAGCTGGAGCATCGCCCGGCAGTTCCTCACGCCCGACGAGGCGCAGAAGTGGAAGCCCGATGCAGGGGTGACCATCGACACCGGCTCGACGGAGCGGCGCTTCGACGTCCCCGAGGTGACGAAGCCGACGACGTCCACCTCCGTGCGCCTGACGCTGCAGCAGACGGCCACCGTGGACGAGACCGGCGCGTACTCGGGGCAGCCCACAGGCCGCGCGGCCGAGCTGCCCTTCGCGCTCACCAAGAACAAGAACGGCCAGTGGCGGATCGCTCAGGCGCCGGACGGGATCGTGCTGGACGCGGACTCGTTCGCCGCGGCCGACGTGTTCGCACCGTACGCGCTGCAGTACTTCGACCCGTCGTGGACCTATCTGGTGCCCGACGTCCGGTGGTTCCCGAAGCGTGAGAACACGGCGAGCAGGATCGTGCAGTCGCTCGTGGCAGGCAAGCCCAGCCCCTGGCTGGCGAACGGCGTGCGCACCGCGTTCACCGGGGACGTGGCGCTGGCGCGGAACACCGTGACTCCGGAGTCGCAGGTGGCCGAGGTCGTTCTCAACGACGCTCTGCCCACGCGGGATCCCGTCATGCTGGCGCGGATGCGCACCCAGCTGGAGCGGAGCCTGTCCGGCATCGGCGTGCTGCAGGTGAAGATCACGATCGGCGGTCGCGACACGAACGCCGGGACGGCGTCCCCGGCGTCCACCGCGGTCGACCCACGGCCCCTCGTGCTCACGGACAAGGGCTTCGGCTACCTCGCCGCCGGCGAGCTCGCCGCGATCGGCGGGGTCTCCGCGCAGCTGCAGGCGTTCCCGCAGCAGGTCACCGCGATCAGTGCGGCGAGCGGGGCGCAGCGCATCGCCGTGCAGGGTGCGGACGGGGTCGTCTCCGCGATCTCCGACGGGAAGACCGACCAGATCGACGGCAGGGCCGGTCTCATCGCGCCGACGCTGGACCCGTTCGGCTACATCTGGACGGTCCCCGCCCAGGCGCCCGCCTCGATCGAGGCGTGGCCGGCGTCCGGAGGGAACGCCCGGCCCGTCGGCGGCCCGCAGGACGCCGCGCAGGTCACGTCGTTCGCCGTGAGCAGGGACGGCTCGCGCCTCGCCATGGCCGTGGTCGCAGGGGGCCAGTTCCGGGTCGAGGTCTTCGCGATCACCCGCGACGACCGGGGAGCGCCGTCCGCCCTGGGCGCGCCGAACGTCATCTCGTGGCCCTCGGGCGCCGCGGACGTGGCCTGGCTGGACGACTCGACCGTCGGGATCCTCGGCGTCGACGGATCCAACGTGGTGCTGCGCGAGCAGCAGGTCGGCGGGCCCGCCAAGACGGTGGACGCGCCGGATGCGGCCCAGACCGTGGCGCCCGGGTCTCCGACGGCGAACGTCCGGGTGCTCGGCGGGGGCGTGCTGTACCAGCGCAGCGGTCCCAACTGGCAGCAGGAGGGCAGCGGGGTCAAGGTCCTGGCCGTGCAGCTCGGCGGCCAGGCGACCGGCTGAGCGGCAGCGTTCCGCACAGCTGCCGCGCCGGAGGCGCTGTGCACCGATCGCGGTCGGGCGCCGGGGACGCGAGCCGGGCCGGTCCATGCTCGCAGGATGCCCGCCGAGATCCGTCCGCTCCCGCCCTCCGACCGCGATCGCGTCCGACGACTGCTCCTCGACGTCGCCGACTTCGTCTTCGCATCCGTGTGCGCGGGATGCGGCACGGCGGGGACAGCACTCTGCCGCGCCTGCGAGGCGGCGCTCGTGCCGAGCCCGATCCGCAGGACGTCCGGAGGCGTGCCGCTGTGGGCGGGGCTCGCCTTCGACGGCGTCGCCGCCGGCGTGCTCCGGGCGATCAAGGAGGACGGCCAGACGTCGCTGATCCGAACGCTCCGGCCGGCGCTCGCCGCAGCCGTCGACGCGCAGCGCGCGGGGCTGGACGAGCGGCACCGCATCGACGTCGTCGTGCCGATCCCCACGTCGCGGTCGGCGTTCCGGCGACGAGGATTCCGGGTGCCGGAACTGCTCGCACGGGGGACCGGCATCCCGATGCGGCGCCTGCTCGTCCCGGCGCGGCGCGTGCGGGATCAGCGCGGGCTCGGCGCCGCGGACCGGCATCGCAACGTCGAGGGTGCGCTCATCGCGCAGCGCCCCGGCGCCGGCGCCGGCGCGCTCGTCGTGGACGACGTCGTCACGACCGGCGCGACGTGCGCGGAGGCCGTCCGGGCGCTGCGGGCGGCGGGCTTCCACATCGCCGGCGCGGTGGCCGTCGCCGCCACGCCGCGGCACGGATGAGACGGTCCGCCGCGGTCCCGGCAGCGTCGCAGCGCATCCTGGCCGGTCTCGGGGGAGATCCCCACGACACACAGATGAATAGTGGATGACATCGCGGGATACGGCGACTACGGTGGGGACTCACAAAGGCGACCACGGTCCGCCCTTGGCCGGGCGGACCGGAACAAGGAGGTCAGGATGGAAACGAACATCGTCGGTGTCGGAGTCGGCATCAGCGATCGATTCCGAGCGGTGGTCGAAGAGAAGACCGCGCGGATCGCGACTATCGCGACGAAGGCGACGAGCCTGGACGTGAAGGTCACTCATCGTTCCTATCGCGGCGGTCACGTGGAGGACGAGACCGTCGAACTCACCCTGAACGGCAAGGGCCCGCTGGTCCGGGCGGAGGCGCGCGACGCAGACAAGTTCGCCGCTCTCGATCTCGCCGTCGACAAGCTCATCGAACAGGTGCGGCGGGCCAAGGAGCGCCGCATCGACGGCCGGCATCATCCGCGCGGTGCGCGCTTCGAGAAGGGCACCGGCGAACTGTCGGGCATCGATGTGCACCCCGTCTCCGCAGACACCCTGCACGCGGTCTCCACCGGCGCGATCCCGACGCTCGAGGTCGAGGAGGAGTACTCGCCCGTCGTGATCCGCACGAAGAACTTCGATGCGGAGTGGATGACCGTCGAGGAGGCCGTCGACCGCATGGAGCTGGTCGGTCACGACTTCTTCCTGTTCGTGGACGCCCGCAGCGACCACCCGAGCGTCGTCTACCGCCGCAAGGGCTGGGACTACGGCGTGATCTCGCTCACCACGCAGGCGGCCCCCGCCGAGGAGCTCGTCTCCTGATCAGGATCCCCTGAACACGACGGAGCGGCCCGGGACGATGTCCCGGGCCGCTCCGCTGTGCAACGGCCTCAGTCGAAGATGTCGCCGAGGAGGCCGCCGATCACAAGGCCGCCGAGCACTCCGGAGACGATGTCTCCGCCGCCCGACCCGCGTCCTCCGCCTCCGCCCCAGCCGTTGCCTCCGCCTCCGCCCCAGCCCTGGTCGGGGCGGGACCGATCGATGTCGTGCTGGGCGAGCTGCAGCGCCTCCGCCGCCAGCTGGGCGACGCGACGAGCGGTGCTCAGCGCCTGCTCCCTGGTCTCCTCGGCGGGGATCAGCGAGGGGACGTCGACGCGCAGGCGCTCGGCCTCGGCGAGACGGGTGCGCGCGTCGGCGCCGATCCAGCCGCGGTGCCCCTCGATGAGGCCGCGGGCGATGCCCAGCTGGCGGTCGGCGTCGTCGAGGGCATGCTGCACGGCCTCGATCGTCGGCAGAGGGTGCTCCGCGCGGTACCGGGCGGCGGCGATCGCCGCATCCAGCGCCGTGTTCGCGGCGCGCAGCCGGGTCAGCTCGCCGAACGGATCCGTGCGGCTGCCGGCGGGGGCGAGCGCGTTCAGCGCCTGCTGCAGAGCGGCTGCCGCAGCGGAGACCGCGGGCGATCCGGGAGCGCTCGGCAGCGCCGCCAGGTCGTTGCGGGAGTCGGCGACGACCTCGGCGAGCGTGGACTCGGCGCGCAGGGCCTCGATCTCGAAGTCGTCCACGGCATCGAGGAGCGATGCCGCACGGCGCGTCGCCTCGGTCGCGGTCTCGAGGGCGAGCACCGCCTCCTGATTGCGGCCGGCATCGCGGCGGCGCTCGAACACGTCGGCGCCGTGGTTCGCGAACACCACGAGCTGGGCGGCCTCCTCCGCGCTCTTGGCGATGCGCTGCATCGCGGCGTCGGAGTAGCGGGTGGCGAGGCGGTCGACCGAGGACTGCGCCTGCGGCACCCTGGCCTCGAGCGCCGCGGCGTCCGCGCGCACCCTCGCGACCACCTGCGGCGCGTTGCGCACGCGGTTGACCGCGTCGGCGATCGCGGCGGACTTCTCGTCGATGAGATCCTCGGCCCACTGGCACAGCTGCACGATGCGCGCGTTGCGGGTGCGCAGCTCCTCCGCCGTGTCCGGGATCTCGTCGTGGTTCAGCTGGTGCAGCTGGAACGCCTCGCCCATGTGCGTGCGCACCGCGTCCAGCGCGGCGCGGAAGTCCGCAGTCATGTCGTCGCCGAGCTCCGCGGACGCGAAGGCGAGCTCGTCGGCCGAGGTGCGGATCCGCTCGTCCGCGGCGACGATCGCCTGCTCGGCGCGACGCGCGAGATCCGCGTCCTGCGCCTGCAGCTCTTCCTGTTCACGTTTGCGTCTGCCCCAGAAACCGGCCATGGGCCGATCCTATGGTCCCCGGCCGTGCCCCGGCTGTGCATCCGCTACGCCCTCGGCGATCAGCCGCCGATCGCGGCCGGCCGGCGGCGCTCAGACGACGACGCGTGCGGGGCGACCGCGCTTGGGACGGTCGGTCGACAGCTCCAGCGCCAGCGTGTGCTGCGGATGCGCGGCGATGCGCTGCTCGGCCTGATCGAGCCAGCGCAGTTCGGCGTCGGCGGTCGAGACCAGCGCGTCGATCACGAGCGCCCGGGCGAGCTGCTCCGGCCCGTCCGTCGCCGTGGCGGTGGACGCCGAGCGCTGCAGCTCCTGCAGACGTGCCAGCGAGGCCGCCCGCTGCGCGCGGAAGACCGCGGCCAGATCGACGCCGGGAAGGGTCGCGGCGACCGCGAGCTTGATCGCGAGCTCGTCCCTGGTGCCGCTCCCGCGCTCCACGGCGGAGGAGAGCCAGCCCGCGACCTCGGCGGACCCGGCGTCCGTGATGGCCCAGTACACGTGACCCTGCTCGTCGGCCTCCCCGCGCTCGACGAGACCGTCGCGCTCGAGGCGCTCGAGGGTGTTGTAGATCTGGCCGACGTTGAGGGGCCAGGTGGATCCGGTCCTGCGGTCGAACTCCGCCCGCAGCTGGTAGCCGTAGCAGGGACCCTGGTCGAGGATGGCGAGCAGGCTCTGACGCACCGACATCCGCATCCCCTCTCCTGCAATCTGTTGCCGAGTATATGCATACGGGGAAATCCCGCGGGGTCCGGGCTCCGCGGCGTGTCATGGGCGCGCTCGTCGAGCGTGACGCTCGGAGCGAACGCCCCGGCGGTCCGCATACGTGCACAGGATCCGGAGGTCACGGGCCGGTAACATGAACCCGTATGCCGTGCGCGCGACGCGCGCGGGCACGAGAACCCCTAGGGAGATGGAATCCGTGGCGAATCCTCTTGAGAAGCTGCTGCGCGCCGGCGAGGGACGGATCCTGCGTCGTCTGAACGGCGTCGTCAAGGCCGTGAACGCGCTCGAAGACGACTTCGCGAAGCTCAGCGACGAGGACCTCCGCAACGAGACCTCCGAGCTGCGCGCACGGTTCGAGCAGGGCGAGACCCTGGACCAGCTCATGCCCGAGGCGTTCGCGGCCGTCCGGGAGGCCGCCAAGCGCACGCTCGGCATGCGCGCCTACGACGTCCAGATCATGGGCGGTGCGGCCCTGCACGACGGCAACATCGCCGAGATGAAGACCGGTGAGGGCAAGACGCTCGTCGCGACCTTCCCCTCGTACCTCAACGCGATCGCCGGCAAGGGCGTGCACGTCATCACCGTCAACGACTTCCTCGCGTCGTACCAGTCCGAGCTCATGGGCCGCGTCTACCGCGCGCTGGGCATGACCACCGGCGTGATCGTGTCGGGGCAGACGCCCGAGGTGCGCCGCGAGCAGTACAACGCCGACATCACCTACGGCACGAACAACGAGTTCGGCTTCGACTACCTGCGCGACAACATGGCGTGGCGCAAGGAGGATCTGGTCCAGCGCGGCCACTTCTTCGCCATCGTCGACGAGGTCGACTCGATCCTCATCGACGAGGCCCGCACGCCGCTCATCATCTCCGGTCCGTCCTCGGGCGAGGCCAACCGCTGGTTCGCCGAGTTCGCGAAGATCGCGCGCACCCTGGAGCCGGGGGAGGACTACGAGGTCGACGAGAAGAAGCGCACCGTCGGCGTGCTCGAGCCCGGCATCGAGAAGGTCGAGGACTACCTCGGCATCGACAACCTGTACGAGTCGGCGAACACGCCGCTCATCTCCTTCCTGAACAACTCCATCAAGGCGCTGGCCCTGTTCAAGCGCGACACCGACTACGTCGTGATGAACGACGAGGTCATGATCGTCGACGAGCACACCGGCCGCATCCTCGTCGGACGCCGCTACAACGAGGGCATCCACCAGGCGATCGAGGCCAAGGAGAACGTGCCCGTCAAGGCCGAGAACCAGACGCTGGCCACGGTCACGCTGCAGAACTACTTCCGCCTCTACGACAAGCTCGCCGGCATGACCGGCACCGCCGACACCGAGGCGGCGGAGTTCATGTCGACGTACAAGCTCGGCGTCGTTCCGATCCCCACCAACAGGCCGATGATCCGCCAGGACAAGCCCGACCTCGTCTACAAGAACGAGACGGCCAAGTTCGCGCAGGTCGTCGAGGACATCGCCGCCCGGCACGAGAAGGGCCAGCCGGTCCTCGTCGGCACGGTGAGCGTCGAGAAGAGCGAGTACCTGTCCCGGCTGCTCAGCAAGAAGGGCATCAAGCACGAGGTCCTGAACGCGAAGAACCACGCGCGCGAGGCCGAGATCGTCGCTCGCGCCGGACGCCTCGGCGCCGTCACCGTCGCCACGAACATGGCCGGCCGCGGCACCGACATCATGCTCGGCGGCAACGCCGAGTTCCTCGCCGTGCAGGAGCTCAAGTCCCGCGGCCTGGATCCGGTCGAGACCCCGGAGGAGTACGAGCAGGCCTGGGACGAGGCCTATGAGGCGATGAAGGCCAAGGTCGAGACCGAGGGCGCCAAGGTCGTCGAGGCCGGCGGCCTGTACGTGCTCGGGACCGAGCGTCACGAGTCCCGCCGCATCGTCAACCAGCTCCGCGGCCGCTCGGGCCGTCAGGGCGACCCCGGCGAGAGCCGCTTCTACCTGAGCCTCACCGACGACCTGATGCGGCTGTTCCAGCAGGGCGCCGCCGAGGCGATCCTCGCGCGCACGAACTTCCCGGAGGACATGCCGATCGAGTCGGGTCTGGTGACCCGCGCGATCCGCAGCGCTCAGAGCCAGGTCGAGGCGCGCAACGCCGAGATGCGCAAGAACGTGCTCAAGTACGACGACGTGCTCAACCGTCAGCGCGAGGCGATCTACGCCGACCGCCGGCACATCCTGGAGGGCGACGACATCGCCGACCGGGTGAAGCACTTCATCGAGGACGCGATCGGGGCCGTCGTCGACGACCACACCGCAGAGGGCCACACCGAGAGCTGGGACTTCGACAGCCTCTGGACCGAGCTGAAGACGCTCTACCCGGTCGACGTCACGATCGACGAGGTCGTCGCCGAGGCGGGCGGGCGCAAGGGCGGGATCACCGCGGACGGGCTCAAGCGCGAGCTCGTCTCCGACGCGATGGTCGCCTATGAGAAGCGCGAGGCCGCCCTCGGGGAGGCCGCGACGCGCGAGCTCGAGCGGCGCGTGGTGCTGCAGGTCCTGGACCGCCGCTGGCGCGACCACCTCTACGAGATGGACTACCTCAAGGACGGCATCGGCCTGCGTGCGATGGCGCAGCGCGACCCGCTGGTCGAGTACCAGCGCGAGGGCTACTCGATGTTCCAGGCCATGATGGGGCAGATCAAGGAGGAGTCTGTCGGCTACCTCTACAACCTCGAGGTCGAGGTGCGCCAGGCCGGCGACGAGGGCATCACCGAGGTCGAGGCCAAGGGGCTCGCCGAGTCGGCGGGAGACCAGAGGCTGGAGTACTCGGCGCCCAACGACGCCGGCGACGTCGAGGTCCGCAACGACCGCGGCCAGGTGCAGCAGGCCGCCACGGACCGTCTCCGTCAGGCCGCTGCCCGCGCCCAGACCGACGCCGAGGAGCCTGCCGCACCGGCGGCGCGCGGCGCCTTCGGGCAGCGCGTCGACGCCGCGGAGTCGGCTCCGGCGAACCGCGCGGAGCGTCGCGCCCAGGGGCGCAAGAAGTAACCACCGCCCCGGAATGCGAAGAGGCCGGCCCCTGCTCGGGTGCCGGCCTCTTCGCGTTGCGGGGAGCGTCGACCGCCGTGCCGCCGCGTCGGCTGAAGGCGCGTTCGATGGAAGAATGGGCGCGTGACCAGCACGGACGTACGGCAGCTCGAATCCACGAGGATCGCGGCATGGCTGCGCGACGCGATCCTCGACGGCGTGCGCGCCCCCGGCAGCCGCCTGATCGAGCGCGACCTCGCGTCCGAGTTCGGCGTCAGCCGCGTTCCGGTGCGCGACGCCCTCAAGGTGCTCGTGGCCGAGGGCCTCGTGGAGCTGCGCCCGCACACGTGGGCGGTGGTGCGGGAGTTCACCGAGGCCGATCTCGCCGATCTGGACGAGGTGCGCGCCGTGCTCGAGCCGCTGACGTTCCGGCTCGCCGCCGAGCGGCGCCGGCAGGACGGCCTGGGCCGCCTTCAGGAGTCCCTGGAGGCCGAGCAGAGCGGGGCGCGGGATGGCGACGGGATCGGGTCGCGCCGGGCCGCCGCCGACTTCCATGAGATCGTCACCGAACTGGCCGAGAACCGGCTGCTCAGCGACATGATGAAGGGGATCCGCAGCCGGCTGCGCTGGGCGCTCTCGCAGCATGACGATCTGCAGCACATCAGCGAGGAGCATGTCGCCCTGTTCGAAGCGATCCGGGCGGGCGACGGGGAGCGGGCGGCGGATCTGGCCGCGGCGCACGTGGACACCAGCAGGCGGGCACGGGTCGCGCGCGTCCAGGGGCTGCGCGCCGGCGATCGCTGACCCCGCAGGGCGGGGTGCCGTGCACGACCGCTCCATGCCAATCGGCGGCACGTGGCCTTTCCGCGCCTCCCGTGTGCGAAGGGCACCCGCGATCGGCGGATAGGCTTTCGCAATGACACCGAGAACCTTCGACCAGTCGTCCAAGCTGAAGAACGTCCTGTACGAGATCCGCGGCAACGCGCTCGTCGAGGCGGCGCGGCTGGAGGCGGCAGGCCACTCGGTGCTCAAGCTGAACACGGGCAACCCCGCCATCTTCGGGTTCGAGGCTCCGCAGCAGATCGTGCGCGACATGCTCGCGACGCTGCCCACCGCGCACGGGTACAGCGAGAGCAAGGGCATCATCTCGGCGCGCCGGGCCGTGGTGAGCCGGTACGAGCAGGTGGAGGGCTTCCCGCTCGTGGACCCCGAGGACGTCTACCTCGGAAACGGCGTCTCCGAGCTGATCACGATGACCATGCAGGCGCTGCTCGACGAGGGCGACGAAGTGCTCATCCCGGCGCCCGACTATCCGCTGTGGACGGCGATGACGAGCCTCGCCGGCGGCACGCCCGTGCACTACCTGTGCGACGAGCAGAACGGGTGGAACCCCGATCTGGAGGACCTGCGCTCCAAGGTCACGCCCCGCACCAAGGCGATCGTCGTGATCAACCCCAACAACCCCACCGGCGCGGTGTACTCGCGTGAGGTGCTGCAGGGCATCGTGCAGGTCGCCAGGGAGAACGACCTGCTGCTCCTGTCCGACGAGATCTACGACCGGATCCTCTTCGATGACGCGCAGCACATCCCCACCGCCACGCTCGCCCCGGACCTGCTGTGCCTCACCTTCAACGGCCTCTCCAAGACCTACCGTGTCGCCGGATACCGCTCGGGGTGGCTCGTCATCACCGGGCCCCAGCAGCACGCCAAGGGGTTCATCGAGGGCATCACGCTGCTCGCCTCGACCCGCCTGTGCCCGAACGTCCCGGCGCAGCACGCGGTGCAGGCGGCGCTCGGCGGCGTGCAGTCGATCGAGGCCCTGATCGCCCCCAGCGGCCGCCTGCACCTGCAGCGCGACGCCGCCTGGGAGGGGCTCTCGGCGATCCCGGGCGTCAGCTGCGTGAAGCCGGCCGGGGCGCTGTACGCGTTCCCGCGGCTGGATCCCGAGGTGCACGAGATCCACGACGACGCGAAGCTCATCTACGACCTGCTGGTCGCCGAGCGGATCCTGCTGGTGCAGGGCACCGGCTTCAACTGGCCGACGCCCGATCACCTGCGCGTGGTCACGCTTCCCGAGCCGCGCGTGATCACCGAGGCGATCGAGCGCCTCGGCAACTTCCTCGCGAGCTACCGGCAGTAGCCGCCACGGGGCCGCCGTCCGAAGCTCATCCGGCGGCGGCCTCGCGGCGTCGCGCCCTGCGCGTCGTGGCGGGCGCCTGCTCATCGCGCAGCAGGCTCGCGGCGAGCGCGCGGACGGCGGTCGTGAACGGGGAGCGCCCGGACACGTCCGCGACCGGGCGCGCGTGCAGGGCCGCGGCGTCCAGCGCGCGCTGGTCGTAGGGCAGGAAGTGCACGTCGCGGATCGCCGAGAAGCGGTCCAGCGCACGTCGGATCTGTCCCCGCGCATCGACGCCGAGGGGTCCGGGGCGCACTTTGTTGACGGCGACCGTGACCGGGGCGTCGCCGATCTCGGCGCGCAGGTCGGCGTAGCCGCGGACGAAGCGCGCGATGCCGAGCGGGTCGGCCGCCGCCACCGCGACGATCCGATCGGCGCTGTGCACGGCGGTCAGCGTCGCGGCGTTGCGGCGCAGACCGTCGAGGTCGCTCACGATCTCCTCGTCGGCTTCGAGCGAGGCGGACACGTCGACCAGGGTGAGCATGTTCCCGCGCCGGCATGCGTCCAGGGCGCCTCGGAGACGTGCGGGGGAGAGCTCGGGCCACCGCGCGGGGCGGTTGATCCCGACCAGGACGTCCAGCGTGCCGCCGGACGTCTCGACGGGCGTGGCCAGGCGGCTGAGCTCGGCGCCGTCCAGCAGACCGAGCTCGGCGCGACGGCAGGCGGCGGCGATGCCGGGGCCGTCGTCCGTGAGGCCCAGCAGCAGCGCGACCGCGGGCGCGTGCGTGTCCGCGTCGACGAGCGCGACGGCGCGGTCCGCACCGGCGAGGAGCGCGGCGAGCTGCACCGCGACGGTGCTGCGTCCCGGCGCTCCGTGCGGCCCCCACACGGTGATCAGGCGGCCTGTCTGCGCCGCCCCGGCTGCCGGATCCGGCGGCGGGACGACAGGGGCGCCTCGGGGGCGGAGGGCGTCGGCGATGTCCCATCCGCTGGCGGACGCGGGCAGCGGATCCCCGATTCCGTGCCGGCGTGTCAATCGGGCGGCGGCCGGTCCGTCGCCCAGCGCCAGGATCCGCACGCCGGCGCGATCGCAGGTCTCGCGCAGTGCGCCGCTGAGGCACGCCCGTTCGGCGGGGATCACGAGGGCGTCGGCTCCGCGGAGCTCGTCCGCGCGCACGGCGAGGCCGACGACGTGCGCCGGCGGGATCCGGCGGAGCACGTCGATGCCGGCGAGTTCCAGCTCCTCCGCGAGCGCCTCCGCCCGCGCGGCGGCGACGGCCAGCAGCACCGCGGTCACGAGCGGGTGCCGATCGGGACGACGGAGAGCGAGGACGCGTCCGTCAGCGCGGCGAGCACCTCGCCCACCTCCGTCCGGCTCACCACGAGCTCGAGCGTGGTCGCCCTTGTGGAGAGCGGACCATCGTCCCGGTCGACGGAGGACACGGTCGCCTCGGAGAGCAGCACGCGGGGCGCCGCGAAGCCCTTGCCCTCCGCCAGCGGCGCGGCGGCCCACAGCTCCACGACCGAGCCGGTCCGGATCGAGGCGGGGACGGGCGCCGTGCTGCGCACGACGACCGAGGTCGTGCGCGCCTGATCGGCGTCGGCCACGGCGGAGGACGGGACGAGCTCGCCGTCGGCGATCGTGCGCGTCGCGATGTTCCCCGTGCCGAGCCCGGCTGGGGTGAGGTAGCCTGCCCCCGCCGCGCCGAGCGCGACGTCGACCACGCGCACGTCGGCCGAGGTGAGCGGCTCGCCCGGGACGATCGTGCGCACCGCCTGCAGGACGGGGCTGGTCTGCTTCGCGGCGCCCACGATCAGCCACACCCCGGCGACCGACAGGGCGATCAGCAGGAGGCCGATGAAGAAGCGCAGATCGGCCCATGGTCGGCGGCCTGCTCGTGCGGTGCTCATCGGGCCATGGTCACAGAATCGGATCCTCCGCCGGGAAAGTTATCCACAGCACCGGGCGGCGCACCACGCTCCGCCGGGAGCGGAGCACAATGGGGGCATGTTCGACGGATCCGCTCCTGTGCCGCGCTACCTCGCCGTGGCGCAGGTCGCCGAGCTCCTCGACGTGCAGGCGGGCGAGATCGTCGAGCTGATCACGCAGGGCCGGCTGCGCGGAGCGCGTCTGGGCGCTCCCGGCGCCTGGCGCGTCGAAGAGGGCTCGATCGCCGAGTATCTCGCGGAGCAGACCGAGGAGGCGCGCCTCCGGGCGCTGTGGCGGCAGGCGAACGCGGCGAGCTTCCCCGAGCTGTGGGGGCCTCCGACCGTTCGCGCGGACTGACCCCGCCGCGTCGACGGAGTCTCCGGTCGGCACCATACGGGCGGCGTGCGTTCAGGGCACCCCGGGCGGTGGGACGTCGGTGCCGACCGCCAGGATCGACGCGAACGGCACGACGCGGAATCCGGTGACCGCCTGCGCCCGTCGAGGGGCCCCGGCGTCGTGCAGCGCCAGATCCAGGTGATCGGCGCCCGCGCGATCGATGGTACCGGTGAGGAGCGCCCCGGTGCGGGTCCGCAGCGTGACCCCGCGGCGACGCCGGGCGAGGTCGCGCAGCACGAAACCGAACGTCATCCGCTCGCGCAGCGGGGACAGCGGCTCGGTGGCGGCGCCGCTGGCCAGCAGTGCGCCGTGGTCGAGCGACCACAGCTCCACCGCGTGCTCGGGCAGCAGCGACAGTCCGGCGGACTCGTGGGGCTGCACCGCCGTCCAGTCCGCGCCCACCGCGCGGAGGCGGCCGCGCACCGGGGTCGCGTCCGCGAGCACGGCGGTCGCGACGCAGCCCTCGGCGGCGAGCGCGGTGAGCCGGGTGCGCAGCTCGAGCCGTGCGATCCGCAGCCGCTCGTTCTCGGCGTCGAGTGCGGCGCGTTCGGCTTCCCAGCCTGAGGCGATCTGATCCTCGAGGTCCTCGAAGAGCCGGTCCCATTCCATGCGGACGAGCGTACGGGAGCGGCGAGACCGGCATACGGGTTATCCACATTCCTCGGCGCCCGCGCCCTGCGCGGCGTTCGATCGTGCTCGAATGCGAGGCACGCCGATCCGGACGGCAGAGGGGGAACGCCGATGATGACGCTCGAGGATTTCGCACCGCAGCCCACGCCGAGCGCGGACCTGCCCGATCCCACGCCGCTGCTGCAGAGCCTCACGCGCGGGGTGCTGGAGGTGCTCGCCGGCGTTCGCGAGGCCGACCAGCTGGCCCGCTGGCTCTCCCAGGACGCGTTCCTCTCGCTGACGGCCCGCGCGAACCTCTCGGCCAGGGCGCGCAGCGCGCGCGGGGTCGTGCCGACGCGGCCTGTCTTCCGCATCCTGTCGACGCATGTGTGCGAGCCGGCCGACGGGGTCGTCGAGGCGACGCTGATCGTGCAGACGCCCGGGCGGGCCCGTGCCGTCGCGGTGCGCCTGGAAGGGCTGGATCGGCGCTGGCGCGCCACCTCTCTCGCCATCCTCTGACGGCCGTGCGACGCCTCGGCGCGCAGGCGACGCATGACCGACACGCCCTAGGCTGTCAGGGTGTCGACACTCAGTGATCTCGCCCAGGCCCAGGGCTGCCTCGACGACGAAGACGTCGAATGGCTGCACCGTCTCGCCGGGGACGGCCAGCTCCTGGCCGATCTCGCCTCCGCGGACATCGTGATCTGGATCGCCAGTGCCGACGGATCGTTCATCGCGGTCGCCCACACGCGCCCGAGCGGGGCGGCCACGCTGTTCTACCGCGACATCGTGGGGGAGCGGGTGCGGCCGCAGTGGCGCACCCAGGTGCAGGGCGCGTTCGACACGGCCGAGATCGTCGACTCCGCCAACCCGGACTGGTTCGAGGAGACCCCGACCAGGGTCAGGGCCGTGCCGATCGTCCGAGCCCGCAGGAACGGCGGCGACGGCGAGCGGTCCCGCCCGATCGGGGTGCTCACCCGGCACACCAATCTCGGTGAGGCGCGCACGCCGTCCCGGCAGCAGATCACGTTCAACGAGGCCGCCGACGACCTGTTCAGCATGATCTCCGTGGGCGAGTTCCCCGATCTCTCCGCCCCGACGTCGCCGCGGCGCGGCGCCCCGCGCGCCTCGGACGGACTCATCCGCATCGACGTCGACGGCGTCGTGACGTTCGCGAGCCCGAATGCGCTGAGCGCCTTCAACCGCATGGGCTTCGACGAGGAGCTCGAGGGCGAGTCGCTCGTCGAGGTGACCACGCGCATCGTCCCGCCGTCACGGCAGGTCGACGAGTCGCTGCCGGTCGTCGTGACCGGTCGCGCGCCCTGGCGCACCGACGTGGAGGCGCGGGGGGTGACGGTGTCGCTGCGCGCGATCCCTCTCAAGGACCACGGCACCCGGATCGGCGCGATCGTGCTGTGCCGCGACGTGTCCGAGCTGCGGCATCAGGAGCAGGAGCTCATCACCAAGGACGCGACGATCCGCGAGATCCACCACCGCGTGAAGAACAACCTGCAGACGGTCGCGTCCCTGCTGCGGATCCAGGCCCGGCGCACGCACTCCGAGGAGGCGCGCGATGCGCTCACCCAGGCCATGCGCCGGGTGGAGTCGATCGCCGTCGTGCATGACACGCTCGCCGGAGGGCTGGCGCAGAAGGTCGACTTCGACGAGGTCTTCGCCCGTGTGCTCAAGCTCGTCGCCGAGGTGGCCTCGGCTCCCAACACGCGGGCGCGCACCCAGTCGACCGGACGGTTCGGCGTGCTTCCGAGCGAGTATGCGACGCCGCTGGCGCTGGCGCTGACCGAGGTGGTCACGAACGCGGTCGAGCACGGCCTGGCGGGCCAGGAGGGGCTCGTCACGATCGAGGCGCAGCGCACCGACGAGAATCTGAGGGTGATCGTGCGCGACACCGGCCACGGGCTGCCCGAGGGCCGGATCGGTCAGGGGCTCGGCACGCAGATCATCCGCACCCTGATCCAGGGTGAGCTCGGAGGAACCATCGTCTGGGAGGGCTCGGACGGCGAAGGGACGACCGTCACGATCGACATCCCGATGCGGTGGGTGAACGGCTGAGTCGGCACGTTCCCGGTCCGCTCTGCGGACTTTCGGCGTGCCGACTCGATGTCTGCGCGAGAGAAGTGCGGCCGGTCAGCCGGCGCGACGGGCGCGCGCGGCGCGGCGCTTGAGGGCGCGGCGCTCGTCCTCGCTGAGTCCGCCCCACACGCCCGAGTCCTGGCTGGACTCGAGGGCGTACTGCAGGCAGACCTCGGTGACGGTGCAGCGGGCGCACACGGCCTTCGCCTTCTCGATCTGATCGACGGCCGGACCGGTGTTCCCGACGGGGAAGAACAGCTCGGGGTCGACGGTGAGGCAGGCGGCCTTGTCGCGCCAATCCATGGGGGCTCCTCAGTGTGGAAATATCGTGGGCGCGCGACGTTCGCGTGCCCTGAGTTCGTAGGCGGCGTTCGGGGGCCGACGCCCATCGGTGATGCGAGCGGATGCTCGCCCCACGCCGCTGTGGGAGCACATGGCTGTCATCTATTCTCTTACATGAAAGGCGAACGATCAAGGTTTTTCTGGACCGGGAGTGAACGGACGGAGAACCGCGCGCGAACCGCCTCGCCCTCGAGACCCTCCAGGAGACCAACCATGCGCCCGTCGAGTCTGACCATCGCGGCGGCGGCGCTGCTCGCCCTGGAGGCGGTCGCGCTGCTCGTGATCACCCTCATCGAGGTGTTCGGCCTCAGCTCGGGGGACGCGGCGTCCCTGCCGTCCGCGCTCGGCCTCATCGGGCTCAGCGTCGTCGGCACCGCCGGGCTCGCCGTGCTCGCCGTCGCCGTGCTGCGGGGCCGGTCGTTCGGTCGCAGCGGTGGCATGGTGGCGCAGATCCTTGCCATCGCGGTGGCGCTCAGCGCGATCGGCGTGCGCCCGTTCCCCGCCGTGTTCGTGCTGTCGCTGCTGATCCCCGCCGTGCTCGGCGTCGTGATGCTGTTCGTGCTGACGCGACGCGCGGGGGCCGAGGCGCGCCGGCACGCCGACGACGACGCCGGCGCCGGACAGGACTGAGGCGGACCGCCGGCGCCTCAGGCCGTCAGACCGACCAGCTTGCGGATCCTGGCCACGTGCCCCGTGGCCTTGACGTTGTACAGCGCGTGCTCCACGACCCCGTCCTCGTCGATGACGAAGGTCGAGCGGATCACGCCCTGGATCACCTTGCCGTAGTTCTTCTTCTCGCCCCAGACGCCGTAGGCGTGGTGCACGGCGAGATCGGCGTCGCTGAGCAGCGGGAACGAGAGCCCGTCGCGCTCGGCGAACTGCTTCAGCTTCGCCACGTCGTCGCGGGAGACGCCCAGCACCGCATACCCGGCTCCCTGCAGCGAGGCCAGGCTGTCGCGGAAGTCGCAGGCCTCGGTCGTGCAGCCCGGGGTCATCGCCGCCGGGTAGAAGTAGAGGATGACCTTCCGCCCGCGCAGGTCGTGCAGGGAGACGGACGCGCCGTCCTGATCCTGGAGGGTGAAGTCGGGGGCGGTGTTGCCGGGTTCGAGGCGCTGTGCAGTCACCCCTCCAGGCTACCGGTCGGCGGGGGAACGGATCCGGTCAGCGCTTGTCGGCGAAGGTCGCCAGCAGCCGCTGCAGGGACTCCAGGCGCGCCAGGCCCGCATCCCCGAGGGCGCCGTCCGCGGCGGCTTCGTTGAGCGCGCAGTCCTCGGCGTCGGGGAGGTGCGTGCAGCCGCGCGGGCAGTTCTCCGCGATCGCGGCGAGCTCGGTGAACGCGGCCAGGATGTTCTGCGGGTCCACGTGGCCGAGGCCGAAGGAGCGCACACCAGGGGTGTCGATGACCCATCCGGAGCCGAGCGGGGCGCCGGGTGCGAGCGCGGGCGCCACATAGCGCAACGACACCGTGGACGAGGAGGTGTGCCGGCCGCGTCCCGTCACCTCGTTCACGTGGCCGGTCGCGCGTCCCGCCCCGGGCACCAAGGCGTTGACGAGCGTGGACTTGCCGACGCCGGAGTGCCCCACGAAGACCGTGGAGTGCCCGATGAGCGCCGCGCCGATCTCGTCGACCGGCATCTCGCCCTGTGCGCTCGTGAACACCTGCAGGTCGAGTCCGTCGAAGTGCGTGAGGAACTCGGAAGGATCCGCCAGGTCCGTCTTGGTGACCACGAGCAGCGGTCGGATCCCGGCGTCCAGCGCGGCCACCAGGTAGCGGTCGACCAGGCGCTCACGCGGCTCCGGATCCGCGGCCGCCACCACGATGAGCATCTGATCGGCGTTGGCGACGATGACGCGCTCCACCTGATCGGTGTCGTCGGCGCTGCGGCGCAGCAGCGAGGAGCGCTCCAGGATCCCGACGATCCGCCCCAGGGTGCCGTCCTCGCCGGTGACGTCGCCCACCACGCGCGCCGCGTCGCCGGTGACGATCGGGGTGCGGCGGAGCTCCCGCGCCCTGGCGGCGGTGATCGTGCGCTCGTCGTCGGTGCCCTCGCCGAGCAGCACGGCATAGCGTCCGCGGTCGACGCCCAGCACGCGCCCGATCTCCGCATCGGTGTGCGCCGGGCGGCGCTTGGTGCGGGGCCGGTTCGCCTTCGGGTTGGGACGCATCCGGATCTGCGACTCGTCGAAGTCGTCGAGGTCGTCGTCGCCGTCGTCGTCCAGCCAGCTCACGCCGTCTCGCTCCCTGGGGTGCGGCTCGCCAGCAGGCGCTCCCAGAGCTGCGTGAACTCGGGGAGCGTCTTCGCGGTGGTGCCGATCTCGTCGATCTCGACACCCGGCACGCGCAGGCCGATGAGCGCCCCCGTCGTCGCCATCCGGTGGTCGTGGTGTGCGGGCCAGGTGCCTCCGTGCAGATCGGCCGGCACGATCCTGATGCCGTCCTCGAGCTCCTCCGCCTCGCCGCCCAGCGCGCGCAGGTTTCCGGCGAGCGCGGCGATGCGGTCGGTCTCGTGCAGGCGGATGTGCCCGATCCCCGTGATCCTCGTCGGCGCTTCGGCCAGCGCCGCGAGTCCGACGACGGTCGGTGCGAGCTCGCCGACGGGGGACAGGTCGAACTCGCCGCCGCGGATGCGGCCGGTGCCGCGCACGGTGAGCACGTCGCCCGCGCGGTGCACCTCTGCGCCGAGGGCGCCCAGCAGCTCGGGAAGCAGGGCGCCCGGCTGCGTGGAGCGGGTCGGCCAGCCGGCGATCGACACCTCGCCGCCCAGGACGAGGGCTGCGGCGAGGAACGGCGCCGCGTTGGACAGGTCGGGCTCGATCGCGGTCTCGCGGGCCCGCGGCACGCCGGCCTCGACCATCCACTCGCCCGGACCGGGCCGCGTGACCTTGATCCCGCGGCGCGTCAGGGTCTCCACGGTCATGTCGATGTGCGGCATGCTGGGCAGTCGCTCGCCGGTGTGCACGAGGTGCAGGCCCACGTCGAAGCGCGGGGCGGCGAGCAGCAGCCCCGAGACGAACTGGCTCGACGCGGACGCGTCGATCTCCACCCGGCCGCCGCGGATGTGGCCCCGTCCGCGGATGGTGAACGGCAGCGACCAGCTGCCGTGGTCCTCGACATCCACGCCGAGATCGCGCAGCGCGTGGATCATGGCGCCCATCGGCCGGTGCAGGGCGGTCTCGTGCGCCGTGAGCAGGACGTCTCCGTCGGCCAGGCCCGCGAGGGGGGCGATGAAGCGCATGACGGTGCCGGCCTGACCGCAGTCGACGGTGCCGCCACCGGTCAGCCGCCCCGGGGTGATCCTCAGGTCGGGCCCGAAGTCGCCGGTCCCGTCCTGTTCCTCCACGCCGATGCCGAGCGCGCGCAGGGCGTCGATCATGCGGGCGGAGTCGTCGGAGTGCAGGGGCGCGGTGACGAGCCCCGGGCCGTCGGCGATCGCCGCGAGGAGGAGCTCGCGATTCGTGAGCGATTTGGATCCGGGGACGCGCAGCCGCGCGCTCAGGGGGCCTGCGGCATGCGGTGCGATCCAGCGGCCGCGCGGCGCGGGGGAATACGTCGAAGCGCTCATCGGTTCCTACCCTACTGAAGGCCTCCGATCGGAGACCGCGGGAAGACGGAGAAGGACGGGCTCATGCTGGCGACGCTCGAGCGGGTGCCCCGTGAAGTCGACGGCCTAGACTGGCTGGCGATGAACGATCAGGCACCGCTGGACGCGCAGCCGGACGCGGACTCGTCCGCGCGCCGGGAATTCGAGGAGCAGGCGATCCCCTTCATGGATCAGCTCTACGCCGCCGCCATGCGCATGACACGCAATCCGTCCGACGCCGCGGACCTCGTGCAGGAGACCTTCGTGAAGGCGTTCGCCTCGTGGTCGAGCTTCACTCAGGGCACCAACCTGAAGGCGTGGCTCTACCGGATCCTGACGAACACCTACATCAACATCTATCGCAAGCGGCAGCGCGAGCCCTACCAGGGCACGATCGACGAGCTCGAGGACTGGCAGCTCGGCGGCGCCGAGTCGACCACGGCCTCGCACAGCCGCTCGGCCGAGGCCGAGGCGATCGACCGCATGCCCGCCTCCGTCGTCAAGGAGGCCCTGCAGGCGGTTCCGGAGGATTTCCGGCTGGCCGTGTACCTCGCCGACGTCGAGGGCTTCGCCTACCAGGAGATCGCCGACATCATGAAGACCCCCATCGGCACCGTCATGAGCCGCCTGCACCGCGGGCGCCGTATGCTGCGGGAGCTGCTGGCGGACTACGCCGCGGAGCGAGGCATCGCCGCGGCCGGCACGAGGAGCACGAAATGACGGACTGCGGATGCGCCAAGGCGCGGCAGGACCTGGAGGAGTACCTCCGCAACGAGATGTGCAAGACGGAGCACTCCGACATCCGCGAGCATCTCGAGAACTGCGCCTCGTGCGCGGAGGAGGCGCTGGTCGCCACCACGCTGACCGAGGTCGTCTCGCGGGCGTGCAAGGAGACCGCCCCCGAGGAGCTGCGCGATCAGGTGCTGGCGCGTCTGCGCGCCGTCCAGGCCGCGGTGCACTGACGCACCGGGCCGTCGCGCGCGGCCGTCACGGTGTCGGACGCCGTGGTTAGGCTGGGGGCATGGCAGCCATCGACGCCCGTGACGTCCCCGCCGACCCGGTCTCGGAGGAGCGTCTGAGCGCCTCCGGCCTGGAGTACCGCGTCGTGGACATGTCGGATCCCGGTCAGCGGCGCGGCTTCGCCCGCGCGGACGCACGGGGGTTCCTGGACCAGGAGCCGGACGACGAGACGATCCGCCTGATGGGCGAGATGATGAGCGAACGCCGCAACCTGGGCGTGTACGCGCCCGGCGCGGACATGCCCGTCGCGACCGTCGACTCCTGGGTGACGCCGATGACCGTGCCCGGAGCATCCGGGGCGAGCATCGACCTGTGGGCGATCAGCGCGGTCACCGTGGCGGCGACGCATCGGCGGCGCGGCATCGCGCGCAACCTCCTGGAGGGCGAGTTGCGCGCGGCGGCGTCGGCGGGTGTGCCCGTGGCAGGGCTCACCGCGACCGAGGCGACGATCTACGGACGCTACGGCTTCGGTCCCGCCGTCCCCGTCTCGCAACTGCGGGTCGATGCGCGGCGCGCGGGCGGCATCTCCCTGCCGGCGGCCGACGACGTCACCGTCGAGTACATCGAGCCGGAGGACCTGATCGCGGCGCTCGACGAGGTGCACGAGCGCGCCCGTCTCGACCGCGTCGGCGATGTGCCGGGTTGGCCGCTGCGCTGGCGCCGGATGGCGGGGCTCGTGCCGGGCGACGACCGCGCGCGTCACGTGCGCGGAGTGCGCGCCGTCGACGCCGACGGTGTCACGCGGGGCGTGCTCGCCTACACGCTCGACGAGCGGAACGACGAGTTCGCCGCCGATCTCGCGATCCGCCACCTCGATGCCGAGACCCCCGAGGCTCTGCGCGCCCTCTGGGCGTTCGCGGTCAACCACGATCTCGTGCGCGACGTGCACGCCGATCTCCGGCCGGTCGACGATCCGCTGCCGTGGCTGGTCGCGAACCAGCGCGCCGTGCAGAACACCGTGCACGACCACGGCTGGCTGCGCATCCTGGACGTGCCGGCCGCCCTCGCCGCACGGACATACCGCGCGCCCCTCGAGCTCGTGCTGCGCGTGTCCGACCCGCTCGGGCTCGCGGACGGCTCCTGGCGTCTGCGGATCGGATCGGACGGGCGGGCCATCGTCGAGGTGACGACCGACGCGCCGGATCTCGTGCTCGGCGTGGACGCCCTGTCCTCGCTGTATCTGGGCGGAGTGAGCGCCACGACGCTCCGCGCGGCCGGCCGGATCTCCGCGTCCGCTGAGGTCGCCGCGGCCGTCCAGGACGCCTTCGCGTGCGCCGTCGCGCCCGCGCTCACCATCTGGTACTGAATGTCCGTGCCCGTCGCTAGCGTGAGGGCATGACCGCACTGCGTCCCGCCGAGGGATCCGACGACGCCGATCGCGGCCTTCTCCGGCCGGGTGGGCTGGGGCTCGCGCAGGGCATCGCGCTCTATCTCGCGTCCGTGCTGGGCACGGGCCTGCTGGTGCTTCCCGGGCTGGCCGCGAAGACGGCGGGGCCCGCCAGCCTGGTCGCGGTCGGGGTGATCACCGTGCTCGCCGTGCCGCTGGCCGGCGCCTTCGCGGCGCTCGCCGCCCGCCACCCCGACCCGGGCGGCGTCGCCAGCTACGCGCGCACGGCGCTCGGGCCCACGGCCGCCCGCGCCACCGGCTACTGGTTCCTCTTCGGCGTCGCGGCCGGGGGACCGGTCGTCGCCATCCTCGGCGCCCGCTACATCGCGACGGTCGTCGGCATCGACAGGTCGGGGATCCCCTGGCTCGCTCTCGGCTTCCTCGTAGTGCCCTTCGTCGCGAACCTGTTCGGGGTGCGGTTGACCGGCTGGCTCCAGCTCGTGCTCACCGGTCTGCTGCTCGCGATCGTCGTCGTGGTCGTCGCGGTCTCGGCGCCCGCCGTGCGCCCGGAGAGCTTCACGCCGTTCCTCCCGCACGGCTGGGGCGGGGTGGGGACGGCGATCGTCATGTTCGTGTGGGCGTTCGCGGGCTGGGAGGTCGGCACGCACATCTCCGGCGAGTTCGCGCGTCCCCGGCGCACCATCCCGCTCGCGACCGCGATCACGTTGGTGCTCGCCGGCGGGTGCTATCTCGCGCTGCAGGTCGTGACGGTCGGCGCGCTCGGAGAGCGCGCCGGGCAGGGCGACGTGGTGCTGCTGGACCTCGCGGAGGCCGGCGGGGTGCGCGCGGCGCCCGCGCTCATCGGCGTGGTGTCGGCCGTCGTGGCCCTCGGCGTGCTCAACGTGTATCTCGCGGCGTTCGGCAAGCTGGGCGCCTCGCTCGCCTCCAACGGCGACCTGCCGCGCTGGTTCGCGAGGGGAGCGGAGTCCGGCGCCGTCCCGCGGCGTGCGCTGATGCTGTCGATGGCGCTGGTGCTCGGGTACTTCGCGGTCGCCGTGGCCACGGGCTTCGAGCTGCAGCCGTTCATCCTCATCCACACGGCGAGCATGGTGGCCGTGTACACGATCGGCATGATCGCGGCCATCCGGATCCTGCCCCGGCGCACGGCCGGCTGGTGGATGGCGGTCATCGCATCGGTGTGCACGATCGGGCTGCTGCTCCTGGCGGGCATCGCGCTCGTGGTCCCGGCCGTCGTCGCTGTCATCGCCGTCGGCGTGACGCTGGTGCGACGCGGGCGGGAACGACGACGCGGTGCCCCGGAGAACCGGGACACCGCGTCGGTGGTGTGAGCGGGACTGCTCAGAGGGTCAGCGCCCGGGAGAGCAGATCCGCCTGCTCCGCGGCGTGCACCTTGGAGGATCCCGTCGACGGCGCCGCCGACGCCGGGCGGGTGATCGGACGCACGACCCGCGGTCCCGGCACGGTCTGGAAGTGCAGGGCGAGGAACGGCCAGGCGCCCTGGTTCTCCGGCTCCTCCTGCACCCACACGATCTCGGCGTTGGGGTAGGTGTCGGCGATCGACTTGAGCGTGCGCAGCGGCACGGGGTAGAGCTGCTCGACCCGCACCAGGGCGATCTCCGGGTTCGGGTTCTTCTCCAGCTCGGCGACCAGATCCCAGTGCACCTTGCCCGAGTGGAAGAGGACGCGCTTGACGGCGTTGCGGTCCAGCTCGCGGCTGTCGTCGATCACCGTCTCGAACCGGCCCTGCGTGAAGTCCTCCACCGGGCTGGTCGCACCGCGCAGACGCAGCATGGCCTTCGGGGTGAAGACGATGAGCGGCTTGCGCGGCTTCGCATACGCCTGCCGGCGCAGCAGGTGGAAGTAGCTCGCCGGGGTGGACGGCCGTGCGACGGTCATGTTGTCCTGCGCGCACAGCTGCAGGAAGCGCTCCATGCGCGCCGACGAGTGGTCGGGTCCCTGGCCTTCGTAGCCGTGCGGCAGCAGCAGCACGACGCTCGACTGCTGGCCCCACTTCTGCTCGGCCGCCGAGATGTACTCGTCGATGACCGACTGGGCGCCGTTGACGAAGTCGCCGAACTGCGCCTCCCAGAGCACGAGCGCTTCGGGGCGCTCCACCGAGTAGCCGTACTCGAAGCCCAGAGCCGCGTACTCGCTGAGCAGCGAGTCGTACACGAAGAACCGGGCCTGGTTGTCGGAGAGGTTCGCCAGCGGCAGCCACTCCTGGCCGTTCGCGCGGTCGTGCAGGACGGCGTGGCGCTGCACGAACGTGCCGCGGCGCGAGTCCTGGCCGGCGAGGCGCACCGGGGTGCCCTCGACGAGCAGCGATCCGAAGGCGAGCAGCTCGCCGAAGCCCCAGTCGATGCCGCCGTTGCGGCTCATGTCGACGCGCTTGTCCATCGCCTGCTGCAGCTTCGGGTGCACGGTGAAGCCCTCGGGCTTGTTCGCGTGCGCGTCGCCGATGAGATGCACGACCTCGAGCGGCACGCCGGTGACCTCGGGGGTGCCGATCTGCTCATCGACCGGCGGGAGGTCGGGGGCGATCGGCGTCGCCCCGGTCTCGGCCGCGTGGGTCTCGGCGAAGGCGATCTCCAGGCGGTTCTGGAAGTCGGCCTTGGCCTGGTCGTACTCCTCCTGGGTGATGTCGCCGCGGCCGACGAGGGCCTCGGTGTAGAGGCTGCGCACCGAGCGCTTGGCCTGGATCAGGTCGGTCATCAGCGGCTGCGTCATCGACGGGTCGTCGCCCTCGTTGTGCCCGCGGCGGCGGTAGCAGACCAGATCGATCACGATGTCGCGGTGGAACCGCTCGCGGTACTCGAAGGCGAGCTGTGCGACGTGCACGACGGCCTCAGGGTCGTCGCCGTTCACGTGCAGCACGGGGGCCTGGATCGTCTTGGCGACGTCGGTGGCGTACACCGAGGTGCGCGAGTCGTTCGGCAGGGTCGTGAATCCGACCTGGTTGTTGACGACCACGTGCACGGTGCCGCCGGTGCGGTAGCCGCGCAGCTGCGACATCTGCAGGGTCTCGACGACGACGCCCTGGCCGGCGAAGGCCGCGTCGCCGTGCACGAGGATAGGCAGCCAGGTGAAGGTGCCGATCGGCTTGCGGTCCTGCTTGGCGCGCGCGATGCCCTCGAGCACGCCGTCCACGGTCTCCAGGTGCGACGGGTTCGCCGCGAGGAGGATCGGCAGCTCGGCGCCGTCGTCGGCGACGAAGGTGCCCTCCTTGCCCAGGTGGTACTTGACGTCGCCGGAGCCGCGCTGGTTGCCCGGGAGGGTGGATCCCTCGAACTCGCGGAACACCTGTCCGTACGTCTTGCCCGCGATGTTCGCGAGGACGTTGAGGCGGCCGCGGTGCGCCATGCCGATCGCGGCGCCGTCCAGGCCCGCGCCGGCCGCACCCTGCAGGATCTCGTCCAGCAGCGGCACGAGCGACTCCGCGCCCTCGAGCGAGAAGCGCTTCTGGCCGACGTACTTCGTCTGCAGGAACGTCTCGAAGGCCTCGGCCTCGTTGAGCTTGCTGAGCACGCGCAGCTGCTCGTCGTGGCCGGGCTTGACGTACTTGACCTCGACCTTGTCCTGGAACCAGCGGCGCTGCTCCGGATCCTGGATGTGCATGTACTCGATGCCGATCGTGCGGCAGTACGAGTCGCGGAGCACCCCGAGGATCTCGCGCAGCTTGAGCTGGCGGTGCCCGCCGAAGCCGTTCGTGACGAACTCGCGGTCGAGGTCCCAGAAGGTCAGCCCGTGCGTCTCGATCTCGAGGTCGGGGTGCGTGCGCTGCACGTACTCGAGCGGGTCGATGTCGGCCATCAGGTGGCCGCGCACGCGGTAGGAGTTGATGAGCTCCTGCACGCGGGCGGTCTTGTCGATACGCTCGGCCAGGTCGACCGCGATGTCCTTGTTCCAGCGGATCGGCGCGTAGGGGATCCGCAGCGCGCGGAAGATGCTCTCGTAGAAGCCGCGCTCGCCGATCAGCAGCTCGTGCACCTTCTTGAGGAACTCGCCGGATCCGGCGCCCTGGATCACGCGGTGATCGTAGGTGCTGGTGAGCGTGATGGTCTTGCCGATGCCGAGCACGTCGAGCGTCTTCTGGCTCGAGCCCTGGAACTCGGCCGGGTACTCGAGCGCGCCGGCGCCGATGATGCAGCCCTGCCCCTTCATCAGGCGGGGGACCGAGTGCACGGTGCCGATGCCGCCGGGGTTGGTGAGCGAGAGCGTGGTGCCCTGGAAGTCGGCGGCCGTCAGCTTGTTGCCGCGGGCGCGGGTGACCAGGTCCTCGTACGCGGAGAGGTACTCGCTGAAGGTCAGCGTCTCGGCGCGCTTGATGGACGGGACGAGCAGGGCGCGGGTGCCGTCGGGCTTGGGGATGTCGATCGCGATACCGAGGTTGACGTGCGCGGGGGCGACGACGCTGGGCTTGCCGTCGACCTCCGCGTAGTAGACGTTCTGGCTCGGGAACTCCTTGATCGCCTGGATCAGCGCCCAGCCGATGAGGTGGGTGAAGCTCACCTTGCCGCCGCGGGTGCGGGACATGTGGTTGTTGATGACGATGCGGTTGTCGATCATCAGCTTGGCGGGGACCGTGCGCACGCTCGTCGCGGTCGGGACGGTCAGCGACTCGTCCATGTTCGCCGCGAGGGTCTTGGGCATGCCGCGCAGCGGCGTCACGACGTCCTCGTGCTGCTCGGCGCCGGCCTCGCCCGTCGCGCGGTCCTGCGCTTGGGCGGGGATCGGCGCCTGACGCGCCGGCTTGGTCGTGGTGCGGGCGACCGGCTGCTGGCCGATCACCGGGATGGGCGCCGTCACCGGATGCGCGGCGGGCGCCGCGGCAGGCGCCGCCGAATCGGGCATGGCCGGAGCAGCGGGGGCGGCAGCGGGAGCGTCGGACGGACGGTAGTTCTCGAGAACCGGCCACCACTCCTTGTCGACGGAGTTGCGATCGACCTTGAACTGCTCGTACAGCTCGTCGACGAGCCAGGAATTGGCCCCGAACTCTCCATCTCCAGAAGTCCCGACGCCGGTCACCTGGCTCGACACGCTCGATCGCCCTCTTTCATCGCTGAATCGGTGGGATCCGTCCCCGGTGGTCTCCGGGTATGGCCACTCATCCGGGTGTCAAGCCTAACCTGTCGAGGGCGCATCGCGGGCCCCTTGAGCGCTGTTGCGGCGGGTCGGATCCGGAGCGGTCCGCGCACCGGCTCCGTGGGGGATCCGGCGTGCGCCCCCGTCGGGCGGCCCGGGGCACGTCACGGGGACGCGGAGCGACGGGACGGCTACCCTGAGACCATGCAGTTCTCCGGCGAGCTCCCCATGGTCGACCTCACCTATTCCGACGTGTTCCTGGTGCCGCGCCGGTCGGATGTGACGAGCCGGCTGCAGGTGGATCTGGCCCCGCAGGACGGCACCCCCGCGACCATCCCGCTGGTGTCCTCGAACATGAACTCGGTGACCGGCCCCCGGCTCGCGGCGACGCTGGCCCGCCGCGGGGGGATCGGCGTGCTGCCCCAGGACATGCCGCTGCAGGATCTGGACGAGGCGATCCGCTGGGTCAAGCGTCAGCCCGTCGCCTGGGACACGCCGATCGTGCTGTCCCCGCTCGCGACCGTCGAGGACGCGCTGCGCCTGATGCCCGCCTCCGAGGGACACGGGATCGTCGTCGCCGACGCGCCGAGCGGCCGGGACGGGCTCCATGTCGACGCGATCCATGGCGTGCTGCCCGCGTCGCGCCTCGCGACCGCCCTGCGCGACGCGCAGCTGGGCGACCTCACGCGCGCCGACTCGCCGTCCCTCGACGCCGAGGACGTGTCCGATCCGCGGGCGGCATTCGACGCGATCACGGCGGTCGAGGCCGAGATGGTCACGGTGCTGCAGCACGGGCACCTGTTCGGCACGCAGACCGCCCGCGGCGCGCTGCGCTCCACCCTGTATCGCCCCGCGGTCGACGCCTCGGGGCGGCTGGCCGTCGCCGCGGCCGTGGGGATCAACGGCGACGTCGCGGCGAAGGCGAAGGCCCTCGCGGCCGCCGGCGTGGACGTGCTCGTGGTCGACACCGCGCACGGCCACCAGGAGGGCATGCTGCGGGCGCTGCGCACCGTCGCCGCGCTCGACCTCGGCATCCCGATCGTCGCGGGCAACATCGTCACCGCGGACGGTGTGCGCGACCTCGTCGAGGCAGGCGCATCGATCCTCAAGGTCGGCGTCGGGCCCGGCGCGATGTGCACCACCCGGATGATGACCGCGGTCGGGCGCCCGCAGTTCTCCGCCGTCCTGGAGACGGCGCAGGCCGCGGCCGAGCTCGGCGCGCACGTCTGGGCCGACGGTGGAGTGCGCTACCCGCGCGACGTCGCGCTCGCCCTCGCGGCGGGAGCCGCCTCGGTGATGATCGGATCCTGGTTCGCCGGCACGATCGAGGCGCCGGGCGAGCTGCAGACCGATCCCGACGGGCGCATCTACAAGGAGTCCTGGGGCATGGCCTCGACCAAGGCCGTGCAGGCGCGCTTCGGCCGTCTCGACGCTTACGAGCGCGCGCGCAAGGAGCTCTTCGCCGAAGGGATCTCGTCGTCGCGGATCTACCTGGATCCGCTGCGCCCCGGCGTCGAGGACCTGGTCGACATGATCACCTCGGGCGTGCGGTCGTCGTTCACGTACGCGGGCGCCTCTTCCGTCCCGCAGTTCCACGAGCGTGCGCTCGTCGGGCTGCAGTCCGCCGCGGGCTACGAAGAGGGCAAGGCACTGCCGGTCAGCTGGTGAGCGCGTCG